>Ga0182024_10000406_pt1 | contig 111651 bp, 97 predicted proteins | sample P32metaG_FD_120480 | JGI IMG/M metagenome (GOLD analysis project Ga0182024, IMG submission 120480) | Permafrost microbial communities from Stordalen Mire, Sweden - P3-2 metaG (Illumina Assembly) | ecosystem: Environmental > Terrestrial > Soil > Wetlands > Permafrost | place: Sweden: Stordalen... | reverse complement strand
GGCCGTACATCTTACGCTACGTCCCACACGCAGGCAATCGCGTCACATAGCTCGGGAAAGGCCCAATAATCGGGCTATTCACCGCAGCGGACGACTTGCCATTTCAGATCCAGCCACGACCCGATAGCTCCCGTATTGACGGCCAATCAGAAATTGACCCGCTGCCGCTTGTCCGGACGGGCTGAGTCTCGCGCGGGAGACCCTCAGCGGCGCTACCGGGAAGAGGGGTGGCATCCACTCGCATCGGTGCGGAAAGCCTAGGGATTGACTGAGGAAAAGCCCCCGAGTGTTAATCCTCAGAGAGGATTTCCCCTGAATGCTTCGATGTGATATTTCCGAAAGAGAGGTCTTATGGATTATTTCCGGGGGGTCGTGATCCGGAAGTAATCAGCCGGGGGGTGGCGAGATGCGCTCTGCAATTGCAGTTAAACAGCGCCAAAGCGATGATCCGAGATAGACACTCACGGCAACATCCGGCCAGTCCGACCCATGTAGGTCCCGGATCGGTCCCCGAACTTTGCCACCAACGCGCGTTCTTCTGCCGGAATCACGACCAGTTGGATGAGCAGCGCGGCGACTGTTGTCATGAATAGAACAAACCAACTGGCCTCCATAAGGCCAAGAGCAACAAACAGAGTGATGTCCGTCGTGTAGAGCGGATGCCGGACCCACTGATAGGGCCCGGCGATGACGAGCTGATGCTCTCGCTTCGTGAGCACGGTCTCGCTGACAATGAAGGATAGAGTCCCAAATGTCCAAAAATGTGACCAAAACCGCACCAGACCCGCACAATGTCCCAAAATGCGACCGTAACCGCCGCCCTCTGCGGAATTGTGGCGTTTGGCCGAGCTGCTAGCCCCTCCCGACTCGAGCAAGAGGCCGCACGTCCTCATACCCCAATCAAATTTGCTCACCTTACCTCCTTGCCGCTCTCGCGGCTTTTGGTTGTGATTGGAAATGTGCCCGAATTATTGCGCATGTTCGGCCTTGATCACCCCCTGAAATGGAACCGTCCGAGTCCGTTCAGAACGGCCGCGGAGGCCACGCGTTCAGCGACAGCGCCCCGTTGATGCTATGGATGTCGGCAAAGGGTGACAAGAGCCCCTCCTTGGTGCACCCCGAGGCATCCACCTGCAGCAGCGCAACCGATGACGGACTGCCGTACTCCGCCACATATATGCGCTTACCGGTACCGGTGGTGGCTGACGTCTGAATTCCGGCATCAGCAGTCCAGGTGCCGGAATTATGCAAGACCGTGGGATTGGTATAGCCGGCAGTGCATACGGGGGCGATCCCAGCCAGGGTCATGGTATCCGGGCCCTCGAGGTAATTGACCGCGGTGATCTGGCCGGTGACCGCGTTGGCCGCATAGATGAACGTTCCATTGGAGCTGTTGGCGCCGGGGCTGAGCCACACGTTGCTGGCGTCCACGGCAGGTCCCAGGTTGGTGGCGCTGGCGGTGATGGGCCCGCCGAAGTCCTTGCTCACTGTCCCGCAAAAGGGCAGCGGCTCCGTTTCCAGCTCGGTCACGTTGGTAAAAGTGGCGCTGCTATCGCCGAAAATCGCATACTTGCTATCCTTGGTGATATCCACGCCGCTCGGGAGCCCCAGATTGCCATCAGTAAAGCCGGTGGAATTGCTCGCGGCGCAGGCCGGCACGATCGCGAGCCCCGCGGTCTTAAAGGCCTGAATCGAGCCATCGCCATACGCAACAGCCAGATCTTTGTAGTTATGAGCCTCGGCCATGCCCTCAACATATCCCCCGTGAAGGCCGACGGCGGCCACCGCGTTGTGCAAGGCGGTGCTGGGTATCAACGTGCAGTTGAAGGGGGTGTTCACACTGATCGCCCACACCTCAATCATATTGGAGAGAGTCCATGCCGCATACAGTGTCTTGCCGCCGGTGGCCAGCGGGATGCCGGCATGGTTGCCGCTGAAGCCGTGGTACGAGGGATAGCGGGGTGGCGCGGCTGGAGTAAGATTGCCGGTCACCGTATTTACGTTAAAGACGGCAATGTCGCCATTGGGAAAGCCGGTGCCCTGCGGCGCGGGATCGGAAATGAACAGGCAGGCATTGGTGGTGCCCGTGCCCAGGGTGTATAGCGCCTGGTTCTTCACCGCCAGGGTATTGCCCAGGCCGGTGCCGCCGGTGGGCCACGGCGAGCCGGGAATGGGGAGCAGTTTGTTGAGTGGTGCGTTCACAAACCCAGTGACGGTGTTGCCGCCGTTGGCGGGGTTGTTGTCGTTTACATACACCCATCGTTGCGCGCGCAGAGCGGGCGGAAACAGCGCGAGCGTGATAGCGAACAGGGACACCAGAGAGCACAGCTTGAGGAAATTTTTCATGGAATTCTCCTTTTTGTCTTCGGGCCGCGGCGCATCCCCTAGGAGGAGAACCAGCGAGCGGGGTGCCCGTTATTAGCCTTTATGCAAATGGAATGGTTGCATCCGAAGAAGGAAGAGCGAACCGAACGAATCTGGAAAAAGGCCTCCGTCACCCGATCCCAAAACGCAAGACAGCCCACACCCCCGTCTGCGGATACCCCGCACGCTACTCCTAAATCGCCACGGTTGTCCATTGAAATCGAAGGGCAATCCGGCGGGACGCCGAGCCGCTGGCCCTCGCACAGATTCAATGTGGAGCCTCCCGGTGCGGCCTTATTATGCGCGGCGCTCGCGCCACCTAGGCAGGTTAAATCGCCTTGCCCAGAAAGAAATGATTCTGAGGCGCCCACAACGTACTTTTGGGCAAGGGAAAACCCTAGCTTTCCAGCAGGCTCAAAAATGGGGTTTTTTGGGCAGATGCGCCCTAGGCGATCCTCGCCCATCTGGCCAACCTTGCTGCAGATAATCGCCCGTGGGCGGCGTGTGCGCGACATGTGGCCAACGTCGCGGGCGTCAGAATCCTCCGAGCACGTCCCTCCGGCAAGGCCCGATGATAGCCAGTAGCGGAATTCAGGCGGCGGGAAGGCCTCTGCGGGTGAGATCTTCGATCAGGCCGTCCAGGGCCTCGCGGCTCTGCTTCGACAGCGAGGTAAATGCGATTTCTGTGCCCTCTTCGCGCGCATTGTAATCGCGAACCTGGCCATCGGCTTCGAATTGCGGTGCCGAACATATTCGGACGTGAACGGTCGTCCCGATGGGCAGTCCGCTCCGGTGCACAATCAAGCCCCCTGCGCTCAAATTGTTCTCTGGGTGGTCAATCTGGATCGTGCCGTGGGCAAACATCAGCTCGACGGGTTTGTCCAACTCCGTCCGCGCGAATCTATGAGTGCATGTGCCTTCCATATCCGGCCACTCCTCTCTTTTTGCCCACCGCCGCGAGCGCCGTTGCTCCTGTCGCCCTTGCGCGAGGCCCGATCGCATCCTGGACCCGGGCAGACGGTGAGTCAAATTGATTAAGTATCGGATCAACAGCCAGTGATCCAACGCAGGATCGATCTTAGACACTAGGGGAACAGGATTTCTGCCCAATATTGAACATGTCGGCAGAGCGTAACTGATTCAACGAGAAACGCTCAAGTTCATCGCCCCAGCCGTATTGGTGCCTATCTAACGCCAGCTGGAAACGTAGGGTTTTCGCTTGGCGGGCCACCCAACCCGCGGTGGGACAATTTCTGTTGAGCTCGATATACAGACGAGTGGGTTACGTCCGAGTGCACCTTCTCGCCGTTGAATCGCTTCTGGTTCACGGCAAATCCCCCTTTTCAGGCTTAGATTTTGCCGGAAACTCGCTCTCAAAGTGGACCAAAAATACCGGGGCCGCTCACCCGACACGTCATCCTAATCGTTATTGATGAACCGATGGGGCCGATCCGAGGGTTCAGAGCACCTCACCCAATAGCCGGATGCCCTCGCGAATTCTTGATTCGTTCATCCGCGAGTAACCGAGCATTAGACCCGGCCGCGAGGGCCGAGTCAGGAAATAACGGGAGATGCCATAAATACCAACTCCCAGAGCCGCGGCATGGGCGACTATGGTGTCTTCCAAGACGCGCTTTCTGGGCCACAGAACGATGTGAGTCCCAGAACCATCGCCAGTCACCTCGACACGTTCGCCCAAGTACTTTTGAATTGAGGAGAGCAGCGCCTCACGACGCGCTGTGTTTCTGCGCCGAAGTCCACGTAAATGGCGTTCGTACATTCCAGTGGAGATGAATTCCGCGAGCGTTTCTTGTTCCAGCGTGGCTGTATGCCGATCACAAAGCCATTTGGCCGATGTGAACGCTGGAACCAGGGATTTGGGTGCGATCAAGTAACCGATGCGAAGCGCCGAAAAGACCGTACGTGAGAACGTTCCGATGTAAATAACGCGTCCTTCATTATCGAGACCTTGGAGAGACTCCAGTGGCTGTCCTTCGTAACGGAACTCGCCGTCGTAGTCGTCCTCAACGACCACCGCATTCCTGCTCCTGGCCCAATCGAGGACTGCCAGCCGCCGAGCAAGTGGAAGAATCGCGCCGGTTGGGAACTGATGCGAAGGCGTCACGAAGGCAACGCACGCATCCTTCGGCAGCTGCCCGGGATTCAAACCGTCGCGATCGACCGGCACCGGATGCAGACAAGCACCCGCGGCGCGAAGTACTTCTCTTGCGCCCTGATACTGCGGATCCTCAATGGCCACGGGATCCCCCCGCTCTATTAATACCCGTGCAACAAGATCCAATGCCTGTTGCGAGCCGTTCACAACTATCACTTGAGAGGGATCGCAGAGCACTGCGCGAGACCGGCGCACATGGATAGAAATTGCCTCGCGCAACGCAAAACTCCCGGCCGCTTCCCCATAGTCCAGCTGATGAACGGGAGCTTTCCGCGCATGGCGCAGCAGGATGCGCCGCCACATCTCGAACGGAAAATTTTCGACGTCGCCCCGCCCCCCATAAGCAAAATCGTAGCGAAGCGGAACCGAGCGACGGCCCGGAAAATCGACGGTTGCCGCGACCTCGGCGGCCGCGGTCCCATAGGGGGATAGTTTTAGACTGGCGGAGTTTTCCAGTTTTTTTGCTCTGCCGCGCGCCAATCCTTCGGACACATACGTTCCAGAACCGCCGCGGCTGGCGGCGAAGCCCTCCGCAACGAGTTGCTCGTAAGCGAGCAGCACAACCGCTCTCGAAATGCTGAGTTTCTCAGCCAAGTCTCGCGTTGAAGGAAGGCGGTCACGGGCGCGGAAAGTGCCCGACAGAATGGCTTGCCGCAATCCACGATAGACCTGCCGAAAGAGCGGATCACCCTTCTTCGAAAGTGGTATCACGAATTGCATAGAAAGTGGATATTTGAAAATATCACAAGGGACGTCATTATCGAACGTACCCGGATGCCAGGAATTATTCCTTGATGGGATTCTGGCAAGAGGTGAGCCTGCCGCTAGCAAGCAGGCGAACCCTACATTTGGAGGAACAATGCACTCGATTCGGCGCATAGGGACCTATTTTCTGCTGTGCATGCTTGGATATCTCGCGCATCCTCTTTCCGCATATCCACAAACAGACCCAACTGCGTCTCAAGCAGAGGCACAGCACGTCAGCACGGAGCGGGATGGGCAACACGACTTTGACTTCAACATTGGTACCTGGAAAACTCACATTTCGCGGCTCCAGCACCCGCTCACGGGTTCCAACAAGTGGATCGAGATCAATGGCACTGTCGTCGTTCGCAAGGTTTGGGATGGCCGTGCCCAACTGGAAGAAATCGATGCCGATGGTTCGACGGGTCACCTGGATGGACTGACTTTGTTTCTATATAATCCGCAATCCCACCAGTGGAGCCTCAATTTCGCCAACAGCAAGGACGGCACCCTGGCTCAACCCTCGATCGGCGAATTCAAAAATGGGCGCGGCGAGTTTTTCGATCAGGAAACGTTCAATGGCAGAACCATTCAGGTTCGAATAGTCTGGTCGGACATCGCTCCGAACTCACACCGTTTTGAGCAGGCATTTTCAAATGACGGAGGCAAGACTTGGGAGCCCAACTTTATCGCAATGTTGACGCGAGAAAAGCAATTACAATGAGGCAACGCCGGCGTATGAGAAGCTATTTCCTGTTGTGCGCACTTGCCTATCTCGCGCATCCCCTCCCGGCATTACCACAAACAGATCCAGCCGCGGCCGAAAAAACAGCGCAGAATGCCAGCACGGCGCGGGATGGGCAACACGATTTTGATTTCGAGATTGGCAATTGGAAAACCCAGCTATCGCGGCTCGTGCATCCCCTGACAGGTTCCACGACCTGGACCGAAATGGAGGGCACCTCCGTCGTGCGAAAGGTGTGGAATGGTCGCGCCAACTTGGTGGAACTCGATGTCGATGGCCCAGCAGGTCACATAGACGGTCTGTCCCTGCGCATATACAATCCCCAATCCCGCCAGTGGAGCCTTAATTTTGCCAACAGCAATGACGGCATCCTGAGTCAACCCACCATCGGCGAATTCAAAAATGGGCGCGGCGAGTTCTTCGACCAAGAACTATTTAATGGAAAATCCATTCTTGTACGAAATGTATGGTCGGATATCACTTCGAATTCGTGTCGTTTTGTGCAGGCATTCTCGGACGATGGAGGCCAGACCTGGGAAGTAAACTGGATCGCGATAGACACTCGTGTAAAAGACGAGTCCGGCAAAGCGCAATAAACTAGCTGCAAACCTGCAATGCTCGATGATGGCGGCAAGACCTGGGAAGTAAACTGGATTACAGATCAGACACGCGTGAACAATGAATCTGACAAAGCGCACCGAATTCCGCAGTTCTGAAATTTCGGCTTGCCGGCAGTCCTCGGCCACGCCCGAAATCCTGGACCGGGTCGGCTCTGCGGACTATGATTCGTTTCGGCAAGATTGTGATGAAGCATATTGAAGGGAGGCATTTCACCATGTTCAGAACAGCTCTGCGAGGATTTCTATTGTGCCTGATGATGGCAGCTGCGTCGGGTATAAGCGAGGCACAATCCTTCGTACTTGATCTGCCACTTCCGAGCCAGCAAGCGGAGGTTTCGCAAACAATCGGGATTACGGATATCACGATTGACTATCACCGGCCGCTGGTGAAGGGCCGCAAGATATGGGGCGGCTTGGTTCCCTACGGCAAGGTCTGGCGCGCTGGCGCGAATGAAAACACTACGATTACATTCAGTGATCCCGTCATGATTGAAGGCAAGCCGCTCGACAAGGGAACGTACGGGTTGCACATGATCCCAAATGCCGACCAATGGACGATTATTTTTTCGAAAAACTCGACTTCCTGGGGATCTTTCACCTACGACCAGGCGGAAGATGCGTTCCGTGTAACTGTGAAGCCCAACGCCGCGGATATGCATAACGCGCTTACCTACGAATTCGACCAACTGCAGCCGGATTCGGCCGTAATTGAAATGGAGTGGGAGAAGGTTGCAGTCCCGTTCAAAGTTTCGGTGGATGTGCACGAGGTGGTACAGGCCAGCCTGAAGAAACAACTTCGCAATCTTTCGCAGTACACGTGGATGAGTTGGGACGACGCAGCAAATTATCTGCTTACCGAAAAAGTCGCCTTGGATCAGGCGCTGATATATGCAAATAAGTCCATCGAAACGGAAGATCGTTACGATAATGAGATGACCAAATCCAATATCCTGGTAGCGCTTACTCGCAAGGAAGAAGCCGCAATAGCCCAGAAAAAAGCGCTCGATATGGCCAGTCCTCTGCAGATTCATTCCTTCGCTCGCCAGTTGATGGCTGAAAAGCGCAATGAAGAAGCATTCGCGATCTTCCGCGAAAACGCTCGGAAGCACCCCGACATGTGGTTCGTGCATTCGGGTCTGGCCCGCATCTACTCATCGCAGGGCAAGTTTGACGACGCAACCAAGGAAATGAAGCTGGCTCTTGCGGGCGCTCCAGACAATCAGAAGAGCTATGTGGATGGGTTGGTGAGACAACTGGAGTCGAAACAGGATATAAACCAGTAAGCAGGGCGTAAGTCGGGAAAACCCTAGATTAAATCTGTATTGCAACTGCCCAGCGTGTGTCCAAGGGACGCCTCACGGACGGCATTATCACGGCAAGCCTCATTCAGGGAACGGCTTTCGCTTCCTAGGCCAATCCGTGCGAGAATTCGCAGAGCAGGCTGGGCGATTGAGCTACGCCGGATATTTGCTTTGCTATTGCCTGCTGAGATGTGGGGGTTGGGATTCCATCCCCGCCGGGCCCCGAAAGAAACCACCCACAGGAGATACTTCATGCCAGGTTACAGGGCGGCAAAGTGGTGCACCGCACTCCTTTTCGGCACCCTGACGGTAGGACCAGCAAGGACGCAGGAGACCACTCGAACGCCAGAGTTGCCGACGGCACCGGGGGCAGAGGTGCACACGCTCACACCGGCGGCTGGATGGTTCACAGAACCTTCCATAGCGATTAATCCCAGCGACCCACGACAGGTAGCCGCCGCATACCAGGACCCGGCGCATATCGCCTATTCCGGCGATGCGGGGAAGAACTGGAAGATTGCGGAAAACACCGCGTCAAAAAATTATCGTATTTCCGGGGACGTTTCGGTCACCTACGGCAAACAAGGGCACGCCTTTCTGTGTTACATCGCCTTTGACAAGCTGGGCACCACCAACTATTGGGGGCATGGGGCCACGCGTAACGGCATTTTTGTGCGGCGTTCGCTAGATGGCGGGCAAACCTGGGAGGCCGATGAGTACACCGTCGCCAGCCAGCTCAGCCAACCGGGGATTCCGTTCGAAGATAAGCCTTACATTGTCGCAGACGTTACCACCTCCCGCTATGCCGGAACTCTATATGTAGGCTGGACCCGCTGGACGATCGCGGATTCGCAAATGTTGTTGTCGCGCTCGACGGATGATGGCAAGACCTGGTCGGCCCCCATCGAGATAGACAACCATCGCGGCCTGCCCCGCGACGACAATGGCGCGAACGAGGGATTCTCCGGCGTGGTGGGACCGGATGGGACGCTTTACGCCGTATGGAGCGATGGAAATCACATCGTGATGACCGCTTCGCGGGATGGCGGCCGGAGCTTCACAAAGACACGCGACATCATCAATACCGCGCCCATTATGTTTGACGTGCAAGGAACGGAGCGCTCCAATGGATTTCCGGTGATTGACATGGACCGGAAGTCGGGGCGGCTGTATGTCGTTTGGAGCGACTACCGCAATGGTGGCGTGGATGTATTCAGCTCCACTTCGACGGACCATGGCCGTTCGTGGGCCCCGTCGGTAAAAGTAAACTCCGATGCTTTGCACAATGGCGCGGATCACTTCTTCCAATGGATGGCCGTGGATCAAGGCAATGGAGCCCCCAACGTGCTTTTTTATGACCGGCGCGGCGATCCGCAAGACCGCGAGGCGACCATCGTGCTCGCGCGATCAACGGATGCCGGCATTTCATTCCAAAATTATTCCTGGACGAAGGTGCCTTTCGATCCGGATGGTATTTTCCTGGGTGACTATACAGGCATTGCCGCGCAGGGAGGACGGGTTTACGGGGTCTGGACGGAGAAGCCGGATGCGAAATCCCGGGACACGGTCGTTCGCGTGGGAATCGCCGACTTCGGGACGCCCGCGAAATAGCATCCATCCACCAATAACTCTCAAGTGGTATTCAATTTTTGATAGACCCCTAGTGGACACGTAGACCGCCAACTTCGTTCTGGGCGTTAATGCCAGATCGGGTATCAGGCCACGCGGCATACAAGGTTTTTTGCGTCCAAATATTGCCCGCAAAGTCACCGAGGAAGGTACCGCCGAATCCGTCGTTAAACGGATTGGAAAGCTCGGGAGCGAGTTGGATATCGGAGAACGTCACACCATTGCTGGAATCGCCGGAGAATGATTCATAGCTGATATTCGCGGGGTCGTTCCGCCGGTCAAGCCAGGTTACCCCTACCTTGCTGGTATCGCTAACCCCGATCCAGGGAAAAAACTGATCATGAGTATCGGACGGCGGCGCGGGTTGTGACGGAGCGCTCCATGTGGCCCCTCCATTGGCCGAGGAAATTACTTCCACCTGGGTAAAAGTTCCAGTCCAGTTGTAGTATGTAACGTAGAGCGTGCCGGCTTTTGGTCCAGTGGTATCGTCAACGGCAATCACCGGAATGTTGCTCATCGGTTCGGAAGTATTGGGAAGGCTGCCGTAATAAGCGCAGGAGCAGGCGTCAGGCGCGAGATCAGTCTTGGCCATTACGGCTTGCTTCGACCAGGTAGTTCCCCCGTCCGAGGAAGCGGAAAACAAGAGTTCGGCGCTGGTTCCCCCGCAATTGCCCGTTGGGCCATTGGCCGTGCATGCGAGCCAGGTGACGTACACTGTTCCATTCGCGGCAGTAGCTAAATTGGAGAACTGAACCACTTTCGGCAAAACGGACCTTGGTGAGACGGCCACATCGGTAAAGGTAGCGCCGCGGTCGGTCGAATGGGCCGCCCAGATCTCCGATTGGGTTTCGGATTTATTGAATTGCGTGGTGGAGATGTAGATAGAGTTGGCTCGGGGACTGGTCGAACTGTTATCAATCTGCATCCAGGCGCCGTCAGATAGGCCGCCCAGCGCACTACTCACAGCCTCGGCAATAGCGCTCCAAGTCACCCCCCGATCAGAGGAAGTTTGCAGGGCAATTACGCCGGTGGTACCGCTGGTGGAAGTTTTCACGGTGGTGGCATAAGCGACGTTATTTAAATCGAAGGCCACTCCGGGACCCCCATTGCCAACGGGAAATGCCGGGAGAACGTCGGAGCAGTGTACATTCCATGTTGAGCCTCCATCGCTGGAAAAATAGAAACTGGCCAGTTGTGGACAGTTGTAGTCCGCGCCGCCGCTTAAGAGCTGATCCAAATTCAGGAGATTTCCAGTAATTGGCGTGTCATTGACCGGCATTCCCCCCTCCGAGGCTTGCTGGTTATTCACAGCACAGGGAACGGGAGTGCAGTCGAGAACCGGAGGCATACTCCCTGCACTACCCAGCTCCTGACCGAAGCGATGGAATCCTGGCGGCTGAATACGACCCTGCGAGATGGCGCGGGCCATAAGGATAGATGCCGAGAGTGGACTTTGTTCGAACACGGCGGGCGAATGGTCGCTGGCCTGGGAGTATGCAGCCGGGGAAAATGTAGCAGCATGAAACGCCGCCACAACAAACAGCAGCGCCGCACCTGAGAAACAGCGTAGGCTATTGAAGTGCGTCATGTTTTACCCTCCATACCGGTTCAATTTGCCTGGATCCTAACCGGGGGAAAAGCCAGGCGGGTAAGTTGTTACCAGGGTAACTTCACCTCATTGTCTCTCCGTCCCGGGTCTATTCAGCGGAAAATAGCCTAAAATCGGTGAAAGTATAGCTAGCATGATAGCGAGGGTTCCTGGGGTTCTCCGCGTAAGCGAGGGAGGAACCCGTGGAATAGGGAACAAATTCAGAAAAGACATCCGCGCTCTGGGGAAGCCAGAGAATCACCGGGCGAATGTGGAATTGGACAGGAGCATAGTTAATAGAGACTGCCTCGCTCTTGAGGTGCATACCAGCAACCCAGTTGACGAGATTTGTTTCCAGATGAAGCACCTGGAAAGTATTGGTATCAATCCATGCGCGGCCTTTGAGAGCGGCCGGAAAGTGCCCGGTGGTCGTCGAAAATGACCGGGTCACCTTCGGCTTGTCTTCACGCTGCTTGAAATAAACCACCCAGGCCGTCCGCCCGAGGTATTGCACCTGCCCTTCGCAGCGCATGTCATAATCCTCAGCGTAGGGCGGGTAGAATATGAGGGCCAGGACAGTGAGACCGGAATCCGTCATTGACCTGTCAAATCTGTCACTCCCATAGGTGGCAGTGTGATTCTCGCGGACAGCTAACAGCCCGTTTTTCCCTCGGGTAATGAATACCAGATAATCGAAGTCGCGCGTTTCCATAGCGCCTGCCGCTCCAAACTCATTCATCATTTCAGCTTGCATCGTTTCGCGCGCCGAGAATTGCTGCAAATCGGTGACTAACTCTTCGGCGCGCTGACCCGCCTGTTTCAAGATATCGGCCAGTGGGCATGGCATATTCGGGGAAAGACCGGCGATCGGCGCGTCCACATCGGGGGGCTTCCAGAGATTGGAAGAGACCTTCTTTTGCTTATAGGTAATTGGGCTGGCCGCCGGATTGCCCGTTGAACCATTGGCGGCAACACTAACGGGTACGCTGGGCGCGCATGGCGACACACAAGCTGGGGTTACTGCAGGAGTCGCCGCATTTGCCGCGGCGCGATCGACCGTCCCAGGCGAAGAGGTAGCGGTAGTGACTGTTTCAACGTTTGTTGCCGCCGCGGGAGCGACAGGGGAATTATCTGTAAAAAGTATCGGATTATTGTCCGCAAAGTATCCGCGACGCGCCTGAATACTAAAATTGCCGGGCGTAGTCAGGGTCACCTTCAAAGTATGAAAGCGACCATCCAACTGGCGATTGGAAGGGCTAAAGGAAAGTACGTAAGCTGTTTCGGCCAACCCGCTGGTGACACGGAAACCTCGATTCAAATCATTGCTGTTCTGGAAGAAAACGCCTCCCGTACCATTGGCCAGGTCGGCCATGACAGCGGAATTAGCGAGGGCGGCAGCTTCATGTATCGAATCCCAACCGGGCGACCCATTATCCGCATCGCTGACATCGGCGAGAGATGCAGCCGTGTAAAGGCCACGAGCATCCAGAGCGCTAATAGTCACGCCGGTTCGCAAGGCTGTATTGATTAGATTATCCATCTGACTTGCCACGCCATTGGCGATGAATCCCGGAGAAACCAGGACGATACCACGAGGCCCGGGAAGACCGGACATGCGGCCCACCAACTCTTTTAATTGGCCTAATGAAGTTTCATTTTGCTTTTGGCTCAGGCTAACCAACGAATTGGCATGAGAGGTCACGTAGAGTTTGGCCTGCATCATCAGACTAGGATCGTCATTGTAGTAGCAGTGAAGAATCTCCGCGGTGGCAAAGTCCATAACCTGGCCCTCGCCCTGGGCGTTATTGAGGACCATCTCAGCTTGATATTCATCAAAGGCCGGGCACGAAGTCGTGCCGAGGTTGGCCGCAGGCCGCGGCCGTAACGCCTGTAGCGCGTCGTGCAATTTGCCGCGATCATCGGTGAAATCCAACATTCCCTTCCCGGATGAATCGAAAACCCCTATGAAATCACCCGGCTGTAAAGACTGGGCGACGTACTGCTCAGCGGCTTTTCGGGCGCGGGCCAGCTCATCAGTCTGAAGGTGAAGATCGTCAAAAAACAGGGCGACATGGCGTGACGAAGTCAGTGTAGGGAGTGAGGATGCGGGTGCCGGAGCGGCGGTAGCGCCGCTCCCTACCTGGGCCGGCGTTCCCAAATATCCGACGTTTGCGGCTTCCACCGTGAAAGAGGCTATCGCTTGCGGATTCTTTTTGTCGAAACTCTCGTCGAAGAGACGAAAATCTTCGAGGCGCAGGTTGGGCACCGCATTTCCTGCAGCGTCGCGGACCACCACGCGAACCAGCACCAGGTTGCTATTGGCGCGAATGACCTGAGGGCCTTCAGGGCTTGCACTGGCTTGCTGTGCCGCCGCAAGAGGCACAAGGCAGAGGATTAGGCCTGCGAGAATACCCCCACTGCAGCTAGCTCCGTCGGATCGTCTCGGGGCACGCGGGCGAAACGACTGAAACAACATCCTCAAGAACTGCGCGAGTTCAATTCTTTGCTTGTGGCGCCACACCTGGGAGGTCCCCATAAGTTTTCTCGGATATCATTAACATACACCTGGAATATGAAGGCAGGCAAGAGGTGGAATCGTTCTGCTCGGGCGTGCCGAAAAGGTCTGCTAGAATCCAAGGGCGCTGCGGAAAACTGGCGCCCCATGAGACTATTCACACCGTGCTATTTGTAACGAGCCGCATTTCTAACAACGGTGCGAGCCTGTCATGAACCTCGCCGGCGATCTCATCGGGCGCGCGCGCGAGAATCCTGCTGCCCGGAACCATCTGAAACATATGGCCCACATCCTCGTAACCTGGGGAGGACTGGGCATCTTCGTAATCGCGGCGATGGATTCGTCGGTATTTTCGTTTCCTGTTTTGACCGACTTACTGGTAATAGAAGTAACTACGCTGCGAAAAGATTTGATGCCGTTCTATGCGGGAATGGCTACGGTGGGCTCGCTGGTGGGCTGCCTGTCGCTATATTTTCTGGCTAAAAAGGGTGGAGAGGCCTGGTTCAATCGCAAGGCAGGACGGCTTTCCAAACGCATTCAGACCTGGGTGAAGAAAAATACTTTTCTCAGCATTTTTATTCCAGCGATCATGCCCCCGCCTTTTCCGTTTGAGGCATTTGTTATCGCGCAGGGCGTTTTTCAGGTTCCGCTGCGCACGTTTGTTATGGCGGTGTTGCTCGGACGCGGGTTGCGCTTCTTCGCTGAAGGCCTCCTGGCTGTCTATTACGGAAAACAAGCCACAGACTTCCTGCACGGACATTGGATTGGGTTCGCGGTATTTTTCGGAGTTCTCTGTGTGTTCATGCTGGGCTGGCGTTGGCTTAATACCCACCACCACAAGGCGGGCGTGTCGGAAGATGGTGCGCGTTAATTGCGTTTTGGGACGAGAAAAAAAGCCGGCCGGCATGAATCTTCAATGACTAGAGGCACCGACACGCTAAACGAAAACAACGTTAAAAACGCGCCCTGATGGAAAAGTGAGGGCGCAATTGCCTACTGAGCAGCGAGCAGGCACTCACGCAGTGTGAAAAACGATTAATTACAATATTGCCAAGCGGGCTTCCACTTTGGCGATGTCCTCCGGAACGTCCACGCTAATCGGATCGTAGTCGCATTCAACCACGCGCATGCGCAAGCCGTTTTCGAGCCAGCGAAGCTGTTCGAGTTGTTCAATGCGTTCCAGATCACCAGGAGGCAGGGCCGCGTATTCGAGCAAAGCGGCGCGGCGAAATGCGTACACACCAATGTGCTTCATGTGGGTAACTTCGATTTCGGGGTGAGCGGCGCGGACCCATGGAACCGGAGCACGCGAAAAATAAAGACTGTCGCCGTCGAAATCCCGCACGACCTTCACAACGTTGGGATCCAGGATTTCCTGACGCAGTACAATTAGGGAGCAGAGCGTGCCAGTTTGTATGGCGGGATCATCGGCGAGGGCGGCTGCCAGCGAATCGAGGGCCGCAGGTTCAATCAAGGGCTCGTCTCCCTGCACATTCAAGTAAATTGGGTCAGTTGCACGCACATCAGCAGACCCACCCGCCCCCAGATGCGCGGACAAATGGGCCGCGACTTCGGCTACCCGCTCGGTTCCACAGCGGTGCTCCCCGCGGGTCATCATCGCTTCCCCACCGAATGCAATGACAGTCTCACGAATCCGTTCATCATCGGTAGCTACGATGATGCGATTGATAAGCGTGGCTTGGCTGACACGCTCGTAGACGCGCTGAATCATCGGTTTGCCCGCAATCGACGCCAACGGCTTGCCAGGAAAACGAACCGACGCATATCGCGCGGGAATCACGGCGATGATGCGTGAGCCATCACCACCCACATTGTTTGTCTCGCTTGCCATTATCTAAATCCGTGAAGATTCTACCCTCGAATGGCCCAAAGCAATATTGTCCGCACACTTGCTTGAATTCCTACCGGTCTAGCAACGCCGGCCGGATAATTGTCCACCATGCCCGCTATTTCCGGGAGGGTACCCGAATTCCGCATGGGGACGTTCTCGTGTGGCTTATAATGTGCTGGCTTTAATGTCAGATCGGAATTCTCGAATTGAACGGGATGGAAGCGTGCGTTACCGCGAGGTGCGGACATGAAGGAAGTTTTGAAATTGTGCTCGCTGGTTATTTTAGCCTGGACGTTTGCCAGCATGGCTGAGGCTGGGTCTCCGCCCACTGTCAAAACGGAAAAAGTGCTTTATAGTTTTAAGGGAGGCGACGATGGCGCAAGCCCCTATGCCGGCCTCATTTTCGACTCAACGGGCAATCTTTACGGGACGACTACAGAGGGCGGTGGTCAGCAATGCTCGGGCCTTGGCGTGGCCGGTTGCGGCGTCGTTTTTGAGCTCACGCCGGGCTCCGGTGGCTCCTGGACAGAGAACGTCATTCACGTCTTCAATGAACAAACTGACGGCGGCAACCCTTATGACGCTCCCGTATTCGACAGTTCAGGGAATCTGTACGGGACGACGCTCTACTATGGCGCTTTTGGCAGCGGCACAGCGTGGGAGTTATCGCCCGCTTCGGGGGGTACCTGGAGCGAGAGCATCCTCCATTCCTTTCATGGCACCACCGATGGCCTTTTCCCCTACGGGCTGAATTTCGATCCCCGCGGCCATCTTTATGGAACCACCTCGGGAGGCGGCGCAAACGATGATGGCCTCGTGTTCCAATTGGTCCCCCGCCCAACGGGCCATTGGGCGGATCAAGTCCTCTACAATTTTATGAGCGGTACAGATGGGGATTCTCCCGCCGGAGTCCTGACTTTCGACGCCAAAGGAAACATCTACGGCACAACTTATGTCGGCGGACCGCATTTGACCGGCACTGTCTTCGAATTGAGCAAGAGAAATGAAACTGCGCGCGAACAGATTCTCTATACTTTCCAGGGGCTTCCCTTTGGGTCTGGTCCGGACGGCACAAATCCCACGACGGGGATGGTTTTCGACAGTGCCGGCAATCTTTATGGAACCACTTCCTATGGAGGCGAAAGCGGTGTGGGCACTGTGTACGAACTGAGCCCTGATGGCAACGGAACCTGGACGGAATCCGTCATTTATACCTTTACCGATGGAACCGATGGAGGCCATCCCGGCGGCCTGCTCATTGATCAGACTGGAAATCTTTACGGCGCCACTTCCGGGCACAACACCCTCGGTTCCGTATACGAACTGGCTCGCTCCAGTGGAGGGCAGTGGAATTTCATCGTTCTTCATGATTTTGAAGGGCCGGATGGTGCGTCTCCCGAAGGCAGTTTGGTTATGGACCAAGCCGGCGATCTTTACGGTACCACCGCATTCGGCGGCGAGAATGACAACGGTGTCGTTTTCGAAGTGGCGCCATAACCAGGGCCCCCGTGTTTCACGTTCCTCACGAACGCAAAATTCGTTCTTTCTCTCGCAATGTTCTTGGCTACGAGTGTCTGGGATACGTGGACTTTCCGTATGAGCAATTTACCAGGAGTTTTGCGCGCTACCCGAGAATCGGAGCTCGCATGCCGAGCCCCGCCGGGTTGCACATTTCCAGTCATTAAAACGGCACAGCCCCTTGCATTAGGGCAAGGCGGTGCTACAATTCGCTCAGACGGTTAGGATTAGTTGCCGTTTTCGCCCGGAGGCCGTTCTTGGCGCCACGACTCCCGCATCGGTTTGATGGATCACGCGCGGCGATTTGTGCCCTTTGCTCCAGACTTTCCCTGCTGGCTCTGGGTTGTTTAATCCTCTGGCCGGTGATTTCCCAGGCGCAGATTTCAGCGCCGATTATTCCGCCGCCATCGTCAAACGATTCCATTGATGACAGCCATGTGATTCGCCAGGATGTGGCGCTTGTGCTGGTGAGCGCTACGGTAACGGACCCATTCGGCCGGCTGGTGACAGGACTCGATCAGACCAATTTCCGAGTTTTCGAGGATGGCACTGAACAGGAAATCGTTCGTTTCGCCAGCGAGGACGTGCCCATTTCCATAGGCGTAATTTTCGACATGAGCGGCAGCATGGTGGATAAATTCGACAAATCCAAAAAAGCCGCCATCGAGTTCATGAAGACATCCAACCCCAAGGATGAGTTTTTCCTGGTGAATTTCAACGATCATGCGCGGCTGATCACGCCATTCACCGATCGCGTGGAGGACATGCAGGACGGGCTGCTCTTCACCGCCGCCCACGGGACGACAGCTCTTTTTGACGGAATTTATCTGGGATTGAGCGAAATGCGCGGCGCGCGCAACAGGCGGAAAGCTTTGCTCATCATATCCGATGGAGGCGATAATCATAGCCGCTATTCCGAGTACGATATTCGCAAATTCGTGCAGGAAGCGGACGTGCAGGTATATGCCATCGGCCTTTTCGAGCCGGAGGGTCAAGCCTCCACCGATGAGGAAAAAGAAGGACCCGAGCTTTTGGCAAACCTCACTGAGATGACCGGAGGGCGGGCATTCACTGTGACCCGGCTGGATGAATTGCCGGACACGGCCAACAAAATCAGCATGGAGCTGCGCAATCAGTATGTCCTGGGGTACCGGCCAAGCAATCGCAATCGTGACGGCAAATACCGTCGTGTCAAAGTCAAACTGGCGCCGCCGCGCGGACTCCCGCCGCTGCACGTCGAGGCCCGGAACGGATATTTCGCTCCGGGACATTAACCCGCCGCATCAAATAATTGTGCCAGCCCATGTGATTAGACGAGATAGGTCTTTTTGCGTGGCCTTCCTCGCAATATTTCTGCTCGCAACGCCGCTTATGGCAGCATTACCTGCGCGCTCAACGGCCATTGACTTGGCAAGCAAACTCTCCTCGCCCCTGGCGCAAGGATCCTCGGCCACCGCCAATTCCGGAGGCACACATTCAGCGCCCCAACCGCCTGCGGAACAGCAAAGCCCGGCAGCGCCCGCATCGGGGAGCACGTCTCGCGGCGGCTCCAACACCATTCGGCGCGATGTGAACCTGGTCGTTCTCCACGCCGCTGTGATCGATAGTGAAGGGGACGTTGTCAGCGGGCTCGCCCAGTCCAATTTCAGAGTGTTCGAGAATAAAGTGGAGCAGAAGATTTCACTATTTCGCAATGACGACGTCCCGGTGACCGTGGGCATCGTCGTGGACAACAGCGGAAGCATGAGGCTGAAACGCCCAGGGGTGAATGCAGCCGCGCTGACCTTTGTCAAGACCAGCAATCCGCAGGACGAGGTGTTTATCGTCAATTTCAATGATGAGTTTTACCTCGACATGGATAAGGATTTTTCCAGCGATCCCAAAGAATTGCAGGAGGCGCTGGACCGGATAGATTCGCGCGGAGAAACGGCACTCTACGATGCAATTATCGGTTCATTGGACCACCTGCAAAAGGGCACGCGAGACAAGAAGGTGCTGCTGGTGATTACGGACGGCGAGGATAACACTTCCCGCGAGACTCTGGAATACACGGTACGGGCCGCGCAGGAATCGAACGCGGTGATATATGCGATAGGACTATTTAGCGACGATCCCCGCTCCGAGAAGCGCCAGGGTAAGAAAGCGCTGGAGGAAATCACCAAGGCCACCGGCGGAGAGGCATATTTTCCGGAGGGGGTCGAACAGGTCGAATCCCTTTGCACTCGGATTGCCCACGACATTCGCAATCAGTACACCATAGCTTATTACCCCACCAACGCGGCGCGCGATGGCACGTTCCGCACCGTAAAGGTGGATGTATCGGCCCCGCGCGGCACAGGTCACCTCACCGTTCGTACCAAACCGGGCTATTTCGCTCCTTCAGATTCGGCGACGCGCTAAGAATTGTCGCGACCGAACCCGCCAGCATGGGGCGATCACTTATTGAAGCATGGGCCGAGCCCGCTTATAATGGGGAGTTTTACCAGAGGCGGATAAAACCGCAGGGAGCGCTGTGCGCGCGAAAGAAGCCGTTGGGCTGAAGAAAACGTCAAAACGCCGGAGAAAGCTCGCCCCTGAGCCGTTCGTGGAAATGACTCTTGAGCATAGTGCTGTTTCAGGCTCACTGGATAGCGCGCATATGCAAGGGGCAGAGCATGTTCCAACTGTGGGGGCTGCGTCAGTTGCACGCGCTGCAAGCGGAAACGGCAGCACAGGCGGGGCATGGCCGGATGGTCAGGACACGATACGGGTGCGGGGGGCGCGCGTCCACAACCTGAAGAACATAGATTTTGAGATACCCCACAATGCCATGACTGTGGTGACTGGCGTTTCCGGTTCGGGCAAGTCGAGTCTGGCATTCGACACGCTATATGCAGAGGGACAGCGGCGTTACATCGAATCGCTTTCCGCTTACGCGCGGCAGTTCCTGGAGCGCATCGAAAAACCCGACGTGGATGAAATCACCGGCATTGCCCCGGCCATTGCCATACGGCAGCGAAATTCCACGCGAAATCCGCGTTCGACGGTCGCGACAGCAACGGAAATTTACGACTATTTGCGGCTGCTATTTGCACGCGCGGGGCGTACGTATTGCCTGAATTGCGGGCAGGAAGTCCGCCGCGACACAGTGGATGAAATTGCCGACCGGGTGATGGTGTTGCCCGAAGGACGGCGATTTTATGTGCTGTATCCATTTCGGCCTGCGGATGCGGCGCTCTCGGGCAAATTAGCGACCGGTGCTGGGGCTAGCCTGACACCTGCGACGGCGTCTTACTGGACAGCTATTTCGGCTATTGATTCTGTGGTCAATTCCGCGGATCGGTTTCCGACTAAGCCGGTTAAACCCATGCCCAACCGGAAAGCCAAGGCAGCTGCGGCAACCGCCTTGCGCGAAGCGCTAGTATCGCTGCAGCGGCAGGGCTTTAACCGTCTATATCAAGACGGTCATGTTTATGAATTCTCTACCCCGGAATCGCTGTTGGACATAAATTTTGAGCAACCGGTATTCGTTCTCGTTGACCGGCTGGTGCTGGAACCGCAATCGCGCTCGCGGCTGATGGACTCGGTGGAAATCTGCTATCGCGAGGCGCGCGAAGCGATACTGGAATTTGCGGATGAGTTCCCTTCCACCGAAACCGGCATCGCCCCTGAACGGCTGGTGTTTAACGAAAAATTCGAGTGCAAGAATTGCAAAATTGCCTATGCGGAACCGGAGCCACGACTGTTCTCGTTCAACAGCCCCACGGGAGCGTGCCCGCGCTGCCAGGGCTTCGGCAACACGATTGATTTCGACCTGAATCGCGTGATCCCGGACAAGAGCCGCTCGCTGGCCAATGGAGCGATCGACCCCTGGACCAAACCGCGCTATAAGCAGTTGTTCGCTGACCTTAAACGTTATGCAAGAGATAACGATATTCCGATGTACCTTCCCTACCGCCAATTAAGCGGGCGCCAGCGCTCCATGATTGAGGAAGGAGATCCGGGGGGGAACTTCCCCGGGGTGAAGGGATTTTTCCTGTGGCTGGAGCGCAAGAAATACAAGCTGCACGTGCGGGTGTTCCTGAGCCGCTACCGTGGCTACGCGACGTGCCCGGATTGCGGCGGTGCGCGGCTGCGTCCTGAAGCACGGGCCGTGCGGGTGGCGGGAAAGTCCATCACCGAAGTTTGCGCGCTGACGGTAACCGAAGCCCGAGAATTTTTCCGTGCGGTGGAGTTGACCCCAGCGGAAGCGGTGATCGCGCGAAAAATCCTGGAAGAAATCCAGCAGCGGTTGCGATTCCTGGATGAAGCGGGACTCGACTACCTGACCCTCGACCGGCTGACCAGCACGCTTTCGGGCGGCGAAGCGCAGCGAATCCAACTGGCTTCGTCGCTGGGATCGCAACTGGTTGGGGCGTTCTACGTCCTGGACGAGCCTTCCGTGGGGTTGCATCCGCGCGATACCGGTCGGCTCCTAGCGATCCTGAAGACATTGCGCGACCTCGGAAATACGGTACTTCTGGTGGAACACGACGCGGACGCGATTTTAGCGGCGGATTATATTCTCGATATCGGTCCGGGCGCGGGAGAACATGGAGGTCGGCTGGTGTTTGCGGGTACGCGCGATGAACTGCTGCACGATCCGCAGTCACTGACAGGCAGGTATCTGAGTGGCGAACGGAGAATCCCAGTTCCAGCGGTGCGGCGCAACCCCACGGGAAGAGCGCTGAAAATTTATGGGGCGCACTGCCACAATCTGAAAGGAACGGAAGTCACAATCCCGCTGGGCGTGATGGTGGCGATCACCGGCGTCTCGGGATCGGGAAAATCCACACTTGTCTATGACGTGATCCACCATGCGCTGGCGGCGAAACGGACTGGTGGAAATTGGAAAGAAGTCTGCGACCGGATCGAAGGCGATGGAGCGATTCGCGAAGTGGAGATGGTGGATCAATCGCCAATTGGGCGCACCCCACGTTCGAATCCGGCGACGTACTTGCGCGCCTTCGATGCCATACGAGAAACGTTTGCCGCAACGCCAGATGCACGGAAGCGCGGTTACACCGCAGGAAATTTCTCGTTCAATATTCCGGGAGGGCGCTGCGAGACGTGCCAGGGCGACGGCACCGTGACCGTAGAAATGCGTTTTTTGGCCGACGTCGAGCTGATCTGCGAGGAATGCCGGGGCACGCGGTACAAAAGCGGCATCCTGGACGTTCGGTACCGCGAGAAAAATATCCGCGAAGTCCTGCAAATGACCGCGCGGGAAGCACTATCGTTTTTTGCGGCAAAACCGAAAATTATCGCGCGATTGAAAGTGCTGGAAGAAGCGGGGCTCGGGTATTTGCGCCTGGGCCAATCGGCCACCACGCTTTCGGGCGGCGAAGCACAACGCCTGAAACTGGCCGCGCATCTCACGCGGCAGGACAATGCGGGAGTGCTGTATATCTTCGATGAACCGACCACGGGATTGCATTTTGATGATATCCAAAAACTGCTGGGCGCGTTTCACAAGCTGATCGAAGGCGGAGCCAGCCTGATGGTGATTGAGCATAATTTGGACGTTATCAAATCCGCCGACTGGGTAATTGATCTCGGGCCCGAAGGCGGCGATCAGGGCGGGCGGGTAATCGCAACAGGAACTCCAGAGGACATTGCGGCGGCGAGGATTTCCCACACGGGGCGCTACCTGGCTCGCGCGCTTCAAGAGAATCGCCCGCAGGGTACCTCATTGAGCAAAATTAGCGACATCGCCGGTGAGAAAGCGAGCGCCTTGGCCACCGAACCAATCGGTTCCACAGTTGGGGCAGAACCTCGGGCGCGGTAATGACCCCCTGGCTGACATTACGGGTCCGCCCAGCGTTATTAGCCCTGCTGGGTAGCCGGATGGTGATGCCGCATCCAGCATTCGCCAACCATGGCAACCCGATTGAACGCCAAAACACTTCGCAGCAGGTTTATCACATCCATGACCGCGAAGAACAGCATCTTCAAGATCTTTTGGCTAGCGCGCAGTCACACTTGAACCAGCACGACTATGCCTCCGCCGCTGGCGAGTTTCAGCAATACCTTGCCGAGCGGCCGGATAGTGCCGCAATCCACTTTCAACTTGGTTACGCGTTCACTGCGCTAAAACAGCCCACAGATGCCGCGCGCGAATACGGCAAGGCCGCGGAGCTCGACCCCAAAATGGCTGCGGCACAACTGAATTTGGGATTGACTCTGCTGGAGACGGACCCAGCCGGGGCGGTGGCGCCGTTGCGCCAGGCAACCGCGCTAATGCCCAATGAGGCACGGCCGGAGTTTCTGTTGGGGTGGGCGCAGGAACGCTCAGGGCATTCCGCCGAGGCCATCGAAAATTATCGGGCGGCTGAAAAATTGGATGCCAGGGACTTCGACATTTACTTGGCGCTGGCCCGGACACTGCTGGCGGCAAAGCAAATACCAGATGCTCAAACGCAGTTTCAGGAGGCACTGGCAATCATACCGGATTCAGCGGCCGCACATTTGGGGCTGGCCCAATGCCTAATCGCTCTGGCGAAACCCGCCGATGCGGTAACAGAATTGCGGGAGTATCTAAAGATTGTTCCGGGTGACGCCGAAACGCGGCTGCAGCTTGCCCAAGTGTTCCAGGATCAGGGGAACATGGCCCAGGCGCTCGGCGAATTACAACTCGTTTCCGGCACGTTAGGGGCGCCCGCGAAAAAAATGGAAGCGGAAATTTATGAGCAGCAGAAGGACACCATACGCGCGACCGCGGCGCTGGCGCAAGTTATTGCGGCTGCCCCGAGGGACGCCGAAGCGCACGCCGAGTTGGGACGCTTGTACTTTCGGGCAAAGAATTACCCGGCCGCCGCAAAAGAGCTGGCTGCGGCGTATCAGCTAGACTCCAGGGACGACACCCTGTTGAAGGATTTGGCGTCCGCGCATTATCTCGGCGGGGATTTTCCGGGCGCGCTCAAGGTTCTGGCCATGGTCGAACAAAGCCGTCCCCTCATGGTCAACGAATGGTATCTTCGCGCGCTGTGCAATGACAAATTGGACCTCGTGCCGGATGCTTATGCGGCCTTCGAGAAGTTTTTAGAACTGAATAAAGGCGCCGAAAATGACGAATATTTCGTAGCGTCAGCCCGCGCCAGAGTTTTGCAGAGTGAACTCAAGAACAAGAAGAAGTAGAATTGCGCCATGATGGTGACCGGCCTCATATCTTGCATTCTATGCCTGGCGAGCGGATGGCCCCCAGCGGTAGCCGGATTCCCGTCCAATAATGGCGGGGACTCCGAACGGACCGCGGAAATCGTCAAGCTTCAAAAAAAATATATCGACGCACGTGATGCCGTGCATCGGGCCAAGGCTCTGGCCGCGCTCGGCGAAGCCCAAGTGAAGGATGCCGGCGAACGCGTGAGCGCGAATGACTATGCCGGGGCGGCAGCGGAACTGCGGGAATATCACGAGGAAGTTGTGACCGTACGCAAACAGCTCGCAGCCACCGGCGTGAACCCGGAGCGCAAACCGGCCGGCTTCCGCGAGCTGCAACTGAGCGTCCGTGAGAATTTGACGCGTATAGAAGATATCGCGCTGGCGGCATCGGCAAAGCGGCAAACGACGTTCGTGGAGGTTCATGAGCAACTTGGGCAGGAGAATGAAAAATTGCTGACCGAGCTTTTCCCTTCCGTGCCAGCAAGCGGCACGGAAGTGCGGCCGGGGCATCCATGATGGATTTTTCCGGTGTGCTGGTACAAAACGAGCGCCAAGAGTCCGGAGAGGATGGGAGGGCCGTAACGCACAGCGGAATGGTGACGGGGAGTATTTTGGTGAATAGGGGCTTTCAAGTTTTCCGTCAAACCGGAATGGCGGCGGCCATATACGCTATCGCCACGCTTGGATTTGCGCTAAGTTTGCCGCCGAGGATGCATGCCCAGGAGCCACGTCCCGACAAAGACTACCTGACGGAGACGGAGGCGGATCGAATCCGCGATGCCGACACGCCCTCGGATCGGATCCATCTGTTCTTGAACTATGCGAACGACCGGCTATCAAAATTTGAGTCCGAATTGAAACGTACGACAACGGAGAACCGTCGGGAAGAAGTCCTCGACGGATTATTGAACGGTTACGTGGGCTGCCTCGATGACGCCGCGGACACCCTTGCCTTGCAGATGGAAAAGCAGGCGGACATGCGCGCGGCGGTGAAGGAAATGGATGCAAAATCCAAGGACTTTTTGGACCGCCTGCAGGCCATCGAAAAAGCCGGCAAGGAGATTGACCTCTACAAGGACACTTTGGACGACGCGATTGACGGGACCGAAGAGGCGCGACGGGACGTGACGGATGATCAGAAGGCCCCCGCCGGGCCGCCCATACGGCGAAAGCCGTGAATCGGCCTTGAAACAGACCCCCATGGGCAGGTTATCGAAAAACGCCATTGTGGCCGGTGGGGCGGCAACGTTCCAGCGAATTTTCACCCGCCTTGGATGCCTCGGAAAGCCCCCTGAATTTTCCGTGGAATTTTATCCCTACGCTGGACTGACCCATACGGTGCGCGTGCGCAATGAAACTGCTCATGTTCGCGTATCGGACGTGCTGCGCGGCGCACCAACCGCGGTGATAGAGGGGATCGCGGCAATCCTGCTGGCACGCCTCTATAAGCGACGCGCGCCGGTCGAAATGCAACTGGACTATCGCTCATTTGCAGCAACGGCGTTGATGAGCAGCAGAATGCAGCGCCTACGAAAAAGACGCGCGCGAAATCGTGGAACGGTTTCGCGGGGCAGGTGGCATGACTTGAATATGCTCTATGATCGGCTGAACGCCGCGTATTTTGGCGGGGAAATGCGCCGCCCGAGCCTGGCGTGGAGCGTGCGAGCCTGGCGGCGGCAGTTGGGTTGTTTTGACGGCGCGCTAGGCCAGATTTTGTTGAATCGCCGGCTAGACCGCGAGGACGTTCCGGAATTCGCCGTGGAGTACGTGCTGTACCATGAGATGTTGCACCAGAAACATCCCTTGCGGCTGGTGGCGCATTGCCGCCTGCAATCCCATTCCCCCGCTTTCCGCCGCGAAGAGCGCCGCTACGCGCATTACCAGCGCGCGGCGCGTTTTTTGAAACGGCTTCGCTGAGTAGCAGGCCGCAGGGCTAAATATATGGGGCCTCTACAAGCAAGAAACGATGACGGAACGATAACGCGGAGTCACTCGGCACTGCTATGAATTCCGCTCCCCAACCCACGGCTCGTATACGTTCCATAGACTCCTTGCGCGGATTGGTAATGATCATCATGGCGCTCGATCACACCCGCGAGTTTTTTGTAATGTTGGGAACAATTGCAAGGCGTTCCTCAGAAAAAGCGAACTGAATCGCTTAACCCTTCCTTGGAGTATTACCCGCGGCATCAGCCATGAGCTCTATTTACAACAACGCTCTCAGGGAAATGACTGGGCCGTGGATTACTGCGCCGCCGCGGGGCCGGGATTTAACTCAATAGAATGCCAAAATTTTGGGCAGGTGCTCCAGAGTGTCAACAATGGCGGAGTTTGCAGGACGGACACGAGCGATCCAAACGTCCCTGTAGCCGTGGAGTGCGCGCATCTGACCATGACCGGAATCGTCGCAGTGCTGAACGGGTTCGAAGACCTGTATGTGCAATGGACATATGGGAAGTCGATCGTTGACGCCTACATCCTGCAAAATGGCGCGGGCGCCGCAACCCTGACGACCTATCCCGGGAAAGCCGGACACGGAGATCTAGCCCAACATCCGCTATGAACCCAGACCAACATTCAAGCTGCCTTCACTAGGGAGCCGCGAAAGTGAACCGCCGGGGACCTGAATAACTCCGTAGAGATGGTTGCGGTACCCCTCCCCTCCGGGCCTTGATCCGGAGCGGGACGGCTTTTTCGGGGGGCGCGACCTATTCCGACATCTACTTTTTCAGTTCGGAGATTCGGGACCGGACCTTGGCGGCGTCGGGAGCGTTAGGAAGAATCGCCAGATATCCCTGGTAATAACGTACGGCGGCGGCTTTGTCATTTTTCTTTTCGGCGATTTTGGCAAGCAGGATGTATGGCTTGGCCAGGTGTGGCTGCAGTTCAATTGCATATTTAAACCGGTCGGCAGCGGCGGAAAGGTCTCCCTTGCGCATGTAAAACGTGCCAATTTCCATGCTTTCTTCCGCGTGAAGCGGAGCATAATCCGGTGCATCCTTCCCCGCAGAATCGGCAGGCGGCTGTCCGGCGGATTTCGACGGAGACTTCGCTCCCCGGCTTGGCGGAACATTGGGGGAGTCTTCGGGATCTCGCGTGGCATCGGGAGCGGCGGATGAAGACTCGCCCGGCCCCAAGGGAGGGGCTGACTTCGCTCCGGGAGTTGCCTTCCCTGCCCCGTGGGGCGGCGCATTTTCGGCTGCATTGTCGCCGGCATCGTCATCAGCGTCAGGAGGTGGCGTGGCGCCCGGAGGTGGCTCAGGATTATGCGCTCGCGAACCGGAATCGGTAGCTTTGGACGAAGAATTCCTGTCCGAATCGCCCGATGTGGACGGCGCGGAATCAGAATCTGAGGGAGGCGCTACGCTGCTCGACTCGCCGCTGTCAGCATCACCTGAATTGCTTCCGCCGCCATTGCCGGGATTAGGCGAGGCCGATGCTGTGTTCGGGTCAGTTGGCGGCGGCAAATGGGAAGGGAGCTGCATTGCACGAGCAGGCGGTGAGCCGATAAAAAATAATGCGCCCGCAGCGAGCACCGGCAACAAAATTTGAATCAATCTCGGGGGATGAACCGTAAAAGTACCATCTGTTATCATTAGTTGTTTAGGGAAGCAGCAACGTTTCCTTTGCCAAAACCTTGGCGGGCCGCTGCACTCCATATTACCCCTCTCCGATGGACCTTCGGGAAAAAGTCGCTTCTTTGCCGTTGCAACCGGGTGTGTATCTATTCTCGGATGCCGGCGAAAACATCATTTACGTGGGCAAGGCGCGGAGCCTGCGACCGCGCGTCCGCTCGTATTTTCAGGGCTCCAGACCATTGGATGCCAAGACCGGCTCATTGGTTCGCGAAATTGCCGACGTGCGGTTTATCGAAGTGGACAACGAGAAGGAAGCGCTGGCGCTCGAAAACAACCTAATCAAGCAGCATAAGCCAAAATTCAACATCCTGCTGCGCGATGATAAGACTTATCCCTATATCCGTTACACCGCCTTCGAAAAATACCCGCGCGTTTACGTGACCAGGCGGCTCCGAAAAGACGGCTCCTTATATTTTGGCCCATATTTTCCCGCCAATCTGGCTTATCGAATGGTCAGCCTGATTCACCGTAACTTCCTGGTTCCCTCCTGCACGGTGGATCTGACGCGCGTACATCCGCGCCCCTGCTTGCAGTATTACATTCACCGCTGCCTGGGGCCGTGCGTGCGCGGTCTGGTGGCCGATGAACGCTATACCGAGGCGGCCCACGATGTGCGCGCATTCCTCGAAGGGCGCCGGCACGATCTGATTCGCAGCCTGAACGGACGAATGGACGAAGCGTCCAGCGCGGAGCGATTTGAAGAAGCGGCGCGGTATCGCGATCTATTACGCACCCTGGAGGAAATGGAAGAGCGCCAAAAAATTGCGGCGGCGGCTGGCGACGACACGGATGTGGTGGCCTGGTATGCGGAGCCTCCACAGGTGGCCGTCAACCTGTTCCACTTGCGCGGCGGCCGGGTGCTGGACCGGCGCGATTTTTATTGGGAAGATCTGCCCGAGTTCGATCCGGCGGAGTTTCTGCCATCGCTATTGAAACAGGTCTATCTCGACGGGACGTACTACCCACGATTCATCCATGTACCGCAGGACCTGGATGACCGCGAGGTGCTAGCCGAGGTATTTTCCGAGTCGGCGGGACACAAAGTGGAAATCGTCGCGCCGCAGCGGGGACCAAAACACGCATTCATGGAACTGGTGGAGAAGAACGCCAAGCACAGTTTTTTGCAGCGATTTCGCGTGCTGCGCCCCACTTCCGAGGCGATTGGCGAGGCGCTGCAAAACGCGCTAGGGCTGCCAGTGGTCCCCACGCGGATCGAAAGTTTCGATATCTCCCACATGCAGGGAACAGATACGGTCGCGTCCATGGTGGTTTGGGAAAGCGGGAGGATGAAGAAATCGGACTATCGGAAGTTTATTATTCGTGGGATGGCGACTAGCCGGGCTGGCAGCAAAGAGCCAATTCCGGCTTTACAGAGCGCGGCGCTCCCTATCCTGGATGGCGATTTGGCTGCACAAGCCGCCCCTGCGGGAGCGGCACCTGCCGATACCCATCCACAGGAAGATCCGCAGCCGCGATTGTCACCGCCAGATAACGCGCTGTTGCGCGACGATTTTGCGAGCATGAAAGAAGTGGTAACACGCCGGTATCGCCGGTTAGTGGAAGAGGACAAGCCCCTTCCCAGTCTGATCCTGATTGATGGGGGCATCGGCCAACTACACGCCGCGGCGGCGGCGCTGGAAGGGCTCGAAATTATCAATCAGCCGGTGGCCAGCATCGCGAAACAGGAGGAAATTCTTTATGTATTGGGGCGCGAAGATGAGCCTTGCATCCTCGATAGGCACTCGCCCATCCTTCACCTGATCCAGCAGATTCGCGACGAGACTCATCGTTTCGCCGTCACTTTCCACCGCCAGCGGCGATCCGGGCGGCAATTGCGAACCGAGCTACTGGAGATTCCTGGCATTGGCGAGCACACGGCGGTGAAGCTATTGCGGCATTTTGGAAGCGTGACGCGGCTGCGTGAACACAGCGTGGATGAACTTGCGAAGGTCGCTACTCGCGCGCAAGCCCGCCGCGTTTATGAATATTTGCACCAGGGCCGCTCGGAGCCATAATTTCCGACACCAGCGACATGTTCCAAGCGTCAAAATATAGTTGAACTAGGATACCAAACCGCAAATTGACTAGCGGCGCGGTCAAGCACCGGGATTGCGCCTGCCATGGGCGTGTGCTAACTTAACAAGGCGAGGTGATAAATGTCAGACAATGGCGGAAATAAGGTAAGTTATTTTCTTGCGGGGCTGGGCATGGGTGCTTTGTTGGGAATTCTCTTTGCTCCTCAGTCGGGCGAGGAGACACGCGAATATTTGCTGGACCGCGCGGACGAAAGCAGAGAGTATGCCCAGCGCAAGGCACGGGAATTGCGCGAGCGCGCCGATGAGCTTGTGGAGCGAAGCCGGGATATGGTTGACCGGCAGAAGGAATCGCTTGCCGCGGCGGTGGAAGCGGGCAAGGACGCGTACCAGCGGGAAAAATCCAAGCCGTAAAACAAAAAGCATATTGAGGGCCCTATGCCACTCTGGGTAGATGTATTCATTGTCGTAGCGTCGGTTGCGATCGTTGTCCAAATGGGCATTCTGCTTGGAATGTACCTGCAGGTGCGTACCATAGTGCCGTTGGTCACCAAGACGATTGCCGACGTGACCGCCAAATCCGATGACTTAAAAGCCAAGCTCGACCCTATTCTGGTTCGCTCCAGCCGAATTCTGGAAAACTCGGAAGCGCGCATTAACAGCGTCATGGAAGATGTAGCCGATATGAGTGCGCGAGTCCGTGTCCAAGCCGTCCGAGCCGACAACCTGCTTGGCGATGTAAGTGACCGGCTTCAGCTTCAGGTGATGCGCGTGGACGAGCTTGCCAGCGGTGTTATTTCCATGGTGGAAGACGCCGGAGCGCGTATGAGTGGTCCGGTAAAAGCGTCAGTGAATGAGGCCTCGGCTGTTATGTCAGGCATCAGAGCGGGATTGGATTCTTTGCGCGGCCGTCGCCGAACCCGCGGCGCAAATCCGGACGAAGAGCTTTTTATCTGACAAATCGCTTTCCGGTTGTTTCTATAACCTCACTTTTACACGGGCAACCCTCCCAAATGAGAGCGTTCAGCTATTGCGGAGCGCATATCTATTTGGCGTGCAACAGCAAGTCCCATTAATCAATATTTCATAGGAACGTCGCCAATGCCTCACCTTGACGTCACGATCAAAACCCGCGATGGAATCTGTCCGGCTTCGATTTTCGTTCCCGGCAGCAGCATAACAGGGCCCTGGCCCGCGGTGATCTTCTTCATGGACGGTTTCGGAATCCGCCCGGTCATGTGGGAAATGGGCCAGCGCCTGGCTGATGGCGGTTACCTGGTGTTGCTGCCCGACCTGTATTACCGCGCTGGGAGTTACCCGCCAATGGTTCCCTCCGAGGTCGTAGCCGATCCGAATTTTCGGGAAAAATTGATGAACTTCATTACCAGCCTCGATCGCGATCGGAAGGTCTCCGACGCTGTCGCCTTCGTCGAATTTCTGCTGTCCCGAACTGATGTCAAGGGTGAGCGATTTGGGGCGACAGGCTATTGCATGGGCGGCAATGTTTCTTTGACCGCTGCCGGCGCGGTTCCGGGCAGGTTTGCGGCGGTCGCGTCGTTTCACGGCGGCGGTTTGGCCACTGCCCAGCCAGACAGTCCTCATCTCTTCGTGAAAAATATTACCGGGCGAGTTTACGTCGCTGGTGCTATCGAGGATTCGCATTTTACCGAAGAACAGAAGAACCTCCTCGAAAACGCTTTGACCGAGGCAGGTGTGGAGCATTTGGTCGAGACTTATCCCGCGCGTCATGGCTTCGCGGTTCCGGATTCGCCCGCCTTTAATCCAACCGCAGCCGAGCGCCACTGGGCCGGTTTATTCAACCTATTTCACGACACTTTGCAACAATAATCCTCCCGCCGCCCGCGGGTATAGCGGTCATCGGGACAACGGAAAATTCGGGCGATCTTGCCCCTGCGCACTTTGCGCACGTCACATCCCAGAGCAATGTCCTATACAAACGATAGGAATTATATCTTTGACCTATTGCGATGGAGCCGCGTAGGATCAAAGTGTAAGGAGGGCCAATGGCCGAACAACCAGGCAATAAACCAGGACAATCGGGCAAACCTGAACTGCCCGAAGAGCCCAAAGGCACGGTAAAATGGGGCGACGTGACACAACGCGTGGGAGTGGAAGTGATTCGCGCGCGCGGCGTGGACGTGGAAAAGCTCATCACCATGCTCATCGCGAACGCCGCCGCGGAATTTGCGAGCACCTACTACTATTACACCATCCTGCGGATGCACCTCGCGGGCTATGAGGACTACAAGGAAATCTGCGAGGATGCCCGTCTGGAAGACCGGGCCCACTGGGAACTGATTGTCCCGCGCATTTACGAGCTCGGCGGCGAACTTCCCAATGACCTCCCTACCTTCCATGACCTGGCCGGCTGCCGCGCCGCGAAGCTGCCCGATCCACCAACGGTGGTCAATATTTTGACGCTGCTCTTGGAGTCGGAACGCTGCGCTATCCGAAGTTGGTCGGCCATTTGCGATATGACATTTGGCAAGGATCCGCGCACCTACGATATGGCCGCGCGAATTCTCAATGAGGAAGTGGAGCACGAAGCGTGGTTCATCGAGCTGCTGGCCCATGAGCGCGACGGCAAGTCCATCCCGTCGGGACATTTCCGCCGGGGCGAGCCGGGCCATGCCCCATATTCCAAGAACGCAAGTTTCTACAATCCATAGACAAAAGTGATCTGCCGGAGGGAGCGCATGCGGTTCACGCCGCGCGCGCTCCACTCCTCCCCTTTTTTTCTGCTTGCACAAAGGAACGCCAGGCTTGCCAGGGTCCACTAATCTCCCCCGGTGATATCCTTTCAACAGTGGCCTGCGATGTAATCCTGTCGTGTTTGCAGTGAGCATCAGGCCGATTTGAGTTCTGATGACAAATGAATCTGTGAACAGTCCCGCCCGCACATTTCGCGTAACACTGGAGGGACCTGACGGCGTGCACGAAATTAGCGCTGGCGCGGACGAGCACACTTGGGATGCGGCGCTGGCGCAGGGTGTTGAGCTTCCCGCGATCTGCCATCAGGGATTTTGCCTGACCTGCGCGGGACAATTGCTAGCGCCGGGTGAATTCGATTCGAGCGATTGCGAGCAATATTTCCCCGAAGACCGGGAAGCGGGGTACATCCTGCTATGCACTTCCAAGGCGCAGTCGGATCTGCGGATTCGGACCTTTGCCGCCGATAACATGCGCCGCCACCGCGTAGCGCACCGCTTACCCGCCCCTTATTCATAGGCTACTTGAAGTTTCCGTATATGAATCGAGAGCGCGTTGTCTGTACGCAGGAGTCCTGAAGTAGTGCCGGGGCGTGCGCAACGCGGGCTTAGAGGAGCTGGGGTGTGCTTAGCAATGCGGAACCTCAGTGCCACATTTAACGGCACCGGATCCGCTCCGGCTCGCCTCGCGAGACTTCATGCGCTGGAGCCCGATCTCGCGCTGGGGTCAATGTCACGGCTGAAGCCGCGATCCCTAAAATACGAGATCAATTGCGGCCGGCCTTGGAAACAAAAAGACTGCCAGGTGCGTACGTTATGATGGCAATCGAAGCCGCGGCTAGTTGGGCATGCTTGCGCCGCGCGTTTCGATCCTGTTTGACCGGTGGCCCGATAAAGGGTACATGCGTATCAAAATATCGGCATGAGCTGGATAAAACCGGGCGCTGCAAGGGGCAGTGGCGCGGTACCAGCGGATTTGGCGGGCAGGCTGAATAGTTATTTAAGGGACTTTTTTAGGCAATTCATCGGGAGACGAATGAATTCAGGAGGAAATATGAAGCGAAGCATTTCGCTGGGAGCACTGCTTCTGGCCACTTTTGGGACAGGCTTGATCGTGACGGCGCTGACGGGGGCAGGGACGACCAGCGCGCAACGTCTGCCGGATGCGGTCACGCCGGAAAGTTACGATATGAAGTTTACTCCGGATTTGCCGACCGCTACGTTTACAGGCGAAGAGACCATCCAGGTGAACCTCCTGAAAGGCACCGATCACATCGTGCTGAACGCCGCGGAATTGAAAGTTCCGATGGCGGAGGTTACCGCGGGCGGTTCGAAGCAAGCCGCGACGGTGACGTTTGACGCGACGAAAGAACAAGCCACGCTCACGCTGCCAACGGCGGTCCCGGCGGGTCCGGCGGAACTGCACATGATGTTCCAAGGGACCTTGAACAATGAATTGCGCGGGTTCTATCTGAGCCAGACACAGCGCCGGCGATACGCGGTGACGCAATTCGAGCCTACCGATGCGCGGCGCGCCTTCCCTTCCTTCGATGAACCGGCTTACAAAGCGGTATTCCACGTGACGCTGGTGATTGACAAGGACGACACGGCCATCTCCAACGGACGCATCGAGTCGGATACGCCAGGCCCTGGCGACGGCAAGCACACGCTGGTGTTCACGGCGTCGCCGAAGATGTCGAGCTATCTGGTGGCCATGATGGTCGGCGACTTCCAGTGCATCTCCGGCTCACAGGATGCGATTCCCGTCCGCGTATGCGCCGTACCTGAAAACAAGGGGCTGCTGAACTACGCGCTGGAAACGGCGGAAGGAAACCTGAAATTTTATAACCATTACTATTCAATCAAGTATCCCTACGGAAAACTCGACCTTATCGCCTTCCCCGATTTCGCGGCTGGAGCAATGGAAAACACCGCTGCAATCACCTATCGCGAAGTACTGTTGCTGGTTGATCCACACGGCGCGTCGGTGGGAACAAAACAAAACGTAGTGAGCGTCCTGGCCCACGAAATGGCCCACCAGTGGTTCGGCGATTTGGTTACCATGGCCTGGTGGAACGACATCTGGCTGAACGAAGGATTTGCAACCTGGATGGCCTGGAAGCCGATGGAAGCAAACCATCCCGAGTGGCATTCGGAGTTGAGCGAAATTCAGGAAACAGATGGCGCGCTGGGTGTGGACGCCGTGTCAGCGGTGCGGCCAATCCATGCGGACGTAGCCAATACTCCGGCTGAGATTAACAACCTGTTTGATGGAGTGGCATACAACAAAGCTGGATCGGTGTTGCGCATGGTGGAGGCCTATGTAGGCCCCGAGACATTCCGCAAAGGCGCGAACACCTATCTGGAAGCACACAAATACGGCAACGCCACTTCCGCGGATTTTTGGAATGCCATTACCGCGGCCTCGGGCAAGCCTGTGGACAAGATCATGCCCACGTTCATCAACCAGCCGGGGGCGCCGATGATTTCTCTGGAAAACGCGTGCGACGGGGGACATCCAGCCGTCACTCTGTCGCAACGCCGGTATTTCTCGGAACGCGATAAATATGAGGCGGGATCGTCACTACTATGGCAAGTGCCCGTGCTGCTGAAGGATTCCTCGGGCGCGGAAAAGAGCGTGCTGCTGGCATCGCAGAAGCAAACGTTTTCGCTGCCGGGAGCATGCTCACCGTGGATTTTCGCCAATGCCGGCGGACGCGGATATTACCGGACGTCGTATGACACGCAAACCCAACGTGAATTAACCAATGTCGCCGCAACCAAGCTAACGCCCGAAGAGCGCATCCGCTTTCTGGGAGATACCTGGGCCGGAATGCACGTGGGACGCGCAACCATCGCCGACTACCTTAGCCTGCTGACCGCGCTAAAGGGAGAGCGCAACAGCGTGGTACTTGGGCAAATGTTTGGCAATTTCCAGTTCATCCATGATCGCCTGGCAAATGACGCGGACCGTGCCGCCTTTGAGGAATGGACCCGCAATTTAATTGATCCCATGCTCAACGATATCGGATGGACAGGAAAGCCCGGTGATTCCGACGATATTCGCCAGACGCGCAGCCTCCTGCTGAGCACGACGGCAATCAACGGAAAGGACCCCAAAGCGATCCTGCTGGCTCAGCAGGAAGTAAATTCCTATATGAAGGACCCGGCGTCAGTGGACCCCACGGTTATCGGCGGGGCATTTCAGATCGCCGCACAGAATGGAGACACTGCGCTGTACGACTCATTCGTCGCTCATCTCAAGGCCGTGAAGTCGCCAGAGGAATATTACAATTATTTTGGGGCGCTCATCGCCTTCAAACAGCCAGAACTGGAACAGCGGACGCTGGATATGATGCTCACGCCGGCAGTTCGTGGACAGGATTTGTTCCTGTTTGGAGGCGCTTTCGGCAATCCGGAGACCGAGGTTATCGCGTGGACGTTTGTGAAAAAACACTACGGCGATATCGTTAAAAAGCTCGGTTCGGAAATGGCCGCGGGCGGAATTGCCGGAGGCGTATCGGGATCGTTCTGCGATGCGAATCTGCGCGACGATGCGCAGCAATTCTTCGCCACGCAGAATATTCCCGACAAGGAGCGGCAACTTTCGCAGGGCCGCGAGCGGAGTACGATTTGTATTCAGACGCGGGACGCCCAACAGGCCAGCTTGACGGCATTTTTACAGAGTGGTGGTGCGGGGGCATCCAGCGCGGCGTCCGTTCAATAGACCCACGTATACGCTTGGCACTTCGGCGCCCCGGTGGCTCAGGCTATCGGGGCGTTTTTCTTTTAGAAACGCTTCAGCATTGATCCGATGAGGAAACCGCGTGATCACATGCGGCTAGAGTTCCTCCTGGGTTACATCCCCTCCGGTAACGGGCATTAGAGAAAACGTGGCGACCCGGCGGCCTCCCGGCTCATCAAATAGAGGTAAGATAGAACATCTGATTGAGGCGCTCTGCTTAGAACGTATCCAGCCACCAAAATGGAAATCTCCAGTACAGCTTTGTTTTCGCCGGCTGCTTTGGCCGCTCGGACGACTGTGTCTGACCCCTTTACCAGCATAGCCGTGGACCAAGACGAGCGGATGCTGCCGCTCCTGGACCTGGAAAGCGAAATTATCCGGCTGAAAGTGGAATTGAATGCGATTATCCTGGCGCATTATTACCAGGAGTCGGATATTCAGGATGTGGCCGACGTCGTTGGCGACAGTTTGGAGCTTTCACGGCGCGCTGCGGAAACCAATGCGGATGTGATTGTGTTTGCGGGCGTTCACTTCATGGCCGAGACGGCGAAGATCCTGAATCCCGCGAAGCAGGTTCTTTTGCCGGATGCCAATGCGGGCTGCTCGCTGGCCGATGGCTGTCCACCGGAATTGTTTGGAAAATTCCTGGCGCGCTATCCGCGGCATACGGTAGTGAGCTACATCAATACCAGCGCGGCGGTAAAGGCGATGAGCGACATCATCTGCACGTCGAGTAATGCTGCGAAAATCGTTTCGCAGATTCCCATTGACCAGCCGATAGTATTCGCTCCAGACCGCAATCTGGGCCGCTGGGTGATGAAACAGACCGGCCGCGACATGGTTTTGTGGCCGGGGGCGTGCATCGTTCATGAAACGTTTTCGCTGCGCAAAATCGCACAGCTTCGCGAGCAGCATCCACAGGCGGAGCTGATCGCCCACCCCGAATGTGAAGAGCCCATTTTGCGAATCGCCGATTTCGTAGGTTCCACGAGCGCGTTGCTGCGGCGAGTGAAAGAAAGCGCGGCGAGCGAATTTATTGTGGCCACCGAGCCGGGAATTTTGCACGCCATGCACGCCGCAATGCCCGGAAAGCTGATTATTCCCGCTCCGCCGGAAAGCAATTGCGCGTGCAATGAATGCCCGCACATGCGCCTCAACACGCTCGAAAAGGTTTATCTGGCGATGAAGCGGCGCAGCCCGGAAATCACGATGGACGAAGGCCTGCGCCAACGAGCGCTTCTGCCCATCCAGCGCATGCTGGAGATGAGTTAGGTTTCCAGTATCATCGTTCCCGCCGTGAGCCTTCCTCTTTCACTCCCCGAGAGAATTGAAATTCTGCGGCGATTTCTTACGGAAGATATTGGCGCTGGGGACGTCACCACTCTTGCCACCGTGGACGCCGACGCGAGAGCCGGAGCTGGATTTGAAGCGAAGAGTCCGCTGGTGCTCGCGGGAATTGATTTGGCGCTGGAAACGCTGCGGCTAGTGGACCCGCACCTCGTGGTGCTGGAGGCGAAAGCCGATGGAGCGCGACTAGTTCCTGGCAATATGGCCGCCAATGTAAGTGGCAATGCCCGCGCATTGCTGGCTGGCGAACGCGTTGCGCTCAACCTGCTGCAGCGCTTGTGTGGCATTGCAACAGTCACGCGTCAATTTGTGGATGCTGTGGCCGGAACCGGCGCTAAAATTCTGGATACGCGCAAAACCACGCCGGGCCTGCGAGCGTTTGAAAAATACGCCGTACAGATTGGCGGTGGCCAAAATCATCGCTTCGGGCTCAACGACGCCATCCTCATTAAAGACAATCATGTTCGCATGGCAAAAGGCGTGGGTGCGGCAATACGAGCGGCTAAACGCGCGCGCGATGAATCACGTCGGGAAAGGCCCAATGCTATTCGCTGGCTGGAAGTCGAAGTAACCAGCATGGACGAATTGAGGGAAGCGGTGGCGGAAAGGCCCGACGTGATTATGCTGGATAATTTCACGGTAGAACGTGCGCGCGAGGCAGTAGAGTATGTCCGTGCAACCGAGAGTAATCGCGGCGCGGCGCGAGACGAAAAAATCATTCTGGAAACATCCGGCGGAATCACCCTCGCAACGGCTCGCGGCTTCGCGGAAGCGGGCGCTGACTGGATCTCCGTGGGAGGGCTGACACATTCGGTCATTGCGGCGGACATCAGCATGGAGATGCGCGTCCTGTAGAGTTGTGGAGACCTAAAACAAACCATGGAACAAGCTGACATTCTGGTCTTGGGAAGCGGCCTCGGAGGCTGCGCGGCGGCATGGGCGGCGGCGGAAAAGGGCGCCGATGTGATCATGATGACGCGAGCGCACAGGCCGGAGGAGAGCAATTCGTTCTGGGCGCAGGGCGGAATTGTATTCAAGAGCGAACAAGACTCGCCCGAGTTGCTGGAGCGCGACATTCTGGAAGCGGGCGCCGGTCTCTGCAATCCGGAGGCGGTGCGCCTCCTCGCGCAAAACGGTCCCGCGCTGGTACAGCGCCTGCTGATTGACGCGCTGGGAATTCAGTTCGACCGGGTACGCGAAAATCCCTCGGAATGGGACCTCACCAACGAAGCGGCCCATTCGATTCCGCGAATTCTTCACGCCAAAGATCAGACTGGAGCGGCCATTGAGCGCACGTTTTTTGAACGGGTCGCCGCGCATCCGCGCATACGCCTGCTGCGCGGATTGACCGCCGTTGATCTGCTGACCATTCCACACCACTCCCAAGCTCCACTGGATATCTATCGCGAGCCCGCCTGCTTCGGTGTTTACGCGCTGGATCAGGCCGACGGAAAAATTGTACCGATTCTTGCGCGGGAGACCATTCTGGCCACAGGAGGTCTGGGACAACTTTTCCTGCACACGACCAACCCACGCGGAGCGCGAGGCGATGGCTTGGCCATGGCCCACCGGGCGGGGGCGCGCAGCGTGAACTTGCAATACATTCAATTTCATCCCACCGCGCTATTGCATCCCAGCGGATCATTTTTAATTTCAGAATCCATGCGAGGCGAAGGGGCGCGGCTGGTTGACGGGCAAGGGCGCGAGTTCATGAAGGACGTTCATCCCGACGGCTCGCTTGCTCCCCGCGACGTGGTAGCCCGTGGAATCTATCAGCACATGATTGAAACTGGAGAGCCATGCGCCTGGCTGGATATTACCCACAAGCCCGCGGATTTTGTTCGCGCGCGCTTTCCCGGAATCTATCAGCACTGTCTGGCGTTGGGGATTGATATCACCCGCGACCGCATTCCGGTGGTTCCGGCGGCGCATTACAGTTGCGGTGGAATCGCCGTGGACGAATGGGGGCGCACCAGCCTTTCGCGGCTGCGCGCGGTGGGTGAAGTGGCCTGTACCGGCGTGCACGGAGCGAACCGCTTGGGCAGCACTTCCCTGCTCGAATGTTTGGTGTGGGGAACGCGCGCGGGCGAGCAATCCGCCGAAATGGCTGTGACCGGCGAGCCAGCCTACTTCCCGCCCATTGCCGGCTGGCGCTATGAACGCGAACCCGCCGATCCCGCGTTAATCGCCCAGGACTGGCTGATGATTCGCCACACCATGTGGAACTATGCGGGGCTGATTCGCAGCTCCAAGCGGCTGGCTCGCGCGCGCGAAATTCTGCAGGAACTGCACCTGGAGATTTCGCGGTTCTACCAGCTTGCCGAGGTTTCCGATGGAATTATCGGGCTGCGCAATGGCGTCGAAGCGGCGCTGTTGATCGTGCAAGCCGCCAGCGAATGCCGCACAAGCTGCGGCTGCCATTACCGCGTGGATTAGCCTGTGCCCACGTAAGCTCCTAGGCCATCCCGAGCGCAGCGACGGATCTGCTTTACCATCCTTTCGGAACGGGGACCGTAGGAGTCACTTTGATTGCGACGAACTGCTAAGGCTGTACATAAAATGGCACGTTGCTCGAAAGGGTGCCGTTCGGCGTTACGACTTTGACTGTACCGGTCGTCGCGGCAGTGGGGACTGCGGTGATTATTTCGGTTGCAGAGGCCACTGTAAATGTAGCCACCACTCCATCAAAGGTGACAGCGGTCGCGCCGGTGAGGTCTATTCCAAGTATGTCCACGGCCGAGCCGACCTTCCCGATGGCAGGATTGGTGTCCACAAACTCCCCCAGCCCCAAGGATAACTTGAAAACCGTTCCTCGGTTGTCAGTCCCGCCTAACTCTGTTGTCCCATAGAAGTTTCCATCGGTGTCCTGGAACAGACAGCAACTTTTATGGCACTACTCAACGGGGGGGGGAACCCCATGAGCCCTGGATCAACCCAGCGACGGGAGATGTGCCATCGCGGCAGAGATTGCGTGAACAAAAATTATATAGAGTGGTCACCGAGCCATTGGGTGTAAATTTGAAGACCGTACCGCCCCCCCCCAAAGCAAGCGATGCCGGTGCCCCCAAGTTCCGTCGTCCCATAAAAATTCTCGTCCCTGCCAAGCGCTAGCGCGTTGGGACCTTCACCATCCGCTCCGGCAAAGCTAAACAGTGATGTTACAACGCCGTTGCCACTAATCGTGAAGATCGTGCCGCAGCCCCATCCATAGCATGTGTAGGGCCCTCGGGCATACGTCGTTCCATAGAACTTTCCCGTAGCGGCTCGTGTTAGAGGTCCCGGTTCGCTTCCGTCGGACCCCTGGAACGTGTGCAGGCTATCAAAATTTCCGCGCGAATTAATCTCAAAAATCGTGCCTGCGCCGTAGAACAATTCTCCGCCGTAAATCGTTGACCCATAAAACTTTCCATCAATAATCTGGACTAATGGCGTGCTGGGCTCATACCACTGGCCTCGAAAAGCTCGTATAAAGTTATCAGTTCCCAACTCGTGGAGATTTTGAAAATCGTGCCAAACTCACCTATGGTGCCTCCAGATGCCGTAGTTCCATAAAGATTTCCATCCGTGGCCTGAATTAGTCCGCAGCGGGGTCCGAACCATCTGCACAGTCGCCTTGGGAACAGAAGCTATGGAGCGTCGTGAATACCGGAGCGTTGGGGACAGCTGCGTGCTGCTGCGAGCACACAGTAACCGCCGCTCCTGCCCACAGCAGAAACACGGCGCATGTCTTCACAATCCAACCGAACTTATTCATATGGACCCCCTTATTTGCTGCCAAGATCCTATATCCCATGCCGTATTCTAATTCACGACCAACGTGAACGTTGAACTGGCCGACTGGCCGGAAGCGGAGGCCGTCACGAGTAGGACATAGGATCCCGCGGGCGTGCCGGTTTGTCCTCCTCCGCCACTACTCCCGCCGCTGCTGCCACATGCTGCCAATAAACCGAAACTCATCGTTAGCAGGACCAGCGCCGCGCAACTTGTGCGCTGGCTTAAGCTCCAGGATGGGCGAAGACGTATGCTCAGAAGGAGAGCCCCCAAGCTGCAAGCCAAACCGCAAAGCCCCCAAAGCAGAATTTGCAATGGGGCTGATCCCAACGGCGGGACCGTTCGCGCCGGAGGCATGATGCTTCGCGCTGTAGTGGTTACATTTATCGTTGATGTAACTGATCCGTCTGTGTTCATAACCGACGGCCCCGCCGTGCAGCCCACTGTCGCGGGCGCGCCAGCACAAGTAAATGTCACCGCACCAACCCCAACCGCCGGCGTCACCGTGGCCGTAAAAGAGCCGGATTGCCCTGCCGTCACAATAAGACTCGTTGGCGAGAGTACCGGTGCGGAAAATGCTGTATCCGTTCCCGTGCCGTTCAAATAAATCATTTGCGGGCTGCCTGAAGCGTTGTCGAATATATTCAGAATTGCCGTTCGCGCGCCCGATGCAGCCGGAGTAAACGTCACACTGATTGTGCAGCTAGCTCCCACCGCAACAGTCGTGCCACAGGTGTTGGTTTGAGAAAAATCGCCGGCATTGGTACCGGTAATGGAAATGCCGCTGATGTCAAGCGTGGTACTGCCGGCGCTGGTCAGCATGCTCGACATTGGAACGCTCGCACTACCTACATATTGGCTCCCAAACACGAGGTTGGTGCTCGTTAGTGTAACTACCGGGCCCTGGACCAGAATAGAAATCGTGCCCGGATCGTCACCACATAAGCCCAATCCGCAGTAATTGGCAACCGCCAGATCCAATCTGCCGTCCCCGTTGAAGTCCCCCACGGCTACTGAAACGGCGAAGATGTTACCAGTGGCGGCAGACGAGGTCAGTGTAAAATTGCCCGTGCCGTCCCCCAGCAGAATGGAGGCCGTATTGCTGTTTCCGTTGGCCACGGCCAGGTCGAGGTTGCCGTCCCCATTAAAGTCGCCAACGGCTACAGAAGTCGGACTATCACCGGCTGATGGAGACGAGGCTAGGGTGAAGTTGCCCGTGCCATCCCCCAGCAGAATGGACACCGTGGTGCTGTCTTCGTTGGCAACCGCCAAATCCAGCCTGCCATCTCCGTTGAAGTCGCCAACGGCTACTGAATTCGGATCGTCGCCCGTCATGGGAGATGAGGCTAAGGTGAAGTTTCCCGTACCGTCTCCCAGCAGAATAGAGACCGTTCCGGGTACCGGTCCGCCCTGAGTGCAGTTCGGAATGCTTCCACACTTATTGACTACCGCCAGGTCCAGTCTCCCATCCCCATTGAAATCGCCCACGGCTACTGAAGTCGGTTCGATGTTAGTCGCTGGGGATGAGGCCACGGTGAACTTGCCCGTGCCGTCCCCAAGCAGGACGGAAACTGTTCCCGGCGCCAAATAGCAATCGATGTTTCCACACGCGTTCACAACTGCTAGGTCCAGGTCGCCGTCCCCGTTGAAGTCACCAACGGCAACTGAAATCGGGCCCTGACCCACAGCGAAGGACGAAGTCAGGGTGAAGTTGCCCGCGCCATCCCCCAGCAGGATCGAGACCGTGTTGCTTCCCCCGTTGGCCACGGCCAGGTCAAGGTTGCCATCCCCATTGAAGTCTCCCACGGCTACTGAATCCGGACCTGTGCCCACAATGGGAGAGGAAGCCAGGATGAAGTTTCCCGTGCCATCGCCCAGTAGAATAGACAGCGTATTCCTGCCACTATTTGCGACAGCTAGATCCAGCTTGCCGTCCCCGTTGAAGTCACCTACGGCTACAGAAAGTGGTTCAAAGCCCGTGGACGGAGACGAGGCCAACCCAAAGCCTACGGACGACATTGGATCGATGATTGGTAGGAAGACAACGTTCGACACGCCACCCCCGGGGGTCGGATTCACGACGGTGACGGAAGCGGTGGCAGCGGCAGCAATATCCGCGGCCGTGATCGCCGCGGTGACTTGAGATTTGGTGACGAAGGTTGTGGTGCGCGGGCTGCCGTTCCAATTCACCACTGCGCCGGAAACGAAGCCTGTTCCGTTTACAGTCAGGGCGAACGCGGGGCCGCCCGGCGCAACAGCATCGGGCACCAGTGGTTGATTGATCAGCGGCACCGGATTCGTCGTCGCCAGCGCAGTCGAAGCGAAAACGAGCGCCAGACCAACACCCATCAGTAACGAGAAAAGCCGCCTACCAGTTGCGTGCATCATGCCCTCCAAACGTTTAAGCGGCGAGCCCTCGCGCGTTGTTTCTGCCTGAACTAACTCCTTGCGACTCGTCGCCTAACCATAACCCGCCAGCGCCGAAAACCTCTCACAGTATTTTAGGCCCGTAAACGACTTCTCAACGCTAGATGGAGCGGCGAAGGTAGTTGTTACCCAAACAAGACTAAAAGCAGAGGCGAAGTTGGTATCGGCAGAGAAGGCCCGCTTATATACCGACCTAGACCCCCAGCAGGCTATACAGCAGGATGGCGAGGACCCAGACAGTGAACAACACATACATGCGATCGCGTTCGATGGCAAAGGCGACCACCGAGAAAATCACACGAGCGACGGGAGTGGCAATCAACAGTAACAGTCCAAGTTGAATAATACCTCGCGCGTGCCCTCCGGCTACCTCGCGACAAATCCCGCGGACATGGCGCAGATCGTTGGGTTCTCCGCGAAATATCCGGTAATCAGCGGCGGAGTGTCCATAATGGTAGAGATAAACCATAGCGCCGATGAAGACGACGCCAGCGGCGAGCATCACGCCGGCGCGCAGCAGGCCGCCCATGATTTCCTCGACGTCATGATCCGTCCAGCGAGCGCGATTAGACATGGCTAAATCTTCCCCACCAAACCATTGAAAATCATCTCCACCGCCAGGGCGAAAATGATGATGCTGAAAACAATTCGCAGGAGTCGGGTCTTGGTCTTTACCAGCACGCCCGCGCCAATCAGCGAGCCCGCCAACACACCGAGCATTACCGGCATAGCCAGTCCGGGATCAATGTAGCCCAGTCGCAGATAGACTCCCGCGCTGGCCGCGGCCGTTACTCCAATCATGAAATTACTGGTGGTGGTGTAGACCTTGAAAGGAATGCGCATGGCCTGGTCCATGGCCAGCACCTTCACCGCGCCGGAGCCGATGCCGAGCAAACCGGAAAGCGTCCCCGCGCCAAACATCAGACTGAATCCCAAGGGCACGCGATAGACAAAATAGCTGCGCTCGCCAGCAGTGTCCGGGAACGTTCCATTCAGCTTGAGGCGAGTCGCCAATGGATCGGGAGTGGCCACTGTAGCGTCACGAGGGCGTGTGCGCGCTGAAACGTACGCGGAATACATCAGCACCATGCCAAAAATAACAGCAATTGCGGCGGTGGGAACTCTCGTCGCCAGGAACGCTCCGGCGAGGGCACCGATGGTGGTGGCGATTTCCAAAAACATTCCGATGCGAATGTTGGAAAATCCCTCTTTCACATACGCGGCCGCCGCGCCAGAGGACGTGGCAATCACGGATACGAGCGACGCGCCAATAGCGTAGCGAATGTCCACCTTGAAAAGGATGGTGAGCAGCGGAACAAGCACCACGCCACCGCCCAAACCGGTAAGTGAACCCAGAAAGCCAGCGGCCAGTGAGACCAACGCAACCAGAAATGTGAACAGGAACACATTCATGGTCGTATAGTAGCAGCCGTTTGCGGCCCAGCGCTCATTCTGTGGCGGAGCGAGGCGTTAGGAACAAGAACAGATTCCTGGTCCATCGCGGCAGAGTGGGGATGACTCGCATTTTGGGGTGTCACGAGCGGATCATGGGCGCGGGGCGGCTGGCAAAGGTGTATCCTACTCAGCATAATTAAGAAATTACCTTTACTGCTTGAGGTGAAACGTGTCACACCCGCGCATTCTATCCACGCGGCCGCTTTTTGAAGCCGCGCGCCAATTGCTGGACCAACATTGTGACGCGGAATATTGGACTGTCCCCGAACGCATTCCCCGCTCGGATTTGCTGGCGCGCGTTGCTGACAAGGAAGGGCTGGTGTGCCTCCTGACCGAAAAGGTTGATGATGAATTGCTAGACGGGGCGGCGAAGTTGCGGATCGCTTCGACAGTCTCGGTCGGTTATGACCATCTGGACGTTGCCGCATGCACGCGGCATGGCGTGGCCGCCACCAATACACCTGGTGTTTTGGACGCAACCACGGCGGACTTTGCATGGACGCTGCTTATGGCTATCGCGCGACGTGTGGTTGAAGGGAACGACTGGATTCGCTCTGGCACATGGAATGGCTGGGACCTCGATCAGCTTTGCGGCTCGGATGTACATGGAAAAACGCTCGGGATTCTTGGCTTTGGCCGGATCGGGCGGGAAATTGCGCGGCGCGCCATTGGTTTTGAGATGCGCATCCTCTACAGCGATGCGTTTCGCGCAACCGAGGAAATGGAACGCGAGCTTCACGCGGAATTTGTCCCACGCGATCAGTTGTTGGCGGAGTCAGATTTTATCACGCTGCACGTTCCCCTTCTTCCTGAAACCCGGCATCTGATTTCCACCGCCGCGCTCTCGAAGATGAAGCCCACGTCGTATTTGATCAACACTTCTCGCGGGCCTGTGGTGGATGAAGCGGCTCTGGCAACGGCATTGGACGCTGGGAAGATCGCGGGAGCCGCGCTGGACGTTTTCGAAAACGAGCCCGCGGTTTACCCCGGTCTGCTCAATCGGGGCAATGTGATTTTGACGCCGCACATCGCCAGCGCTTCAATTGAGACGCGCACAAAGATGGCTGTAATGGCGGCGGAAAACATCGTGGCCATGCTGACTGGAAAGCGTCCGCCAAATATTCTCAACCCTGAAGTGCTCAGCAAGACATAATTGCCAACGTGACAGTTCACGAAGAAATGCGTGGCAAGGCCGCCGCGCGGCACATTTTCGAGCGGACACTCGCGGCCATTGACGTGACTGATGCCCTGGCTCGATGCATATCGCGGGCAGGCGACAGCATCCGATGCGGCGATACCGTCACGAACCTGAGTGAGTTTCGCCACATTCTGGCGATCGCTATTGGCAAGGCCGCCGCGCCCATGGCAGACGCGTTATGCGCAAGCCTCGCGCCGGATTTTCGCGCTGAGGGAATCCTTGTCGCGCCGTCTTTACCGATTACCCCGCCGCCGGAATGGAACGTCTTCGTTGGCGGACATCCCATCCCCACCGATGTTAGTTTCCTGGCGGGCCGCGCCATTTTTGATGAGTTGGCAAAAGCGGACGAACAAACGCTGGTTATTTTTCTGTTGTCGGGGGGCGGGTCAGCTCTTGCGGAGTGCCCGCTCGATGGCAGTATCTCGCCAGGGGATTTTCAGCAATTGCATAGCGCGCTGGTTACCTGCGGCGCACCTATTGAAGAGATCAACATCGTTCGGCGGCACTTGTCAGCGTTGAAGGGTGGACGCATGGCCGCATTGGCGCCATCCGCCGTGAAATTCACCTACGCTATTTCCGATGTGCCCGCCGGCCATGAAACGGCGCTCGCTTCGGGGCCTACATTGCCCGATCCCACGACTATCGCCGATGCCCAGCGCGTGATCGAAAGACTTAGCCTGTGGGGCGCACTCCCGCAATCAACAATCACTTTGTTTGGTGGCAATTCCCTTCCTGAAACGCCAAAGCCGGGCGATGCCGCATTTGCGCGCTCCGCTTTTCAGTTGATCCTTGGGCCACACGATCTGATTCACGCCGCGCATCACGCGTCGGAAAGCGCGGGGTATGTAACCCTATGCGACGATTCCACCGACGGATGGCCGCTGGAAAAGGCAGCCCAACACTTGCTGGCTCAATTGGCAAGCGTGCGCGCCGCTAATCCAGCGCGGAAAGTTTGCGTGATATCGGGCGGAGAGGTGAGCAGCGCGGTTAGCGGGAACGGCCGGGGAGGACGCAATTCGGCGTTCGTTCTGGCCTGTGTGGAGAAAATTGCCGGTGCGCCGATTACTGTGCTCAGCGCGGGGACAGACGGAATTGACGGCAACAGTCCCGCCGCCGGTGCGGTCGCCGATGGCGAAACCTTAACGCGCGCTCAAAGCGCGGGATTGTCGCCGAGTGACTTCGATCAACGAAGCGATGCCTTCACGTTTTTCGAGCGCTTGGGCGACACAATTATGACTGGCCCCACCGGCAACAACTTGCGCGATCTCCGTATCCTGCTGGCGGAATAGGCCGGTCGGTCTACAAGGTGCCATGTTGGCAACTCCGCTTTAGAACACCAGGTGCCATCAATTCGGCCGGGGCGCGGTTGGCTCCAGTTTTTTCATGCGATCGTTGAGTTCGGTCATTTGCTGCTGAAGGGCCTCAATGGCCTTCATCAGCTTTTCATTGGAGGCGTTACGCGCGCCATCTCCGGCGGCCGGGCTGCCACCCGCTCCCGCACTGCCGGCGCCACTAACCATGTTTGTGCCCGTAGGCGTGGGAGCGCCGCTCTTCAATTGCTGGACCATGCGCCCGATGAATGGCCTCATGCCGATGGATAGCGAAGGGCTCTTTTGCAGCGCCTCGAGCGGGGGCACTGCGTCCTGATCGCCGCGAGCGACCAGCGCCTGGAGCGTCGCGCGCTGAACGTCAACATGCTGCTCGTCCAGATAGCCAATGAGGGTCTTGGTGATGTCCTTATTATTCCGATCCAACTGGCCAAGAGAAGAAATCGCGGCGGCGCGCGCGGGTATCGGCTTGCCGGGAGCGGCCCAGGTCAGAAGGACTGGAGTCGCCTTTTCATCACCCAGTGGACCATACGCGCGCAGGGCCGCGTTGCGCATAATGTCGTCAGGCGATTGAGAATTCAGGGCATCCTGCAGGGCGTCGAATGTCCCCGGAACTTTCATTTCGGCCATCGCGGCCAAAGCCGCGGCTCGCACATGCCAGGATTTGTCGTTGGCGGCAAATGCGGGAAAAAGCGGCGCAATTTTGGGATTACCCGGGAAATGACCGAGCTGTTCGATGGCGGCCTGCCGCACCCAGGCCTGCTTGGTGGCCAGCGATGCCATTACCCCGTATTGCGCGGCCTTTCCACGAATGCGCCCCAAGGATTGAATGGCTTCGACGCGTACGCCCCAGAACGGGTCAGACTTGGCGACCTCGGCGAGGGCTTTCACAACGGCGGGATTATCTTTGAAATCGCCGAGGGCGGTGGCGGCATCAGCGCGGTCGGACACGCTGGTTGCATGAGCAAGCTGATACATCCACTCGTCCGCGGATTTATCCCAATCCACTGACTTCAAAATTTTATTGCCCTTATCAAAAAGCACCATCAGCGGCGCACCGTCCACGGGAAACGTGAAGTTTTCGTCGGCCTTGCTGAAATTGACGGGGAAGCTTTTGGCGCCGGAAGCGGTAGTGACTTCGATTTCGACCGACACGTGGAACAGGCCGACGTGGCCTTTCACTTCCTGAGTCTGCTGAATTTCAAGCTTCAACTGATGGGCGGCATCGTCATATTGCTCGGTAATTTGAAATTTGGGCGCGCCCGCGCCAAACACCCACTCATGAAAAAATTCATCCACGCCCTGGCCGCTGGAGTCTTCGATGGCTTTCACCAGGTCGGCGGTGGCGACATTCTTGTAGCGATTGGTTTCCAGGTAGACGTGCAAACTGCGGAAGAAGGGTTCGTCTCCGAGCTTTTCGCGTAACATGCGAAGAACCCAACTTCCCTTGTTATAAATGTTTCCAGCGCTGGAAAGCGAGTCGGTCAAATCGTAATTGACGATTGGCGTGCTGAATAGCCGCTCCTGGCGCATCCAATCGCGCGAATCGCGCCAGTATTCATACTCGACCGCATCTTTGCCGTAATGCGATTCGTTCCAATAATGCTCGAAATAGGTGGCAAAGCCTTCATTGAGCCACAAATCAGCCCAGCCCTTGCAGGTGACCAGATCTCCGAACCACTGATGGGCCATCTCGTGCGAGATAAGCCCATCTGACCCTTCAGGCGTATCCCCGACAAACGCCGGATTTACCAGGCCACGCGTGGTAAGGGTGGTGGCGCTGGCATTTTCCATCCCGCCGACTACAAAATCGTCCACCGCCGACTGCGCATATTTCGCCCAGGGATACCGCACGCCGAGGCGATCAGAAAACGCGGTAAGCATATCGGGAGTTCGCGCAAATGTGGAGTCGAAATCGGCGGATTGGCCGCGAGGTACAAGATACTGAAGCGGCATGCCGGTCCAATCTCCCTTTTTCTCGTCGAACTGTCCGGCAACAACGGAAATCAGGTAGGTGGCAATTGGCTCGGATTGCATCCAGTCCCAAGTTTTCGAGCCATCGGCTTCTGTCTTAACGCCGACCAGTTTGCCATTGGAAACGGTGACCCATTCGGCTGGAACAGTGAGAATCATTTCGCTGGAGGTGCGATTATTGGGATAGTCGTAGATGGGAATATAGAAGCGCGTGTCCTCATCTTCGCCCTGTGACCAGATTTCCTGAGGCTGATTGGGATAATTCGCATCCGGCAAAATGAAATATAAGCCTTTCTTCGGCTGGCCATGGTAATGAATGTCCACGACGTGCTTTTCGCCGGCGTGGGCTGCGCGAGGTAGAGGCACGCTAACCTGATCTTCGGTTACCTTCGGAGTGACGGGTTTGCCGTCAAGGGTAACGCTGTCAATCACCAGGGCGGAGGAATCGAACGACAGAGAGGTAATGCCCTCCTGCAAGACGGAAAGGGTGTGGGTGACTTCGCCATTTACCCCGTGTGCCCCCAGATCAAACGACAGGTGTGTTTTCACATTTTCCAGCTTATATTCGCGGGTTCGCGCATAAGGGCTGACGGCGCCCGCAATATGTGGCATCGCCAACACTACCGTGACAAGAGCCAGGGCGAGTCCCGCCATCCGCCGTTGGCGCTCACAGGCGGTCAATCGAGGCTTCGAAATAGCTCTTGGGAAATGCGTAACAAGGCTCGAAGGCCTGACCGGGAAAGACGTATCCATCACTTCCTCCACATGCAATTATCGCTAAGGATCCAAAATGCAGCCCCTGCCATTCCGGAATTGCCGCGCAGTCCTTCCGTGCCCTAAGATGCCAATGGGCTGGCGGATATGCGGCTAATTCACATGCGAAACGAAACGCTAATAATCATCGCCGGAGTAGTGCTATTCATGCAACTGCCCCTGCCGTTGTATTGGTTCATACTGCATCCTAACACCCAGGCGTGGCGGCGACACAAACGTGCGGCATACCTCACCGCGGCGTTAACGGCATGGGGATTCGGTGCGGTCTTTCTTTTCCTCATGCGACAGCGGCTGTATGCGCCGGCGGATTCTCTTCTTCGCAGCCTCGGTGGCGTTGCCCTGATTTTTGCCGAGATTTACCTGTTTCAGCGTTCTGCGAAAGGTCTTGGGTATAAGCGTTTGGTAGGGGAATGCGAACTGTCAGGCACCGGTGAGATCGTCGATCGCGGTATCTACGCTCGCCTTCGTAACCCGCGTTATGCGGGCAGTTTTTTGGCAATCATCGGCGCGTGCCTGGTCGGCGGGACTCACTGGATGTGGATAACTGCGGTAATTTGGGCAGCCTTGATGTTTGCGGCGATTCTGCTGGAGGAACGGGAAATGCGGGTGCGATTTGGCGCCGCCTATAATGACTACTGCCGGCGCGTACCGAGGTTTTTCCCGCGATTTTCGTCGTCTTGCTTGGAGGCCTGCGCCTCTGTCCCAAGAAACCGGTCATGAAGCCGCTGGGTGCCGCGTCAGTAATCGTCGGCTCCTACAACGACCTCGACATATTGCCATCCACGCTCGCGGCGTTGGCGGTGCAAAGCCACCGCGATTTTGAAATCGTAATTGCCGATGACGGCTCCGCGCAGGACTATGCTCCCGTATTGCGAGATTGGGCGGGGAAATTCGTCCACGGCATTCGGCACGTATGGCACGAAGATCGCGGCTTCCGCAGAGCTCGCATTCTGAATCGCGCGATTCATGTCAGCCGCTTCGACACGCTGATTTTCATGGATACCGACTGCCTGCCGCACGAACGCTTCGTGGAAAATCACGTTCGATTCGTGGGCCCGGGCGTGGGAGTGACCGGGCGACGCACGCACGTGAGCCGTGACGCAATACCATCGCCATCGCAAATTTTGGAGCGCGGGCTGGGATTCTCTCCGGCACGGTTGCTATGGCTACGGTTGCGTGGACGCGCGCGGGTTATCGAACACGGAATCGTCACGCCGTTTCTGTATGAAGCCGCTTATAACGCGCTGTTGGGCGCCAATCACTCCGTGTTGCGAACGGACGTGGCTACTGTGAACGGCTACAATGAGCAATACGTGGGTTACGGCTGGGAGGATTGCGACTTCGAACTGCGCTTGCAGCGCGCTGGCGTCCGCTTTCGCAACTTGCGGAATAAGGTCGTCCAATATCATCTGATTCATTCGCAGCGAAGCGAGGAAAACAACCGTAATTTGAAACTTTTTGAGCACGCTAAGAATCACGGCGTGGTACGCTCTCCGCTCGGACTTTCCGAGATACAGTCCGGCGACTTTCGCACCGCGAACTTCGGAGATTAGTCCGGCATTCTAAACACGCGGCGCAATGCGATAATACCAATCTCTACCTTGGCGGAGGGGGCACGTCATGAAATTCACTAAATTCGCACCGTTGCTACTGGCTCTTTTCGCACTACCCGCGCGGGAGCAAATTGGAAAGAGCGTCAACCTCCCCGCTGGCTCGCCGGAGGACAAAGCCATCACCGCGATTGTTACCGCGAACGATCCGGCTCAGAAGATCACTCTGCTCGACCAGTTCATGAAAGACTATGGTGCCAAACCAGATCTCGCGCTGCTGGCTGAAACTTTGTATGCGAATGCCTATCTGCAGGCAAAGGACTACCAACAGGCCATCGAGCATGGCGAGAAGGTGTTGGCCGCCGATCCCAATAATTTCGCGACCGCCATTAATCTGGTTCGCGCCGCGGCGGGAAAGCCCGATGCGGCGAAAGCCTTCGATTTTGCCGACCAAGCGGTGGCGATTGTGGCCCGTTACAAGACCGCTCCGCCACCTGCGGGCAGTTCCCCGCAATCATGGGCTGCCCAGCAGTCTGACACGTTGAAGAGCGCGCAAGAGGATATTGCGTCCATACAATACGACCTGTTCACGGTAACTTCTCAAGTGGCGGACGGCGCCCAACGAGCCAGTCAATTCGAGCGATTCCTGAAAAGCTATCCCGATTCCACTTATGCGCCAAACGCCCGCGAGGGCGCAGCTTTCGCGTACCAACAGGGACAGGACTTCCCGAAAATGCTGGAGGCGGCACAGCAAGTGCTGGCCAAGGACCCCGCGAACGTGAGTATGCTCCTGCTGCTTGCCGACTATTACAGTGGAGAGGGCAAGCAACTCGATGAAGCCGCGGCGGATGCGCAGAAAGCCTTGGACACGCTTGGAAACGCCGCGAAGCCGGCGCAAATCAGCCAGGCCGATTGGGACAAACAGGTTGCTCTGCAAAAAGGGATTGCCTATTCGGCGATAGGCCAAATTGACGTAATCAAGACCAGGAATGCGGCGGCCGTCGAAGCATTCAAGCGAGCGAATCCGCTGCTGGAGTCCAACACATATTACTACGCCCGAAACCTTTACCGGCTGGGCTTTACCCTGGCCAAGATGCAGCAGACCGCCGACGCGCGCACCTACTTGGAGCAGGCTATGAAGATTGATAGTCCGTTTCGTGCCTTGGCGCAACAAACGCTGGCGAAGCTGAATGGTGCCGGGCCAAAGACTACTCGGCGGCAGAATTAAAGGGAGCTTCGATGATGACGGCGGTTCTATGGTGGATCATTTCGTCCCTGCATACTGCGGCAGCCACTGGAGGGATCATAGCTCCATCCACTGCGAATAGGCCCATTCCGCAAACGCCACCTAATTTCTCCACAAGTTCGCGGGGAAACCCGGTACAGGCAGTGACCGTCGCCCAACTCACAAATTTAGTGCTGGAGAACCAGTACCTTGACCTTGAGGGTGCGCTCAAAGCGTCCGCGGATATTCCTCCCGTGGCGCGGGCTTTTTTTGAAGGCGTGCTGGCCAATCGCGAAAATCGAACCACGGATTCCCTGCGCGAATTGGAACTGGCGCTGGCTGACTATGCTGAACCGCTCGCCCCAGACCTGCAGACAATTGCACTTCGGACGCTGGCCGACAACTATACAAAGGCCTTCCGGTACGGCGATGCAGCCGACACGTATTCGCGTTTGTTGAAGATTAATAATTCGTCGCTGACCGAATCGGACAGGAAAATCCTGGATGGATCGCGTCAGACTATGGAACTACTCAGAAACGCACCGCTGCAAACGGTGGTTTTTCATAGCCCGTTCCAGCTTCCCACAAAGCAAAATGCGCTGGGACTGGCTGAGGTACAACTCTCCGTTGGCGGGCAGCAACAATCGTGGATTTTGGATACATGGGCAGGCCAGTCTCTTGTAACGGTAAGCCTGGCCCACCGCCTGGGACTGACCGTCACGCAAGCCACAGCGCCTCTAGCGGGGCCGGGAGGCAAAATAGTTTCGGCACATGCCGCGGTGATTCCGGAACTGAAAGTGGGCACGGCTACCTTCCGCCACATGGCGGTGTTGGTGGTCGAAGATCAGGACTTCTACATTCCACAGGCTAAGTTCCAGTTTAACGCCATCCTGGGCTATCCGGCGCTCTCGGCGCTGGGCAGCGTTACTCTATATAGCGATGGGGGCCTGGGGGCCCGTAAGCCTCTCGCGTCAGAAAAACTTCGCGGCTCTCAAATGATGGTCGCGGGTCTCACTCCCCTGGTGGCTGTGACAATCGAACACGCTCGGCGGTTGTTTTTGCTGGATACGGGCACGCAACGCACCTATCTATGCGAGCGCTACTGGCAGGAGCATAAAAACGAACTCGTGGGACAACAGCCTCATGATTTAAGAATAGGCGGCGAGCAAGCAGTTCCGGCATATACAGCCGGGAGCGTAGCTATAGACGTGGGCGGCGTTCCCGTAACGCTGAAAAGTGTCAGTGTCCTAAGCAAGCCAACGGCGACGGGCGGCGATAATTATTACGGAGTGTTGGGGCAAGATGTCATGAAACTCTTTGGCAGTTGTACTCTGGACTTCCACGACATGCGTTACGTTTGCAAGCGTGGCGCCGCCCCCGTGAAGAAAGCCGGCGGCGATGCCGACGATGACGATGACTAGCGCCGGAAAATGCGAGCGTCCAAGTGGCGAGTAACCATCACCGGCCGATTCCTCAGTGACTGGTTATTGAGTCGGCATTTCATGCGCTCCAAACTCGCGTTTCCCTGCTGTCCAAGCGCACAGCACATTGGCAATTACTTGACACCGGGAATACCTCGCCTTTCATCAACCCGAGCCATTAGTTTTTGGGCGTCGAACGGGGCTTTTACCTTCACATCGTTGTCGAAGAATACAAAGACGTCCCGCGCGGGCAGTTTGGCGCCCGGCTCGTCTACGGCGCGCTCGGCATCGGAGGGTTCATCGCCACCAGACCACGCAGTTACTCGAGCCGCCCAGTCATCCAGCGCATTATCGTCATACCCGCTGGCATAAAGGACCTCCGAGCCGTGCAAGCGGCAATAGATGAAATCGGATGTCACGTCCATAAGCCGCGGCCATTCCACGGTATCGGCGCAGACCAACGCGACATCGTATTGGCGAAGCATGGAGATGAACTCGGGGCTGACGAAACTCGCGTGCCGAATCTCAATCGCGTGACGCAAGGGGCGATCCTCGGTCTTCATCGAAGACCGGCCGCTCATGAACTTGTCATGTCGCCGGGCCAGGACCGCCGCCGCGTCCGTGGAGTGTGGAAGCAATTTTAGGAACGGTTCCATGCGGGCGGCGTCGAATTTAAAATTTGGCGGGAACTGCCACAGGATCGGACCGAGCTTGGAGCCAAGGTTCAGCAATCCCGAAGCGAGGAAATTGGCCAAGGGCGCCTTGACCTCTTTCAAACGGCGCATGTGAGTGATGTAGCGTGGGCCTTTTACGGTGAAGACGAAATCGTCCGGCGTGTCTTCCCGCCAGCGCGCAAAACTTTCCGGGCGCTGCAGAGAATAAAACGTCCCATTGATTTCAATGGCGCGAAACGTGGACGACGCGTGACGAAGCTCGTGTTTCTGAGCGAGTTTTTCTGGATAGAAGACGCCCCGCCAGGGCTCATACCTCCATCCCGAAATGCCAATGCGGATTGCTCCCGGTTCCGGCAAATGAATTTCCGCCTTTCAGCGAAACCGAATGCCGGTACCGCTGCTTTAAGGTCTAAGCACGACTTTAATGCATTGGTCGTCTTTTTCCGAAAACATTTTGTAGGCATCCGGAGCGTCTTCCAGTCTCATCCGGTGGCTGATGATGGAGGGAGGATCAATCTTGCCCTGCTGAATCAATTCCAATAGCGGACGGAGGTACCAGTATACGTAAGTCTGCCCCATTTTCAGTGTCAGCCCTTTTCCGAAGGCCGCTCTTATGGGCATTTTATCAATGAATCCGCCATAAACGCCGGGAATGGAAACCGTTCCACCTTTGCGGCAAGCCTGGATCGCGGCGCGAAGCACCATGGGCCGGTCTGTTTCCAGCATCATGGCCTGCTTGGTGCGGGTCATAGGCCTCGGCAAGAAAAGAACCGTGCGCCTCCATGCCTACGGCGTCAATGCAGAAATCCGGCCCCATCCCGCCGGTCATTTCCTTCAGCGTTCCGATCACGCTGTCAGCTTCTTCATAGTTGATTGTGGCGCCTGGCGGCAATGGGACCTACGCCATAATCACGCCATTAACGGACGGCGCAACCACCATCACCGTGCAGCTTGGCGGCGAATTTGAACTTAACTACAACGTGACCGTGGAGCCGGAAACAAACAACAGTCCCGAAGGGCTGAGGACGGTAATCACGGCGATGGAACCACAGCGGGGCAAGAGTGGAAACTCGGAAGGCGACCTGCGGCTCCAGTGGGATAGGCTTTGCATATCTCGGCTCTAATTCGCACCGGCCTGAAGTCATTAATACAGCAGCACCGCAATGCGGTATGCCGCAAATCCTGGAGTTGAGTTCGAGAGGCACGCGCCGACCGTCGCCGACTCATAGTGTCCGAATCGAATTCTCTTTTCCAAAGAGGCTGGAAGGCTCCCCAAGTTCGTAGTCTCAAACCACACCATCGCCTGTGGCCGCTTCCAGACTTTATCCACACGGCTGGTCTTGCACGCTTGCTCGGCATCGCTGGAGTTGGTGAGCAGCCGCAAACCGCGTGCAAGGAGAAGCGCGCCAAACTGCTCTTCCTGTTGTGCCATGCTTAGGTTGGGCACGCACTTTGAAAAGTCCTGGACAGCGAAAAGTTGGCCCGCACTTTCGCTGACGGCGATGCCCACGGAATCCACCTGTGGATTGAGCAAATTCTCCAGGTGCGGCTTGGATTGCATCCAGCTTGCATGGATGCTTTCCACATCGGGACCTTCGGCGACGTTCTCCGCAATAAGGCTGAAATGCGCTCCGGCATCCACGCCGCGAGTGTCGAGATCAGGTTCACCGGCAATTTGATGGGACAGTAAATCCGCCTGTGCCATGCGCTCCGCGTGTTTTTGCGCTGCGACAGCCAGCGCTTCGTCCCAACTCAGCTTGGGCAACCCTCGATTCGCCCGCTCTTGATTTGCCAATTCGAAAAGCGTCCCGGCCTGCTTACTTGGGTTTTCCTGCGCGATTACGACGTTTGCCAGCAGGATCATTGCCATCACTAGCATAACAGCCCCTCTGATTGCATGCCGCACAGGCCCCGTCCCCCATTTCTATAGACACCAATCACGGGGATTCCACTCGTGAAGTAGGCATTCCCGTTTACATCGCGGAGCGATTCCCGCCGGATACGATAGCGGCTGGGATCGCTTCCTTTTTCTGAATCCGGTCCTCCCACCGGCAAATTGCTGTGAGAATACGAGCTTGCCCTGGACTTCCAACCGGAATAGGCTCTCCGTAGGAGGATACTATGTCCGATATTCTTGCCTTGTTGGTTTCCGAGCGAAACAAACTTAACCGTGCGATTGAAGCCCTTGGCGGCGACCTGGGCCACGCTATTATCCGCCTCACCAAGGTTGCAAAGACTTCCCCAAGAGGCGGAAGGCAAACCATGTCCCCCGAATCGCGCGCCCGGATCGCGGCTGCTCAAAGAGTATGGTGGGCAAAAACAAAGGAACAAAATGCCCTGGCCGCCAAACCCGGACCAGTCGTGAAGAAATTTACCATTCCTTCCCAAGCCAGGGCTAAAATCGCCGCGGCTCAGAAAGTTCGGTGGGCGAGGGTCAAGAGAAGGAAGTAGCGACCTCCAGGACAGTCCAACAGTAGGATTGTCAGAAAATACAAAAGTCCTCCTGAATCGCTCCGGGTGGCCTTTGCTTGTATAGACGAGATGTGGCACCCGGTAATATGGTACCCCGGGTATTCCATTCGGCGAATACCTGCCGGGACTATGCGGGACCCTTTGCGAATATCCCCGAGAGAGCTTGCCGGTGATGTAACGCCACGATTCCCCACAAAATGACGACGACCAGCGCCAACGGCAGTCCCTTTGGCGCCATCAGTAGATGAAAGAAGAAGATGTTCAGAATCACAGGTCCTAACAGCACGAGACCCAATGGCACATACCGGTTCACCAGCATAAGTATCGCCCCCGCCACCTGAATGGCCGCTACCACTTGCACATAGTGTGACGCTATGAGCGCACCCAGGAATTGTCCCCCCGGCCCTGACGGGAGCGGTCCCATCGGAATGAAGTGCAAAAAACCATTTAGCCCAAACACAAGAAAAACCAATCCAAGCAAAATTCGTGCGATCATGGCCGCGATTTTCATTATTTTCCCCTTTTAGACGCTCACCTAGTCAGACCGCCGAAAACTGTACCACTATAACTTATTCACCCGATGCCCTCTTCAATCCGTCCCACTGCGGATGAACGCTACCTTATGCGCCCAATCCGCACCGACGAAAATATTTTCTCTCCTCCGCTTCTGCTCGAGTCGCGTTTCACGCAATCAGAGGGCCGCGCCCCGGAGTCGGAGGGAATTGGCGATGACGGAGACAGAGCTAAAAATCATGGCGGCGCTGGCGAGGATGGGGCTTAGAAGCAAGCCGAAAAATGGATACAACGCGCCCGCGGCGATGGGCACACCCAGCAGGTTATAACCAAAAGCAAACCACAGATTCTGACGGATGGTGCGCATGACCGCGCGACTGAGTTTGCGGGCGCGAACAATCCCGCGCAAATCGCCCTTGAGCAAAGTGATGCCGGCACTTTCGATGGCTATGTCGGTGCCCGCTCCCATGGCGATGCCCACTTCGGCTTGAGCCAACGCGGGCGCGTCATTGATACCATCGCCGGCCATAGCCACGCTATGTCCCTCCTGCTGGAGGCTGCGAACAGCTTCCCCTTTCGCCTGGGGTAGAACTCCCGCTATGATTTCGTCAATGCCCAGTTGGCGCGCGATCACTTCTGCGCTGGCGCGAGCGTCTCCAGTGAGCATGACGATTCTGAGACCCTCTTTTTTCAGGGAGGAGATGGCTTCGATAGCCGACGCCTTAATGGTGTCCGCAACGCCAAGCAAGCCGGCAATTTTCCCGTCCACGGCAAGATAGAGCAAGGTTTGCCCTTCACGGCGCAAATCGTTGGCGCGCGCGTCCCAATCGGAGGCCGTTGCGCCGACGGTGGTCATGAACGCGGCATTGCCCAGGGCGATGTTGCGATCGGCGATTCGCGCGAGGACGCCCATGCCGGGACGCGCCTCAAACTTTTCCGCTACCGGTAACGCGTCCAGATTTACGCCTTCCGCCGCTGCTCCAGCGAGGACGGCAGAGGCGAGCGGATGTTCGCTGGCCTTCTCAATGGCTGCGGCCAACTCCAACACGTTGTTTTTTTCAAACCCGTCACCGATTTTCACGCCAACCAATCGCGGCTTGCCTTCAGTAAGAGTACCGGTCTTATCCACCACGAGGGTATCCACTTTTTCAAGGATTTCGAGAGCTTGCGCGTCGCGGACCAAGACGCCGGCGGTGGCCCCACGTCCTGTGCCGACCATGATGGCCATGGGCGTGGCCAGGCCCAGGGCGCAAGGGCAGGCGATGATCAGCACCGCGACGGCATTCACCAGGGCGTGAGCAAACTTCGGCGCGGGTCCAAGAGCGGCCCAAAGCGCGAAGGTAAGGATCGCCACCGTGATTACCGCGGGAACGAAATATCCGGCCACCCTATCGGCCAGACGCTGAATGGGCGCGCGGCTGCGCTGCGCCTTGGTTACCATCTGGACGATCTGCGAGAGCATGGTTTCCGGGCCCACGCGTGCCACGCGCATTACAAAGCCGCCCGTGCCGTTCAGAGTTCCTCCCGTGAGTGCGTCTCCCGCGGTCTTTTCCACAGGGATGGGCTCGCCGGTCAGCATGGATTCGTCCACGCTGCTCGCGCCCGAAGTTACCACGCCATCCACGGGAACTTTCTCGCCGGGGCGAACGCGCAGCGAATTGCCGCGCTGGATGAGGTCGAGCGAGACATCCTCCTCGCGGCCGTCAGAGGAGATACGACGCGCGGTGCGCGGTGCAAGAGCCAGCAAAGCGCGGATGGCGCCGGAGGTTTGGCTGCGGGCGCGCAATTCCAACACCTGACCGAAGAGCACAAGAGCGGTGATTGCTGCGGCAGCTTCAAAGTAAACGGGAACAACGCCATCCGGCCCGCGAAATGTGGCGGGAAAAATCCCCGGGAAGACCGTGGCTACGACGCTATAGAGGTAGGCGACGCCGACGCCCAGGCCGATCAGCGTAAACATGTTCAGGCTGCGATTTTTTACCGACTGCCAGCCGCGCTGCAGCAACGGCCATCCAGCCCACAGAACGCACGGGGTAGTCAGCAGCAATTCCAGCCAGGTGGTTGCGCGTCCTGGGAGCAGACGCCCAGCGGCCCGCTCCAGCATCATCCCGGACATGCCCAGAATCATCACCGGAACAGCCAACGCGGCGGCGATCCAAAAGCGGCGCGCCATGTCGCGGAGCTCGGGATTTTCTCCCGCGGCAGCGCTGGGAGTTTGCAGCTCCAATGCCATCCCGCATATCGGGCACGCTCCCGGCGCCGGCCGCACAATTTGGGGATGCATCGAGCAGGTATATTCCACAGCGGCTGAGGACGCAGGCAGAAGCGGTTCGAGGGCCATGCCGCACTTGGGGCACGGTCCGGGACGGGATGCAGTGACACCAGGGTCCATTGGGCAAACGTAGGTGGCATTTCGGGGCGGCGCTGGTTGTTTTCCAGTCACGGGCGATCGTGCACTCGACTGAGCCGATGCGATAGGCGGGTTCGTCTGACCTTTCAGGTACTTTTCCGGCGAATCCTGATATTTCTTCAAACATCCTGGCGAACAGAAACAATATTCACATCCATTTTGGGTAAGGCGATTTTTCGCCCGAATGGGATCAACACTCATCCCGCAGACAGGATCGCGTTCCTTGTTATCGGCAATCGGAAGATTCGAAGGTGTTTGATTGTCCACGATTGGTTTCACTGGTTTCGCTGGTTTCACGGCAGTTCATAGGATGCGGCAGCACACTGCAACGGAACAAATCGGTTTCAGCGTGCGTAACTCCTGTCGAGCAACGGCTGTAGGTGCGGAGGAATTGTACATGGCGAGCGCGGCGCAGAACGGAAAAAAGAAAAAGAAACGGCTGATCCTTCTGGGTGGCGGCGCCGTCGTCCTGCTATTTGCCATATTCGGCGCCAAAGCCGCCTTAAGCCCCAACCGCACGATTGATCCCGCCAAGTTGGCTGCGGCGGAACGAGGCGATATTGCCCGCTCGGTGGTGGCCACGGGCAAAATTGAGCCGCTAACCAAGGTCGAGCTGAAATCCAAAGCCAGCGGAATCGTGAAGGAATTGCGGGCCGACGTCGGCGACCGGGTGAAATCTGGCCAGGTGTTGGTGGAATTGGACAAGGAGCAACTGGAGGCTGCGGTTCGAGAGGGGCAGGCGAATTTGCAGGCTTCCAAAGCGGCGGTGGAATCAGCGCAGGCAGCGTCGCAGCGTGATGTAAAGGATGCGGAGGGAACAGACGTTCCGTTCCTGAAGACAGGAATGGACCGCGCGCATGAGCTTTATCATGACGGACTGATTCCGCGCTCCAGCGTGGAAGACGCCGAAAAAGCTTACAAAATGGCGATCAACAAGCAACAGGTTTCACAAGCCAACGTCACTGTCAGCCAGGCCGACGTGCTGAAAGCCAAGGCGCAGGTGTCTCAGGCGGAAGCGTCACTCGAAGAGGCGCAGCAGAATTTGCAGTACTCAACGATTGCCAGCCCGATGGATGGAATCGTCCTCTCGCGAGACGTGGTAGCCGGTGACGCGGTAAGCTCGATTTTAGTGCTTGGTTCCCAGGCTACGCTCCTAATGACGCTGGGCGATACCAGCCAGGTTTACGTCGAAGGAAATGTGGATGAAGCGGATGTGGGGAAAGTGTATGTCGGGCAGACGGCCCGAATCGTGGTGGAGTCGTTCAAGGACAAGAAATTCAACGGCAAAGTGACGCGGATTTCGCCGATGGGCGAGGAGAAGGACAATGTCACCAGCTTCGCTGTGCGCGTTTCGATCGATAATCCCGGCGGTGAATTGCGCGCGAACATGAGCGCCAACGCCGAAATTATTCTGGACGAAAAACACGGCGTGGTGCTGGTTCCCGAGAGTGCGGTGTTATACGACAAGGACAAGAACACGTCCGTCGAAATCCCCGATCCCAAGGGCGAAAATGGGAAGCGGAAAATTCCTGTAAAGCTGGGCATCACCAACGGTGTAAAGGCGCAGATACTGGCGGGGTTGCAGGAGGGTCAGAAAGTGGTCCTGCAATAAAGCGGCGTTGAGAGAGTTTGCAGAGGCCCGTAAATGATCTTTCAAGATTTGCTGGCGGATACACTCCGGTCGCTCTGGTCACACAAACTGCGAACATTCCTGACCATGTTTGGCATTGCCTGGGGAATTTTTTCCATCACCCTGCTGGTGGCGGCGGTAAATGGCTTGGGCACCGGCTTGCGGCATCAGAACGAATCTCTCGGAAAAGACATCATGATCGTTTTCGCCGGGCACACCAGCCTGCAAGCCGGCGGGATGCGCGCGGGGCGGCGCGTTCATTGGCTGGTTAGCGACGTTGCGCCGGTGACGGAGCAATCGCCGGCATGCAAATACGTGCTGCCGGAGTTGGGCAATCAGGGGCAGATTCGCAGCGTAAATAATAGCGCGAACCTCCTGATTACCGGATCGCTTCCTCCCTTTCAGGAAGTCCGTACCATCGGAATCGCCGACGGGCGCTTTTACAACGATGACGACAACGCGTCGGCCACCCGCGTGGCCTTTCTAGGCACCGAGGCGAAGAGCCAGCTTTTCGGCGGCCGGCCAGCGGTAGGCCAAACGATATGGATGGCCGACATCCCCTACACCGTGATCGGCGTCATGAAAGCCAAGGAACAAAATAGCGATTACGACGGGTTCGACGTTCGCAAGGTTTATATTCCATTTGGCGCGATGGTGCGGGATTTCCCCAATGTGCCCCCCGCGCCGCCGGGCACCATAGACCGCCTGTTGGTAGTGCCAAAGTCACTGGCGCTGCACGATGATTGCAAACGTCAGGTGCGTGCGGCGTTGGGAATTCTGCATAACTTCGATCCCAACGACAAGGAAGCCGCCGGGATATGGGACACCATCGAAGACGCTCGCGACATGCAGATGATTTTCGATGGCATGGAATATTTTTTGGGCGCGGTCGGAATCGCAACCCTATTGCTTGGCGGCCTGGGCGTGATGAATGTGATGCTGGTAGCGGTGCGCGAGCGTACGCGGGAAATTGGAGTTCGCAAAGCGCTGGGGGCCACGCGGCGTTCGATTCTGACGCAATTTTTTGTGGAGACCATGATTGTGGCGATGCTCAGCGGCGCGGTGGGACTGGTAGTGTCGTACGGTCTGTGCGCGCTGGTGGACCTGCTTCCGATGCCGACATTCTTTGCGGGATTGCTCCCTACGTGGACGTCGGGCGTGCTTTCCTTTGCCTTGCTGGCAGCCATAGCGGTGGCGTCAGCGGTTTATCCGGCGAATCGCGCGGCGTCGGTGGATCCAATCGAAGCGCTACGGTTTGAGGCGGGGGGCTAAGCAAATGCTGCGCGAAATTCTGTTGCAGGCGCTGGCCGGGTTGCGCCGTCAACCACTGCGAAGCGTTCTAACCATGATGGGCATTGTATGGGGCATCATGGCGGTAACGCTGCTGCTCGCCTATGGCGGTGGCTTTCGCGATGTGCTGATGTATACGTTCCGCGCTTTTGGCAAGGGCGCGGTAATCACCTGGCCGGGCACTACCAGCGAACAAGCCGGGGGCGAGCGCGCCGGCAAGAAAGTGCAATTTGAACAAGCCGACGTGGAGCAGATTCGCGCCAATGCCAGCCTGGTGAAGCGCGTCTGCGCGGAAACCGTCCACGACGAAAATATTTCGTTCGAGAACCAGTCGGCATCAACGGCCATTCGCGGCGTCTATCCAGAATATGGGGACATGCGCAACGAGATGCCCAGCGCGGGGCGGTGGATTGACGCTGAGGACATCATCCAGCGGCGGCGGGTTGTCTTTATGGGCGCGCACTTGCGCGAAAAACTTTTCGGAACGCGCCCGGCCGTGGATGAGTACGTCCAGATTTCAGGAATTCGTTTCCTGGTGATAGGAACGATGGAAACGAAATTTCAAGACAGCAATTATTTCACCAGCGACGATGACTCGGCATGGATTCCCTACAGCGCGGCCTCCGATATGTGGGACGCCAAGTATGCCAGCGTCCTCGTCTTCGAGCCAGTGGCGCCGCAGTTTGAGGCAAAGGCTGAGGAGCAGGTGCGCGCGGTGATCGCCGAACGCCAGCATTTTTCTCCCACTGACAAATTGGCGATAACCATGTTTGGCCGGGAAGAAGAGCGGCCCATTTACGAGGGGATTACGCTCGGATTGGAAGGGCTGCTGCTCTTTGTGGGTACGCTCACGCTGGGGATTGGCGGCGTGGGCGTGATGAACATCATGCTCGTGTCGGTGAACGAGCGCATCCGCGAAATTGGAGTGCGCCGTGCACTGGGAGCGAAGCGGAATCACATTCGCATGCAATTTCTGGCGGAGTCGCTGGCGCTCACGCTGATTGGCGGGATAGTAGGCGTCGTTTTATCCATTGCGGCGGGAGCGGCAATCGGCACGCTGCCGTTCCTGGGCCCCGCATACAAAGATCATTCCGGCAAAGTGGATATTCACATGCATATCTCGTGGCAGACCGTGGCTGTTTCGGTCGGCGTCCTGCTGCTGGTGGGCGTGGCCAGCGGATTGCTGCCGGCCATTCGCGCCTCGCGGCTTGATCCGGTGGAAGCACTGCGCTACGAATAGGTTTCGTAACTTCAGGCGGGGCCTTATCATGAATATCGAACAATGTCCTCGTGATATTGCAATCGCATCGTGGAGGAAATTCAAGTGCAAATGATTTCGTGGCTAATTTCCATAATGTCAATTGCCAGTGTCGTTTCGATGGCCGGAAACGCGCCGGGACGGCGCAGCCCCGCCACCGCCGAGGGCATCGCCAAAGCGGCCGTGCTCGCGGGCACGTGGAAGACCGACGGCCAGCAACTCGCCACCGATTTTTCCAAAGCGAGCCACGATACGTCCACACTTAGAAATGATTGCTGGCGAAGCGGAGAATTTTACTCCTGCGATCAGTACGTCAACGGCGAATCGAAAGCCTTGATTGTATTCACCTTCAACCCCGGAGACGGCACTTACAACACCTATGCGATTGTTTACGGAGGCACACCGGCCAGTTCCGGAAAGCTAAAGATTGACGGCGACACGTGGACCTACGGGGGCGTGAAAGACTCCAGCAGCCCCCCCCCCTACTACCGCACGGTGAATGTCTTCGAAGGCGACGACACCATTCATTTCACCGTGCAATATACTCGTGACAATCAGCACTGGATCACAATGAACCAGGGCGTTGAAACCAGGCAAAAATAATTAGCGGACCCAGAGCCCGCGCGAAGCCTATCTCGCCTAGTTGGAACCCTTTGAATCCAAACTACGTCTTGGCCCACCACTGGTATGGCAATCTGTATTTCGCGCTGCTGGGAAACCATGAAAAGGCCATCGGAACTAAAGCGGGTGCAAATCCTCGACCCGCTATCCCTCAGCATCAATACCGATCTGGGCTGGGCATACGAAATGGCGGGCCAGAATGACGATGCTATTATAAGCAATACCAGAGCGTGGTCGAACTTGATCCAAACTTCGCGCCCGTCCATTTTCGGCTGTCGGAATATTATGAAAGCAAGGGAATGTATGATGCGTGGCTGAAGGAATTTCGCGCCAGGTCCGGCGCCACCAGCAAGACCCAACAAATATATGCGTCCAGTGGATATCGTGGAGTGCAGGAGGCCATGGCGTATTGGGGAGACCTGCGGAACATACAAAAACCACGGGTTCGGGGTTGGGGCTCGGCGCGCGCGTACTCCAATCTGGGAAGAAAGAGCAAGCCCTGGCCGATCTGGGATTGGCCTATCAACAGCACGACATCGGCTTACTATTCCTCAATGTGGACCATGCTTAGGACCCGCTACGCTCGGATCCACGATTTCAAGCGCTGGAGCGAAGGCTCGGCCTTCTCCAATAGTCATTGGTTCCCGACTACTGGCGCGCCACCTTTTCCAGGCTCTCGTCAAATGTTCGCGATCCGCGGGAACATTATCTTGAATAGGACCTCACCCCGTGCTATTGTTCGCCGGCGTTGAGAGTGGAACTCCAGGAGGAAGACTAATGAGTGACGGGGAAGCTTTGGCTGTGCTACGGTGTGAGTCCACGCGCCGGCAAATGATCGCGGGCATTGCAATTGCTTTTGGCGGCTTGGCGGCAGGCTCGAGCGTTTGGGGTAAGGCCCCCCGGCAGGCCATGAAGGAAATACCAGGCAGTCCCGCAAACAAGGCGCGTACGTCTCTTCACCAGGAAGCCAGTTTCAAGGCGAGCCCTCAGCGCATCTATGAAGTGCTGTTGGATGCGAAGCAATTCGCGGCCTTCTCTGGCCTGCCCGCAGAGATTGACCCGAAAGCGGGCGGCGCTTTTTCCCTGTTCGGTGGATTGATCGTTGGACGAAATGTGGAGCTGATACCTAATCAGCGAATCGTGCAGGCATGGCGCCCCACCCACTGGGATGCGGGCGTTTACTCAATCGTCAGATTTGAACTTAAGCCCCAAGACTCCGGCGCCATCGTAGTTTTGGACCACACAGGATTCCCGGAGGGCGAGTATGACAACTTGACCTGGGGATGGAAAGCCCATTACTGGGACCGCTTACAGAAATACCTTACTTAGGCGAACGGGGCCGTTTCCTCCACTGCGACTAGGATTGCGGCGACTCTCGCGGGGCTGCGCTTGCACTCGTGCTTTCAGAGCCAGGTAAGCTGGCAAGTGTACCCGCAAGGCCGTCGAGAATGCCGGCCCAGCCGTCTTTGGTGCGCTCTTTATAGTCGGGGAGTACACCTTCATGAGTCAGGGTAAGTTCGCATCCCTCGGCTAGCGGAGAGATGTCAATCGTGACGCGGGTCGTAACCGAAGAATACTTGGGCACCACGAAAGTGAATACCAGGCGGTGGGGGCGTTCGATTGCAATGTATTCGCCAGTGTGCTCCATGTCTTCGCCGTTCCGGCGGTCCACGAAAATGAAGCGGCCCCCTGGCCGCGCGTCAATTTCGACGCGCACCATCCGCCCGGTGGGAGTAGCAAAAAGCCATTTGCCAGCGGCCGCCGGATCGAGCCAGGCATCGAATACGCGCTCGGGTGAAGCGGTATAGCGACGGGTAATTCTAACGGTTGCGTTCGATTCGTTTTCCATCGAATTTCCCCCTCTCTCTTGCAGCTTGGAATGGTACCTCGTGCCGGTTTAGCGTAATTGCGAAAGTCGCGTTTTTGTGCCAATTAGGAAACCATATAATTCACATTCCACGTGACTTGCGCGAGAACAACTGTCGGCGGTGTAGCGATTAGGAATCTACCTGGATCAGGTTTATCCCCCGGCTTCCGAAATCGCGAGTTATTTGGCTTGGCCACGCGCATCCGTACATTGTCGCCCCCAAATCGCGAATTGCAAGACCTCTATCTGTAAATAAATCTTCGAGGAGTCCGGTTCACACTGTCGCGCATCGTCACAGCGCCGCCCTGCGCTGTCACGCGCTCGCTTTCGCCGAACAGCGACACGGTTTTGTGAGTTACGGGGGTTAAAATGGGCGCGGAGGCCAGGGCATTACGGAGGCGACGATGCTATTAGATCCAAGAGGCGAACTTGAAACCTGGGTTAGACAACCTTTGCCAGAATCGATGGAGAATAGCCCGACGGAACCGCCTTCGGGAGGGCCCACTGGTTGTAAGGGCAAAACATCCACCTGGCCCCGGGGATAAAAGCTTCGCGTTTTCCGGGAGGATAGAATCGCCTCAGCGGCTAAAGCCGCAGTGGCCCGGTGGGTGAGCCGGCACGGCTGAAGGCGTGCCCTGACGGAGGCGCGGGGCAGAGAGAAGTTTGGCGTGACGAGGCGAAGGCCACGACTGGCGGGCGGCCATTGTCTCCATCGGAATAAGAAGGGCTGGATTCCCGCTTTCGCGGAAATGACAAGTATGTGCGGGGACGATTGGGGACGGGCCGGTTTCGAGTTGGAATGGGAGCAAATGGGTCCCGGATAAACCCTGCGGGTTCTCCGGGATGACAGCACCATGGGCGGCAGGGCTAACCCTTCGATGCTGCGCGGGCAGCGGTCGATGGAGGCCGCCAGCCAATGTCTCCGGCGGCCCAACCGCGCGAGATTTACAGGCGGTCGTAGAGCTTTTGGGGAATGGGATAGGTGCGCTGATTCAGAACCGCGCCCAGCACCTTCGCACCGCTGGCCTCAATCGCATCGGCAGTTTGGCGAGTGGCCGCCCGGTGGGTGACGGCCGACTGGAGGACGAGAACCACTCCATCCACCACGTGGCAAAGGGCCAGAGCTTCCGCGTTCATATTGGCGGGCGGTGAATCCACCAGGACGTAATCAAACTCCCGGCGCAACTGGTCCATGCGCAAGGTGAGAGCGGCCATATTCATAAAGGACTCGCCCGGGCGCGCGCCAGTGGATAGCAGACTGATGCGAGGATTGCTGGTGGCCTGGACGTAGCTGCGAATGGGCTCGGAGGCGGACAGCGCCTCGGTGAGGCCGCGGTGATTATCCACTCCAAACAACTTGTGGAGAGAAGGGTGGCGCGTATTGCCATCCACCAGGCAGATGGAGCCGCTCAACTGGGTGAGCATGGCCTCGCCCGCGCACGCGCAGACCGTGGTGCAACCGGCGCCCTCGTTGGCGGCGGTAAACATCACCACGCGGGGGGCAGCCTCCTTGGGCGATACAAATAATTGCTGCACCAGCCTGACGGATTCCTCAAGCGTGCGCCCATCGAGCCGCAGGCGGCGGGGCAGGCCATCGCGGGATCTGGCCGAAGATGCAGATACTGGCGGCCGGTGAAGCTCCTGCTCCTTCTCGGCCTGCTGCAAAAGTTCAAAGTTTTTACTCAAAGTACTCTACCTCCAGGGGCGTTCCCCTGCGCTGGAATTAGTCTGGTTTCGTGGCCGGCGGCGCGCTATCCGTGGAGGCATTGGCTCCGCTGGCCGGTTGGAAGGGCAGCAGAAGACGCTGACCGGCTTCTATATGATTTGGATTTGCCAAGTTGTTTAGCGATGTAATCGAGTGAAAATTATCCGCCGTGGCGCTGGGCGATGAATATTTCTGGCTAAGCCCCCACAACGTGTCATTCGGCTTCACAAGCACGGACTGGACGTTAGCGGGAAGGCCGGATGGACCGCCCGCGGCGGCGCCCCGTCTGCCAGCAGCGTGGGCCGCCGAAACCCGTTTTCCAGATCGCGCGGGAGAGGCGCTGGACGGCAAATTGTTGCCCGGAACCGCGCCCCCCGTCAGGGTCACCGGCGAGACCGTTGGCGAGGCCTTTGTAGAAGCCACCGCTGCCATGGATTCCGCTCGTACTTCGCCAGACCGCGCCCCAGCCCCGCGATGATAATTCTGCCAGCCATAGCCGGCCAAAAATGCGGCCACTACGACGCAGCCAGCCAAGGCCACGTTTCGACCCTTATGGCTTACCCGCCCAGGAACGGGCGAAGCCCATCCCGAGCCAAGATGGCTGCCGGATGCGATCCCCGCTGGCGTTACAACCGGAGACTTCTTGCCTTCCGCGCCAGCCTTGGCGGCGATAGGCGCGCCGGTGGTTACGGGAACGACGGGGACCACAGCCGCGATAGGCGCAGCAACATTAACAGCCAGGGGCAGAGAGTCTGGCACCACCAATGGCGCCACCGGCGGAGTTGCGGTTTCCGGACGATAAAAAATACTCAAGTCCGCCGCGACTTCCTTGATTACATCAGCGCTGATTTCCGCCTGCTTGATCGCGTAGCCCATGGACAGGGCGTTGAAACAAAGATTGTTGATGTTGCGGGGAATTCCCTCGCTCAATTCCGCAATCAAATCCACGGCCCCGGCGCTAAAAAGAGGGGCCCCGGAATGTCCCGCCACGGAAAGGCGATGATTGATGTAAGCGGAAGTTTCCTCCCGGGAGAAAGGCTTCAACCGGCTCAAAATGGAAATGCGCTGGCTCAACTGCACCAAGGAGGGTGAGGCAAGTTTATCGGCCAGCTGCAACTGCCCGGCCAGAATAATCTGGATCAGTTTCTGGCGCGACGTTTCAAAATCGGAGAGCAGCCGGATCGTTTCGAGTACCGAAGGCTCCAAGTTCTGCGCTTCGTCCACGATGATGACCAGTTGCTTGCCGGTCTTGGCATTTTCAGCCAGGGTCTCGTTCAATTGGGAATGCATTTTCACCAGATCGGAGCTATCGGTCTGGATGCCCATGTCGGTCAGCAGGTATTTCAAAAACTCCCGCGAATCACACTGGGTCTGAAAAAGAAATACGGTGCGGGCGGTCGGCTCCAGATTCTGCATCAGCCGGAAAAGGAGGCTGGTCTTCCCCATTCCCGGCTTGGCAACCAGCGCGGTGAAGCCGCGGCCTGATTTCACGCCGTAGAAAAGAGAAGCCAGCGCCTCCCGGTGCGTTTCACTCATATAGAGGAAACGCGGATCCGGTGTTACACCAAAGGGCTGCTCCCGCAACCTGTAGTACTCAAGAAACATGCTTCGTCGTCCCGCCTTATATACCGGTTACCGGAATGGAGGCCAACACCGGAATGTTGAGTTCATGCATGACTTGGCCAGGAGTGTAAACGGACGGGTCGTAGTATTCCGCGACATAGGCAAAAATAACGGCCAATAACGCCGCGCAAATTGCACCCAACAGAATAAACAAGGTCGGAGAGAAAAAGGGAAGCATGGGTACGATGGGGGGCTCGGCGACGGTCACGTTCATGATTCGCCGGTCGTCCAGGGCCTCATCGATGAGGGATTCTTCCTGCTTGCCGATGTAAAGCAAGTAGTTATCGGAGATTGCCTTTTGCGTGGATACCAGAGGCGCCTGACCCATGGCCGTCTGATCCATCTGCACGGTTTCGGCGCGGTACTTATCCACCTGAGTCTGATAGGCCGCAACCTGGGCCTGATAACCGGCCAATGCTGCCTTATCCGTGGCGAGGTCAGACTGCAAAAGAAGGAACGTTGGGTCGTTGTCGCTGCTCTCGGACAGCGTTGGAGCCTTCTCCGCCTTCGCAATAGCGTCCTTGGCCGCGGCGATTTGCGCGTCAGTCTGCTGCACAAGCGGATAAGTAGGCTGGAACTGAGTAACCAGTTGCTCGCGTTTGACCTCGAGGGTCAGGAGTTCCGCTCGCGCGCTGGTCAAAGTATCAAAAGCATCCTGGCTGTTCTTAACCGTGACGATCCGGTGCGGCATCTTGTCGAGTTGGCGCTGAATGTCGTCAATAGACTGCTGAGTCTGGGCCGCGGAAACCTGCGCGGTGCGCAAGCTAGCCTGGAAAGTCGCCAGAGTGGCGACCGCGGTATCGCGGGCCAGAGTGGGATTCGGTTCTTTGGACTTGGTGTCGTAATTCGCCAGGGCCTGATCCGCATCCGCATAACTTTGGGCCATGCGGTTGGTTTGCTGCGAGAAAAACGCCTCGGTGGGTGGTGGCCGATGAGCAAGCAAATGGCGCGTCAAATACTCCCGGGCCAGGCACTGCAGAACTCGCTGGCCCAACTCCGGCTTGCTCGTTCCATAAGTAACCTTGATCATGAAAGACTTCTTGACAAATTCAAACGTAAGATCGGAATACAGCGCCTCGGCTTTTTGAGCGATCCGCTTCTGGGGGTCCTTAGTCTTCCAGGGCAGATGATCGGTCCAGGATTTCACCTTGTCCAGGCCGGAATCGACAACCACTTTCTGGAGGACTTCCTTGTCCTTCATCAACTCCACTTCGGTATTGGCCTCATCTTCCGTGGTGGTGTCGGTCATCTGACCAATCTGCAATTGGGTCTGCGTTTTTCCGCCGCTGACATAAGGATCGGCGCGGTGATTGTTAATGACGACTTCCATTTCCACATCGTAGTGCCGGGCCATGTAGAAAACGCCGAAAAGCACCACGGCGGCCAGCATCCACAAAAACGAATACATCACGAGGCGCTTGCGGCGATAAAGGACCGCTACGATATCCCGGGCAGTCATAGGCTGTTTGGTGTTTCCATACGCCTGCATGCGCTGATCCCGAGCGCTTCCATTACCGGGAGAAGTTATCTGTTCATCCATTGATGGTCTCCTTCAAAGTGATCCTGCGAACGCGTTGATGCCGTAGTTCGGAATGTAGGGCCGCAATTTGGCCAGGAAACTGGTGGGAATCCAAATCAAATCGCCAGGTTGCACGCGAATGTCGTCGTTCAAGTTCCTGGAGCCGAGCAGCCGCTTCACATTCAATTTCTGCCCAACGAATCCCTGATCGGTATGGCGAAACAGCACCACCGAAGAATGTTTCGCAGAGTGCGTTAACCCGCCGGCCAGCGCAATAGCCTCGGTTACGGTTATATCCTGGCGCATGTCATATTGTCCGGGCTTTCCCACTTCACCCAACGCGGTGTAATAGGGCTTAACGAAATCGGTCAGGTTAATCGCCACGATCGGATCGTGCATGATCTTGGAATAGGCGGTACGAATCGCATCGGTAAGCTCGGTAAGAGTGTCGCCAATGACGTAAATTTCGCCGATACCCTGCAACGCAATGTATCCGTCCGGCTCGACCGTAACGGTCTGGTTAAACTCGGGTACCAGCGGAAAAGCCAGGGTGAAAACGTCGGTACGTTGCACTCTATAGCGATACCCATGCCCCACCTGGGGGCCGGCCAAGGCCGGCCCGAAACCTTTGCCTGCAGATTGGGCCATACCCGTGCTGTTCCCCGAGCTGGCGGGTATGGCGGACTGCTGGGCTTGCGCCAATGCACCAATTGCCAGGGCCAGCGAAAGGCCACCGCAGAAAATAATTTTTCGAATCATTCCTACCCTACCTCCTGTCACACTTGCAGCGCGCTAGTTAAGACTCGGCGATTGGAAATTTTGTGATTTGTTAGCACTCGTGGCTTGCAGGCCCCCGGCAGCGCCGGGTTGAAATCTTCCCGCACATCGGCACCGACAGTTGCTCACCCGCAAGCAGCGGACGCCCAATACTCTGGGCCCAAAACTTTCGTGTGGTATATTCCGCGTTCCTCTTGTCCCCCGGCCCTTCGCCAGCCTCATTTACTCCAGGCTCACAAAACCACGGGCGGTACAGCATTGCACTGAATTCGGTTGAGCGCGCCTGACCTCCGCCATTGAAGGCCGGCCAGCGCTGGCACATTCCTAAGTTCAGTACATACATTAACGTAGGAATCAATTAGAAGCAAGTTTTTATGAGCGCCCATGTTTCCTTTTCGACAGGGAGCCTCCCGCGATTCACCAAGCAAGCGCCATTCAGCCCAAAGCTGCTTTACCCAATATTATTTTCGATCATTAAAAATAATGAGCTTTGGCTCCATCATTTCCCGCATTGCGTAGCGCAGCCCTTCCCGACCCGTCCCGGAATCTTTGGTCCCCCCGTAGGGCATCTGGTCCATACGGAATGTGGGTGCATCATTGACGATCACCGCGCCGACCTCGAGGGTTTCGCAGGCTTCGTGAATGTTTCGGGAATCGTATGTAAAAATCCCCGCTTGCAGTCCATAAGCAGAACAATTTACTCCGGTGATAGCGTCCGAAAAGTTGTCGTACGGTTCGACGACCACGATTGGCGCGAAGACTTCCTGGCAGTTCACGCGCATTTCCGGTTTCGTGCCGGTAATAACGGTGGGCGCCAGGATCGCTCCCGCCCGGTTCCCGCCCACCAGCACGCGCCCCACCCTGTTGCGCCTCTTGAACCCACGACTCAGCCCGCTTTGCGGCCTCTTCACTAATCATCGGGCCCATGTCGGTGGACTCCTGGAGCGGGTCGCCTACACGCAGCGCCGCCACCCTTTCGATAACCTGATGGGCGAATTCGCTTTCGACGGAGCGGTGAACGAAAATCCGCTGCACGGAAATACAACTTTGACCAGAGTAAGAAAACCCTCCCAGCACGCATCGCTCAGCGGCGTAGCCCACGTCGGCATCGGAATGTACAATCGCCGCCGCATTGCCGCCCAATTCCAGGACCACTCTTTTCTTGCCCGCTTTGGATTTCAACATCCACCCCACGCTGCCGCTGCCAGTGAAGGTCAGCAACTTGAATCGCGGGTCCGTGGCCATACTTTCCGCTTCTGCATTACTCAGCGGTAATACATTCAACGCGCCGGCCGGCCATCCGGCCTGCTCCACCAATTCGGCCAGCATAAGCGCGCACATCGGCGTCCTGGGGGCGGGCTTAAGCACCATAGTGCAGCCCGCCGCGATTGCCGGTGCAACCTTGTGGGCCACCAGGTTGAGGGGAAAATTGAACGGAGTGATGGCCGCGATTGGCCCCAAAGGAAAGCTGCGCAAAACCGCAGAACGGCCTGCCGCCGCCGATTGCCAATCCAGCGAAAGCCACTCGCCTCCGATTCGCAGGGTTTCCTCGGCAGCGACATGAAACGTAAAGATCGCGCGATCCACCTCTATGCGGGCGGTCTTCAGGGGTTTGCCGGATTCCAGGGCCATCACCCTCGCAAATTCTTCCCGGCGCGACCGAATTCTCCGTGATACCTCCTCCAAGACCCGGTTCCGTTCATAGGCGGGCAGGTGCCGAGTGATTTCAAAGCTGCGGACGGCGCTATTTATTGCCAGCTCAAGGTGCGTGGCTGCCGCTTCGAACGTGGCGCCGGCGAGACTTCCGTCGAAGGGCGAGGTGATGTTTACCGGCTTCCCGTCGGTGCGCCATTGTCCATCCACGAAAAAGCCCAGCGTTCTCGCGTTTACCATCTGAGGACACACCCCCTATCAAGAATTCCCTGGGGCGAACAATCAGGACGTACGAATTTACCGGCCATTAGGATATTCATGATGATGTTCATGCAGCCCTCCAGAGAACATGCGAAATGGGTTTCGTGGTTATCCGTCATTCGGCCATATTTGCGTCAGCGGACTCTCGAAGACATTCGCGGCTCAATTGCACGGTGCGATCAATCTCCTCATCACTATGGGCCGCGGAAACAAATAGCGCCTCGAATTGCGAAGGCGGCAGGAGGATGCCTCGCTGCAGCATCCGACGGAAGAACACCGCGAACCGGTTCGTATCTGACCTCCGGGCGGTCTTATAATCGGTCACCGCCTTCTTGTTGAATTCCGTGAAAAACAGGGTGATCAGCGATCCCGCCGCGTTAACCTGCCCGGCAATTCCTGTTTCGCGAAGGGCTTCGCGCAGTCCGGTGGCCAGCCGCGCAGCTTTACGGTTTAAATCGTCATAAAACCCAGGGCGGCGAATTTCCTTCAATACCGCCATTCCAGCTCGCATGGCCAGCGGGTTTCCCGAAAGTGTACCCGCCTGATAGACCGACCCTTGCGGCGCGATCATTTCCATAATTTCGGGACGTCCGCCATATGCTGCGGCGGGTAATCCGCCACCGATAATCTTTCCCAGCATGGTCAGGTCGGGACGAATAGCGTACAGGGCTTGCGCGCCACCGTAGGCCAACCGAAACCCCGTAATCACTTCATCGAATATCAGCAGGGCGCCGTGCCGCGCGGTCAGTTCACGCAAGCCAGCGAGAAAATCCTCCGCGGGCGGTACGACGCCCATATTCGCCGCCACCGGTTCCACGATCACCGCCGCGATCTCCCCGCGACGGTGGGTGAACACCTGATCTACCGCGTCCAGGCCGTTGTATGGCAGGCTTAATGTCAAACCGGCAAACGCCTCGGGCACGCCGGGGCTCGACGAAATCCCCAGTGTTGCCAGTCCAGAACCCGCCTGCGAAAGAAAACCATCGGAATGCCCGTGGTAGCACCCTTCGAATTTCACAATCAGGTCGCGTTTGGTGAACGCCCGCGCCAGCCGCACCGCGCTCATGGCCGCTTCCGTGCCCGAACTCACGAAGCGAATTTTTCCCATGGACGGCAGCGCGCGGGAAATTTCCTCGGCAAGCTCCACTTCAAGTGGAGATGTGATTCCATAACTTGTTCCCAGGGCGGCTTGCTGCCGCAGCGCGCCCGTGACAGCGGGATACGCGTGGCCTAAGATTCCCGCGCCCCACGAGCATACATAATCCAAATATTCCCGGCCGGCGGTATCGTAAAGCCGTGAACCACTTCCCCGCTCAACGAAAAGCGGCTCTTCGCCCACTGCGCCAAATGCGCGGACAGGACTATTCACCCCGCCTACCAGCACCCGCCGCGCGCGCGCGCGAAGTTCGTTAGTAAGGACCGCGCTTTCCATCAAATTTTCATCATGGAGAATCACATCAGGATCGAATGATCCCTCCGGCTTCCCGTATCCGCACCTGCAACTGCCATCAACGCGCCAGATATGAGTTTTTCCAAGCGGGCATTGAGCATAGATTCGCGGCCGGCCCATGCCGGGACCGACATTCTGACCCTTTTGTCCCTTCGACGCCGCGTCCCAAGCCTTGCGGCCCCTTACGGGCGCGCGGTGGTCAGCCATGGCAGCTCCCCGTTGAAGGAAGTTCGCGGCCGGGTGGATTGGACGGTTTGCTTTCCGAGGAAGCGGGCGAATTACCTTCAGCCATTCTTCAGCCAGCGGGCTGCGTCCTTTGCGTGGTAAGTGATAATCACGTCAGCACCGGCGCGGCGAATTCCAGTAAGTATTTCGGTGGTAACGCGCTCTTCGTCAATCCAGCCGTTTCGGGCCGCGGCTTTTACCATTGAATATTCACCGCTCACGTTATAGGCCGCCATAGGAGCGTCAAACCGGTCGCGAACCTGACGAATCACGTCCAGATAAGCCAGCGCGGGCTTCACCATTACCATGTCCGCGCCTTCTTCCAGGTCGGCGGCCACTTCGCGCAAAGCTTCGCGCGCATTGGCCGGATCCATCTGATAACTCCGGCGGTCGCCAAATTGCGGCGCTGATTCGGCGGCTTCGCGAAACGGGCCATAAAACCCCGAGCAATATTTTGCGGCATAGCTCAAAATCGCCACGTCGGGAAATCCACCACTGTCCAGCGCCCGGCGCATCGCTCCCACGCGTCCATCCATCATGTCGGAGGGTGCCACGATATCCGCCCCGGCCTTGGCGTGCGACACTGCCGCCGCGGCCAGCAAATCGAGCGTCGGGTCGTTCAAAATTTCATCACCCTTCACCACGCCACAATGTCCGTGGCTGGTGTATTCACACAGGCACACGTCGGTGATTACGATCAAATCCAGCTTCGCTTCACGAATCGCGCGAATGGTGCGTTGCACCGCTCCGTTATCCGCAGACGCTTCCGAGCCTTGCTGGTCTTTCTTTTCCGGAAGACCAAACAGGATCACCCCGGGAATTCCCAGGCCCGCGACTTCGCGGCATTCCTCCACAATTTGATCCACGGACTGCTGAAAAATTCCCGGCATCGAGCCGACTTCCTTCTTCACCTCCAAGCCCGGGCACGCAAACATAGGATAGATAAGGCTGCCGACACCCAGCCGTGTCTCGCGGACCAAAGAACGAATCGCTTCCGTGCGGCGCAACCTGCGTGGACGATGTGTGGGAAATGTCATGACGAAGAAACCGACGCCGAAGAAATCGCCGAACCATTTAACTCACTAGATTGATAATGACGGATTATCGCATTTACCAGCCCAGACGATGTTGCCCGGGTGGCTTGAATGGGTGCTTTCAATCCAAATTGCCGCATAGCCGCCGCTGTCGTCGGACCGATGGCCGCGATCCAGGTTTGCCGCGCGATGCGCTCAATCATTTCCCGTCCGACCAATTCAACAAGGGCGTGAAATGCCGAAGGGCTGGCCAGCGTAATCACGTCCACGTTTCCAAGCTCGAGTTGCCGCAGAACGCTCTGGTCAAATTCTTCCGACGGCTCGGTACTGTACGCCACGACCTCGGTAACTTCCGCCCCCGCATCTCTCAAGAGCGACGGCAGCGCATCATCAGCGCGATTGCCGCGAGGCAGCAACATTCGCGTACCTCGCATTCGCGATCCCACCTTGGCAATCAACTCCGCGGCCAATTCCCTTCCGCTGTGATGAGTGGCAACCATATTCACCGAAAAACCCGCCTCCGCAGCCGCGTTCGCAGTCGCCGGCCCCACCGCCGCTACGTGGGGCGTCGCCTTTGCGTTACCCACTAGCGGTATACCCAACTCTGTTCCGCGCTGGGCCAGGAATCGCATGGCATTCGCGCTGGTGAAAACCAGCCAATCGAATTTCCCGAGATCGGGTAGCGCCGCATCCATCGGCTGTATATTTTCCGCCTTGGCCAACCGCACCAGCGGCAACAACAATACTTTCGCGCCTGCTTCCTCGAGCTCCTGGGCCAATTCCCTAGCGTGTTCGGCCGCTCGCGTAACCATAATTCGTTTTCCGGCCAAAGGCTTCCGCGAGCTATCGGAGGGCATTTTGCCTTGCGCGTTCCAGTAGTCTTCCCGCGCCCTCTGCCAGCAACTTTTCACCTAATTCAATTCCCAAATTCCCGGGCACAGCCGCTCGGCCCCGCGCGATTCGCCGAATGGATTCGCCGCCATCCAGCGCCATTACGCACGCTTCCAGCACCAGGCTTTCGCCCTCGGTATGCGCCAGCGCACCGAGGGGAACCTGGCATCCGCCCTCCAGGCGGCCCAGCAATGCACGCTCGGCAGTCACGCAGGCACGCGTTTCAGAATCATCCAGCGCGCCCAGCAAACCCACCAGTTCGGTATCTTCGGCGCGCGTCTCAATGCACAATGCGCCTTGGCCAACGGCCGGTAGCATCACCTCCGTCGAAAACGTCTCCGCAATTTTCCGCGCCGCGCCCAATCGCTCCACGCCCGCCCGCGCGATTACCACCGCGTCAAGTTCCCCTTCATCCACCTTTGTCATTCGCGTTTCCACATTCCCGCGAAGATCGCGCACATCCAAATCCCGCCGAAATCCACGCAACTGGGCTTGGCGGCGCAAGCTGCTGGTGCCCACCACCGCGCCCGGCGGCAATTGCGCTAGTTGCAGGTGTCCTCGCGATATCAGGCAATCCCGCGCGTCGCCGCGTTTCAAAATCGCCGGGAAAATCAGCGCCGCCGGAGTTTCCGTGGGCACGTCCTTCATGCTGTGCACCGCCAAATCCACACGCCCGCTCAACAACGCCTCTTCAATTTCCTTGATGAAGACACCCTTGCTCCCCAACAGAGGAATTGCGCTTTCGGCATCGCGATCGCCCACCGTGCGGATGCGGACAATTTCCGCATCGCACCCCCACAGGCGCATCAACTCCCCGCAAACGTGATGGGACTGCCACATTGCCAGCGTGCTACCGCGCGAGCCAATTCGCAGCGTCTTCACTCGGAATTCTCGTCCGCGCCAAACAGTTCCCGCAGTATTTCGGCCCTTTCAATCCGCTCGCGCAGACCGCGCGCCCGCCGCAGTTTTCCCGATGGACCCTTCAAAAGCCTTTCCACCAGGTCGGAAGTCAATTGCTCCATTCGCTCCCGCTCCGCCGCGGAAAGATTTTCGGGTAATTGGCGCCTGTCACGCAGGAACTCGCGGCGCTCCTCGTGCATCTGCGCCCGCAGATCCTCGATCAGCCTCACCGCCGCAATGCTATTTTTCCACGCGTCGAATTTATGAATCTGTTCTTGGATCAGCGCTTCCGCGCGCGGGATCTCAGCCTCCCGCGCGTTGCGATTGCCGCTTACGATCTTATCCAGATCGTCCAGGTTATAAAGATAGAGGTTGTAAACATCCGCCGCATCGGATTGCACATTTCGCGGCACTCCCAGGTCCACGATAAAGATTGCCCGGCCTTCCCGATCGACCATCACCTTTTCGAGCGTCTCGCGATCCAGCACCGCGTCTGTCGCGCTCACCGACGTGACGATTACATCCGGCCAGCTCAGCTGGTCCGCCAGGGTTTCCCAACTCGCCGGCGCCGCTCCATAGCGCACGGCCAATTCTTCCGCCCGTTCGCGCGAACGGTTGACGATTCGCATCTCGCCAATCCCGCGCTGGCGAAGGCACCCAATCACCTGCTCCGCTACCGAGCCCGCTCCCATGATTAGCGCGCTATGGCCTTTCAGATCGCCAAAAACACTTTCCGCCAGCTTCACTCCGGCGGAGGCCACTGACATCGCATGCGCACCCAGTTCCGTTTCCGCGCGAACCCGCTTGCCGATTTCCAGCGCGCTTTGGAACAGACGATTGAGGACCGGTCCCGTCGTGCCCCGCTCCAATGCCTTTCCGTAGGCATCACGAACCTGCCCCAGAATTTCCGCTTCCCCAAGCATCATGGAATCCAAGCCGGCCGTTACGCGAAAAAGATGCTCCACTGCCGGGCCGCCAGTGTGCCGGTACAAATGGGTGTCAATGTCGCTGGGGGAAAGCCCGTGAAATGCGGTAAAAAATCCTTCCAGCGCGGCGGGCGCGTCCGCATTTTGCTCACTGGCAACGCCATAGACTTCGCTGCGGTTGCAGGTGGAAAGCACAATGGCCTCTTCCACGATGCCCCTCATGCACAATTCGTCGGCCGCATGCAGGGCCTGTTCGGAGGTAAAGGCGATCCTTTCGCGAACGCCCACTGACGCGCTGCGATGATTGCACCCGACCAAGGTCACGTCGAGGCATTCCGCCTGTACGCTTCGGACCATTAAAAATACCTATGGAAGCCGGTCATATATAGGTTCACCAGCGTATAGCTGAAAAGAACCAAAACGAAGCTCAGCGCACAAAACCGCGCCGCCCGCGGCCCGCGCCAAGCCGGCAGACCTCCCAGCCATAGGTAAAGGCCATACAGCCCGATAATCATGAACGTAAACAGTACTTTCGGATCGGTGGCGGAATAGGTCCCGCTAAGTCTTCTCTCCCAAATCAATCCGAGAACTAGTCCTGCAATCGAAGCCGCCAGCCCCATCCACACGCTGCTGCGGATCATTCTGTCCAGCACGTCCAGCGGCGGAAATCTCCAGAACGCTCGCCCCGGCCTTCGGTTTCGCAACACCCGGCTCTGTAGTATATAGATGACGCTTAGAATGAAAGATAGCGCAAAGGCCGCATAGCCCAGAATTCCCATGGTGATATGCAACGCAAGCATGGGACCGCGGCCCGGCGGGGGCGGGGGCGGCGTAGCGGGCGCAAAAATCAGCAGCGCGAGCTGCCAAACCACAATAAATGGCAGCACAAAGGCGCCAACGGACGGCCGCCGATGCCATATTTCCAATATAAGATAGGTCAGCGCAAGCAGCCAGACGAATAGCGACATTGAGCCATACAAATCGTCGTACGGAACGGTATGCACCCAGCGCGAGCGCTCCATCAGCGCCAGATAGTGTGTCAACACTCCTCCCGCCAGAAGTACCGGCGCGATACGCCCCATCCATGCCTTCTCGTCATAGAGGAAACCGGCATAGCCGGCAAGACTTGCGGCATAGAAAGCCAGACTGACGTAGGCTAGTGTGTGATGCATTGCGGATATGGTGATGTCGCGCGGAGCGACGCCTGCGCTATTATAACTATTCGCGCCGAAACCGGAAGAAATCTCGACCCACCGATGATCGCAACTTATACTCGCTAACGCTCAAAGATGACCTACGCGCCCTATTCACGCTCATGTATGTCCCAAAAAGATATGTTTCTGCGCGCGTGCCGCTGCCAGCCGGTGGAACGAGTTCCAGTATGGATCATGCGCCAGGCGGGGCGTTATCTTCCCGAATACCAAGCGTTGCGCCAGCACTATTCTTTCCTGGAGTTATGCAAGACTCCCGAATTAGCAGCCGAGGTTTCCTTGCAGCCTTTTCGGTGCCTGGGGGTGGACGCCATCATCGTTTTCAGCGACATTCTTGTCGTCGCTGAAGCGATGGGACTGGAACTACGCGTTCCTGACAGCGGTCCTGTGCTGCCCGATCCCATTCGCGATCAGCGCGGCATCGACCGCTTGCGCGACTTTGATCCCCTGGAGGCGACTCCTTTCGTCTCACAGGCGATATCGCTGTTGTGCCACGAAGCCGGACCGGGCGTTCCCGCGCTTGGATTTGCCGCCGCTCCGTGGACGCTCGCCTGCTACATGGTTGAAGGCAGCGTTCGTGGTGAACTTAAGCGGGTCAAGCGCATGTTGTACGCCGCGCCGGATTTATTGCGCTCTCTTCTTGACCGCATCGCTCGCGCAACAGCGCGCTATCTTCACGCCCAACTGGACGCTGGCGCCGCAGCCGTGCAAATCTTCGACACTTGGGCAGGTGAACTGAGCGCCGAACAGTATGAGGGGTTCGCACTGCCAGCCACGCAAATGTTGATTCAAGAATTAAATGCGGGAGACGCTCCCGTTATCCTCTATGCGCGTGGCGCCAGCCATTTGGTGCATCCAATGGCGCGCGCGGGCGCAAATGTTCTGAGTGTGGATTGGCGCACCGACTTATCCGCCACTCGCGAGATACTCGGCCTCGGCGTCGCCCTGCAAGGCAATGTCGATCCCGCCGCGCTCCTCGCCTCTCCGGAAGTCGCTGGCCGCGCCGCGAAACGCGCCATTGAGCTCACCGGCGGCATTGGGCATATCCTGAATCTCGGGCACGGCATTCTCCCCGATACGCCCGTCGAAAACGCCCAAGCTTTTGTGGCTGCCGGAAAATCGGTTTCGCTCACTGCCGTTTCAGCGGCTCGAGGCGAAATGTGAGCCAACCAATAGCTACGGCGCTACCAGTTTTGCGGGCCTCCGACTTACACGTTTCCGAGGAGTTTCTTGCTCGCTACAACCGGCCCGGTCCGCGTTACACCAGCTACCCCACCGCGCCTGTTTGGCAGGATAACTTCCTCCCCCCTGAGCTCCTGTCCGCGTTTGCCCATGCGGAACAGAAGCGCACCCCCGTCTCGCTCTACATGCATATTCCGTTCTGCGAAAGCCTGTGCCTTTTTTGCGCGTGCAACGTTTCGATCCAGCGCGATAAAAACGCCGCGCTGCCCTATCTCGACGCTTTGCGCAGTGAAATCGGGCAAGTGAGCCAGCATGTTTCGCGCGAGCGCAAGATCACCCAGTTTCACTGGGGCGGCGGAACTCCTACGTATCTGAGTCCCGCTCAGATGGAAGACCTTTTTGCCTGGACTCGCGACCACTTTTCCTTCTCTCCTAATGCTGAAATCGGCCTGGAAGTGGACCCGCGCGTCACCTCCCGCGAGCATCTGGAAACCCTGCGGCGTATCGGATTCAATCGCCTTAGCATGGGCATTCAGGATTTCACGCCTGTCGTCCAGGAAACTGTCCGGCGCATTCAGCCCTATGAACTCACCCGCGATTTAATTTGTGCCGCGCGCGAACTGGGATTTCAAAGCTTGAACGTGGACCTCATTTACGGCCTGCCTTATCAGACGGCCGCCAGTTTTCGCGATACGGTTGAAAAAGTGCTTACGCTTTCGCCCGACCGCATCGCCATGTTCAGCTACGCCCATGTACCGTGGCTGAAAAAACAACAGGGCAGTTTCACCACCCATCTGCCTGAAGGCATGGAAAAATTCAATATTTTCCGCGCCGGCCTGGACGCTTTTCTCGACGCTGGCTTTCAATACATCGGCATGGATCACTTCGCACGTCCTGCTGACGAGCTGGCCATAGCCCAGCGCAACCGCACACTCCATCGAAATTTTCAGGGCTATACGACGAAAGCTGGTGCGGATCTTTATGGCATGGGCGTCAGCGCCATCAGTAGCATCGGTTCGACGTATGCGCAGAATAATCGAGAACTTTCGGCCTATGAGGAAGCTATCGCCTCCGCTGGCGTGGCCACCACGCGCGGCTATCATTTGAATGGCGATGATCTGCTGCGCCGCGAAGTCATTAGCCGGCTGCTCTGCCATTTGATTATTCGGCCGTCCGAAATTGAGCAGACCTTCGGCATTTCTTTCAGCGACTATTTTGCGCCGGAGATGCGAGCCATGCAGCCGCTCGCTGATGACGGCCTCGTGGAAATTACAGGGGAGGAAATTCGCGCCACTCCAGTGGGCCGGGTGTTCATTCGCAACATCGCCATGCTTTTTGACCGCTACCTTCGCGAACAACAAATGGATAGCAAACCGCTTTTCTCGCGAACCCTCTAAAGCCTGTGCGCAACGTCTGGGTCATTGGCGGGGGCATCTCAGGACTCGCCTGCGTCTACCGCCTTCGCCAATTGGGAATACCCGCGCGCCTGCTGGAAAAATCTCCGGCAATCGGCGGCATGATTGGCACAGTGCGGCGCGATGGTTTTCTCTTCGAAGCTGGTCCGCAAAGTTTTCTGCTTACCGATGCCCTGCGGACGCTCATCGGAGAACTGGGCCTGGAATCGGAGATTGTGTTGGCCAATCCCAAGGCTCCCCGTTACGTCCTGCGCAAAGGCCGACTGCTTGCTGTTCCCATGGCGCCACCCGCTCTGCTTCGTTCACCACTTCTGAGTTGGGGCGCGAAAGCCAGGATTCTCTCGGAGCCATTCCGCCGTTCGCAAATCCCCGCCGGCGAGGAATCCGTCGCGGCTTTCGTCCGGCGAAAATTTGGCAATGAAATTCTCGATTATCTGGTTGCGCCCTTCATCTCCGGCGTTTATGCCGGCGATCCCGAGGCTCTGAGCATGGCCAGCGCCTTTCCCTCCGCCGTGAAATGGGAACGCGAACACGGCAGCGTGATACGCGGAGCCATTAAGTCGAAAGGGTCTTCTCCGCGTCCCGCGCTGGCCTCTTTTCGCAGTGGCATGGCTACGCTGACTGACCGTCTGGCCCGAAAATTGGGCGACAATTCGCCGGGCACTATCGAATTGGGAGTGGATCGAGTCGCTTCGGTTGTGGCAGCGGCTGGGATTTCGCCGGGGGAAGCGTACGGCGCCGGACCAGTTGCGTACCGTGACGTGGTTATTCTCGCCACTCCTGCCTATACTGCGGCTGCCTTGCTGCCAAATTCGTGCCGCCACTTGTCGGAGCTTCTGTCAGGAATTTCTTATGCGCCGCTTGCTACCGTGGCCATGGCATTTCAGTCTAGCCAAATCGATCGGCCTCTGGATGGTTTTGGATTTCTCGCTCCGCGAAAAGAGGGCTTGCGCACTCTCGGCACAGTTTGGAATTCCGCGCTATTCCCCGGCCGGGCACCCGAAGGAATGTCTGTGCTTACCAGCTTCATCGGAGGGGCCACTAATCTCGCCGTGACAGAGCAATCCGACGATGAATTGCTCGATATCGCCGTTCGCGAAAATTCCAGCGTTCTCATAATCAGCGGAGCCCCTGTGGCACACGCCATCTTTCGATACGCCCGCGCCCTGCCTCAATATGTGATGGGACATTCCCAGCGCGTCAGCACGGTTGCCGACGAACTGGGGCACGCTCCGGGTCTTTTCTTGACAGGAAATTATCTGGCTGGCCCTTCGATTGGAGACTGCGTGGAACACGCCTTTGGGACTGCCGAAGCGGTGAATGAACTCTTGCGGAGTCGTTAGTATAGCGCGTAGGCGGGAGTTGGGTTTCCGGCGAAGCAGTGCAGCCACTCCTGGCTAAGCCCTTCTCGCACATCGGCACGCAAAGTGCGCAATGCTATCGCGCAGGACGTAGTTTCTCTCTATGTTGATGTGCCAGCCGGATCTTCCGGCGTCCAGCAGCTTGCCGGTAGCGCCGCCGGTCCTCGGCGGTTTCCAGAATCAGCGCCGGCACGGAATGCGGCCGCCCCTCCGCATCAATGGCGACAAACGTTAGATATGCGCTGCTGGTGTGCTTGCGTTCGCCGGTCAGTACGTTTTCGGAAAACACTTTCACACCCACTTCCATGGACGACCTGAACACCCGGTTCACGCTCGATTTCAGCACGATCCATTCGCCCACTCTAATGGGATTGCGAAAGTCCAGGTAATCCACCGACGCCGTCACCACCATGCTATTCGAATGCCGATGGGCGGCCAGTGCTGCGGCAATGTCAATCAGGTGCATGACCCGCCCGCCAAGGATGTAGCCGACCACGTTGGCGTCGTTCGGCAGAACAGCTTCGACCATCTCCGATCGCGACGCGCTGACCGGCTTCGCCGCGCCCTTTGCTGGTCGCTGTTGCTTCTGGACCGTACTTCTCTTAGTTCCCACAGTTGCTCGCTCCTTCGTTTTTGCGGGTTACTCTGAATCGCTTGATTCTAGGCAGACCTCGTGCCAGGGGCCGCAAGTTCTGTCAAGATCGCTACGTCACTTTCCCCACTCTGGCCACGACCGGACCCACGCGCAGTTTGCTCGTTCACTGCCGTGGCCGCTATAATACGCGCTTTCCCCTTGCAGCCCAACGACCAAGCATGAACGCGACCAACAACACACGCCGCGACAAACTGGAAGCTTTCGTAGCCGCCAATCCTTCGGATGCCTTCGCGCGCTATGGCCTCGCGTTGGAATGCGCCAACCTCGGGGACGCGCCCGCGGCGGAAGAAAATTTCAAGCACTTGCTGGAATACCATCCCGCCTACGTCGCGACTTATTACCAGTACGGCCAATTGCTCGCGCAACTGGCCCGCAATGACGAAGCCAAACGCATCCTGTCCTCCGGGATCGTCGTCGCGCAAAAAGCGGGTGACAGTCACGCTCGTGATGAAATGCAGGCCTCTCTCTCGTTATTGGCATAAGCCTTTTTCGCCGATCCGTTTTCAATTCTTTCAGATCCCGCCATTTTTTGTTTCAGCGTTCCGATGCTTTGGGCGCGCCAGCAGCGGAAATCCTCTTGGATTATAATCAACGGAGAAGCGGACGCCGCCTTCCAAGATTCCGGAAACGCGAGCCATCCCGCAAACCTCAAGGAACGATGAACAATCCGCCAAAAACTCTAGGTGAGCTTCGAAACAGTCCATGGCCCGAGGAGCGCATTGCCCGCCGCGGCGTGCGCCAGGAACTCCGCGAGAATCTTCTCGCGCGTATTGAAAAGGGCGACTCGCTTTTTGCCGGCATTCACGGCTATCGCGACACCGTAATTCCCCAGGTGGTGAACGCAATTCTTTCGCGCCATCACTTCATTTTGCTGGGTCTGCGAGGCCAGGCCAAAACGCGCCTGATGCGCGGCCTGGTGGATTTCCTCGATCCGGTAATCCCGGTTATAGAGGGCTGTGAAATTAACGATAATCCGTATGCTCCGCTTTGTCGTCCGTGCAAGGACCGCATCGCCCGGGAGAAAGATTCCACCCCCATCGGCTGGCTGCCCCGCGAACGCCGCTACGTGGAAAAACTGGCCACGCCTGACGTGACCGTTGCGGACATGATTGGAGACGTTGATCCCATACGCGCCGCGCGCGCCGGACATGATCTTTCCGACGAGCTCACCATGCACTACGGGCTGCTGCCGCGCGCCAATCGCGGCATCTTCGCCATTAATGAGCTTCCCGATCTTGCCGGAAAAATTCAGGTTGGACTTTTCAACATCATGCAGGAAGGCGACGTCCAGATAAAAGGCTATCCGATTCGCCTGCCTCTGGACGTCCTGCTGGTCTTCACCGCCAATCCCGAGGATTACACCGCGCGCGGCAAAATCGTGACTCCGCTCAAGGATCGCGTAGGCTCCGAAATTCGCACTCACTACCCCGCCACAGTCGAAGAGGCCATGGGCATCACCGAACAGGAATCCTGGCTGCAGCGCGGCGCGCGGCGAGAGGTGGACGTGCCGCCCTACATCCGCCATATCGTGGAGGAAATTGCGTTTGTTGCCCGTGAAGACAAGCGCGTGGACCGCCGCTCTGGCATCAGTCAGCGGCTGCCAATATCCTGCCTTGAAGTCGTGGCCAGCAGCGCGGAGCAGCGCGCCGCAATTCACGGGGAGCAATCCGCTATCGCCCGCATCATGGACGTTTACGCCGCGCTTCCCGCGATTACGGGCAAAATGGAACTGGAGTATGAGGGCGAGTTGCGCGGGGGCGATTCGATAGCCCGCGACCTGATTCGCTCGGCTATCGGACGCGCCTTTAATCCCTGGCTCCAAGACGAGGATTTCAAACCTGTGGTCGAGTGGTTTGAAATTGGAGGTGAACTCAAAATGGGCGTCGGCGCTTCGGCCACCAAATCTCTTGAGCAGCTCGCCCAAATACAGGGGCTGCTGGAAGCCGCCGCGAAAATAGACGAAGATACCGCTCCGAGTCCGGCGCGCCTGCTGTCTGCGGCGGAATTTGTCCTTGAAGGGCTCTACGCTCACAAGCGCATCAGCCGCAGCGAAGAACGCGGATTCTTTGCCGAACCGCCCCGCAAACCTCAGCCGCGCGAAACTCCCGATCGCAGCTCGCGTCGCCAGTACAACTAAAGGCTCTTGTGAAATATATCCGCTATTCCCGTTATACGGGCACAGAAGCCGAGGACGTGGACCTGCAGGAGTTGATGAGCCGCATGTCCGACTTCCTCCTGCAATCCGGCTTTGGCTCGGATGAATACGGAATCTATGAAATGGATCCGCAGCGATCCATGGACCAGCTTCGCGATGCGATTTTGCGCGCGCTCGAAGAGGGCGGCCTGCTGCCCGATGAGTTAACCAACGAGTTGCTGCAAAACCCCGACGCCCTCAAAGACGAGAAATTCAAGCAGCTTGTTGACCAGCTCGTCGAGCGCCTTTCCAGCGAAGGCTACGTCAACACTCAGCCGCCCCACGTCACTCCGCCTCCGTCGCAAACTCCCGGCGGAATGATTGGCGAGGGCCACAGTGAGGCTCGCGCCCGCTTTGAGATTACCGACAAGGCCATTGATTTCCTCGGATTTCGCGCTCTTCGTGATTTGCTCGGCTCTCTTGGAAAGAGCAATTTTGGACGCCACCAGACTCGCGACCTGGCCACCGGAGTCGAATCCGGCGGCGCTGCAAAGCCTTACGAATTTGGTGACACGCTCAATCTTGATATCAGCGCCACGCTTTTTCAGGCCGTGCGCCGCGCCGGCGCTCACGTCCCGCTCGAAGTGGATTACAGCGACTTGATGGTCCATCAGGCCGAATACCAAAGCTCCTGCGCCACGGTGGTGATGCTCGATTGCAGCCATAGCATGATTCTCTATGGCGAAGATCGCTTCACACCCGCCAAGCGCGTGGCCATGGCTTTGTCGCATCTCATTCGCACGCAATATCCCGGCGATTCGCTGCATGTGGTGCTTTTTCACGATAGCGCCGAAGAGATTCCGGTCAGCCAGCTTGCCCGCGTGCAGGTCGGTCCTTATTACACCAACACCTGTGAGGGACTGCGCCTTGCCCAGCGCATTCTGAGCCGCGAACGGAAAGACATGCGCCAGATCGTGATGATTACCGACGGCAAACCTTCCGCCCTTACCCTGGAGGACGGGCGCATTTATAAAAACGCTTTCGGTCTCGATCCCTTCGTCATCAGCCAGACCTTGGATGAGGTTTCCAAGTGCCGCCGCTCGGGCGTCATGATCAATACGTTCATGCTGGCCAGCGACTACAGCCTGATTCAGTTCGTCAATCGCGTCACGCAAATGTGCCGTGGCAAAGCATACTTCACCACGCCGCAAACGCTGGGCCAGTATCTGCTGCTCGATTACCTCAACAAGAAATCCAGCCACGTCCATTAAAGACTTCTTGAAGAAGGGTTCGCGGTCGTATCTGGAAGAGCGCGTGGCGATACGTCTACCGGCGACATCGGGTGCGGCTTTCGATCTTCATTCCGGCCTTATCGGACCGCCGGGATGTGAACCGGAATGGGGCAGTTAGTTCCAGGTAACAGGGCGGGACACGCCCCTTGATGAGCCTTTTCCCGCGAGGTTAACTAAATTTCAGCCTGCATGATTTTAGTGCGCCGCCGGTGGGGCGGCTGGAATCGGATTGCGAGCACCGTGCGCGGGCAATCTCAAGAGTTAGAAATGGGCAATCAAGCATTACTGGAATAGCGCTGAATGGGGCCTAACTACAACTTGAGCGGCGCGCGAGCCCGTACGCGTATAAGGCAACGGGAGGGGGACGTAGCGGAAAAAAATATGCGAACGCAAAAAAGCCGCCCGGGAAGCACCCGGGAGGCCCATTGCGGAAAAGAAAGGAAGCGGGCTAGTGTGCAGTTCCCGGCGCGGTAATTCCCAAGGACAAAACCGAAGCCTCAAGCGAGTTATCGGCGGTGATAACGCTGGCTCCCAGACTGCAATCCGAATTTACCGGCGCAGTGAGAATGTAATTCGGGAACTCGGCCATAACGATCATGCCGCCGGTGGGACTGGAATCCGAAACATGGATATCAGCCGCGTAAATCTCGCCTGGGGCCACCGTTACCGTAAATGGGGAACCAACCGTGCGGGTAAGCGATACTGTACCAGGGGCTGTACCCTCCACAAAGGTCTCTGTAGATACTCTATAGTCGCTATTGTTGGCGATATACAGGCATCCGCCGGTGGTGGGATTGGACGCGGCGGCGGGGCTTAACCGAATGTTGGTGGAGTTATTCGCGGGACCCAGGTGCTTGAAATCCTGATTGCCGATAAGGCAGGGCGGCGGGGCCGCGGCGGGATTGCAACTGCCGGGAGTAGTGCTTATCCACCAGGACTCCATTTCCGCGTAATCGTTGGTATCGCCAAATACCGCGACGTTGCCGTCGTCGGTTACTTGGACGGCGCCCGGAGATCCGGAGGCGGGCTGCTCCCCGACTGCTTCCTGGGCGAGAGTGCTGCCCCCACCCGAAATGATGAACAGATTCACATAACTCTGAAATGGATAATAAGGATAGGACGTCACCAGGTACTGCGCTCCGCTGGATTGCTGGGCCATAGCCATGCCGGCGACCTGCCCTCCGTCTTTGTAGGAGTTGACCAGCGTCAAGGAACAATTGGCGCCAATCTGCCAGACACCTATGTTCTTGGATGTGGTGTAAGCCGCGTATAGATATTGTCCATTGGGGTTCAATACCAGCCCAATGCCATTTTCGACTCCCGACAAAGTCGCGTCGCTATAATTGCCCACCAGGGCGAATGTGCTGGCCGATATGGCCGCTATATCACCAATTTGGACACCGTCAACGGTGGTGCCGGAGTCGGTCGCAAAAATACAGTTGCTGTTGACGGCCAGGCGAGGAGTGCTGAAAAATCCCCCCCCGACGCCGAAGCCATTGGTTTGAATCGTCTTCACGTGCGTAAGGGCTCCGGTGGAACTATTGAGGCTAAACACCGTGAGCGTGTTAGGCCCGGCAATAACATCATCATTGGTAATCACGTACTGGGTGCTGCCCGCAAAAACCGCGCTGCCGCACAGGATCATTGCCACCATTGCGCAGCCCGCCGCAAAACCTCTCTTGCCTATGATCATAACCGGTTCTCCTTGGTCCTCATTCTCCATCTGCTTACCATTGCGGACTGACTACTTTGTGGCTGGATCCACCTCAATCTTGGACATCATTCCGCCGTCTTCGTGTTGTAACACGTGGCAATGATACACAAATGTTCCAGCGATATCCGGATCCCGGAAATCCATACGCAATTTCACATTAGGATACGGCCCGGAACCACTCCAAAAGGGTAGGATTATGGTATCCGACAAGTAGGGGTTGGTCACCTTCTGCCCATTCATCTCCATTACGAGAAAGTGAATCTGGTGGATGTGAAACGCGTGATCTTCCTGGGCCCGGTTCTCAATTGTCCAGTCCTCCACAGCCCCAACAGTGGTCTTGATGGCCGGGGGCTCATCCATGGTGAAGGTGTGCGGTACCTGGCCAGCTTCGGTGATGTAATACTTTGTGGGACCGTTGGTGCCACTGGCCGCCTCCGAGAAATAGAGGTTCCGGCTTGTAGTTACGGTTTGGTTGATCAAGTTGGCGAACCGCTGGGGACCGAGGACTCCATGAGCCGCCGGCATCTCCCGCAGGTTGCCGTTGGCCTTTGTGCTGGTCTGAATGGTGGCCAGTTCTTGAAACCCATTGAAGTTACCCACCGCGCCGGTTGCCGTTCCAATATCGTTAAACATCGCGGTTTGTCCCGCTGTGGGGGCTGCGACGATGAATTCCACGCGCCCCGCCGGCGGAACCGGGATAGTACTCTCCGTCATCGGCGTGGTCAGCGGGACTCCATCAATTGCGATAATCTTTAGATTCTGAGGCACTTCATCATAGAGTACCTGCAAATTCAAAAATCCCTGGGAGGTCGCATTGCAGAACCGCCAAAATTCCTGAGAGCCCAATTTCATAGTAATAATGGGAGGCGCGGCGCCCGGGGTAATGGCTGGCTGAAAGTTCAGTGTCAGACTGTATGGTCCGGGTACCCAGGTTGGGGTTTTGGGAAACTCCTGGCGCAGCATCAGCACCCGTTCGGTCAATCCCGCCACTTCCGGGCGCACTTTTTCCATTCCTTCGATAACGATTGCGCCCGCGGCGCCGCCGTTGACCTGGGCGGTCGCTTCGCCATGGGGATGGGGATGATACCAAAAGAGACCTGGAGCATCCGTCGAGGGAATAGTGATGTTGTAATGAAACGTCGGATCACCTGGCTGCAACAGGGTGTTCAGCACATCATCCTGGTGGCAAACCGGCGGAACATTCAATCCGTGGAAATGCATGTTGGTTGCCACCGCCGACATGTGGCCATTACAACCGGCATCGCTGCCCGGCGCCGTGGTCGTGGGTGTCATGTCGCCAGTCATCGCCGCAGCCTGCGCGTCGCCCGAGGGGAGCGGCAAATCATTGGTAAGGTCCATATTAAGCTGGTCGCCGGGATTCAGATATAAGGTGGGTGATTCCACAAAACCCAGTCCATTGCCACTTGAGTCCAGGCAATAGTGTGGAAAATTCTGCGTGTCCAGGAGGTATCTCATCGTGAGAGACACGTTGAGAACACCATTCAGGCTCATGATGCTTGGCTCAGCCTTCAACTCCGTCCCAGGCTCCGGACGCGGCGGACAAGCCATTTGAGTCCCCTGAGCGCGGGTGGTCCCCACAAAGCCCAGTCCAAAGACCAAACCGAAGATTAGCCCCAAGGGCAGTAATTTTGATATGGCGCGCATTCGAATTCTCCCGCATACCGGATCCGGCATGAACTATACTGTGGTGCCGGCTGCAAATTCGGATTGCCTTCCCCTGAACGCGGCTGGAACCGCATTGATGAAGAGGCTCCCCCTGAATGTTACGTTTATCCAGGAATATTCAGGAATATTAGAGTTCCGCACCGTGCAGCCATTTCAGCGGAACATCAATTTGAATTATGTGCACAGTCCCGCCAGCGGTCAAGCAAAAAAGGAAAAAATGACAACGGCCGCACTAGTACTTGAAATCGCTGGAGGGAGGCACAGATTCACCACGCACCAAAAATCGCAGCGCTGTTGACGTCTTTTCGCGCTGGCGTCTAAGCGAACGGCCACGGATTTCTACCATATCCACCTGATTACCAACGGAACCGAGCCTTTCTATTATTGCGTTCGTGCATCCTGAGCCAGCCAGTAACATGCGGTGATCAATGCTCGGCCAGGCTCGGTTACGAAAATAAGCTTTAGGAGGTTGTAGAAAAACTCATCCGGTCCTCATTTGGCGAGTCAAGGGCAACGACGATTCCGTGTTTTTCTTGGCTTTTTGCAAGAAATGAATTCCTCGGCTAGTCCTAAAAGGCGACCAAAGGGCCTTTTTCAACAAGATCTTAGAGCACGAGTTAAGAAAAGCAGCGGTAGAAATCCCTGACCTGTTTCGCCAGGGCCAATTTTACTGGAGGATTTATGAGATTTGGACCCTTCCTGGGGATCGCCATTTTGCTGTTGATTCTGTGGGCCGGTGGTTTCCTGATGTTTCACGTCGCCAGCGGTTTGATTCACCTGTTATTGCTATTCGCGGTGATTGCTCTGGTTATCCACTTGTTCACCGGCAGCAGAGCCGCTGTTTAACCGCAACTCCCCCCAGCGACGGCTATCTCACCCCTGCGGGGGCGTGTACGTGGGACTTGTCCGCGTACGCCTCCCGGGGCGACGGAGGGGCTGAGCGCCCAATTTTGTTTCCCGCGTCCTGATCTCTCAAGACGGGATCTACACTCAAGCCAGACTCAGGTACTGGAACTCCCGCATTTTGGGGCTGGTACCGCGACTCTATTGACCCGCTGATTGAGACATGCGATTATATGTCGTAGCGGAAATTCTCCGGCGTCCCCTTGTAACGTACGTCGCGCACAGGCCAGAAAAATCCGCCACTTTATAGGCACGCGGCGCGAAGTTCCAGCCCGGCCGCGTACGCCCAAACAGGTATATACAGGAGAATCAGGTATGAATTCCGCCGCACCCAATTATAACGGGATCATGAGTACACGCCGAGCGCGAATACGGTTCGCGCTTCCGGCGATGTTGCTGGTTTTAACGGTCTCTACCGGTCAGGCCGGCGTGCAAAACGTCCCGGTACCAGCCATTGCCCAACCTCTGGTTCCTGTGACGGTGATTCCAGGAGCCGCCTCCTTTACCATGCAAGTTAAGGGCACGGGCTTTACGGCCACGTCAGTGGTCAACTGGAACGGGGCGCCTCTGGTAACCACGTTTGTCAGTACCGACGAGATCCAAGCCACCGTACCGAGCCGCAATGTCGCTGTAGCGGGCACAGCGGCCATTACAGTGGTCAATGCCGACTCCCCACATCCCAAGGTTTCCGGCACGGTCTATTTCCCGATTAACACTTCCGTCTCCGCAGTCAATTTCGTGTCAGCTTCCTATGCCACGGGGACGAATCCCACGGGCATCGTCATTGCCGACGTAAATGGCGACGGCATACCCGATCTGGTGATCTGCAACGACTACGACAACACCATCTCCGTGCTGCTGGGCAAAGAGGGCGGAACGTTCCAGCCGCAGACTACCTTTCCGGCTTTCGGGTTCCCCTACAATATTTTTGCCGGCGATTTTAATAACGATGGCATTCTGGACCTGGTCACGGTGGACAAGCAGGAGGCGGCGATTTCAGTTTTCCTCGGCAATGGCGATGGAACGTTCCAGCCTCCCAAGAACTTTGCCACCACAGGTGCCAATCCCATCGCGCTGAACATAGGCGATTTTAATGGGGATGGAAATCTGGATGTTGTCACGGCGAATTCCACGGCCAGCACACTTTCCGTATTTCTGGGCAATGGTGACGGGACGTTTCAGAAGGCGGTAAATTATTTTCCGGGCGCTCAACCAAATGATATTGCCGTGGGCGATTTCAATGGCGACGGCATTCCCGACCTAGCGTTTGTTGATAACACCTTGTCAGCCGGTCTTGTTGGAATAATGATTGGCAATGGGGATGGCACGTTCCGGCCCCGGGTGGGTTATGCGACCGGCAGAGGGCCCAACGCCATTCGCGCCGCGGATCTGAATAAGGACGGAATACTCGATCTCATCACCACCAACGCCAGCGGCACGGTTTCGGTGCTCCTCGGCAATGGTTCCAACGGTATAGGTGACGGAACCTTCCAGACTCACCAGGACATGCCGGGCGGATCATTCCCCGGCTATGCCATTGCCACCTATGACTTTAACAATGACGGCAATGTGGATATCATCGTGCCCGAACTCAATGAAGACGCACTCACCATTTATCTGGGCAATGGCGATGGAACATTCCAAGCGCCAACTACCTACCCGGTGCTGATGCAGCCAGACGCGCTAGCGGTCGCGGATTTTAACAATGACGGCCGTCTGGATCTGGCCGTGGCCGATGAAACTTCCAACGTGGTGACCATCGTCACGCAACTTCCCCCGGTCGTTACGGTAAACCCCTCCACGCTGGCATTTGGCAAAGTGGTGCTCGGGGAGACCAGCGCCCCGCAAACCAGCACTGTAACCAATGCCGGCACGGCAACCGTCACGATAACCAATATCGCCGTGGGCGGCAGAAATGGCAGCTTTTACAATCAGACGAACACTTGCCCGACTACCCTGAATGCTGGGCGATCCTGCACTATTACGGCGACGTTTACACCGCGCTCGGTGGGCGATAAGAATGGCACGATCACCATCTCCGACAGCGTTGGAACACAAGTGATTACCCTAACTGGTGTAGGAATAAAGTAACGCCAGGGCGTGATGGGGAAAATCGTATCCAGACAGACCCCGGCACACTAGCTTCCATTGCGCCCGCGTTCCGAGTCCCCGACCTGACTCTTAAAGACAGATTCTCGAATAGGCGCCGACCCTCTCGGCCGGCGATGCAGTCAGTGTGCTGTGATGTTGTCAGCGCGCCCTGCTCCAAAAGTGCCTTAACGACCTTGACTATGGTGATCGGCGTCAGGCGATCCAAGCGCCGTGCGGCGTCACCGAAAACACCAGATGCGGCTTCGGGCACACGGACCTGCAAGTTTTGAAATTTTCCGTGCCGGGAGCGCGCACCGCATGTAGGATATGGTGCAATTCCCGCTAAGGCGGCGGGCTAACCTAACTGGAGGGTGTATATCTATGGGCAGAATAAACGGGGGTCGTCTGATCGTTGGCGGACTGGTTGCCGCCGTGGTGATCTTTATATTTCATATGATTTTCCATGCGATATGGGGTGAGCGAGCCATGGCGGCGTTCGATGCCATCCTGATCCATCCCGTAATGATTACTCAGATGGCCCGCATCAGCGCCGTGGTGTTGTTTCTGGTGGAGGGTTATCTTTTCGTGTGGCTCTACGTGGTCGCGCGTCCGCGTCTAGGCGCCGGTCCGGCTACCGCCTTGAAAATCGGGGTTGTGGCGGGAGTCCTCACCTTCATGGTTCCCAATTTGTGGTTGGTGGCGATCACAGGCGTCAATCCACAAATTTCGTGGATTGATGGAATGTGGGGAGTCGTCTCAGCCATCGTGGCCACGCTGGCGGGAGCGGCAATTTACCAGGAAACATAAAACCGCCATTCCGTTTTCGGCGCCAGTTACCAACGGACGCATTGCCCGTGCAAACGTGGAAACATACCAGCCGGATCATCGGGATGGGAAAGAATGGCCAGTCCTGTTGTCCAGTTCCAAATCTTGTCGAAGGCGCCGGATGAAACCGCGCCGTTTTATTCCGCGCTTTTCGGATGGACTGTGGAAGCGGGTAATTCGATGGGCTATCGTCGAATCAATACCGGTTTGGCGGCCGGCATCCAAGGCGGGATTTGGCCTGCTCCGCCGCAAACGTCCAGCTTTGTACAGCTCTTTATCGCCGTGGACGATGTATCCGCAGCCGCGATGAAAGCCCAGGAAATGGGCGCAAAGATAGTCGTCCCCGCCGCGAAGCTTCCCGACGGCGACGAAATGGCCGTGCTGCTCGATCCGCAGGGGCTGTCTTTCGCCGTCTGCGAAGTCGCGAAGCGCTAGTTGCTCAGGTTTTTCTTCGCGCGAGTGGTTCAACCATTCCCGCACCACGCCGCATAACAAGTCGGGAGTGCTAGAGTGGTTCCTGGATAATCTTCATCCAAGAAAACTTTTACCAGAAATGAGGAGTCTTCATGCCTGAGCAAATTCCTGAATCCCATCGTGATCTGCTGGAGAAAAAAACCTTTGCCCACTTGGCGACGCTGATGCCCGACGGCGGTCCGCAGGTGACGCCGGTGTGGTGCGATCGCGAAGGCGACTTTATCCGCATCAACACCGCGCGCGGTCGCCAGAAAGACCGCAACATGCGCCGCGATCCGCGAGTTGCGCTGGCCATTTCCGATCCTGAAAACCCCTATCGCTACCTGGAAATTCGCGGACGCGTGGTGGAAATCACCGAGCAGGGCGCCGATGATCACATTGACAAGCTCGCGTTCAAATACATGGGCAAAGAGAAATATCCCATGCGCCAGCCGGGCGAAGTCCGCGTGATCTATCGCATCGCTCCCGAACATTTTCACACCATGGGCTAGAGAAAGATCGGCGAACCGATGATTGAACTCCTGCGCGCACATCCCATCCTTCTGCTCGCGTTTGGAATTGGAGTGGTGGCGGGACTGCGTTCGTTGACGCCGGCCGCCGCAGTCGCATGGGCCGCGTACTTCGGCTGGCTGAATTTGGCGGGGACGAAACTTTCGTGGATGGCTTCACTGGTTGCGGTGATCGTATTTACTCTGCTGGCGGTGCTGGAACTGCTGGGAGACAAACTGCCGAACACGCCCAGCCGGATCGTCCCATGGTCACTGCTCTTTCGCGCGTTCATGGGCGGACTCTGCGGCGCGGCCATTGCGCTTGCGTTTCACTTTCGCATGGTTACAGGAGTGGAGCCTGCCGTGATTGGCAGCTTCGTCGGGTCGTTTGGCGGTTTTCAGGTGCGGTATCGCCTGACGCGCGAATTCAATCTTCCCGCGCTGCCTGTGGCTCTGGCCGAAGACGCGGTCGCCATCCTCGCAGCGGTTTTCATCCTCGCCCGCGCGTGATCTCGCGCTCCTCGTCAGATTTTGGGGTTCTCAGGAGAAGCTAGACCTTCGTTGTTTTGCCGCTTCCTCAATCCAAGAACCAAGATTTTGATATCCGCCGTCTCCGACCCAATCATAGGCGCGGAAAAACCTAGAAATCAGGACAGTCGTTCCGTTTCGCGCTGTTTGGACGTGGTCAAACGGATTCGGTCCCCTCTGACAGGTCAAGCCACGCGTATCGGAAATGCGGTCGATGTAGAATACCCAGCAGCCCGTTCTCCCTGTTATAGCTCTAAATAATCTCGTATATAACCCACGGGCGGGAAAATGTTTCTGGGCCAATCAACACAGCAGTTACCGATGTGTTCCCGAGTCCACTCTGAATTAATCGCTTTAAGGATTCGTCGCCCTTAACGTTGGCTTCCTCCCAGAGCGAGGCGTCCCAAAAGCCGGCAGCATCCCGATCTGGCTTCGTCATCCAGCTGTTCCTTACTACATTGGCTCTCCAAATATCGCTCTCGTAGTAAAAACTGAAGACCATAGTTGGTATGCATGATTACCATGGCGCCGCTCTAAGGAGCTTGAGCAGTATGGCGCTGTCCGTGCTATGAGAGCGGCTACTCCATTGCTTGGTGCAATGCACACTTGAAAATGGTTAAGTGTTTATCCTCCCAGGCCAACCACAACAATTAAACGATTTGCAAATGGATTGGAGGGACTATGGGGTGGGCTTGCTGCGTGGCACACATGTACTAGACTCCGGACACCTACGGAAATGCCATTGGTACTGTGTGGTTAAGTAAGAATTGACTTTTCCATGACGAGCCTCCCATCGAATAAATACGTGTTGCCGAAGGCCAATGGAGGTGGCAGACTGGGGCCCAGCAACAGAATTATCTAGGCTGTCTCCGTGATTCGTTTTCAAGCGGGGAGTTTTTCCACCGGCGGGAATTTGTGCTGTTCGCGGCCAACTTTGCCATCGTATTTAGTGGTGGTCTTGAAAAGCTCGTAGCGCCCATCGGCGGCGAACATGCGCACGCGATCGCTCAACGACTGCATTTCCGCTTGAGACAGAGGATGGAACCCCCGCGCAACAGCGAGGTTCTGTTCGAGCACGTCAACTGAATCCATGCCGCTGATGGTGGTTACGACAGGCAAACTCATCGCATAACTTAGGCCTTCCTGCGGAGAGAGCGCTCCATGGCACACCATTTCGCCGCTGCCGCCCAGACTCTTCATTCCGAGGGCTGCCATGCCCCGGCGATTGACCTCGGGCAGTACCTGAGTCTGAAAGCTGCGAAACGAAGCATCGAAACAATTGAGCGGCATTTGCACGGAGTCAAAAGGAAAGTCATGTGCCAGCATTTTCAGATGAATCTCGGGATTCTTGTGTCCGGTAAAGCCGATGAAGCGGACCTTACCCTGCTGTTTGGCTTCCAGAAGGGCATCGGCTGCGCCGCCAGGGGCGAAAATCAATTCGGGATCGTTGTAATACACCACCTCATGAATCTGCCATAAATCCAGATAATCGGTTTGCAGCCGCCTCAGGGATTCGTCCAGTTGACGCATGGCCACGTCCTTGCCGCGGCCGTGGGTACAAACCTTGGTCATCACAAACGCCTGATCGCGCTTCCCTTTCAGGGCTGTTCCCAGCCGGACTTCGCTTTCGCCATCGTGATATTCCCAGCAGTTATCGAAAAAGTTGATTCCGGCATCGAGGGCTCGCCCAACCACCTCTGTTGCCTCATTCTGATCCTTCGTGGATCCCAGATGATAGCCGCCAACCCCAAGCGCGGAAACCTGCACGCCCGTGTTTCCGAAGGGCCGCTTTGGAACCGCGTCCCGCCCTGCCGTCTGTGCCGCAATCGCAGGATAGCGGGGCACCATTACCGCCGCCGTGGCGGCGGCAACTGTCCTGACAAAATTTCGACGGCTGACACTGTTTTCCTCGTTCACGAAATCCTCCGGATAATTGGGACTAAGGCTTGATTTCCGAGGTGTCGGGAAACGGATGCCCGGTATTGACGGTCGCGTCCATCATTTCTCGAACCTCTTCAGATTCCATATCGAGGGGGAAACCGTGGGCCATGCGCGCCTCGGGATTGTCGTACTTGATCGAAACCTTGTAGAGCTCGAACCGGGCATCGCCGGCCATCGGCCGAGTGCGGTCACGCAATGCCTGCATTTCCGCCGGACTCATTGGCTGAAAGCCCTGGGCAATTTTCAGATTCTGATGGAGAACGTCGAGCTTATCCATGCCTGTAATCGTTGTCGCGACTGGCAGACTCATGGCATAGCGGAGTGCCTCTTCGGCGGTGACCACACCATTCGTTATCGGTTCGCCATGCCCGCTCAATGGTTTCATCCCCAGTGGAGCAATACCCCGCTGTTGCAGTACGGGCAGCACCTGAGTCTCAAAACTGTGAAAATTCGCATCAAAACAATTGAGCGGCATCTGGACCGAATCGAACGGAAAACCCGTCTCAAGCATCTGCAAATGCATTCCGGGATCCTTGTGGCCGGTAAACCCGACAAAGCGAACCTTTCCCTGCTCTTTCGCCTTGCGAAGCGCTTCCGCCGCTCCATGAGGCCGAATAAATAAGGCGGGATCGTTTTCAAAAGACACGCCATGGATTTGCCACAGGTCGAGATGGTCGGTTTGCAGGCGCAGCAATGACTCTTCGAGCATTTGCATTCCCAATGACGCATCGCGGCCATGGGTGCAGACTTTGGTCATTAGAAAAACCTTGTCGCGACGGCCTTTCAGGCCTTTGCCCAACCACAATTCCGATTTCCCGCGATGGTATTCCCAGCAGTTGTCGAAAAACGTGACGCCGTTATCAACTGCTTCATGCACAATGCGCATGGCCGTCTGTTCGTCCTCGGCATCGCCCAAATGATGGCCGCCAAGTCCCAGCGCGGAAATATAAACATCGTGACGGCCAAACTTGCGCATTGGCATCGCGTCTGATGCCGCGGGCGAGATCCCGGCGGTATGTTGGGGCGGGATCGTACTGCTGGGATTTTCCTGTTGGGGAGAGAGCATGCTATTTGGATGCCGGGGGAATACCCACGGAGTCACTCACAATTGTTAATGGCTCGACGGTTTTTCTTCCCCTCGGACCGGTGGCTGCGGAAAATGTCATAACAAATTGAGCGCTGAACGATTCTCGCGCTTGACCTGCAGGATGGTGCATTCGCGAGAGTCTTTTTCCGGCCGCCAGCGAAGAAATTTCGTACCATGACGAAAACGGCCACCAGTGAAGTGATCGAATTGAACTTCGGCGACGAGCAAAGGTTTTAAGGGCTGCCATTCCAACGAATGTTTGGTGCTCCACCGGCTCAAGCCACCCGGCGCTTTCCCGGTAAAACCGGGACGCTGAATCAACTTTTTTAGCCGGTCCGTAAGGCTTTGGCGTTCGTCCGCATGAATCGAGGAAGTGAATCCCACATGGTCCAAAAGCCCTTTTTCATCGTATAAACCAAGAAGAAGCGAGCCAACGAGCTGCTTTTTCTCCAGATATCTAAATCCGCCAACCACACAATCGGCGGAGCGCAGCTTTTTAATCTTCCGCATACCGGTACGTTCGCCAGTTTTATAAGGCAAATCGTCACGTTTGGCCATGATTCCGTCCAGACCCACACCCATGTGAAACCACTTTCGCGCGACGGTGACATCGCTGGTGACCGGTGAGAGGCGGACCATGCCATTGTCTGAAAGATATTTCCGCGCGAATTTATCGAGCGCCTCACGACGCACCCTAAGGGGAAGTTCGACGAGCGATTTACCTTTTTCACTTACGAGTAGATCAAAAACGATAAAGACACACGGGGTTCCGGTGCTCAGCTTGAGTACCCGGCTGGGCGCGGGATGAATTCTCATGAGCAGATGGTCGAACGATAAGCGGCCCTCCACAGGAATAACGATTTCACCATCAATTACGAATCTTGCTGGTGCGAGAGCGGTCAGCGCGCTGACAAGCTCAGGGAAATATCGTGTGAGAGGCTTGCCGGATTTGGATTGGAGATCAATGCGCGCGCCGTCTCGGAATGCCAGACAGCGAAAGCCATCCCATTTAGGCTCGAATTGCCATTCGGGGCCAAAGGGCAGATCCGAGGCGGGCAGCGCCTCCATTGGCTGATAGTTTCGAGTGAGAGGCAGTGTCATAACAGCTTTTTCAAGCTTGTGCGACCGCGTGGCGACAGCAGTGGCTTCCAGAGATCACCCAATTTTGCCAGACGGCTCAGCATCGTCGACATGGTGAAATCCTCCATGCGGATTCCGCGCTCAACTTCTTTCCAAGTGACCGGTGCGGATACGGTGGCAGCGGGCTTGGGCCTAACAGAATAGACGGATGCCAGGGTCCGATTCCATGCGTTTTGATTGTAATCAACCAGTACGCGGGCCGCCGGACGGTTGGAAATGCGATATTCGGCAGTGATGATTTTCGGATGGCGGATGGCCAACTCCTTCGAAAAAGCCTTGGCAAAAACCCATACTTCCTTTTGCAAAGGCCCGCGCACAATCGGCACGTAGACATGGATGCCGCGTGATCCGGTGGTTTTCGGGTAGCTAGTAATTTTCAAAGCAACCAGCGAATCGCGCACCAGAAGCGCAGCTTCACTCACCCGTTCAAACGGCGTTGGAGGGACGGGATCCAAATCGAAGTGCAGGTAGTCAGGACGATATACGTCGTCACATCGGGCATACCACGGATTCAGGTCGATGCAGCCCAGGTTTACGAGCCAGAGAAGGGCCGCGAGTTTGTTGATAACGGGAAAACCGATGACGTTACCGGAGCCGTGCTCGATGGAGCAGATTTCAACTGACGCGGGCCTGGGCAGAGGCGCGCGCTTCATGAAGAAAAAATCGCCCGCGATGCCGTTCGGATAGCGCTTCATCACCATCGCGCGATTTTTCAGGTGGGGCAGAAGCCAGGGCGAGACGTCAGCGTAGTATTGAAGCAGGTCACGCTTAGCCAGACCCAAATCCGGCCAGAAGATTTTATTGAGGTTGGTGAGATGGACGGCGCCGCCGGCAACCAGTATTTCCGCGGAATCAACACTGGCGGGTATCGTGGCGATGCGACTCGCGATGGCATTTCGGCATGACGCTCGCGGAGCCATACTAGGCTCCTTTCGTATCGCCATTGAAAAGCCCTCTTATTTGATTATGCCCCAGGAGTTTGGTGGCCAAAAAATGGGTCTGTGGCTGGCCGGGTCGGCAAAGAGGGTAAGAGTTTGAGCGGTCGCCCAGCGCTGCGGGGCGCGAAAGGAAAACGATCCCGACAGCCGCGCATTCAAAAAACTGTGGACAACGGAAATGGATGGCGGAGAGGGTGGGATTTGAACCCTGGCCCGCCCCTCATTACGCGTAAGTTACTGATTCCACGTATCGCTAAAACCCATAGAACCGTCAGAATCGCCGAAGTGAGGTACACGGCAGGTACACGGGAGCATGCAAGCCCGCCATTTCCTTTGCAACGGAGGCCCGTCGGCTCCCCTTGCGGCCGGGGTGAGTGAGTGCCCCCACTTCTCACGCGTACCGAGAGCGGCGGCTTTGGCGTTCCTGATCTCGAATGGGCCAGCGGATGATCGTGCAACATCGCGGGAAAAGCGTACAGCGGATAACATGGATCAATGACAGTGTTCCGCGCCCGCGTCAGGACCTAACTAAGCCCAGATCATCGGGATGGCATATGCAAAATGACGGCAGCCTGTTACGTTGGGTGACCGTACCTCCGGGCATGGATGTGAAGTACGCTTTGGCGCAATTGTACGGACTTAATGGGTGAGCGAGCAAGAACGCCGGTTACCAGCCTCGCCTTTTACCCGCTCGGCTCGGTCGAATCCCGCGCAGCCGCGCGAGCGATGCGAGAGTGGCAGCACAGCACCCGCAAGGGTGTGGAGTACGTGTCCTGCATTCCCAGTGGCAGGGATGACTCTCGAATCCGATTCTGTCCTTGGCAAGAGCGCCGGGATGGTATGTTGTCTCGTTACCCTTACGTCCCGCACGTCTGGGTCAGGATTCCGGTTGAGGGCGTGCCTTCCTGCCCGGATTGCGGTGCGGCGTACGAGCAGACGAAGGAATCGGGCGGTATGATGGGATTCCAGCCTAGCTGCATGGCGAGGCATGATCCCGACAATCGGGGCCGATTACTAAAGAAAAGCGAATAAAAACGCGGGATGCAAGTGTAATTATCCATGATGGGTGTATTATGCAAGACTGCAGGGACCCAGAATGGAAATTCCTGGTTTACGTACTGCCAAGGCCCGTGTAATCCAGAAAAAACTATTGCTCCGTTAATGGTCGACGCATATTCTTGTGTTGCTGCGCCGAACTAAGATTTTGGCCAAGTGAGGGATCGCGATGAAAACTAAAATGGCGGATTCCAGGGCATGGAAGGGGGTTCTAGTTGTAGCTGTGACGCTCCTGTTCCTCGGAAATTCCGCACGAGTGGCGGCACCTGCGCGGGCACTTGGGGAATCCACAGTCTACGAGTTTCAGGGCAACGGGATGGACGGGCAATGGCCGGTAGCAGGCCTTATTTCTGACCCCGTCGGTAACCTGTACGGCACCACCTTATTTGGAGGCGATTGCGTAAGTCCATGTTTGGGCTATGGCTCCGTTTATGAATTATCTCCCAAGATGGGTGGTGGGTGGTCGGAGAAGCTCATCTATAGTCTTCAGGGCACTCCAGATGGAGACGCTCCTTTTGGAAATCTCGTAATGGATTCCTCGGGCGACATTTTCGGAACAACTTTGGAGGGGGGACCCGAAAATGATGGGACGGTATTCGAACTGTCTCCCGCGAACGGGGGAGGATGGAATGAGACAGTGCTCAATAGCAGCAAGATGGACGGTCCAGTAAGCCTGATAATAGATTCCAGCGGAAATCTCTATGGATGCGACGATGGTGCAAACGAAGGATATTTCGGAGATATTTTTGAATTATCGCCGCAATCTGGAGCAGGATGGATTCAGAAAATTCTATATAGTTTTGAGGGCAAATCGACCAAAGTAGGATCCATGCCATCCGGAAATCTGGTTCTCGATTCTGCTGGAAACCTGTATGGGGCCACAATTGCGGGAGGTCCAAGGGGCGATGGCGTCGCATTTGAATTATCCCCACAGGCAACCGGGATGTGGAACAAGACGGTTTTGCATAACTTTCTCGGCATGCCAATTGACGGCAAATATCCCCAAGGGGGCTTAATAGCGGGTGGGGTAAATGTCTTTTACGGCACTACATCGAATGGAGGTACGGCGGGTTGGGGAGTAGTGTTCGAGCTTCAGAGGAATCAGCAAGGTGTTTGGAATGAAAGCATTCTATACAACTTCCAGTCGGGTGCGGACGGAAAAAGGCCCTACAGTCAGCTCGTGATAGATTCCGCCGGCAACCTTTACGGCACGACCGCGAGCGGAGGAACCGGACCTTGCCAGGAAGCTAGTTTCGGGCGTGGATGCGGCACTGTTTTTGAGTTGGTGCCTTCGTCCAACTCCTGGACGGAAAAGATTCTTCAAGATTTCCAGCCTAAGGACGGGGGGCGGCTGCTAGCACCCCTGCTTTTTGGGCCCTCAGGAAGTTTATTCGGCGCAGCTGAATTTAATGGTACTGGAGACTGCCTCACGGGTGACACTCCGGGATGCGGAACCGTTTTTGAGATTACCCAATGATCGAATAGCAGTAGGCGCTGTTCGCATGGCTCCCATCGATGATCCAACTGCGCGACCCACGCTAGCGACAATGACACCGTCCTTCGCTCACGCATGACTATTAGTCCGGCGCGCACTAGACTTGCTATCAGGTATTGTAAGAGCGAGCGTTGGCGTGTCCAGAGCCTAACAAAACCGTACGTATCAAGGAGATAAAATGAATAAATCCAAGTGGGGAACGAAGGCGTGCGGAATCGCTCTGTTATGGGTAACGGCGGCCGTCGCCTTGCCTGCGCAGACTTTCACCACGCGGCACAGCTTCGACTATACGGACGGGAGTTCCCCCCTCGGCGCACTGGCCCAGGGCACTGATGGGAAGTTCTACGGGACAACGTCAATGGACGGAGCCTACGGAAATTAAGGTACGGTCTTCAGCATCATTGTTGGGGCGACCTTACGGTTCTGCTCTCCTTTAATGGGTTCAATGGCTACAACTCCGCAGCAGGATTGGTTCAGGGCACCAACGGCAATTTCTACGGCACAACTGCATATGGCGGGACAAGCCAAACGGTTACGATCTTCAGTGCCGCACCGCGCGGCGGGCTGACCATGCACCACGACTTCTGCTCGCCAGCCAACACCTAGTGCGCGGACATGGGCGCGTATCCATTCGGCAGGCTTGTTCAGGCAGCCGATGGCAGGTTTTATGGCACGACAAATTTGGGCGGCGCCAAGACCTCATGTACCTATCCTGGCGGCTGCGGTACCGTCTTCAGTATTACGCTCGGCGACAAGGAAGCCTTGTTGTACAGTTTCGACGGCGCCGATGGCCAATTCCCTTACGGTGGGTTAGTTCAGGGCACGAACGGGACGTTCTACGGCAACATTCGAAGGCGGAGCCAACGGAGAGGGTACAGTCTTCAGCATCACTGCGGAGGGGGAGCTGAAGACTCTGCACAGCTTCGACGGATCGGATGGCCAATGGCCCGAAGGGACGCTAGTTTGGGGGGCCGACGGTAATCTCTATGGGACAACAGCACAGGGCGGACCCCATGGCGGCGGGACAGTTTTCAAGATCACTCCGGATGGAACCTTGACCACGCTCCATTCCTTTTGTTCGGAAGGCAGTTGCGTGACCATTGAGAGCTATCCCGTTGGGGGCGTGATTCGGGGTAGCGACGACATTCTCTATGGGACGACGAGGGCTGGCGGGACTGGCATCGGCTGCGGCGGATATGGCTGCGGGACGATTTTTAGAATCACTCCGAATGGCGGGCTGACCACGCTGTATAACTTCAATCTCACGACTGATGGTGAGTTCCCATCCGCGCCCCTGGCACAAGGCACCGATGGGAAGTTCTACGGGACAACGTATGCTGGCGGGGCGGACAACGGCGGTACAGTCTTCAGCCTGTCCGTCGGTCTGGGACCGTTCGTGGAGACAAACCCCCAAACCGGTAAATTAGGAAGGACCGCTAATATCCTCGGAACCAACCTGACTGGCGCGACTAGCGTTACCTTCCATGGCACGGCGGCTGAGTTCACGGTGAAATCGAATACGGAAATCACCACCACCGCCCCTGCGGGTGCGACTACCGGCACAGTTCGGGTGGTTACACCCAGCGGCACACTTTCGAGCAACGTGCCGTTCCAAGTGAACCCGTAATTCCAACTTGTATCTGAGCTATAAACGTATGCGAAGTCCGGGCGTCGGTATCATTGCGATATGGCGGCCCCGGCGCGACGGGGGGCCGGGACAGGCATGAAGCTCGAATTGACGGGGGAGGGTCGCGGGCATATTATGCCGTCTAATTAGCCTGAGCAATTTCCAGGAGATGCCCGAAATGAAATCCACGTTTACTCTCGCATTGCTGTCACTCATTCTTGTCACTCAATCCATTGGTGTTTTTGCATCAGGAAAGACTTCCGATCCGTTTGAAGCGGTCGCGCGAGCCACTTCAATGAAACACTCTCCGTCAAATACCTCCAACGGCCGCTTCCTCTCATTTTCCGTTTACCCCGCTGGCACTTTTCCGAACCAAGTCCTCGTTGCGGATCTCAATCACGACGGCATCCAAGATCTCCTCGCGCCAGACCGCTCGGGCTTCGTAAATGTCCTGCTGGGCAATGGTGACGGGACATTCCAAGCTGTGAAACAATATCCTGCCGGCAAGCTTCCCGAGTCGGCGGTAATAGCCGACTTCAATCATGATGGCAATCTTGATTTGGCGGTCACGGATGCAGACAAGAACACGGTGAATATTCTTCTCGGCAACGGCGATGGCTCCTTCCAGCCCCCCAGCGCTTCTTATCCTGCGGGCAACGAGCCCGATTACATGGTCGCTGGAGACTTCAATAATGATGGCTTGACCGATCTTGCGGTGGTGAATTCTGGTAGCAACATCTCCGTCCTTCTTGGTCTCCCCGGAGGAGGATTCAGCGCACCCGTTACCTACACGGTGCAGCTCGCGCCCTTTGCCATCGCTGTTGCGGATTTCAATCACGATGGCAATCAGGATCTCGCCGTCTCCAACGCTGGATACCTGGAAGACCCGGGGCATACGGTGAGTATTCTGCTGGGCAACGGCAATGGAACGTTTCAGCCCGCTGTGAACTACGAAGTAAACGGCTATCAACCCTTTGGCATCACCGCTACGGATCTTAATAAAGACGGCAATATGGACATTGCCACCGCGAATCATTATTCCGGCAACGTTTCCGTTCTAATTGGCAATGGGGACGGCACGTTCAAGCCCGCGGTCATCTACATGCCCGGCATTGAGCCCTATAGCATCGCCGCCGTGGATCTGGACGGAAATGGAAACATCAGTCTGGCCGTGGGCGACCTTGCCGGCACCTATATTCTTCAGGGCAATGGCACAGGAAGCTTCCGCGTTGTCCCCGGATACGATCCCAGCACGGGTTGGATGGCGACCGGTGATTTCAACGGAGACGGCTTCGCCGACCTAGCAGGCATTGCTTCCAATGGGATCGCCATACTGTTGGGAGCCGGGAATGGCCGCTTTGTCTCGCATCAGGTGTTCATTGCGGGCAGTTCGCCAAGTGGCGCCACGGTTGGGGATTTTAATCATGACGGCAAGCCCGATCTGGCCATCTCCAATACAAACTCGAATAACGTCACCATCCTGCTTGGCGATGGGAAAAAGGGCTTCGGACGTCCCCTGTATATACCGGCTGGCCCAGGGCCCATTAGTTCGGCCGCCGGTGATGTAAATGGAGACGGCAATCTGGACCTTGTCGTAGCGGATGGCACCAGTCGTACAGTCACCGTCCTTCTTGGCGCTGGCGACGGGAGTTTTCGATCCGCAGGCAGCTTCGAAACCGGCGGATATGGCGTTTGGTGGGTGGCTCTCGGCGATTTCAATCGCGACGGCCATTTGGATATTGCCGCCGTCAGTTTGTTTTCCAACAAAATGAGCATTCTGCTGGGTAACGGCGATGGAACATTCCAGAATCCGCAGGTCTATTCGCTTACAGGAACATATCCTGCGTTCATCCTAGCGGCGGATTTCAATCACGATGGGAAATTGGATCTCGCAGTGGCCAATCGCGCGGGCGGCAGCGGGAACCAGGGTGATGTAGATCTCTTCATGGGAAAAGGTGACGGCACATTTGGTTCGCCGGTTGAGATTTCCACCAATGGTGGGAACTACCTGCTGTCGGGTGACTTTAACGGAGATCACAATCAGGATTTGGCGATCGCCGGCACCGACGTGATTGTTTTGCTGGGTAATGGAAATGGAACGTTCCAGGCGCCGATGAATTTCGCGCCGGGGATCTCCTTCTGGGCCATGGGCTTGGGAGATTTCAACGGCGACGGCAAAGTAGATATAGTCGGCGAAACCCTGAACAATACCGCATCTGTGCTTTATGGAAATGGCGACGGAACGTTCGGCTCACCCGTGACGTTCAATGTAGGGAACAATCCCCATTCCGCCGCTGTTGGCGATTTCAATCTCGATGGCGCACCTGACGTTGCCATAACGCTTTCGTTTCAGGATAGCGTTGCCGTGCTCCTCAACCGGGGGGCAACATCGCCGCGCGGGAGTAGACCCACGGATCGCCACTGGCTGCCCTTGCCCAAAAACCTCGGTTCTACAACCATCGTAAGCCCTTGAAAACAGAAGATACTTTATTGAGTTTTGAAGCGCCCCAAAACATGAATGTGGGCAAGCTGCGGAAATCTTTAGGACCGCTCGGCGTGACTTTGAAAACTCTCCCACAGCAATCAGGGCACGAGGAGTGGGTATGAGCGCCGGCCACGGATCGTCGTTGCGCATAACTTCTCGGAAGCCAGCACCACGCCTGCGTCGGGCTGGGCACCATCCCTGCCGTCAAAGCTGTGCAGTGTGGTCAGCGTGCCGCTGAGAGTCATTTTGAAGACCGTGCCACAAATGCTATCAATACGTCCCGCCACATGCCGTTGTGCCGGTAGAAGTTCCCATCGGGGCATGGACGCGGACTTGCGTCGGGGTATTTGCCGTCCGCACTGTTGAAACTGAGCACCGTGGACAGCGCGCCGCTTGGGGTAATTTTGTAGGCGGTGCCTCATCGCTGCCCCCCAGCAAACGTTGTCCCGCACAAGTTCTCTGGTGGCATGGTTGGACCTAGATGGCACGTCGTTAGAAAGCGCGCGGGTGGGCGTTATTTCAGACCCACAGACAGGCTGAAGACGGTGCCACAGCCATCGACATCGGGTGAACAGAAATCGTTAGCTCCTCCCGCAACCGTTGTCCCGTAAAACTTCCCATTGGTGGCTTGGATCAGTGCCGCATAGGGTGCGGCGCCGTCGGTGCAATCGCTGCCACCTTGCGAACAGAAATTGTAGAGGGTCGTCAGCGTGCCACTTGGAGTGATTTTGAAAACGGTGCCACAGCCACCTCCGCATTGCAGGCGGTATCAGCCTCGCTGGCGGGCTGCTCCGGTCACAGATTTCTTGTGTCGAGGGTAGAAGGAGTATTACAATGCGCGAGCTGAAAGTCCAAATCGAAAATTCCGGCTTAGGCGATTACTTCCGAGTGGCCGACCACTCTGGACCAAATGTAGGGGATGAACACAACGAGATGATTCGTGACACCTTGGAATGGTGTTGAGGTAGATCGCCAAGCGGCTTGAGGGGAGAGCAGGACGGGCCATCCGGTTGGTATGACAAGAATCTCGCGTCTCAGGGGAAACCAATGCAGCGAAAGATTCTCAGGACCATCGCATTAGCAAGCTTTGCGCTGGTTGTCGGGCTCGGCGCGGCGGGGCAGGCGCAAGCACAGGACGTCAAAGCACCATATCCGAACATGGCGCCGCTTGATCAATACCTGATGGAGCGAAATGCTGAGATAGCGCTGGCGCGGAGCGCTGCCCCGGAATCCATCTCACGGGATGCCGAGGTCGGGGTCCTCGGACGGCATGGTTACGAAACGGCCGTCAAAGGCAAGAATGGTTTCGTGTGCCTCGTGGAGCGATCGTGGATGTCTCCGTTTGACTTTCCGGAGTTCTGGAACCCCAAGATGCGAG
>Ga0182024_10000405_pt1 | contig 111691 bp, 109 predicted proteins | sample P32metaG_FD_120480 | JGI IMG/M metagenome (GOLD analysis project Ga0182024, IMG submission 120480) | Permafrost microbial communities from Stordalen Mire, Sweden - P3-2 metaG (Illumina Assembly) | ecosystem: Environmental > Terrestrial > Soil > Wetlands > Permafrost | place: Sweden: Stordalen... | reverse complement strand
TGATCTCCAAGCGCATTCGCTCCGCGCAGGAGGCGGTCGAGGCGCAGAACTTCGCCGCGCGCAAACATATTCTCGAATACGACGATGTGATGAATAAGCAGCGGCAGGCTGTTTACGGCATGCGCCGCGCGCTGCTGGAAGGCGCGGATCAGAAGCAGCGCATCGACGATATGATCGGCGGCATTCTGGGCGCGCTCATCGATCGCCGCGTACCCGAAAAAAGCCATTCCAGCCAGTGGGATTTGACGGGCCTCGAAACCGACGTCCTGACGCAGTTCGGCGTCAAGATCCGCATCGACGATCTGAAGAATCTCGACCGCCGCGAACTGGAAGACACCGTCTTCGATCAACTGATCAAGAAATACGGCGAAAAAGAAGCCATGGTCGGCGCCCAGCTGCTGCGCGAGACCGAGCGCATGATCATGCTGAACGTCATCGATAACCAGTGGAAAGACCACCTGCTGTCCATGGATCATCTCAAGGAAGGCATCAATCTCCGCAGCTACGGCCAAAAAGATCCCCTCATCGAATATAAGAAGGAAGGCTTCGATCTGTTCCGGGACATGATGGATCGCATCGAGGACGAAACCATCCGCTACCTGTTCTTCCTGCAAAGGGTGGAGGAGAACGGGCCGGAGGGCAACGTTCCGTACCCCGAAGTATGGGCCGACGAGCCGGATGAAGAAGGAGGCGAGCCGGAAGCAGTGGGCGTCTCGGCAGTGGACGATCGCCAGGCGGCGGCGCAAAAGGCCGCGCAGAATTCCGTTCTCGATTTCACGCGCAAAATTGAACGCAAGAAGGAAAAAGAGCTGGCTGCGTTGCAGTTCATCGGCGGCGAAGCGTCGTCCAAACCCAAACAGCCGGTCCTTGCGGCGAAGAAGGCCGGACCGAACGATCCTTGTCCCTGCGGGAGCGGGAAAAAATACAAAAAATGCTGCAACAAGCCTTGATTCTGCTTCTCCCAGCGCTGGCAACGGCAGCCATTTTTCCCGATAAGATCGGGGATTTCGAGCGGGGCGCGCCCACCTCGCTCACCATGCCCGACCAGGCTCTGTTCGACGAATTTGGCCTGGAAGCAACCGAGCAGGCCGCCTACAAGTCCGAAGGAAAGCACTTTACGGCCACTGCGTGGCGTTTCAAGGACTCGACCGGCGCGATGGCCTTCTTTCAGGCCCACCGCCCCTCTGGAGCCACTCCAGCGCCTCTCGCCAAGCTCTCCGTCGCGACCTCCGACGGGTCGATTTACGCCTACGGAAACTACGTTTTCCAGTTTACCGGCGCCGTTCCTCTCCAGGCCGACTTGCAGCCGGTTTACGCCGCGCTGCCCAAGCTGGAGCAATCGCCACTTCCCGCCCTGATGAGCTTTCTTCCGTCCACCAACCTGATTCCCAATACAGAACGTTACGTTCTGGGGCCCGTGTCTCTGGAACGTTTCGAACCCAGGATCGCGCCGTCGATCGCGGCGTTTCACCTGGGCGCCGAAGGTCAGCTCGCTAAATATAAGAGCCCCAAGGGTCAGCTTAGTCTGGCGATTTTCTACTATCCGACGCCCAATATGGCCCGGGAGCGCCTCGAAGAATTCCACAAGATCCCCGGAGCGATGGTAAAACGGGCCGGGCCTCTGGTGGCCGTGACCATCGACCCGCCGGACCTCGATTCGGCCGAGCGCTTGCTGGCGCAGGTGAAATACGAAGCCAATCTGACCTGGAGCCAGAAGGTCCCGACCAATGAAGTCAAAGGCTTCGCCCGAACGCTACTCAATATTTTCGTGCTAGCGGGGATTGTCCTGGGCATGTGCCTGGTGGCCGGAATCGCCTTTGGAGGCTTCAGAGTTCTGGCCCGAAAGATGGGTCGTCCGATGGAGCCGGACTCCATGATCACGCTCGGTCTCGACGGCAAATAAGTGCGTACGGTTCTGACCCTTAGACTGGAAACCAAGGTTGGTTTCAACCCTTTCGCACACCTTTTCCACAAGCGGCCGGAATCGGGCAATACCGCTAACCCTTTCCGGGTTATAGGGTTGAAGGGCAGAAAATGCGGGGGAGTTTTTCCCTTGACATCATTTCCCGCACGTCCTAATATCCAATCACACAGGTTTTGACGGTTGCGATGCCGTTTGAATCTGATTCTCCCATGTACATCACCCTGCCAACAGCAGGGTTCGTAAATGCTCACCCTAACCGGTGAGCATTTTACGTTTCCGGCCCCTTTACGCGGCTCAGGACAGTCCGTTTCGCCCCGAACGGTGCGGTGTGTTACCATTCTCGAAGAAGTCCTCGCACGCCTCGCGGAGAGGTGGCTGAGTGGTCGAAAGCAGCGGTTTGCTAAACCGTCGTAGGGTCAAAAACTCTACCGGGGGTTCGAATCCCCCCCTCTCCGCCATATTCCGGTATCATCACGACATGCGATTCCTGGCTGTCGTTTTTTCCCTCGCCATTTTGACCGGATGTGCTCGGGCCCGGGTCACCACCGAAATCCGCTCCGGTGGTTCCTGGACTCGCACCGTCGCCCTGACCGGGCAGGAGAAGAAAGAGGGGCAGATGGATATGGGCGGGTCTATTGAGGACTCCTTCATCGTCCCTGCCGGCGACGGCTGGAAATCCAGCAGCGAGAAAAAAGACTCTAACGTGACGACGACGTTCATGCGAACGCTGGCGGCCGGGACGCCGCTGAAGGGCGACCTTTCAATCAAAGGCGACGGAGGCAAGCCGATGCTGGTCAATGAAGTCTCCGTTACGCGGCTGGCTCCTCGCCGGTTCGAATACAAGGAGACCCTGCGCTGGACCGGACCGTCCCAGGGCATGACCGTCAAGCCCGAAGATCTTGCGGCTTTGAAGGCGAAGCTTCCGAAATCGCTCGCGACCGATGAGAACGCCCGCGGCCTCGCCAATAAAATGACCGATCTCATCCTGCCGTTAATGTTCGGTCCAGGCGATCCTCTGCTGGCCATGGGGTTGCTGCATCCGGATCTCGCCGGGAAAAGGGCCAGCCAGCGGATCGGCTCGCAGCTGGTGAAAGCCTTGGAGGAACAGTTCGGCGACAAGATGACTCCCGCCGAGCGCCGCCAGGTAGCCCTGAATCTGATTGAGATCTCGGTCGCGCAGGCCAAGCCGAAGCAACCGGATCCATCGGCGGGACCGCCATCGGGCGATAAAGGCGGGGGGCTGACGCCGCTGATGTTCGTGGTGAAGTCGCCGGGAAAAATCGTTTCGTCGAATGGCGAAGTGGATGAACTGGCGGGCGAAGTTTTCTGGGCGTTGTTCCCGCCTGCTGCATCGTTGAAGCCGGTGGTGATGACGGCGGTGGTGGAGATGGATCAGAATTAAGCGCATCGACATCCGCTTCATGATGCGCGCTGCTCTCCATCGCAAGCTGGTTCAACCCTTCATCGACCTACTGAAGCAGGGCGTCACGCCGGAGAAGATCGCGCTGACGGTGGCGCTCGGCATTTCGCTGGGCGTGACGCCGGTGATCGGATCGACCACCATGCTATGCACGCTGGCCGCAGTCGCTCTGCGACTCAATCTGCCGGCAATTATGCTGGTCAACGGCGCGGTGTATCCGCTCCAGCTCATCCTGCTGGTCCCGTTTCTGCGCGCCGGCGCGTGGATGTTCCGCGCGGGAGTGCCGACGCTCACGATTGGAGAAATTTTCAACCTGATTCGCGCCAACGTCTGGCACGCGACGACAATTCTGTGGATCGCGACATTGCACGCGCTGGTGATCTGGCTGATTGCCGGATGCGCGATCTCAACCATGACCTACCTGGTTCTGATCGTTCTGCTGCGCCGGGTTTGGGTGAAAAGATAGCGGCTCCAAACGTAAGGCATCAGATGTATACTCGGTGCGTCGTTAAGAAGGAGAGATCCATGAGATCGATTCGTATTTCTTATTTAGGCGGGATCGCGATGGCCGTCGCGGCGGCGCAGGCTCCCGTAATCAACTCCGTCGTCAATGCCGCCAGCGGCATCGCGCAGGGATTGCCGAACGGTGGAATCGCACAAGGGGCGATCTTTCTCATCGTTGGCTCCAATCTTGGACCGGGGACGATTTCGATCGCGCAAAACGCGTTTCAAAATACCACCCTGAGCGGAACGTCGGCGAGCATCACCGTAAATGGAACCACCGTGCCTGCGCTGATGTACTACACCTCGGCGGGCCAGGTCTCCGCGCTGCTGCCGTCGAATACGCCCGCGGGCACGGGAACGATCACCGTCACCTACAACAACCAGACCAGCGCTAAAGCGGCGATTACCGTGATCGCGAGCAATCTGGGCATTTTCACGGTCACATCGGACGGCCAAGGCGCGGGCATCGTCACCAACGCCGACTACAGTCTGGTCTCGGTAACCAAGGCAGCCAACTGTGGAGGTCCGTACACGACTTGCGGCGCGGCCAACCCGAGCGACACGCTGATTCTTTGGGCGACCGGCTTGGGTCCGGTGAGCGGCAGCGATGCTTCGGGAGCGGGGCTCGGCGTGAATATGCCGAACCTCCCTTTGAAGCTGTGGCTCGGAGGGGTGCAGGCGACGATTCTCTATCAGGGACGCTCCGGATGCTGCATCGGTGAGGATCAGATCGTATTCGTGGTGCCGGCGAATGTTCCCACGGGTTGCGCGGTGCCGCTGGCGGTGCAAATCTCGAACCAGATCAGCAACTACACCGTGATGCCGGTGGCCGCGAGCGGGCGCACATGCACGCCCATCAATCCAATCTTTACCCCCAGCGCGGTTCAGGCATTGACCACGAGTAGCGGGCCGTTGGCGTTCGGCCAGATCAAGCTCCAGCGTCAACCGAACTTCAACACAAATGGACCAGGGCTGAACGGGTATATTGACAATGGACAGGCGAAGTTCGACAGTTTCAGTGTGCCTTCGGCGGTGCAGCCTTTTATCCTTTCCTACCTCGATGATTCGCCTCCCGGCACCTGCGTAGTGTACAACTCCCCGCAAGGCCAGACCGGTGACCCGACCACGGAAATCAGGTCGCTGGATGCGGGTGCGGGGATCAAGGTGACGGGTCCCAACGGAAGCCAAAATATCGCGGTCAATGGGAATCAAGCCACGCTGGGTCCGGGAACTTTTCTTTCTCCCGGCTCCTACACGGCCTCCGGAGCGGGAGGAGCGGACGTCGGTGCATTCAGCGCGCCCTTCACGATTCCCGTGCCGCCCATTTTGACCAGTCCGGCGAGCGGCCCCAACATTCCCGTGACTCGCGCCAACGGCATGACGCTTACCTGGAGCGGGGGCACACCGAATTCCTTCGTCCAGATTAGCGGGGAAAACTCCACGGACAATACCAACTCGATTGGCGCCAGCTTTACCTGCTACGCACTGGGGAGCGCGGGGACTTTCACCATTCCGCCGAGCGTGCTGCTGGCGCTGCCCGCGGGTCCCAACGGCGGGTGGAGTTTCACTCCGACCGGGTCGATTGCGTTCTCGGCGCCGGGGCTCCCCCTGGGAATCATCCAGAGCAGTTACGACACTCCGATTTCTACGACGCTGCAGTAAGCAATCCCCGCACTGACGCGCGGGCCATAACCCCTGGCGTAAGCCTGGGGATTTCGAATCGCGCCCGGAGTCCAGGTGAAGTGGTCTGTGGTAAATTGAGGGCCTTGTGAGACTCCTAAATTCTCTACTCCTGACCTTTTCCCTGTGCGCGCAGATGCCGGAGATTCCCTTCGATTCCGCTCCCTGCCTGAAGCTCCCTCCGGATTTGAATCTGGGCGAGGCGGCGGGCGTCGCCGTGAAATCGAAGGGCCACGTTTTCGTGTTCTCTCGCGGCAACTCCACCGGACCCGCTTATGGAGCGACCGTCACGCAACTGCTCGAGTTCGGGCGCCGGTTGAAACAGTTCGGTTGGATTCACGAGATGGCGTGCCCATCGGAGAACGTTCTTTACGTCGCGGAGATTCTGAACTGGCGCGTGCAGAAGCTCACGTAGCATCCGTGATCGCTCCCTGCGGTCGCGGCTCGGTAGAGCATTGGTTATGGTCACGTGGCGCATGACTCATATAAAGGGATTGCTGAGGGGACCGAAATTCAACGGCCGGCATTCGACCGTGATTCCGAGCGCGATTCCCGCTGTCGAGGCTGCGCGCGACTCCGAGCATGTCACTAAAATCGCGCTGGGCGTCATCACGCCGATTAAAACCGGGAAAGAGCACCTCAAATTCAGCGAAGTCAGCGGAGGCTTGAAAATGCAGGTTCGCGGCGTACATGCGATTCAGGTTTTCTGGCTGTACACGACGCGTCCGGACGACGCGATGGCGGAAATTCAAGGGAAGTGGGAGTCGCGATGATTCTCGAAAAGCGAATCACGCAAAGGCGCAAAGCCGCAAAGAACACAACCCGCGCCTTTGCGTTAACCTCTCAGGTCTAATAGATAGGATGGATATTGTCAATCTGCTGTTGGGCAAGCCGCTGGCGACCGAGGATGAGCAGGCTGAGCGCATCGGTCCCGTAAAAGGCATTCCGATTTTCGGTCTCGACGCGCTGAGTTCCGCCGCGTACGGGCCGGAGGCGGCGCTGACGCTGCTGATCCCTCTGGGCATGATGGGCGTCGCCTACATCCTGCCGATTATCGGCGCGATTCTCATCCTTCTCGCCATCGTTTATTTTTCCTACCGGCAGACGATGCAGGCCTATCCGCACGGCGGCGGATCGTACACCGTGGCCAGCGAGAACCTGGGCACGGGCGCGGGCCTGCTGGCCGCGGCGGCTCTCATGATCGATTACGTGTTGACCGCCGCGGTCGGCATCTCGGCCGGCGTGGGCGCGCTGGTCTCGGCCGTTCCTTCGCTGCAACCTCACACGCTGGTCATCTGCTTGGGAATTCTGGTGGTGCTGGCGATGGTCAACCTGAGAGGCGTTTCGGAATCGGGAGGCATTTTCCTGATTCCCACTTACGTGTTCATTGCGTGCCTGTTGGGGCTGATCGCGGTCGGCGTCGCGAAAGCGCTGCTGGCCGGAGGGCATCCGGTGCCGGTGGTTGCTCCGCCCAAGCTCGGGGGCGCCACGGAGGCGATGGGTGTATGGCTGATGCTGCGCGCGTTTTCGAGCGGATGCACGGCAATGACCGGCGTCGAAGCGGTCAGCAACGGCGTGATGGCGTTTCGCGAACCGACGTATAAAATCGCGCAGAAGACGCTGACCATCATCATCGGAATCTTGATGGTCATGCTGCTGGGAATCGCCTATCTGGCGCCCGCCTACGGCGTCGCGGCCACACCTCCGGAGGGACCGGGCTATGAGAGCGTGCTGTCGCAACTGCTGGGCGCGATCACCGGCAAAGGCACGTTCTACTGGATCAGCATCGGATCGATTTTATTGGTGCTGTCGCTTTCGGCGAATACCGCTTTCGCCGATTTTCCGCGGCTGGCGCGCGCCATCGCGCAGAACGGTTTTCTTCCGCACACCTTGACCATTCGCGGGCGAAGGCTGGTTTTTTCCCAGGGCGTGTATGCGCTGGCGATCCTGACCGGAGTGCTGCTGACCATCTTCGGCGGCGTGACGGATCGCTTGATTCCTTTGTACGCGGTCGGCGCGTTTCTGGCGTTCACGCTGTCGCAAGCCGGGATGGTGGTGCATTGGTGGAAAGCCAGAGGCCCGGGTTCGCGGCGCAGCATGTTCATCAACGGATTGGGCGCGGTGGCCACCGGAATCACCGTCGTCGTCGTGCTGATCGCGAAATTTACCGAGGGCGCGTGGATCGTCGTCGTGCTGGTTCCGGCGATGATCCTGATGATGCACGCGGTGAAGTCTCACTACGACCGCGTGCAGCGCGAAACAGCCGCCGATCGCCCGATCGACACCGCCAAGCTGGGCGGTCCGATCGTCGTCGTTCCGGTCGAGCACTGGAGCATTGTCTCGGAAAACGCTCTCCGCTTCGCCTGGCAGATCTCGTCGGAAATTCGCATCGTCCACGTCGAATGCGGAGATACCGATAATCTGTGCCGCGATTTTTCGCGATTAGTCGAGGCGCCCGCGAAGGCCGCCGGTTTGCCGGTGCCCGAGCTGGTGGTGCTTCCGTCGCCCTTCCGGTTCATCGTGAGGCCGATTCTGAATTACACGATGGGCCTGGAACAGGCCAACCCCGATAAAACCATTGCCGTGCTGATTCCGGAGCTGGTGGAGAGCCGCTGGTATTACGTCCTGCTGCACAACAACCGTTCGCAGGCCTTGAAGGCGCTGCTGCTGTTCAGCGGCAGTTCCCGCACGACGGTCATCAACATCCCCTGGCACCTGCCCGGCTGAAGGGTCGGCGCCGCTGCCAGTGGGGTGTCCCGGCCATTTCTCAGCCTGTCCGCTCCCTGACGGTCGCGGTTCGGTACGCGATTGATTTCACACAACGCCGACTCTGAGCCGCGACCGCAGGGAGCGATCACGACTTTTTCCGCACCTGGTGAGCATGCGGACAGACGGGATACGCTTCGCGGTGCCTTGCCAGGGACGGTGCGCTATTCCAGCGCCTTCGCCAGCTTGCGCGCCACCTGGTCCGCGTCTCTCTCCGGCAGGCCTGCAATCCCGGCGATCCACGGGCCCTTGGTAAACACAAACATGGGCCGCCCCGCGTCGCGGCCGAAGTATCCGCCAAAACTCGGAAGGAATTTTGCGTCGGTCAGCGCACGTTCCCAATCGGGCAGAAGCAGCGCGGCATCGGTCGAAGTCGCCACGCGGGCAATGAACACGTCGTACTCCGTTCTGCCCTTCTTGTACTGCGCGAGCGTCCCTCCGGGCATGAACCGCTTCCCGAGCAGTTCTTTATCCACCACGACCGTGTCGATAAGATTCGTTTTTGGAAAGCGCCGCGATTCGTCGGCCGGCTTGGGCGTGGAAATCAGCTTCGGCACGGGCGTGGGCGCGGGGGCGCTGGGCTTCGAATCGCAGGACGAAAGGAGAACCACGAAAGCGGCAACGGTCGGCGTACGCATTCCATTAGAATATCGCCATGCACCATCGCGCGACCATAAGCTTCGTCGCTATTATTTTCACTATGTGCGCTCATGCCGCAGACCAGGTAAAACTCATCGTCCTCGACCCGGGACATTTTCACGCCGCGCTGGTGCAGAAAGACATGTACCCGGGCCTGGACCCGGGCGTGTCCGTTTACGCGCCGATGACGCCCGACGTGGTGGATTATCTGAATCGCATCGCGCTGTTCAACACGCGCAAGGAGAGTCCGACATCTTGGACAATCGAGCTGCACGCCGGTCCCGACTATTTCGGGCGGATGCTGAAAGAACATCCCGGCAATGTGGTCATCCTGACCGGCCGCAATCGCCCGAAGATGGACCGCATCGAAGCGTCTATCGGCGCGGGGCTGAATGTCCTGGCCGATAAACCGTGGATCATCGCTTCGCGCGACCTGCCTCGCCTGGATCGCGTGCTGCACGATGCCGAAAAGAAAAAACTGGTGGCGTATGACATCATGACGGAGCGATTCGAGATCACCTCGATTCTGCAAAAGGACCTGGTCAACAACGAGAGCATTTTCGGCAAACTCGTTTCAGGCACTGAAGCCGAGCCGGCCGTGACCGCGCGCAGCGTCCATCACCTGATGAAAGTCGTTGCCGGTTTGCCGCTGCGGCGTCCCGCGTGGTTTTTCGATGTCAGCGAATACGGCGACGGTCTGGCCGACGTGGGCACGCACGTGGTCGACCTGGTGCAGTGGACCGCGTTCCCGCGCGATTCGATCGATTATAAGAAGGACATCCGCGTCCTCAACTCGCGTCGCTGGCCGACCGTTATTTCCAAGGCCGATTTCGAACGCGTCACGGGCGAGCCACAGTTCCCTGCCTCGCTGGCGCCGCATGTGAAGGACGGCAAGCTCGACTACGATTGCAACAACGCAATTCACTACACCGTGCGCGGCGCGCACATCGCGCTGGATGTTCGCTGGAACTGGGAATCGGCTGACGGCGATATCTACGAGGTCTCCTTCCGCGGTACGAAGTCGAGCGTCGAGCTGCGGCAAGGCGCCGCGCAGCGCTTCATTCCGGAGCTATATATCGTTTCTAAGGATGCCGGAGTCTTCGCGGCGCTCAACCACTGGGCCGCCGCGCATCCCGGTCTCACCATCGAAAAACACGACGGCGAAGCGCGTATCGTGATCCCGCAAAAACTCCGCGTCGGCCATGAGGACCACTTCGGCCAGGTGACCAATCTGTTCTTCGACTATCTGAAGAACCCAGCAAGTATGCCCGCCTGGGAGCTGTCGAACATGATGGTGAAATACTTCGTCACCACCAGCGGCAATTAGTCGAAAAATTGGAGACAAAAATTGGGGACAGCCTACTCTGTCCCTGGGCGCGTTCCAGTGCTCGATAAACACGATACCGCGCGGCGCTGGGTGGACAGAGCGGGCTGTCCCCGATTTTTCGCCCTATCTCCAATTAGTGGTATTTTGTTGGGATGTCTGTAGACGAGGAATTACAAGAACATTCGGAGCACGCCAAGAACCCCTTCGATAAGAAGGTAGCCGTTACCATGGCGATCATCGCAGCCATGCTGGCCATCGATGGGGTGATGGGCCACCTGCTGACCACCGAAGAACTGTTGCTGCAACAGAAAGCCTCCGACCAATGGTCGTATTACCAGGCGAAGTCCGTTCGCCGTTACACGTCTGAAGTCGCCGCCGACATTCTCAAAGGCATGACGTTCGAGGCCGCTGAAAAGGCTGTGGAGTCGTATAAGAAAAAGGGCGAGAAGTACGACGACGACATGAAGGACATCACCAAGGAAGCCAAAGGCCTGGAAGCGGAAAGCAAGATGAAGGGCGACCAGGCGCATCGCCTGGATTACGGTGAGGTGTTTCTGGAACTCGGCATCGTGCTCGCATCGATGGCGATTATGACGAAGAGTAACCTTCTGTGGGCCGTCTCCATGGGAAGCGCACTAGTGGGGCTCGCCGTCGCGCTGTCGATGTTCATGGTGACGTCCTAGGCTTCTGGCAGCAGGATAATCAGCTCCAACTGCGGACTCGGGAAATCTCCCGGCACAAACGCCGCCAGGTTTCTCGACCGTGTGATCGCTTCCCAAGCCACGCCTGTCTGGCTCAGACCGAAATACTGATAATTCAGCTTCACCGGAATCGCACTCGGCGGACGAGGCGTGTGCGCCAGCGCGACGCCCGGCAGCGCCTGCCGGACAAGGTGCTCGATATGATTTGCCGAGCACACCTTTACCAGGTACGGCGTTTTCGAAATCAGCTCCGCTTCGCTCATCTCCGACCGCACGGCAAGATACATTTTCGTGTTGCGCAGATATTTGTCGTCGGCCAGCGGCGTCGCGTAGATCGACGATTGCACCAGCTTCAGGGGCAGCGATACGAAATTGCTGGGAACCACGGTCTCCAGCAGCAGGCGGATCTTTTCGTCCAGGTCCTCGAAGCAGAAACTCAGCTCGTCGTGCTCGTACTTCGGCAGATCGCGCGGATGAATCGTCGGCGAAAAAGTAGTCAGGCTTCCCGCCAGGGCCAGCATCGACTGAAACAGCATTTCCGGATGCCCGCGGCGCGTTTCGAACAAATGCTGCAACACCGGAAATTGCGTGTTGATCGTATATAACAGCCAGAAATTCGCGATATCTGCGGCGCCGAAATCGGCCAGGCTCAAATTCTTCTGCCGCCGCGTCCCGGCCAGCTGGCTGCTCTTCGCCGCCAGAATCTCCACCAGCCTCCGCAGAATCGACACCAGGAAATCGTTCGCCCCGATGTCTAGCAGCGGCGGCACGAAACGCGTGTTGAGCTGAAACAATCCCGCCGGCGTGCGCTCAATCCGCCCGATGCGCAGCACCGAGTTATGCTGCTGCGATTCGCCCTCCACCAAAAACCGAAAATTCTTCCGCGCGACTTGTATCGGCCTCTCCGCCAGCCCCGAATTCTCATCCCGCGTCATGGCGACTTCGGTCAAATAACGCGTGTCGGCCTTCGATTGCGCCAGCGAAATATTCAACCCCCGGTCGCGCTGATACGGAATCGCCAGGAACACGTCGAGCGTTTTCTGGTCGGCCTCGAAACAATCGGCCAGAGGCTTCGGCGCGGGTGCCGGATCGGCTTCGGGAATGTCGAACAGCAGCCCGTCCGGAAAAATTCCCGCCGCATCGGCCAGCGCCACGTAGCCTGCGGTCAGCGCTTCCTGGTTCCATTGCAGACGCCGGAAACCCCACGGCGCGAACGTCAGCGCGTCCAACTGGAACTTCAGTGAATTTTCGAGGAACCGATCCTGCGTTTGCAGATACTGCGGGCTCAGCATCGTGCCCTTCATCCAGATAACCGGCTGCAAGCGCTTCATTCGAATTCTAAGTTATCACGCTCGCGCGGGCACTGGCAGCCCGCGCCTGTGTTACGCTTCCTAAACGAACCGAATGGAACAGGACCCACCAGCGTCGCCCAGCGCGCACGACGAGCCGCTGGACCAAAGGCTGTTCGCCATCGTTGGCTTGATTCTGACACTTCTGTCGGTCTTGTTCGTCGTCGCCCTTTGGACGGTCCAGAAAAATTACAACAAGGGAATGACGATCGCCGTGGCCCAGTCCTGCCATGTGGCGATCTTGTCCTATGCCCGTGGTCTCGACGCCGCCTTTATCAAGACTTCGGCTCTCTATCTCGGATTCTTGCTGGTCTTCACCGGCGCGCTTTACGTCCTGAGAATCGCGACCGCTCACTACCGGCTGAACGTCAAAAGCGGAAAGCATTCCGGCAGCCTGGACACCAGCTCGCCGGGTCTGGTAATCATCACGCTCGGCGTTGTGCTCATCATTGTCACGCTGATGACTCGAAGCACGCTGGACTTCCAGGATCACTGCGCGGGCCGACCTGCCAGCGCCAACGACACCAGCGCCAAGGACACCAATGCCAAGGATCCCGCGGCCGATGGGCAATCATCCGACGGCAAAACCGACATTTATAGGTTTAAGCCCAAGCCACTAAAGCCGAGCCACTAAAAGAAACCTTCATGAACTCCGCCAAACTGATATTTTCAACCCTGCTGCTGGCCGCAGCTCCGTGTGTCACCGCACTTGGCACGGATCGCCTGGTATGGATGCCCATCGACGCACCCACTCCATCGGCCGAGTCCTGCAAGGTTGCCCGGAGCGAGGCCGCAATGACAAAGACTCTCACGCGTATCGGCGCGAGAAACACTCCGGACGGAGTCGATTTCAAAAAGAACGTCGCCCTCATCGTAACGACACGGATAAAGAATGCTAAGCCGGATCACCTCGATGGCACCGACCCGTCCTTCACCCTCGAGCTGCTTGACGATGGCAACTTCCGGGACGGAACCGGAACCGTGGTTGTGGCGGTGGCCACGCGTGCGGGCAACACTTGCTCCGTCGCCCACTTCACGGTTATCGCGAAACGGGATCAGGAAGAGGCGCGCAGGATGGGCATGCACAGCGTGCAAGCATACCCCGGGGCGCCGGAAACCCGATCTTGGGAAGTGGAGGAAAATCCCACGCTTGCGTCGAAGGCTCTTCGGGGCAAACGATAGACCGGGTGCTCCAGGATCAGGGCAATGGCTTCACCGTATGCGTTAAACCAGCACCAGGCTCTGGTGCTTCACGCCGCGCGGTCCCAGCGAATATTCCACCGCCATCTCCGCTTTCTCGCCTTCCACCACCAGCCGCGTCAGTGGACCGAAAAAATCCACCGCTTCCTGCGCCAGAAACGCGGGCACCGACGCGCGCAGCACGCGAGGATCCCAAAATCGGAACGTCATCGGCGTCCCCGCGGGCGTGTATAGCGTGACGAAATTCCGGAAGTGCGCACAAACCTCCACGATTCCCGCTGCCGACGTGCAATAGAAACCCCACCCGTGGTTCCAGCCATCCTTGACCAATACATCCAGCAGGCGCGCATGCTGCGGCAACTGGACTACGTACGCGGCCACGCGCAGCCCGTCGTCCAGCGTGACAAACTGCTCGCCTGACGCATCGAGAAACGCCGGGATACGCGCATCCCGCATTGGATCGAGCACCGCCAGCACGGTTTCCCCGTCCTTATACAGCGACGTCAGCAGCACCGATTGTCCGCGCGTAAATCCCGGCCAGGCGTTCGATTCGCCGGACAATCCCAGTTCCACGCGGCTGATCTTCGACGTGCCCGGAAGCGTTTCGGTGGGCACGGTCGCCACACTCGGCGACGGTTCTGTCGTCGCTTGGCCGGATACATCGATGTGCACGGCAAACGTGCTGCCGCCGGCGGTCAACGAGTCGCCTTCGCTCAACACCGTTTCCGACGTCACCCGTTCGCCATTGACGAACGTGCCGTTGCTCGATCCCAGGTCGCGCACGCGCGCGTCGTTGCCGTCGTTTTCAATGACGAAATGCTGCCCGGAAAGATAGGAGTCTTCGCCCAGCGCGTAATCGGATTTTGCAGTGCGGCCGATGCGCAGAATGGTTCCCGCGCGCACCTCGATCTTCCGTCCGGCGATCGGGCCGGACACCGCCTCCAAAATCACCAGCATCTTTTCAGGCGCTCCAGATCTCACATCTTATCGAATTTCACCCCCTAGTCACCTCATGATCGCTCGGCCGCACAGTCTTCAGGGCGATTTCGTATGCTCTCTTCGACCGCATCCATAGGACCGGGTTCTCAGACTTTTCGACGGAGATCGTGCTGAGCGCAAACACCAGTCCGCCCCGCGCGAATAGTGCGATCCGCAATTCCACGGCCTTCTCTCCCAGGCGTCCGCCCGCCACATGGGCCGTCAGCAGTTCCTCCGTGCGCCGCACTCCGGTCGCCTTCACGCGCACATATCCGGCCAATTCATTGCCCCTCGCCAGAAGAATGTCCACCGCGCTTTTTCCGGGAACTGGCTTCGCCACCGGCCGCGATTTCCAGCTCGCAGGATAGGCGACATGAAACGCCGGCTTCCCGCCGCTGCTATCGAGCCACTGCTCCAGTTTGGGCGACCCCGAAGCTTTCAGCAGCAGCTTAAAGGAGTTCGTCGCGATGGCGACGTTGTTCCGCTGCTCGTCGTAACGATAGACGGGCGTCATCACGGAGACCAGAAAGATTCGCGCCGAATCCGTTCAGCGCCGCCGACTCTCAGCGCGGCGAGCACCATGCTGGAACAGTTGTTGTCCAGGAAATCGTAGTGATCGGAGGACGGCTGGAACCTGGGCGAAAGGAATGGCCACGCCGGAAACCTTGACACGCTGCCACCAACTGGCGATGTCCTCCTCATCCAAGCAGTCGAGGGAGACGATCGCGCTGGGATTTCCCATTTCCCACTCGACGTCCTTTCTGAACGGAGGCGTGAAATGCCCAGTCGAGTGCAGGTTTTCCTTTTTTCCCCAGGGCCACCAGCTCATGTACACCGGGGGATGGACGCGATCCACCAGAAGCGAACTATGGCCCACTCCTTGGGCCCCCGGGAGCCAGAGACACACCATCGCCATACGCGCCTCCGAAGCTGCTTGGGCGATCGCCTCAATAACGGCTTCACTGGTCTACGCGTAAATGAAGTTGGAATCGGCTCCCACGCTTACGTGGATGTTGGTGAGCTTCTGTCCCTCGGCCATTCCGGCCAGCAGGCGGCGGGAAATCTGCGGCAGGAGGGTGTTGGTCAGAATATTGTCGACGTTGCGCGCACCGCTCTCCACTTCGGTGCAGCGCTTCGCCACTTCCTCCACCAGCGCGGGATCGTACTCCAGCGTCACGCGGTGGTTTTCGAGCAGTCTCCGCTGAATCTTTCCGAGCTTCAGCTTGATGATGGTCTTCAACGCCTCGTCGCGCACTGGGAAGTACGGAATAATCACCAGGCGTCCTAAAAACGCCGGCTTGAAAATTTTGTCCAACTCCGGCTTCAGCGCCTTGATCAGTCCTTCGGGGCTCGGCGCAGTCTCCGGATCCGCCATCAGCTTCATGAGCGTGTCGGTGCCGGCATTCGACGTCAGGATGATGATCGTATTTTTGAAATCGATCTCCCGTCCCTCGCCGTCCTCCATCATTCCTTTGTCGAAAACCTGGAAGAACAGTTCCAGAACATCAGGATGCGCCTTCTCCACTTCATCCAGCAGCACGACGGAATAAGGCCTGCGCCGCACCGCTTCGGTGAGCACTCCGCCTTCGCCGTAGCCGACGTAGCCGGGAGGCGAGCCTTTCAACGTCGAAACGGTATGAGCCTCCTGAAATTCGCTCATGTTGATGGTGATCATGTTGCGCTCGCCTCCGTACATCAGGTCGGAAAGCGTGAGCGCGGTTTCCGTCTTGCCGACGCCGCTGGGACCGACTAACAGAAAAACGCCAATCGGTTTCTTCGGATCCTCGAGGCTTGCACGAGAGGTTCTGATGCGCTCGGCGATTTGCACCAACGCGTGGTTTTGGCCGATGACGCGCGATCCCAGCACACTTTCCAGCGTCAACACCGTCGCGATTTCGTCCTTCAGCATTTTGCCGGCGGGAATGCCCGTCCAGGCGGAGATCACTTCGCCGATGGTGTGCCCGTCGACGCAGACCCGCATCAGCGGCGTTTCGCCCTGCAATTCCGCTAGTTCCGCATTCAATTTATCGAGTTCCTCGCGGCTCCCCTCCTTGCCTTCAAGCTTGGTGCGCAGATCGCGGATTTTCATCACCAGATCGCGTTCTTTGGTGAATCGCTCGTTGAGTGTTTTCAGGCTCTCCTCGGCCGCGGCTTTCTTCTTGGCGATGTTTTCCAGGCGCTCGGCATGATCCGCGCCGACCGATGCTTCGCGCTCGAGAACGCGCGTCTGCACCGCTAAATCGTCCAGTTCGCGCGAGGCGTCTTCAATCGCGGCGGGGATGGAATTCTGGCCCAGTGACAAGCGCGCGCACGCGGTATCCAGAACGCTTACCGCTTTATCCGGCAACTGTCGGCCGGCCAAAAATCGATGCGATAAACGCACCGCGGCAGCCACGCCTTCGTCCAAAATGCGCACGTTATGGTGCTTTTCCAGCGCTCCGACGATACCGCGCAGCATGACCATGCACTGCTGCTCCACCGGCTCCTCGACTTTCACCACCTGGAAGCGGCGGGCCAGCGCGGCGTCCTTTTCGAAAAACTTTTTGTACTCGCTCCAGGTGGTCGCGGCGATGGTTCTCAGTTCGCCACGCGCGAGCGCAGGCTTCAATAAATTAGCGGCATCGTTCTGCCCTGCCTGCCCTCCCGCACCGATCATGGTATGCGCTTCGTCGATAAAAAGAATAATCGGGATAGACGACGATTTCACCTCTTCGATGAGCCCCTTGAGGCGATTTTCGAATTCGCCCTTGATCCCGGCGCCCGCCTGCAACAAAGCCAGATCCAGAGTGTGCAGGTGCACATTCTTAAGCGACGGAGGGACGTCGCCGGCGGCGATCCGCAGCGCAAATCCTTCCACGACGGCCGTTTTCCCGACGCCCGCTTCCCCTGTCAGAATCGGGTTGTTCTGGCGGCGTCGCATCAGAATATCGATCACCTGCCGAATTTCAGCGTCGCGCCCCAGAACCGGATCGATTTTGCCCTTCTTGGCGTTCTCGGTGAGGTTAACGGTGAACTGATCGAGGTTGGGAGTTTTGCCGCCCGCTGCCTTCGGAAGCGCGGTTTCCCCGGGCGCGAACGCTTCCACAACGTCCTCGGAGGAGCCTTCGACGATCGTCGCCAATTCCTTATTCAGCTTTACCGCGTCGATCTTGAGCAGTTCTTTGCCCCTGCTCGACGTCAATCGCATCAATTCATCGCTCGAAACCAAAGCAAGAATCACGTGGCCGCTGCGGATCTGCGGCTCGTTGAACTGGAGCGAGGCGAGCGACCAGGCCTCGGAAAGCAGTTTCAGAACGTGCGGACTGAACGCGGGCGTGCGGGCGTTCCCGGTTTTGAAGGTGTCCAGGCTGCGTTCGATTTCCTTTTGCAGGCGCGAGGAATCGACTTCGAAGGTATGGAAAATCTTGGCCGCGTCGCTTGCGCTGGAGTCGAGGAGCTTCAGTAGAAGATGCTCGATCTCGATGTCGTAATGCGTGCGGGCAAGGCAGAGGCCGGCGGCGGCTTCCAGAACGCCGCGCGTGGTGTCGTTCAGTTTTCCGATTAGGCCTTTTAAATTCACGCTCATAAAATCTTTCCTCTTCTCAATTAACATCGCGCACAACGCAGCGGGCCGCGAATCGTCTTCAATCGTAGCTGAGCTCGTCCCGCGCTGTGCGCTCAGATGGTCAGGATTGTATCACCGGCATGCTCGGGCTTAGGCTGCGTTTTTGCCCACGAGGTCCAGCCCAGGCGGGGCGCTCCTCCCAGTTCGCAGGCCGGCACTTCGTCCTTTTTCAAAATCAGGCGTACTTCAAAATCGAGTTCTCCTCGCCCCGCGAATTTCGCCAGCGACTGCAACGGCGCGTGCGCGGTGCCGGAGGGCAGAAAGTCCAGATATTTTTCCAGGCCAAGCGGTCCAATATGAAGGCGCACTCCCGATTGCTGGTGCCAGATTTCATCGCCGACGATGGCTCCGCCGCCCAGTTGTTCGGATTCGGTGGAGGAGCGGTCGAACACGCAGAGATCCTTGGCCGCGAGGCGAAACCACGCGCCCGTGAACTGTTCGATCTCCACCGGAACTTCGAAATAATCTTCAATGATGCGCTGCAACGCCACGGCCGAGCGCGGACGCAAAGCGAGCAGGCCGGCGTAATAGAGCAACGAATCGTCGTGGACGTTCAAGCGGTCGGCCATGTCGGTGGTGCCGATGCCGATCAGGTCCATCAGGTGATGCGAGAATTTATCGCGCTCGCCACGCTCATAGGCGATGGTAAAGCGGTATTTTTCCCAGGCCTGATAAAACAGCGAAATCATGCGGTGGTTGAAGATGTCGAAAAACTTCACCATCGCTTGGTCTTTGTTGCGGACCCGGTCGACAATCAGCTCGGTGTAATAGAGCGGCAGCACGCCCATGGGTCCGGTAAGGCCCATGAAGTTGACCACCAGGACAGGCACGTCGCCGTCCCAAATGATCTGTTGAATCTGGCTGGCGGGAAACGGAAAGGAGCTGTGGGCGTTGAAGCGCATCACCTCTTTATCGGGGCTGACAAACCGTCCGACGGGCGCGCGCTTAGGAAACAGGCGTTCAATGAGGCGCACGGCTTGGAAAAATTCGAAGCGGCAGGGATTCTCGCGCAGCTTGGCTTCCATCAGCGCGTAGCGGTAGGGGGTGTTCTGCTGGTCGGGGGTCATGGATTTACATGAGGATGGTTTGACCGGCGCGCGGTGGCCATTCTTTTAGCGGCTCCTTTCTCTGCCGGGTGCGGACCGCGAGCTGGCTGAAGCTGTTCAGCGATACGTACTCGGCGAGAAATCGTTCGATGACGCTGGAGAACAGGAAGACGCCCGCGCCCGCGAACATTTCTTCGTCCAGTTCCAGTTCGACTCGCGTGCCCCGCGCGAAAGTGATGCCGTTTTCCGAGATCAGACGCGCGAAATGGCGGGCGCTGGAAATGGACGTGATGCCGTCGATTTGTTTCTCCGAATAAGCGGAGCCAGTGAAATTGTAAAGCTTGAGGATCTCCTGAAACGCCTCGCGGCCTTCATCGACCAGCGAAAGATAATTGAGCGAAAGGTGCGAAATCAGGCGCCACAAAGCCGACTTTCCCGACGGAGGGCGCACGGAAGCGGTGGGTTTGCGCAGCGCGACGATACGTTTAATAGCCGCGCCGCCTTCAATTTCGAAATCGCCCGCGTCATTGGCGAAGCTCAGGCGGGTTGGAAGATCGCGATTGGTGCAGGTGGTGCGCAGAGTGAGCGTATCGAGGTCGGGATGCACAGGGCGCGCCGACAGATCGACCAGTGTGACCGATACTTCGGTTCCCTCATCGTTCGCCTTGGCGGACGGCCGTCGATGGGCCAGCCAGAAGGTCTGTTTCTTGTCGCGCTGCGTGCCGTGGCGGAAGGAATAAAAAGGCTCGAAGCGCTGCACTTCATTGGTCTGTGGATTGATGCTGAGAACTTCGTCGATGGAAAACACTTCGGTCGCCTGCGGACGGCGCACGTCGGGCACCACGGGATATTCATACTTGCGCTGATCGAGCAGAATCGGCTCGGCGGTCTGCATGAACAGATTGACGATGGGCGTCGCGTTGAGGCGGAAGGTTTTGGCGTTGACGCCCAGCTCCAGAATCTGGCGGCGCTCGGTTTGCTCAAACTGCGAGATGAGGAAGACGATTTCGAAGCGATTTTTCATCCCCGCGCTGATCGCTTCGCCCAGTCCGCCGATATCGAGAAAGAAAAATTTGTCGGGGAACGTGAAATATTCCTGAAGCAGGCGGTAGCCGGGGAAGCTGCGGCGCGGATAGGGCAGCATGGATTCAGCTTCCGCGAATCCGGCGGGGCGCACCGCATCGCCGCGCAGCACCACGGGTCGGATGCGCGAATTGGGAGTGGGATCCCGCACCAGAACCTGGACGGTGTTGGCGCAGATCAGCTCATAAAGCGTGTGCGCGACATTGGCCTCGGCGGAAATGTGCAGCCGCAGCGTATCGATGGCCAGCGCCGAAAGAGGAACGTCCGGCGGCGTGCGAAATTCGACGCGAATGGCGGCTACCGCGTCGAGCGATTTTACGGGCGGAGACAGACGGTCGGGCGAGGTCCATTCGCCCGCGGCGACGTTCAGCGGAAGGACGGTAGTATCGAAACAGGTGCGGAACTGGCACGGTACTCCGGCGACCGCGCGCGAATTGAGGATGGAGCCGCGAGGCACTTTCTGGGGCGCGGCCGCACCGCCCTTTTCGGCGTCCAGATGCATCTCGACGATCGACATCGAGGGCAGAGGACGGATGTAATGCGGATAAAGGATGCTGAGCAAGGCCTCGGTGATTTCGGGAAATTCGTCGTCGATCTTGAGATGAACGCGCGCGGCGAGGAACGCGAAGGCTTCGAGCAGCCGCTCGACATGAGGATCCTCGCATTTATCGGATTCGAGAATCAGGCGCCCGGCGATGAGCGGATATTTTTCACCGAACTCGGCGCCAAGCTGGCGGAGGTAATTGAGTTCACGCTCGTAGTAATCCAGGAGTTCGTCACGCACGGGAGGGCTCCTGAAGCATTAGCGTTCGCCTCGCAACTGGTATTCGCCGCTCGCCAGTTGCAGTTCGCCGTCGAAGGAGACATGCTCGGGTGACGGGTCCATTTGCAGCGAGCCTTCGATCTGGAAGCGCAACATGCGGGTGCCGATGCCGCTTCCTTCCACCAGGATGACGCGGACGTTGCGAAGGCGCGGTTCGAACAAGGAGATGGTACGCTCCAGCTCCGCCAGCAGTTTCTGGCGGTCCTTCGGCGCGTTGGCGCTCAGCGCGGAAAAGTCCGGCAGGCCGTAGTTGAAAAGAGATTGCGAAGTCTCGACCATCGATTCCGGCGCGGACAGCGGATTGCGGCGCGTGTTCAAGAGCCATTCGAGGTCGCGGCGCAAGGCGGACTTCAACCCGCGCACGCTCGCGGAGCGCGATCGATAGGGGTCGGCGGCCTGCGAAACGGGAATGGAGCGGTCGCGTCCCCGGTCGTTGCTGCGATCGATGAGCCGGTCGATCAGCGGCTGGGTGACGGGTTGATCGGCGTCTTGTCTAGCCATGCCACCTCATCGGGCGCAGTCTCATCGGGCGCAGTCTCATCGGGCGCAGTCTCATCGTGCGCACTCCAGGGCTTGCAGCGGGTCGAGGCGCGAAATGCGGGCGTACAATCTCTGCTTGACTGCTTCGTCGCGTTGCAGCTTGTAGAGCATTACCAGGGGCTGGGCGACGATTTCGCGCGACTCCCAGGCATCGAGCTGGTGTAGGTCGATTGATTGCGCGAGTTCTTCGAGAATCGGTTCTGCCAGCGTTTCGTGACCGGTCATCATGCAGATCTGCGCCAGTTGCAGGCGGCGCTGGAAGCGGGTGCGGCCGGATTGCTGGCGGGGAATTTCGTCGGCCAGCATCTGGATGGCTTCACTGGCGCGCCCGGAGCGGGCGGCTTCGACCGCGAGCATGAACGTATCGGGAGCCGCTGTGGGAGACGGCTCGGCGACCTCTTCAAACACGGACACAGGCAACTCCGGCGGTGCGGGCGATTCCAGCTGCTTCAACCAGGCGAGCGTTTCGGCGCTGGCCACCGGGGTTTCGTCGGAAAATTCCCACTGCGGGAGACGAGGCAGATCGACCAGCAGCGCGCGGACCTCGCTGCGGATGGCGGCGGCGGCGCGCGCGTAGCCGCTCTGCTCGGTGGCGTTGACGGCGTGGCGCTGGAGGTCCAGCCAGGCGCGTCCATAGGGCTGCGCCATGGCGGTTTCGGCGGCCTCAATGAGCTCGCTCCAGTTGTGTTCCGAGGCCAAGTGTCGGATCGTTTGGCGCACGTCGGTGGGCGGAGGAACCAGCATGCTCGCGTCGGGCGGATCGCCATAGCCGCGCAGCTCGCCCCAGCGGTAGCCGCGCAGCAGGAGATAGGGCGCGGGACTATACGCGTCCTGGGAGCGCAGGAATTTCGCCACCGCCTGGAGGCGCGGCGCGACTTCGTCGATACTTTCCGGATCGAGACCGATGGTCGCCTTGCGGCGAGCCGGCGGAGAAGCGGACGGAGAGGCTGATTCGGTTTCCGGAAAAGCCTCGGACTCGGATTCGGGCTCGGGCGCCGGTTCAGTCGGTATCCTGCCCGGGCGCTTTTGCAGAATCTGATTCGCGACGTGGCGCACTTCCTCAAGCGCCGTGCGCAGAGGGATAAAGCTGGGCGGATCGCCGGGAAATTTTTGGTCGCAGAGGGAGGCGAGCGACGCCAGAGACGCGAGGCAGGCGTCGAGCGTGGCGACCCAGGCTTCATACTTGGCGGTGGGCGTGGAAGCCGCGTCCTTATCGAAATCCTCGACCGTCGGCTTACCCTCGGCAACGGCGGCGGCGCGCGAGTCACGCTTGATGTCGCTCTGCGCTGCTTCCTCCTCCGAACCGGTGCGCCGCGATTCCTCAAAATGAATCAGCCCGAAGCCGCCGGCGGTGATGGGAGTGGCGCGAACGGCGTCGACCATGCGCTCGCCCGCGCCGACCCAGCTCAGCAGGTTGGAGCGCGGCTCCAGATCGTCGTCCTCAATTTCGGGGTACAGCGTGTCCCAGAACTGTTCGAGCAGGCCGCGCAGCAGATCGAGGCCCTGCTGCAACCCGGGAAACCGTTCGCGATTGAGCGCGGCTTCGGTCAGCCAGGCGGCGAGTTGCAGGTCCTTGGAACGTTCGGCCAGCGCGGTGCCGGCCAGCTCGACCACTTGCCGGTAATCGGCCGTTTTGCGCTCGCGCAGCCAGTCGCCCTGCGGGCCGGTGTCGTCCTGGCGGCGCGCTTCCTTGAGCTGATCGTAGACGGCGTCGTAACGGAGATTGGATCCGCTGGGGTTGGTACCGGCGATGGGGGTCAGCAGATCGGCGCGAAGAGGCATGGCTCACTCCCCCTGAGGTTCAGCGTCGGGAGTGAACTCTATTTTGCGAATTTCGAGGATCGGAATGTCCTCGCCGTCGACCGAAAAAATCCGCTGGCCGGAGGGTACGCTGAGCCCGTCCAAATCTGCCCAGTCGGTGGCGCGGCCGAGCTTGACGTTGTCGTCGGCGTGTTTCCACGAAAACGGCGCGAGCACGGGGAGCAGCACTTCGCCCAGTTCCTTATCCTTGAACGCTGGGCCCGTGCGGACCAGCGCGGGGGCCCACAGAAGATCGCGGAGACGCTTGGGGGGTTCCAGTTCGATACCTTCGATGTGTTCCAGGGGAATCCATAGATAAGCGCCCGCGGCGAACAGTTCCAGGCGCGGGCCGACGCGGGGATCCGCGTCTTCGAGCATTTCAAAAGGCTGGCCGTTCAGCGTGCCTCCGCGGGGATTGCCGGTGGAAGGGGTAACGGGATAGTCTTTTTTCTCGAACAGATCCTGGCGGATACGTTCGGCGTGGAGAGCGGAGAAATAGAGCACCGCGCCGATCCGGGAATCGGGAGTCGAGTCCGCGAGCACGTTCAGGTGCTTCTCGGCGCGATCGTAATCGCCCTTGAAGCACAGCAACTCGAACAGAAACGTGCGGCGCCGGGCGTCGGTGGGATTGTTCCTCACCTCGACACCCAGCGCCTCGATTGCTTCGTTCAGTTTTCCGGCCTGGAAGAGCTCCTTGGCGGTCATGAAAGGGTCAGATGATCTTGTTCTGCTTCGCGTCCCAACCCTTGGTGATCGCGCCCTTCACGGAACCGTCGGCGGCCTGCTCGCTGTAGGCGATAGAGATAGTGGAGTAGTTGAGCGTGATCGTCTCGGTGGCCAACCAGTCGTCGTCCGGAACGGTGGACTTCACCGAGGTACTGATGTGACTATCGGTCGCGTGAACGGGACTGTCGTCGCCGCCGGTCGCATGCGAAGAAACCAGCACATCGGTCATGGTGATGACGTAGTAAGGCTGTTGATCCTTGCCGGCTTTGCGCGAGGTGATCACGACCTTAGTAATCGGCTGGCCGCTGCAGCAATACTGGAAAAGGGCCGGGGACGCCTTGTCGATGTTCTTGGTGATGACGACATCCTGTAACGCGACGCGGCCCTTGCCGCCGCCGCCGCCGACGTGCGACGTTCCGCCCTGGGTTGCGCCGAATCTGTACGAAAGGACGTCGATTTGGTTCTTAAATTTGGAATCCTGCGATTCGCCGTCGATTCCGTCCATTTTACAAAAGTGATCATGTGTTGCCATGTTTGCTATCTCCTTGTCTCTATGCGCGTGGAAATGCTGAAAATCGGATCAAACTCTACTTCTTCTGCGCGGGCGCCGGGAGATCCGCAACCAGGCGCAGGCCAACGCTCAATTCGTCGAGCTGGAAGTGCGGACGCAGGAACGCCGTCGCGCGATAAACGCCGGGCTTGCCCGGAACCTCGGCGACGTCGATCCGGGCTTCGCGTAACGGATGGGACGCCTTCACGGTGGCCGAGGCGGTATCGTCCGGCGTTACGTAAAGCTGAATCCACTGGTTGAGAAACCGCTCGCAATTTTCACGCGACATGAAGCTGCCGATCTTGTCGCGCATCATGGCTTTCAGATAGTGCGCGAAACGCGACACCGCGAAAATATAGGGCAATTGCGCGGAGAGGCGAGCGTTGGCGTTGGCTGCGTCCTTATCGTAAACCTTGGGCTTCTGGCAGCTTTGCACGCTGAAAAACGCCGCGAAATCGTTGTTCTTGGAATGCACCAGGGGGATGAAGCCCTGGTCGGCCATTTCTTTTTCGCGGCGGTCGGTAATCTGGACTTCCGTGGGACACTTCATGGCCAGATCGCCTTCATCGGTGTAGAAATTATGGACCGGCAGGCCTTCCACCAGGCCTCCGCCCTCGACGCCTCGGATGGCCGCGCACCAGCCGTACATGGCGAACGCATTGGTCAGCCGCGAGCCCAGCGCGTAGGCGGCGTTGCCCCACAGATACTTATTGTGGTCGGTGCCGTCGACATCCTCTTCATATTGAAACGCGTCCACCTGCTTGGTTTTCTTTCCATAGGGCAGGCGCAGCAGCATGCGCGGAGCGGTGAGCCCCACGTAGCGCGAATCCTCGCTCTGGCGGAAAGATTTCCACTTGGCGTACTCGGTGCTGTCGAAGACCTTGGACAAATCGCGCGGCGCATCGAGCGTCGCGTAGCTTTCGAGGTTGAAAAACTCTGGACTGGCAGCCGACAAAAACGGCGCATGCGCGCCGGCCGCGGTCTGCGAGATCCGCTCCAGCAGTTCGATGTCCTCCGGACCCTTGCCGAACTGATAGTCGCCGATCAGGGCCGCGAACGGGGCTCCGCCGAATACGCCGAACTCCTCTTCATACACCTTCTTAAAGAGGGCGCTCTGATCGAACTCAGGAGCGCGTTGCAGATCCTTCAAAAGTTCGCGCTTGGAAACGTTGAGGACCTTGATCTTCAGCTTGTCGTTGGTTTCGCTCTGGTCGAGCATGTACTTCAACCCACGCCAGCTCGCTTCCAGCTTCTGAAACGATTCGTGATGCAGAATCTCGTTCACCTGGATGGAGAGCAAATGATCGATCTGCGCGATGCGCTGGTTGATCATGGTCTCGGCGTCCCTGGTGACCGTCATGGAGCCTTCGAGCACCTGGGCGACAAACTCCTTCACCAGGTCCCTGCCGCGCTCCCTGGCGCCCTCGTCCTTGCCCATCCGCCCTTCGTCGACGATCTGGTCGAGCAGACCCTTTTCGAGCACCTTCTCGGTTGCCTGCGGTGCTGCCGACTTCTTCGCATCAGCCATTGGACCCTCCCGCGGGCTTGTCGATTTCTTTCTTCAGTTTGTTGAGTTTATCCTGGTCGCCGACGGCGCCGAGCAGCGCTTCCTCTAGCTTATCGTTCCCTTGCAGGCTGGCCCGGAGGTTGCTCAACTTGGTGCGCAGATCCATCAGCTCGGAGAGAGGCTTCACCTGGCGGACGACGTTTTCCGGCTCGAAATCGTCCATGCTCTTGAAGTGCAGGTCGACCTTCAGCTGCGGAGCGTCGGCCGACTCGGCCAGCTTGTTCTCGACGGCGAAGGCCAGATGCGGTTTCATGCCCTCCAGCACGCTGTCGAAGTTGTCGGGGTTGACCTCAGTGAACTTGCGGTCGCGCAGACGGGGCAGCGGCTCCGTGGGTTGACCCGTGAAGTCGCCCAGAACGCCCATCACGAAGGGCAATTCCTTGATCTCGATGGCGTCGCCGACTTCGACTTCATAGGTGATATGCACCCGCGGCGGACGGACTCGCCCCAGTTTGGCATGTACACTTTCTCTGGCCATAATGATCCTCGCTCTCTTGTAGTGCGCCGGGCGGCGGAATTCGCACCGCGGGCGGACGATTTCCGTCCGAGTCGAGTATATCCGCGCCGGGGGACGGAGGTCAAGGCGGCTCAAATATGGCGCGGCCCCGGCGATAGGACATGATGGTCCAAAAAGGAGGACCTTCAACAATGAGTACTCAGAGCACTGGTTTGTTCGGCGAGCTGTTCGGCGGATTATTCGCGATCGTCATGCTGGCGGTGTTCGGCCTGATGATTGCCTCGATGTGGAAAGTGTTCGTAAAAACGGGAGAGCCGGGGTGGGCGGCTCTGGTTCCTGTCTACAACTTGATCACGATGCTGAAGATCACCGGGAAGCTGTTGTGGTGGCTGGCGATGTTTTGCATTCCCTTCGCCAATTTCGTGGTGATTGTCATGATTACGATCAATCTGGCGAAGAGCTTCGGAAAGAGCAGCGGATTCGGCCTTGGGCTGCGGTTTCTAGGTGTCGTGTTCTTTCCGATCCTGGCTTTCGGCGATGCCCGGTATCAAGGTCCAGCGGGAAGCTCGCCTCTGGTTATGGCACCGGTATAACGACTGTTCGCCCCCAAGCGATCCTGTTTGGCGGCCTTGTGGGGCGGCCAATTTTGGCTGCGGCCGCCTTTTGAGGCGGCTCTTTCCTGGCGTTTCCTACGGGTGAGGCCTCAAAATCTCGTCACCCTCAACCGGCCGCTTCCCCTGTCCCGCCCGTTTGAGAGTTCTCCTCGCCTTCTCGAGATCGGCCCGCCCGGATCGCGTAAGAAAGTAGTTCTCCGCACGCCAGGCGGACCCCTTCTTGACAACTGCAATCTTACCGGCTGGTCTCACTCCTGAAATTGTCTTACGTAGCTGCCGAAATGATCGCTCCCTGTGGTCGCGGCTCAGCAGGCATTGGTTTCCGAGCCGCGACCGCAGGGGGCGATCAGCGCGCTTCCGCTCATGTTCCCTTCCCCTCTGCCGTTAAGACTCATATGACCAGCCGGGGACATGCCCGGACAATCGACTGACAGGAAGGAACTTCATGGCAACCAGCCTCCTCACTCCGAACGACCAAAACGCGGCCAAGGCCGATCCGCGCGCGGGCAAGTACCTGGTCTTTCAGCTGGGCCAAGAGGAATTCGGCATCCAGGTGCAGAAAGTCCGCGAAATCATGGGCGTGCAGGACATCACCCAAGTCCCGCAGACGCCGCCGGAGGTGAAGGGCGTCATCAACCTGCGCGGTAAGGTGATTCCCGTGGTCGACCTGCGGCTGAAGTTCACCATGCCGGCCAAGGAATACACCCATCGCACGTGCATCATCGTGGTGCAGGTCGCTGGCACCCGCGGCGCCATGCTGATGGGCATCGTGGTGGACGGCGTGGCGGAAGTGCTGCAAGTCGCTGGAGCCGACGTGGAAGATACGCCCAGCTTCGGCCGGGAAGTGGAACTCTCCTACGTGCTGGGCCTGGCGAAAATCAAAGGCAAAGTGAAAATTCTTCTCGATATCGACCAGGTGATGACATCCCGCGAATTGGCGCGCCTCGATCTGGCGACGAACTAAAGTGGAAGAGGTTATCCAAGCTGTCACCAGCCAAGATGTCGCCGGCCAGGCCGTCATCAGCCAGCTCGACGAGCTGAGCGTGAAGATGGTCGTCGGCGGAGCCGGCGCGCCGGAAACACTGCAAGTCCTTGCAGCCATCGAGAAAGCCGCGCGCGCGACAGGCCGCATCCCGGCCGCGGACGCCGCGGGAGAATTGCAGGCGCGGGCCACCGGCGCCGCCAGAAGATCGCAGGAAGAGTTCGAGCAAGTGGTGACCGCCGGGATCGAAAACCTGCGGCGCGCGCTGGAATCGGCCCAGGAGCCGCCTAAACCTTCAAAGCCGGCCGCGGACGCCATGGCGTACAGCATCGCCCAGGATCCGGAGCTGATGGGCGACTTCGTCAACGAAGCCCAAGAACACTTGGCGACCATCGAAGCGCAGGTCCTGATCCTGGAGCGCGATCCCACCGCTCACGATCCTCTGCATGCCGCTTTCCGCGGTTTTCATACCATCAAGGGCCTCGCCGGATTCCTCGATCTGGCCGACATCCGCGCGGTGTCGCATGAAGTGGAGACTCTGCTCGACAAAGCGCGCAATCGGCAGCTGCTGCTGACGCCCGCCATTATCGACGTCGTGCTGGAGAGCGCCGACTATCTGAAACGGGCCATCGCCTGCGTACAGGCGGGACTCCAAGGCAAAACGGCCGAGGCTCCGGCGTATGACGGATTGCTGGCTCGGGTTCGCGCGGTTCTGGAAGGCAAGCAAGTGGCCGCCGTCGCTGAGAATCCCGAGGCGAAGCCTGCCGGACCACCCAAACAGGCGGAAAACACCAAGTCCGAGGGCGAGACCGGATTCTCCCTGCGCGTGGACGCGGGCAAGCTCGATTACATGATGGACATGGTGGGCGAGCTGGTCATCGCGCAATCGCTGATCACGCATAACCCGGAGATTGGGGCGCTCGAAAACGGTCCGCTCCATAGGAATCTGCAACAGCTCGGCCGCATCACGGCGGAAGTGCAGCGCGTCGCCATGAGCATGCGCATGACGCCGGTTTCGCAACTGTTCAACCGCATGACCCGGCTGGTGCGGGACCTGACCCGCAAGAACGGCAAGAAAGTCCGCCTGGAGCTGACCGGCGAAGAAACCGAGCTCGACAAAACCATCATCGAGCAGCTGGCCGATCCGATGATGCACATGGTGCGCAATTCGCTCGATCACGGCCTCGAAGGGCCGCAGGAGCGCGCGGCCGCAGGAAAATCCGCCGAAGGAACGCTGACGTTGTCGGCATCCCACCAGGCGGGGCACATTCTGATCCAGATCGCCGACGACGGGCGCGGCCTCGATACCGAAAAAATTCTCCAGAAAGCGCGCCAGCGCGGGCTCGTTCCGGAAGGCCAGAACCTCAGCGAGAACGAGATCTTCTTCCTGATTTTCGAGCCCGGATTTTCCACCGCTGAAGTGGTCACCGACGTCAGCGGACGCGGCGTCGGCATGGACGTGGTGCGGCGGCAGATTCAGGGCTTGCGCGGACGAATCGAAATCCGGTCGGTCCGCGGCCGGGGCGCGACGTTCCTGCTCCGGCTGCCGCTGACACTGGCGATTATCGACGGCCTGATTGTGGGCGTGGGAGCGGAGCGCTTTATCATGCCCATCAACTCCGTGCGCGAAATGCTGCGGCCCACTCCGGAGATGATCTTCACGGTGGAGGGGCGGGCGGAAATGGCCATGGTGCGCGGCGAACTGCTCCCCATCGTGCGCCTGAACCGGCGATTCGCCATCGAAGGCGCCCGCCAGAATCCCTGCGAGGCGCTGTTCGTGGTGGCGGAATCCCAAGGAAGGCGATTCTGCCTTCTCGTCGACGAGATGCTGGGCAAGCAGGAAGTGGTGATCAAAAGCCTCGGCGACACCTTCCGCCACGTCTCCGGCATTTCCGGAGGAGCCATTCTAGGCGACGGCCGCGTCGGCCTGATTCTGGATGTAAACGGCGTGCTGCGGGAGAAAACAAATGCATGATTCTCCCACGCTGGAAGCGCCGGAATTCGAGAAATTCCGCCGCCTGGCCTACGACAAGTTCGGATTGAATCTGACCGATGCGAAGCACAACCTGGTAGCCGCGCGCCTGGGGAAAAAGCTGCGCGAACTGAAGATCCCGACCTTTAAAGCGTATTACGACCACGTGCTGGCGGACCGAACCGGCGAATCGCTGATCGCGCTGATCGACGCGCTCTCCACCAATCACACCTCGTTCCTGCGCGAAGCCTCGCACTTCGATTTTTTGTTGACGCGTGTGCTTCCGGGCCTGCGCAAACGCGCCACCATCGATATCTGGAGCGCTCCGTGCTCCACGGGCGAAGAGCCTTATTCCATCGCCGTGACGCTGCTGGAGCATCTCGGCATGCCTCCCAAACCGGCCCTGCGAATCCGCGCCACCGACATTTCGACCAAGGCGCTGGCGGTGGCCCAAAAAGGCGCGTACTCGGCGGACAAGCTGGGTTCCATGCCTGTGCCGCTGATCAAAAAATATTTCACGCATACCGGCCCCGGCTCTTTTCAAATCTCCAAGGAAGTCCGCCGCATGATCGAATTCGAGCGCTTTAATCTCATCGAGCCGATGCGCGCCAACCGTGCGTTCCCCATCATCTTCTGCCGCAACGTGATGATCTATTTCGACCAGCCGACGCAGGAGCGCGTCGTGGCCAGCCTGTCGGAGTTTCTGGAGCCCGGCGGCTACCTGATGATCGGGCATTCGGAAAGCCTGATGGGGGTCCGCCACGGTCTCGAATATGTGCAGCCCGCGGTTTACCGCAAGCCCGGTGATGTGGCATGACGTCGATCGTCGTCGGCATCGCGGATTGCAAGACCTCGAGGGATCGCGATTCCACGCTGGTAACTTACGCGCTGGGATCGTGCGTGGGAATCGGGGTGTTCGATCCGGCGGCCATGGTGGGCGGCCTGCTGCACGTGCTGCTGCCGAAATCGAGCCTGGACGCGCGAAAGGCCGCGAAGAATCCCTGCATGTTCGCCGATACCGGCGTCACGCAACTGCTGAATCGCTGCGCCGAGCTGGGTGCGGCGAAGTCGCGCCTGCGGGTGTGGCTCGCGGGCGGGTCGGCGGTTATGGACGATCGCGGAGTCTTCAATATCGGGAAGCTAAACCAGTTGGCCGTGCGGAAGGCGTTGTGGAAAGCCGGATTGTTGACCCTGAGCGAAGATCTGGGCGGCCAGGGATCGCGCACCGTGCGCCTGGAGTTGCAGACCGGGACATTTTGGGTTCGCGCCGCAGGCTCGGATCGGGAATTGAAGACCAACGCAGGGTTCGGCAAAGGAGGATGACATGGCTCTAACTATTTTGATTGTGGACGACTCTCCGGCCATGCGGGCGTTTATCCGCCGCGTCGCGAAATTGAGCGGAATCGACGTTGATTGCTACCTTGAAGCGGCGAACGGCCAGGAGGCTTTAGCGCAGTTGGCCGCCCATCCGGTCGACGCGGTGCTTACCGACATCAATATGCCGGTGATGGATGGAGAAACGTTCGTGCGCGAAATGCGCGGGGACGGCCCTTTTCAATCGACGCCGGTGATCGTGATCTCGACCGACGCCACTACAGAGCGCATCCAAACCATGCACGAGCTGGGCGCGGTGGGATATCTGCAAAAACCTTTCGGACCGGAGCAATTGCGCAACGAGCTGGACCGGGTGCTGGGAGTCCGGCATGAATGAACTCGACCATTTAATCGGCGCGCTGCTCCACTCCTGTAGCGAGCACATCCTCGAGACCATGTTCTTCGCCGCAGTGTTCGACAATGCGGATTCACAGGCCAGCAACGGCTGCAAACGCGTCGCGTCCCGGCTGCATTTTCACGGCAAGCCTTCCGGCGATTTCGAAGTGGACGCGGATCCCGGAATCGCGCGCTCCCTCACCGCCGGTTTTCTGGGAATCGAGGAAAACGAAGTGACTCCGGCGCAGGAAGACCAGGTAATGGCCGAGTTCTGCAATATGACCTGCGGCTCGGCTTTATCGAGCCTCGGCCGGGTGGAATATTTCAGCCTGGAGACTCCCGAAGCTTCCCGTCCGCACGAGTTCGCACCCACCGTCGACGGCGTGCGTCGCGCGTTTCTGCTGGAGGGAGGCACCCTCTCGGTCTGTCTGCGCGTGGATTTCGAGAGCGCAGCCCAAAGCGGATGACCTGCTCCCCCAAAATCCGCGTGCTGGTGATCGACGATTCCGCCATTGTGCGGAAGATTCTTTCGGAGACGCTCGCCTCGGAAACCGACATCGAAGTGGTGGGCGCCGCGCCCGATCCGATCATCGCTCTCGAAAAGATCAAGCGCCTGAAGCCCGACGTGCTGACGCTGGACATCGAGATGCCGCGCATGGACGGCCTCACGTTTCTGAAGCAGATCATGCAGACGCAGCCGATGCCGGTGATCCTGATCAGCTCGCTGGCGCAATCCTCGGTCGACATCGCCATGGAAGCGCTGCGCCACGGCGCGGTGGACGTTCTCGCCAAACCCAGCGGACCTTATTCCGTCGGCGAGCTGCGCGGCACGTTGTCGAGCCGCATCCGCGCGGCCGCGAGAGCCAAACTGCGAAAACACCTGCCGGATGCGCCTGCGCCCATTCGCGAAAAAACCGCGAGCGCCCCCGTCGATCCGACCCGCCTGATCGCCATCGGCGCGTCGACCGGAGGCACGGAGGCCGTCGCGACCCTGCTCTCCCATCTGCCCGCCGAGGTCCCGCCGATTCTGATTACGCAGCATATCCCTCCGATGTTTTCCCGGAGTTTCGCCCAAAGGCTCGACAAGTTGTGCCGCATGGAAGTGCGGGAGGCGGTCGACGGGGATCTGCCTCGTCCCGGACTCGCCTTGGTCGCGCCCGGTGGATTCCACATGGTGCTGGAACGCTCCGCGGGAAATTACCGCATCAAGATAAAGGACGGCCCGCTGGTCTGCTACCAGCGTCCGTCGGTGGACGTGTTATTCACCTCCGTGGCGATGGCCGCGGGATCGAAAGCGGTGGGCGCGATGCTCACCGGCATGGGCAACGACGGCGCGCAAGGCATGAAGCGCATGAAGGACAAAGGCTGCTACAACGTCGCGCAGGACGAAGCGACGTGCGTCGTCTTCGGCATGCCTCGCGAGGCCATTCGCGCCGGAGCCGTGGACCAGACACTGCCTCTCGACCGCATCGCCGAAGCCCTGATGACCGCCTGCGCTAAACAACATCCTTCCACAGCATCTCCGCATCCGCCCGCCTGACGTAATTCGCGTCGACCACCGCGGGATCGAGCCCTCGCCCGGCCGCAAAGTCGCGCGCCGCAATTCTTCCGATGGCCGCAGCCATCGGACGCCGCTCCGAAAGAATTTCAACGCCTGCCGGCAACGACGCGAGCCACACATCGTGCTTCATCACGACTTCCTCGCACACCGCCTCGAGCGCCGCGTTGTACACCGCACCGTAAATGTCACCGCGCCGCGCGTCCACAAACGGAGCCCGCAAATCGCGCGTGCCAAAATACGACATCGCCCTCAGATTCGAAACCGCCGCCACCTGCCGCGACATGCCTTCCGCGAGGCCCTTTACCGCCGTCAGCCCGACGCGAACGCCGGTAAATGTTCCCGGACCCGACGCCGATGCGAACCCGCCAATATCGGCCACGCTCACGCGATTACGCGCCAGCAAATTCTCGATCTCGCCAAACAACACGTGGTCCAGACCGTCACCGGATTTGAGGACAACCTCTTCGATCACATCCTCTCCGTCCGTGATCGCAATGCTGCCCAACTCGCCGGTCGTATCGATGGCCAGGATGATCACTCCATCGTTCCTTCCTGACGGTCGCGGTTCGGTTGAACCGCCATGCGTGAGCATGCGGACAGGCGGGAAACTCGGCGCATGCATCCTGTAGGGCGTGCAGTCTGCCTTCGGCCAGGCTTCTCGACAATCGACAAAAGCCGCCTGAAATGCTGCTGCATCCAGCCCACTAAGGCACCAACCTGAAGATCCGGTCCACGGAGTAGGCCTTGCCATTGGCATTGACGATGTTCGCGTGCAGACTGAGCACCGCGGGAAAATTCTTGACGATCGAAACCGGCACCTTCAGCGTGCCTTCCTTGCCCGTTCCAATGACGCGATAACCCTCGCCGTCGGCCGCGACCTCGGCCGTCCACTCCACCCACAAGTAGCGCGTTGCGCGCGTGTCCTTCCGAATCTTCAGCGAAAAATGCAGCGGCCGAGCCATCGAAACTTCGTTCTCCTCCGGCTCCGGAATATCGAATACCGGCTTCTCTCCGGAAAGCGTGATCTCCTGCACCGGAACCACGCGCGACTCGAATTTAAAAGACTTCATCCGGGCCTTTTCGCTTTCCCGCGAGATGTGCAGCACCCAGTCGTGCGACCCGTCGGGAGGCTCTCCCGTAAACCGCTCGCCGCGATACTCCTTCTGCTTGACGCGTTCGCCGTTCGCCGGATTGATCCACGCCACGTCGTAACCGTGATGTTCCAGCGTCACCTCGATCGGCCCCGGCTTCTCCACATAAATGATGTACTCGACGCCATCGAGCGCGAGACCTCGCCCTCCGTCGACGCCGAAAAACGGTTCCAGCTCCCAGTAACGATTTCCCGCCATGAAGTCGCGCCAGACGGTCATGTACCCGCCCGCGCCGTCGGCCGGATATTGGCCGTTCATGGTCGCGTTCCAAAGGTCGTGCGTATTCTTGATGCCCACGGCCAGCGCCGGCGATTGGAAAAACTGGTGCTCCACGCCGGCGATGTTTGCATCCGTCGTCCCGTAGCCTAGAACGTTCATCCAGCCGTCGCTCGCGAGCGCAGCCGACGTAGATTCCGCCATGGTCGTGCGCGGATGCTGATAAGGATCGAGCTTCTTGATCAACGCGCCCGCGTCCTTCAGAATCGCCCTCCCGCGCGGCACGTTTTCGTATTGCGGAAATCCCGCCCAGGTGACGTTGAACGCCGCCATCCGCGCGACGACATCGGTCATGTACTGCTCGCGTTCTTTCCAGTCGTCTGGAATAGCAGCAAACATAATGTCCGCGGTCAAGCCATGACTGTTGATCGCGCGAATGCGCTCCGCCGCCTCCCGCAGATCAGCACCCGGCTCGATCGTCACGCGCAGGTGCGAGAATTTCTCCTTGGCCCGCGCCGCAACCAGCGCGTCGAACTCGGCGCGCGGCATGGAAAGAAACTTTTCGACGCTAGTCGCCATCCACAAATGCGGCTTATTATTCTCGGTCTGGAAATGATGCACATTGGCGACCTTGACAAATCCCGGCGAATCGGATTCGGTCGCATTGAATTGCCCGAGCGTCCCGTCGAGTCGCGCAATACTGCTGGTGAGCCGGTACTCCCAGGAGCCGCCCTCGGTAGGCGAAAAGCGGATCACAAACCGCCGGTCCCCGTCGCGAAACGCGTGCATTAAATAGGTCCGGTGATGAGGCGAGCGAAACTCGGCGCGCAATTCGACCGCGTCCGGCTTCTCATTCGCTTCCAGGTCGAACACCAGGTCGCAAGGAGACCACGCAGGCGTCGCCGGACAAGAAGGCTGAGCAAACAGCGGCACACTCAGCAACAGCAACATCACCCAAAGCATCTGTTCCCAATATATCCAAGACCTGAAGACCCGTGGCGTACGCACTCGTGCGTGCCGCGTCGACACTGGTGTCGATGCACGACCGCCCCTTGACCCGATGCCCCGAAGGCGTCGAGACGAGTCTCGGGTCAATTGCGCAATTTCTGCCGTGAGCCCTTAAAACTGCAACCTCAACCCCAACTGCAACCTCCGCGGCGACGTTGCCAGCGACGTCACCTGCCCGAATTGCTGGGAGTTCACCGACAGATTATTGCTGAACACCCCAAACGCCGCGTGATTGAAAACGTTCAGAGCCTCCAGCCGCAACTGCACCAGCAGGTGCTCATTTATCCTGGTGTCCTTATATAACGCGGCGTCCATGTTGAACACCGGCGGACCGCTGAAGGAGCGGCGTTGCAGCGCGCCTATCGTTCCCGCGGTAGGATTGGTGACAATCTGCCCCGGGAATTCGCACTGGCACAGCGGCGGAGCGATGGCTCGCCCGTCGGAACCAATCGCCGTGGACGGCACGAAATACGGGCCGTTGCCGGTCATGCGAAGTTGCAGCGCGTAGTCGAGATCGGTGCGCGTAAGGGGCGTATTGACCATGTTCTCGCCCGAAAAATCCTCACGCAGCCAGGTCCCGAGCCCGGACACCACCGACACAGGATTGCCCGATACCCAGGACAGCACCGCGCTGGTGGTCCATCCCTGAACAAGACGGTTCCACTTATTCGGCAGTTGGATCGCCCGCCCCTCGCCCATCGGCAGATCGTAAGCGTAGTTCGCCTTGAACTGATGCGTCAAATCCGTCGGTGGACGCGCCCTCTCGATCGCTCCATTGTTGATGTCGAGAAAAGGCTCAAAACGCAGCTGGTCGAGGCCTCCCACGTCGCTCAGCCACCGCGAATACACGTAGTTCACCTGATACTGCATTCCCTTCGTCAGCCGCCGACGCACCTCAAGCTGTAGCGAATTGTACGTCGAATTGCTGTAATTATCCAGATACACCGAGCTCAGCGCGTTCGGATTGGGAAAGAAATTCAGACTGCCATTCAAGCCGTTGACCTGGTATTGATACGCCAGCTCCGCCGCCTCGCCATTCTGAATTAGCGTCTGATTCGCCGGATCGCTCAAACTTCCCCTGCCGGCGAGCTTATTGAAAATCAGCAACGGCTGGCTGCCGGCGATTGCCGAGTTGTAGGCGGGGTTATAAATACCGTTCTTTTTATACGCGAGAATTCCGTTCTGCTGCGCCTTGATAAAGTCGGAGAGAAATCCGTTGCTGGTGATGTTCTCCTGGTTCACGTCGAAACCGCGCAGCAGCTTCACCGAATGGCTGCCCACGTAGCGCCCTTCAATAATGGTCCCTTTGAACTCATGCTGGATCGACAGCGTGTACTGCTGATCGTACGGAGTGCGCAGATTCGGATTCATCAGCGTGAAATAGACCGCGGAATTCAGCGCGTATTGGGTCGCGTAGCTGGTGGGCACCTGAAACGTGGGAACCGGAATCGCCGGGACATTGCTCGCTGTGCCGCTCAAACCGAAATTTTCGGGAAACGCCTGCAAACCGGGGTTATTGTAAGTGAACCCGTCGGCGACCTCCACCTCCTGATCGTCGACATAGTGAATGGAATATCCGGCGCGGACCGACGTTTTCCCGTTGCCGAATACATCCCACGCCAGGCCCGCGTTGGGCGCGAAATTCTTCAGATCCTTGTGATACAGAGGCTGCCCCACGGAGTTGCCGTAATAAACCAGGGAATTATTCGGGTCCAATAATGACGCCTTCCCGCCGCCCTGCTCCAGCATCGGTTGGATGGTCAGGGAATTGGCTTCGTTCACCGGCGCGTAGTAATCCCACCGCACTCCCGCGATCAACGTGAGATTCTTGCGCAGGCGGAAAGTGTCTTCGCCATAAATCGCGTGGTTATCGTATTGATAATTGCGCACCCAGGGCGCCCCCACCACATAGCCGGAGGTGCGGCTGGTAATGTTGTAGGTCGCGTAATCGTAATCCAACAACCCCGCCAGCGACGCCACCAGATTATTCGCGTTGTTCAGGTCCGAAGCCGAAACCCCCGGCAGGTCCGCCAGCCCCAGCAGGTTGTGCTGCTGCGCCGGCGAGTCGTTTCCAACAATATAAGTCGGCACGATTCCCGAATAATCGTAGCTGCGGATGCGCACGCCCTGATATTGATAACCGAACTTGATTTCGTGCTTCCCATGCGTCCAGACTGCGTTGTCCGCCAGGTTGCGCGTCCGCGTATCGCGCCCCTGCGGCAGAAATCCGGAGATCGGCGAGGTGAAATCCATCCCCTGAATCAGGTAGGGCGGTTCCGTCTCATTCGAATCGAAGGACGCCGGCGCGAAGTTCAATCCGGCGCGCACCTCATTGGTCAGCGTCGGCTTCGGACTGTACCGCCACGCCATCGACCCGAACTTGATGTGATCGTTGTTGTACGCCGTCGGGATGGACGAGTAATTCACCCCCACATCGGGCCGGTCGACGTAATTGCTGTTGTAGGCAAACGCGCCGCTGATGATGTTCTTGGTCGAAACGTTGTAGTCGGCCGTTCCCGTGAAGTGATTCTGGTTGTTGTTCGACCGCACCAGGTACCCGTAGCCCGCCGTGTTGAGCAGTTGTCCCGGCGAACTGTCGCCCACCTGGTAGTTGTTGATCTTGCTCGGCGATGGCACACCCGCCAGCAGTGCCGCCATCGCCGGGTCCGGTTTGTCTCCCGTGATCTGATACATATTCGCGGATTGCACGACTCCCGCGTCGTTGACATACTTGAAAATCCCCTGCCGTGCGCTGGAGGTGAGAATGGTCGCGTCCTCCAGCGTCTGGCTGCGCAACCGGACGGCTTCATAATTTACATAGAAAAACAGCTTGTCGCGCTTGATCGGACCGCCGAGCGTGGCGCCCACATTATTCAAATTGAGCCGCGGCAGCCCGTTACCTTCCTGGTTATCGAAAAAATCGTCCGCAGCGAACTTGTTGTTCCGGTTCTGCCAGTAGCCCGACCCGTGAAAATGATTCGTCCCCGAAGGCGTCACGAAGCTGACTTGCGACCCTCCGCTGGCCGACGCGCTCGATAGCGACGTGGTGATGGTAAACTCCTGCACCTGGTCCAGCAGCAGCAGGTTCGGCGTAAAATCCAGGTCGTTGTCGCGCAGATAGTTGTCCTGAATATTGACGCCGTTCAGCGTCACATTGCTGGCCGATTCATGCGCGCCGTTGATATTGGTGGCGAACTGCGTGGACGACACGCCCGCCTGCGTAGCGATGAATCCTAGAGGATTGCGGTCGCCCACCGGCAGCCTGCGAATCTGGTCCGCAGTGATGGTGGTCGAAATCTCGGTGCTGGTGGTCTGCACCGTGTCGGCGCCCTCTGTCACTTCCACGGTAAACGTCGCCGTCGCGGCCACTTCCAGCTTCAGCGCCGGCAAATCGATGGTGCGGTTCGACTCGACCTTCAGATTCTCCACCTTCAGCGACCGGAAACCCGCGCAGTCGATCAATAAATCGTACAATTCCGGCCTTATTTGGTCAATAACGAACAGACCGTCGTTGCTGGTGCTGGTAGAAAGGAGAGGGCGTCTACCGCCGTGCAGCAGCAGGCTGACCGTGGCTTTCGGAATCACCGCGCCCGAAGGATCGAAAACCGATCCGGTCAGCCGCCCGGTAACCTGCGCGCTGGCGAACGAATAGGAAAAGAGCAGGAGAGCAATCGCGGTTCGCATAGTCTTCTAACCCCTAAAAAAGCAAATATATTCGGCAGTCTAACACGTGGGGAAACAATCCGATGATAAAAAAGCAAACCTCGCCGCACTGCATTCACCAGGAGGGACCATGAGGACCCGAAAAAACGTAAAGGCACTCACCGAGACTGAGAAGAAAAACTTTGTCGCTGCCGTGCTCGCGCTGAAGAAAAAACCGAGCACCCTCCATCCTGGAAATACGGGATTCAGCCGCTACGACGATTATGTGGAAGTGCATCGCAACGCGACGAACTCCATCATCAATCAGGTAACCACACAACCAGCCTTAAATCAAAAAAGCTGGGCCCACGGCGGTCCGGCATTCCTCCCCTGGCATCGCGAATTTATTCTGCAATTCGAAAACGATCTGGCCATGATCGACTCGGGTGTAACCCTCCCTTACTGGGATTGGACGGACGCGAATCCCCTGGCCAATCCCCTCACCGCCAATTTTCTGGGAGGAAATGGCGCCGGGCCCGATCAGATCGTCGCCGACGGCCCGTTCACCGGCGACAAATGGAAGCTGAACGTGAAGGAAGATCCGGGCGACTCCAATGCCCTGCAACGTGATTTCGGGGCCGACGGAACAGCCCCCGCTCTGCCCACGGCGGGCCTGGAAAACGCGGTCCTGAACGTGGCCACCTACGACGCGTCCCCCTGGCGCGGCGTCGCCAACACTTTCCGCTGGCAGTGCGAAACCGCGCTGCACAATCTGACCCAGCGCTTCATCGGCGGCACCATGGATTCAATGGCCTCTCCGAACGACCCGGTATTCTTTCTGCACCATGCCAACATCGACCGCCTCTATGCGGTTTGGCAGGGACTGCACCAGGCTTCGGCCCACTATCTTCCGGTCACCGGCGGCCAGCAAGGGCACAATCTTAACGATCTGTTGATTTTCAACACGACGGGCACGGCTCCATTCCACACCAGCGCAACCCCTGCCAGCGTCATGAACCACCATCTGCTCGGCTATCAGTACGATACCGAAACGCAAATGTCTCTGGGAGGCCTTAAGATCCCTGCCGCGCATCTGCAAATTCTCTATGGCATCGTCAACGACGCGTCGGGTGCGGTGCGGACGCCCAACGGCAACATTATTCATGTTCCCGGCGGAGCGCTCCCTATCAGCCCAGGCGACCCCTGGACGCAGTTGTCGCCCGCAGCGCGCGATACCCTCATCGGCCAGGCCGTCCATGAACTGGCCGCGCAAATCGGAAACACCGGCGCGCGCAACCAGCTCCAGGCGGCAGTCGCCTCCCTAACAGGCAAAGCCCGGGCCGCATCGTCTTAATCTGTTAATTTGGGCGGAGGAGGCTCCGCCCATCCCATGATGCTCGATTGGAATGAATACCAGAAACAGCTCGTCACCACCATCGGCGAGATCGCGAGGACCAGTCCCGATATCGCCCGCGGTTATCGCATGCTGAGCGACGCCGCATCTAAAACCGGCAAGCTCGACGCCAAAACCCGCGAGTTAATCGCGATTGCCGTAGCCGTCACTCTCCGCTGCGACGGTTGCATCACCACGCACACCGACGCCGCCGCCAAACACGGCGCGACCAAAGAGGAAGTGATCGAGGCGCTGGGCGTCGCCATCACAGTAAACGCCGGTGCAGCACTGGTCTATTCGGCGCGAACCGTCGACGCTTTCGCCGCCAAACCCACCCCCTGACCTACTGTTTCGCAGCGACGTGGCGCACGCACTCGTGCGTGCCGCGTCGAGACTCGTCTCGATGCATGACCCAGGCCGGCTAAATCGCCTCCAACTCCTCCTCCAACAACTGCTTCTCATACAAATCCGCGTAATACCCGCCGCGCTCCAGCAACTCCGCGTGCGACCCTTCCGCCACCAGTTCCCCGTGCTCGATCACGAAAATCCGGTCCGCATTGCGAATCGTCGACACGCGATGCGAGATCAAAATTGTCGTGCGCCCATGCATCACGCTCGCCAGTTCGGTTAGAATCCGCTCTTCGGTCGCCGTATCGACGCTGGCCAGCGCGTCGTCGAGAATCAAAATCCGAGGATTGCGCAACACCGCGCGCGCAATCGCCGTCCGCTGCTTCTGCCCTCCCGAGAGCGTAATTCCCCTCTCGCCGACCACTGTCCGCAGCCCGTCCGGAAACCCGTCGATATCAGGCCCCAGCCCGGCGATCTCGGCCGCCCTCCGGATCTCGCTCTCGCTCGCGTCCTTCACGCCGAACGCGATGTTCTGCCCCAGAGTCGCGCTGAACAGAAACGTCTCCTGCGGGACGTACCCGATCTGCCGCCGCAGGTCTTCCGGAGAAAATTCGCGCAAATCGATGCCGTCGAGCGTCACTCTCCCATCGCTGGGATCCAGCAGCCTCGGCGCCAGGTGCGCCAGCGTACTTTTTCCGCTGCCCGTGTGCCCGACGATCGCCACCGTCAAGCCGGCCGGAATGCGCATCGTGACGTTTTCGAGCGCCGCCCGCTCTCCATAATGAACGCTGGCATTCAAAAACTCGATCTCTCCACGCAAGGGCGACGGAATCGCGCGAGGTTTCTCCGGCGCGGCGATTTTCGGGCGCTCCTCCAGCAACCCCCGCACGCGGCCCAGCGATGCCCGTCCGCGCTCCATCAAATTCGCCACCCATCCCATGGCGATTAACGGCCACACCAGCATGCCCATGTACGTGCTGAACATCACGAACCCGCCCAGCGATATTTTATGGGCTGCCAGCCGCAGCCCTCCGAACCACAACACCAGTAAAAACGAGAAACCCACCAGCGTCGTCAACATCGGATTGAACAGGCCGGATATCTTCGCCAGCCGCAGATTCTCGCCGATATAAGCCTGATTCAGCGTCTCGAAATGACCCAGCTCGGGCTCTTCCTGCACGTAAGCGCGCACCACTCTGACGCCTGAAAGATTCTCCTGCACCCGGCTGCTGATGTCGGAAAACATGGTCTGAATCGATTCGAAACGGTCGTGAATCTTGCGCCCGAACACCAGCACCGCCAGGCTCACGAACGGCGCCGGAATCAGGGCCACCAGCGTCAATGGCCAGTCCACCCACAGCATCACGCTCACCGACAGCACCAGCGTCAGCGACGTCTCGAACCAGTACATGACGCCGGGTCCCAGCATCATCCGCACCGCGTTCATGTCGTTGGTGGCGCGCGCCAGAATGTCTCCGGTCCGCATACGGCCGTAAAAGCCCGAGTCCAGCGTCACCAGCCTCGCAAAAAGGTCGTTGCGCAAATCGTATTCAATATCGCGCGAGATGCCGATCAGGATCACGCGCATCCAGTATTGAAAAACGCCTTTCGCGATCGACAGGCCGACAAGAAGGCCGCAAAATTCGAATAGCAGCTTGAGCGATCGGTCCGCTGTCAGCGAGTCCACCGCCGCACGCATCGCCAGTGGAATCGCCGCGCCGAAAATATCTTTCGCCGCCAGCGCGCCGAAGCCCGCCGCATAGGCGCGCCGGTAGCGCCGCAGATGAGGCCAGAGAAATTGGATCGCGCCCTTCATTCGCTCGTCAAAACTCCGAGACGATCTTCATCCACTCGTACAAAAATATCTTGCGCGCCTCCCGGTCGCGCCACCAGCTGTCCGGCTTGAAGAATTCGTCCGGCGCCGACACCACGAAAAATTCGATATCCGGCGCCGCGCGGCGATATATCATTCCCGCCCGCCGGGTATGGAAATTGCTGGTCACCACGATCGCGCGTTTCACACCCAGCTCATGCAGCTTTTCCGCCACCACCCGGGCCTCCTCCTGAGTCGATCGCGCGCGATTTTCGAAATGCAGGAAGTACGATTCCGGATAGCCCGCTTTCACGGCAAACGGAATGGCCAGATCGCACTCGTAATTCCCATAGTTGCCGTTCGGACCACTGATCAAGGCCCGCGGAGCATAGCCTTCTTTGATCAACTCCGCAGCCTTCAGAATCCTGTGCCCGAAGCCGTCTCCGGCCAGCACTACAATGATGTCGGCCTTTTGCGGCGGTCCCGCTTTGACCAGGAAATTGCCCAGCGCGGCCAGCACCGGTGCGTGAAACAGAACCAGCAGCAGCGCAACCGCCGCCAGGGAAAGAAAAATCCGCTTCACTTAAAAGGCGTCGTCACTTCTCGTCCCCGCTCCGCCCGTCGATGCGCCCCACGGACTTCAGCTTCTGGAACATTTTCTCCACTTCGTCCTCATCCTCGGGACGCAGCAAAGGATAACGCGGCGGTGGAGCAACCTGTTTGCGCTCGCTGGCCGCTTCTCCCCAGAACTGGCGATAGGGAATCCCGTCCAGCAGCGCCTCGCGCGAATAGCGGCGAAGATGCCGCAGCAGGCTTGTGGAAGAATCCAGATCGCCCGGATAAAGAATCAGAAAACGATGTCCGTCGGCCAGCGTCATATAGACCGCTAACGGCGCGTTCCACCCGGTCTGATCGAGCCTGCGGATGTCTCCCCACGCGACCGCTCTGCGACCCACCGAAAGATGCGTCTCGAAAATCTCAATCGCCGGCCGCAGAGCCAATATCAGGATTCCGATGGCCGTGATCGCGAACGCCCCGGCCGCGATCCAGGCCGGAGCCCAGCGCAGCGCCGTCCATCCACCAAGAACAGCTCCTCCAATGGCGATCAATGCCAAAGAGTAATAGCGGCGGGAAGGCGTGTAACGGGCAACCGGGCGACTCACTCCTTCAGCCTACCATCGGCGCGAGCGAAGTGGGAAGAGGGAAACGTACCACCGCCCGCTGGTTTACGCTAATTTACTTTCAAGCTGAATCGCCGGGCGTTAGGAACCGCCATGCGTCAGCATGCGGACCGGTGCGAGAATCAAAATCGCTAGGAAATATTACCAGCCTCGACCGAGACCAAGTGACCAAAGGGAGCGGTTGCCGGGAAATTAGCAGACTCTTTACCCCGGCGTGGGAAACGTCTTCGAAATATGGTCGTGCCACGCTAGGTTTTCTTCGTCCACCAGCGCCCACACCAACCCGAGCCCGGCTGATAGGAAGCTCAACAGGCTCGACACCTGTCGAAACGCTCTCTGGTCGCGATCCGGCGGGCGCCCGTCGAAATTCACCAGGCGCAATCCGGCGAAGCGCATCCCGGGAGTCTCGCCGTTGCCCAGCACCCACAGGAACCGGTAGAACAGTCCCAGCAGCACGGCCACCGAAATCAGGAACGGGGCGTTTTCTTTCGACAACATCAACATTCCACCCGACAGGAAAAAAATCCCCAGGAACAGGCCCACCGCGATCAGCACCATGCTGGCGTCGAATGCCGCCGCGATCATGCGATGCGCGGGCAACGCCACGGGAGCGTCGCAATAAATCACCGCGTGAACCTCGGTGCCCACAGCCGAATTCGCCGGCGCGCCGTAAAAATCCAGCGACTGCTGCGAGCCCGTGCCTCGCCGCGGATTTCTGGGCGCCGCCGGACGCGTCCGGCGCGACGCGGGATCATTGTTTCTCGATGCCGGCCTCGAAGGCGTCAACATCGGGATGGGTACTACCTTTGGACCTGGAACGCCGTCGCGGTACGCCGCGTCACGGAATAGCGATGCTTGATAATTTGTTCGTTCCGGCGGAGCCGCCGCCAGCGGCTGCCCTCCGGGAATGCTTTCCAGCGCCGGAGCCGTGGCCGTGGCCAAACCCATGCCGGACGGGTAGCCTTCCGGAGCGGACCGGGGCGCCGAAGGATGCAGGCGCCGCCCGCAGCGGACGCATCGCCTCTCGTCTTCTTCGTTCCAGTTCTGGCAGTATCTACACTGCATGGCAATCCTTCTCCCGCGCTAGCTTGACGCGCCTGGTGCCGGTCTGTTACGGTGCTCGATTGAGCCGTCCTCTTAATGCATCCAACAATCTTGTATCAAACCTTAGTACCATATTCGGGTTTGTTTGTCACGAACTTTATATAGTACCCTTAGCCCTTCCGTTTATTCTAGTCTTCAACTTAGGGGCCCAAGTCTTCACTCCTGCTTTACCTCCACCCCCTCCCCAGGCCACTCCCATTAGCCCTGACGTGAATAAAAAGGTCCTCCCCATCCGCCCGGATGCGCCTGCCGATCCGAGAGACCGCGTCGTCTTCCAGGAGGTGCAGGAGCTTGACGGAAACTGGCGCCACCTTCGCGGCCACGTCCGCATCGAAACCCCCGACATGCAGATCAGGGCAGACGAGATCGACTGGAACACCGACACGGACTACGTCGAAGCCCGGGGCCATGTCCATTTCGAATACTTCGCCCGAGGCGAGAAACTCGATTGCGATAAAGTCGAGTACTATCTCAACGAGGATAACGGTAATTTCTACAATGTGAAGGGCTCCGCCGCCTCCACCATTCAAGCCCGCCCCGGCCTCAACACCACAACCAATCCTTTCTATTTCGAAGGCCAATGGGCGGAAAGAAAAGATGATACTTACATCGTCCACGACGGTTTTCTCACCGATTGCTCCCTCCCCGGCCCATGGTGGATTTTCAAAGGCCCCAGCTTCACCATCGTGCCCGGCGACTATGCCGTCACCCGCCGCTCCTGGTTCTATCTTAAAAAAGTTCCCCTTTTTTACGCGCCGTACTTTTATAAGTCCCTTAAGAAACAACCGCGTAGGAGTGGATTGCTGCTCCCCGGCGTAGGCAGCAGTTCCAGCCACGGATATACGGTTGGATTGGGATACTACTGGGCCATCAGCCGCGCCTATGACCTCACCTACCAGGGCACATACTACACCGGCGCAGGCCTCGCCAACTTCGCCGAATTTCGCGGCCGAATCAACGCCAATTCCGACTTCGACCTGAATCTGTTCGGCATCAAAACCAGCGCCATGACTGGAGGAACGTCCGACCAGGGCCTGCACGTGACGCTCAAAGCCAAGTACATGCTGGCCGACGGATGGGAAGCGCGAGGCGAGCTAAACTATTTGTCCTCACTCGCTTTCCTCCAGCAGTTCACGCAGTCGTATAACGAGGCGGTCTACGGCGAAACCCATTCGGTCGGCTTTCTCACCAGGCATTGGGACGACTTCGGCATCAACATCGTGGCCCAGCGCAACGTCGATTTCCTGACCGCTTTGCCGCAAACCACCATCGAGATCCGCAAGCTCCCCGAAGTCGACTTCTCCGCGCGCGAGCACGAAGTCAAGGTCTTCGACTGGCCCTTCTATGTCTCCTTCGATTCCGCGGCCGGACTGCTGGAGCGCAACCAGGCTGAATTTCAGACTCGCAATTTCGTCGACCGCCTCGACGTCGGCCCGCAAATCACCACCGCCTTCCATTGGGGCGACATCCAGCTGGTCCCCACCTTCGGCGTTCGCGAAACCTTCTATGGCGCGAGCCTCCTCGAAGGCGCCCCGTACAACACCCCCACGGTCCTCTCGACGAACGTCCTGCGCAGCTCCCGTAGCGTTTCGGTCGACCTGATCCTGCCCTCTCTGGCCCGCGTTTTCGACTCTCCGAAGTGGATGGGCGAAAAAGTGAAGCACGTCATTGAGCCCCGAATCACTTATAAAGATGTCAGCGGCATCGGCAATTTCAACCGCCTGATCCGCTTCGACGAGACCGAACTCCTCTCGAACACCAATCAAGTCGAGTTTTCGCTCACCAACCGCCTGCTTACCAAGGATAAGAACGGAGCCGTCAAGGAATTGCTCTCCTGGCAGCTCTGGTACGACCGCTATTTCGACCCCACCTTCGGCGGTGCCATCACGCCCAACATCCGCAACGTGGTGCAAAGCGAAATCGATATCACCGGATTCGCGTTCCTCGACGGTTTCCGCCACGATTCGCCCATCGTCAGCGACCTGCGCGTGCAATCGAAAGTCAATTTCGAATGGCGCACCGATTACGACCTGGAACGTCACGCCATCGTCAACAGCAGCGTCAGCGTGGATGGCCGCATCGATCAGATTTTCTGGACCATCGGCCACACCTTGATCGATACCAACCCTCTGCTGTTCCCGAACTCGGACCAGTTGAACGCCGGTGTCCGCTATGGAAAATCCAACCGCCGCGGCTGGAATTATGGAGGAAATATCGCGTACGATTTCCGGCTAGGCCGGCCGACCTACTGGCAGGTGCAGGCGACGAGAAACACCGACTGCTGCGGCTTCAGCGTCCGATATCTTCGGCTGGCCTTCGGCACCACGGATCGAAGCGAAGTCCAGTTCGCGTTCTCCGTCTCCAACATCGGAACGCTGGGAACCCTGAAAAAGCAGGACCGCATCTTCTGAACAAGCTCCTGAAAAGGGCATTGCCCCGCGCGCACCAAGGTGTGCATGACACTGCTGTGGGGCAGGGCCATGCCCTGCCTGCTAAGGGTGGGGCCGGCTATCCAGCCGGCAGCCGCCCTTTATGGCGGCTCTTAGTCGCTCTTAGTGCTCGAAACCGCCGGCTTAGACTCCGTCTTCGATTCAGCCTTAGTTTCACTCTTCGACTCAGATTTGGACTCGCTCTTGGAATCAGACGACGTTTCCGGCTTCGCCTCCGCCGCTCCGTCCGCCTTACCCTCGCCCTTCGGAGCCAGCGCCGCCGACGATCCCTTGGCGTAGTCGGTCTGATACCATCCGCTACCCTTCAACTGGAACGCCGAATGGGAGATCAGCTTCTCCACCGCGCCCCCGCACGCCTCGTGAACCTTCACCGGATCGTCTGAAAATCTTTGCAGAACCTCGAAGACCTTGCCACACTTCTCACACCGGTATTCGTAGATTGGCATTACTTCTTCAAAATCTCGTAAGCCTTCGCGAGCACCGGATCGCCACCTTTTACCGGTGCCGGAGCCGCCGCGGCAGCCGTGGGAGGCGCATCACTCTCCTCTTCGTCATCCGTCGCCGGGCCGTTGGCATCCGCCTCAGCCTGCAACGTGCCGGGCGTGACGCCCGCGTCCTGAATCGCCTTCCCGTCCTTCGGGGTCGGCGAATAATACTTCGCAATCGACAGAATCACCGCGCTGCCGTCGTCCATCTGGATCGCCTTGCGGATGGACGCGTCGCCATAAGTGCGCTCGCCCACCAGTTCCGCGCGCTTGGAATCGTTGAGCGCTGCCGCAGCAATCTCCGCCGCGCCCGCCGTCCCGCGGTTCACAATCACCACCATGGGCAGCTTGGTAATCGCCTTCGACGCCGACGCCTGGAAATCCTGCCGCGCCGACTTCTGTCCCATCGTGTACGTAATCAGCCCCTTGTCCATAAACAGGTTCGCCAGCGCAATCCCGTCTTCATCCGCGCCCGTCCCGCACAGCCGCAGGTCCAGTATTAGCTTCTTCGCGCCCTGCTTTTCCAACTCCGCAATCTTCGCCGCGATTTCCTTCACCCGCCCCGGAACCAGCGTGAACGTCTGAATCAGCCCGATTGGATCCGCACCCTGGTCGGTCACCAGCTTGGTCACCAGCGGAGGATAAACCAGCGCCGCTCGCGTCAGCGTGACTTTCGTCGCCTCCGACTTGCGCGCCCTCAGCACGCTGAGGTCGATGGTCGTTCCCGGATCGCCCTGAAACAGAATCTCCGCGAACGCCAGCGGCATGTCGCGAGTAGAAACGTTGCTGATCGACTCGATCACGTCGCCCGTCGCGAGCCCGGCCTTCGCCGCGGGTGAACCCGGCAGCGCGTCCACCACGCCCATGTATCCGAATCGCTTCGACAGCACCAGTCCGACGTCGGCCTTCTTCGCGTCCTTCGACTTCAGATACTGCTTGTACTGGTCGGCGTTCAGATAGCTGGCGTAAGGATCGATCGACTCCAGCATCCCGTTGATGGCGCCCAGCGTGACCGCCTTCATGTCCGGCTCTTCGACGTATTCCAGCTTAATCTTCGCCAGAACCTCACTGTAAACGCCGAGGTTGTTGTACGGATTGTCCGGCGAAGCGCTCCGCCCGTGCACCGCCCCAAATAGCAGGAGCGAGACCACGCAAGTGGATACAGCAACTACGGAGAACTGAAAACGTCGATTCATAGGCGAAAGCCCTCGTTTATAGGATACCAGAAGCCCCACAACCCGTTAGACGCGCCAGCCCAAATTGAGTAACAATGAAGAAGATGTCCCAAGCGATCACCCACGATCCGGAGATCATGCACGGAACCCCCGTGTTCCGAGGGACGCGAGTGCCCGTTCAAACACTCTTCGATTATCTGGAGGGCGGCGACACCCTGGAGGATTTCCTCGAGGGATTCCCCACCGTCTCGCGCGATCTGGCCATCTCAGCCCTTGAAGAAGCCAAGCACATCCTGTTGGCGCGGGCCTGATGCCGCTACTGATCGACGAATGCGTCGACGAGCGACTCAGGCTCTTGTTCCGGGCTGCGATTGCCATGATTCCGGCCCTGTCAAGCAAGGTGAACTCCGTTACAAGGTCGACCCCGAACACGCAGCCCTCAACGCACTAAACTTTGATTAGGGGGACTAGCTTGCCGAAGTCATGCTTCGTTTGCGGTGCGTCGGCGACCGGGGTGGACCACGTACCACCACTTTCGTTTTTCCCGAAGCAGAAGGACTTACCTCCGGGAACTGACATGCGACGCAACCTTATCACTGTGCCCGCTTGCGACGAACACAACATGAAATGTAGCAAGGACGACGAGGTAGCGGCATACGTAATCACCCTTACGGATAAGACAAATGAGCTTGGTGCGGATCAGTTCCTCAAGAAAGGCGTCCGTGCCATCATTGGCAACAAGGGTCTGATCGACAGCATATTCAAGAAAATCGAAGTGCACCAACTGCCCGGAGGTGGCCAAGTGGCGACGGTCGAGTTCGATGCGGAACGGGTGGAGAGGGTTATGGATCGGATTGCAGGGGGGCTGTTTTTCCAGGTCACGAGCCCATCCTACCCATAGAGCGAGAGCAATCGCAGTTTCTGAATGTGCTCGAAATCTCTTCGGTTGTTCGACGCTAGCGGCGCGTCAAGCCCCAGCGCCGTCGCCGCGATCCAGGCATCCTGCGGACTCAGCGGTCGTCCCGCCGCCCGAGCTTCCGCCCGAAGGGCCGCCCACGACGTGCACAGGTTGTCGTCCGCGTACACTACGCCAAAACGTTCGATGAACTGTTCGAGAAGGGCGCGCCGCCGGATACCCCAACCCGCGGAAATCGCACCCATGCGCATTTCAGCAACCGACATAAAGGAGAGAATCCATTCTGACTCCTGCAAAGCGTCCACGTATCGTTGTGCCGAGGGATGCCAGTTAAAAATGTACGATGCCACGTCCGTATCGACGACGACCTGACTCATTCGTGCGGCGCCGCGGCGGATTCTCGTCTATCCGCATAGATCGCTGCGACAAACCGGTCCGTCTCGTCCTCAGGAGCCGGATCGACGTACTTCAAAATGTCTTCTATGGAACGCGGCCCCGGATGCACGACTACTGGTCTCGAAGATGTTTCCCGAATTTGATCCTCATCCTTCATGGCGAACCTCTAAACGTAGATTATCGCATCGATGGCCCTTCTAGAACGTAAACCGCATCTGCAAAGTAATCTTCCGGTTATACGTCGGCGACCCTCCGCTCCCCCCTCCGGGAGGCCCGAAACCTTGCGCCAGGCTGATCGATTCGCCGAAATAGGGCGACGACAAGTTCCCCACCGGAGGCCCGAAATTTGTATGATTCAGCGCATTCGACGCCTGCACGCTCAACGTCAGCGTGTATTTCTTCCCCGCCGTCCCGCCGCCGCCGAACATCCCGCCCGGGCCGCCACCACCACCCGGAGGAGGTCCACCGCCGCCGCGCGGACCACCACCTCCACCCGGAGGAGGACCTCCGCCGCCCGGACCCCCAGGACCACCCGGCCCTTGCGCCTGCGTCGTCCCTTCTTTGTTCACGAACGCCCACGTCCGCGCGATGCGCAGCATGAGAGTCTCATTCGCCGGACCGCGCCCATAGTTCCTCTCGATCGCCGTCCCCGGCGCAGGATTCAGATTGAAGCACCCATAGCCCGCCTCATATTTGAATCCCGTGCCCGTGCAACTTGCCGCCGACGTCGTGGTCGAAAGCGACGGCCTCTCCGCCGCGATGCCCTCATCCAAGGAGTCGATACCAGTGGTAATGTTGTACGGCGTCCCGCTGCTCATAATCAGGAACGGGCTGATGCTAATCTGCCAAAGCAGTGGGATGTTGGTCCCGATCACTGCGCGATGCCGCACATCGGCAAACGTCGATGGCCCCCACTCCGCCTTCAAGTTGTAAGGATTCGCCGGTGCGCCCTCGTTGTCGTCCTTTCCATGCGAATAAGAATAGAAACCGAACAGGAACATTTTCTTGTAGTTCACGTTCGGCGACATGATGAACTGATTCGTCCGGCTGAAACCGTTCGATTCCGTTAACTGGATCAACCCCGAATTGCCATACGGATAAACGCCGTTGATCGGTGTGTTAATGTTCAGCGACCGCGTCAGATGCGCGCCTCGATTGGTCAGGTACTGCGCGCTGATCCGGGCGTATTTGTTGATCGTTCGGTCCACGCTCACGCTGCCCTGGTAGGAGCGCGGCGCCACGATCCCCGCATACAGCTCCTGCAACTGCTGCGGCGACTTGTTCAGCGTACTGATCGGAGGCAGAACCACCGAACTCCCGATAAACGACGGGTCCGCCGGATTAATCAGAAAATACGATTGCTGCGTGACGCCGTTGTACAGCTCCGCGCTCAGCGTCGAATTCAACGCGATGCGGTCGTAAAAAATTCCCGCGCCCACGCGAAGCACGGTCTTCGCCGGCGTGTTGCCGTGAGCGTCCAGACCCCACGCGACCGCCGCGCGAGGCGCGAAATTTCCGTAATCGCTGATGTTGGTCTGGTTCTCGTAGCGCAAGCCCATGCTGATCGTGACGTTCGGCCGCAATCTCCAATCGTCATTGGCGTAGAGGCCGATGTCGAACTGGTTCACACTGATCGTCGGCGTCCCAGCGCCCAATTGGAACTGCGTCGCGCCTCCGCCCAAGAGGCGGATCTGAGCGTCACTCAATCCTTCTTTCTGGCCAATGAGAGTCCGCTGATAAACCTGAAGCGCGGTCAGGTCCACGCTGGTCCCCACGATCGGATTATTGTTCGCATCGAGCTGCGGCCCCGTCCCTCCCAGAAACGTGTACGATCCGTTAAAATCCGTCATCGACGTCGCGCTCAATTGGGCTTGCCGCACGCGCGCGCCCCATTTGAACGAATGCGTGCCCACCAGATAAGTCGTATTGTTGGTTAGCTCGTAATTGTTCTGCGTACTGCCGAAATTGCCCTGCGCCGAACCACCGCTCACGAACGATCCCGGGACGTTGATCTGCGGCGTGCTGTTGGCGGCGGTGTTGGTCGAAGAAATGTGCTGGTATTGAAACCGCGTTTCGTTGATCGCCTTCGCGCTCAGCACCGCCGTCTCCGTTATTTGGATGGTGTTTTCCTGGTTGGTGGTGTTGTACGCCTGCGAGACCAGGCTGTAACTGCCCACGCCGTTGTCGTCCTGCCCGATGCGCGTGTTCTGATAGCGCACAATCAGCGTGTTTTTATCATTGATCGTGTAATCGAGGCGCGGAGAAATCGACATGCGCGTCTGCGGCGTGACGATACCTTGATTGATCGTCAGCGGATTGAAATTGGCATCCAGCGTCGTCGCCAGAATGAACGCATTTTCGGTAATATCGCGCCGGTCGAAATCCAGCGAGAACGAAGCCTTGTTCTTTTTAATCGGCCCGCTGATATTGAAACCTTCGAACATCTGTTTATAAGGAGGCAGCGACGCCTGCGTGAACAGCGCGCTCCGCGAATTGAAATCCTCATTGTTGAATTGGAAAAACACCTGTCCTCGGAAGGAATCGCTCCCGGGCTTGGTCAGGATTTCGATGCGTCCGAATCCCGGCCGGTCGAACTCCGGCGCGTACGGATTCGAATTGATGCGGATTTCGCGAATCGACGATTTCGGAGGCAGGTTGCCGCCGGTGAATCCGTCGATGTAAATCTGCCCTCCGCTCGGCCCCGCCGCCGGACCGGCCATAGCCTGCAACTGCTGCGCGAGCTCGTCCGGATCGTCCGAAAGCGCTTCCAGCTCCTTCGCATGCAGCACCAGTGCGTCGCCGTTCGACCCTGGATCGGTGGTCACCTGCCCCGCCGTTTCCTCGACGTTCACCACCTGCGATTCGGCTTCGATGGTGAGCTGAACGTCCAGAGTTTGCGGCGACGTGATCTCAAAACCAGGCTTCTGACTGACGGTAAATCCCTTGGCGATCACCCGCACCGTATACTTGCCCGGTTGGAGAGAAATAAAAGAATACTGGCCTTTATCGTCCGATGTCGCGCGCTGTTCCGGGCCCGGGCCGCGCAGTTGCACCAGGGCGCCTGGAACCAGGGCTCCGGAGGGATCGGTGACGGTGCCGCGCAGGCTCGGAGGCGTCTGCGCGTGCAATAAAGAAGACACGATGAGCGCAAAAATGGATACAGTTTTCATGTTTATATTCGTTTCTAGTTCATGATCATGGACGGAAGATCGAGACTTTGCAGTCCGCCCATGCCCATCCCGCCGCCGCCCTGTGCGCCAGCGCCGCCTCGTCCGCCGCTGGGAACGGTGGCCATCTGAATCAGCAGGTCCGCGTTGCCCAGCAGCATAATTGCAGTAACTTCGTCGGGCTTCGCACCCTTGGTGCTCGAAACCACGATTTTTTCTCCGGCTTTTAATTGGTCCAGCTTCGCCGCCGGCATCCGTTCCACCATCTGCGACATATCGGGCATGCGCGCCCCTGCTCCAGGAGGAGGGCCGCCTGCCGGAGGTGCGCCGCCCGGCGCGCCTCCACGACCCATCATCATGCCCGCCATGTCCGGCATCTTCTTGATCTGCGAATCCCCGGTCAATTTAATCGTGAGCGGCTTGTTGGTCCCGATTTCCGTAACCGTGATCGAATCGGGATTGATCGCGGTAATCGTGCCGGCCTTAGTGACAAAAGTCCCGAAGACCACCTCTTCGGCCGTGACTTTCAGCCCGTCCTCGCTCTTCGCTCCGCGGGCGCGCAACTGGTCGCCGACACTGACTTCGTCCAGTTTGCTGATCCGCGCATCCTGGAACTTGACCGAATCCGCGCTATAGCGGCGATACGCGGTTTTATCATCCACCGTCACGGTCATCAAAATTTCGCCCGTCAAGCCGCGTTTTTTGAGCGTCAAAGTATTTCCCGTCTTGGCCGAAATCACTCCGGCAATCCCGCGCTTGGTCCAATCGAGACTATCCGCTTCATTGCGCTTCGAAATATCGGTGGCCGCCATCACCAGAATGCGCAGCGCTTCGGTGGTTCCGGGCTTGAACGAAACCAGAACGCGATCGCCAAGCGCCATATCGGTCATCTTCATGGCAGCGGCCTTTTTCAAATCCCTCTCGCCCGGAGCGACGCGCTGAAAAACCGTCTCCGGCGTCATTTTGACGTTCACCGCATCGGTATTGTCGGGCTTCACCACCACCACCGCGTCCTCTGCCTTGAACTCGGTAATGGAGCCGAGAATCGCCTTCGGGCCCGTCTGCGCGAATGCCCCTGCGCACAAAAACAGCAACGATAAGAACCTGTTCATTACTACTATCAGACGACGGCGCGGGCCCTTCAGACCGTTAAGTTTTGTAAAACCGCTACGTAGCGCGGACGGAATGGGTTACAAAGAAGATAGAGATGTCCGAAAAATCGATCCTTCTGGTTGAGGATGATACGGAGCTTTGCGCTCTGATGACCGATTTTTTCTCCCAGCATGAGTTCAAGCTGGAAGCGGCGCACGACGGGCGCCGGGGGTTGGCCAGGGCACTGGAAGGAAGCTTCGATCTGGTGATTTTGGACGGAATGCTGCCCGTGCTGGACGGTTTCGAAGTGCTGAAGCAGTTGCGCCGCCGCAGCGCCGTGCCGGTGATTATGCTGACGGCGCGCACGGAAGAGCGCGATCGCATCGCCGGATTGAACGCCGGCGCCGACGATTATCTTCCCAAACCGTTTGGCCCCGATGAACTGCTGGCCCGCATCCGCGCGGTGCTGCGGCGCGCCGGCGCGACCGAACAAGGCAAGTCGCAGACCTTCGAGATCGACGGGTTGACGCTCGATGAGCGCGCCCGAGAAGTCTGGGCCGGCAGGGAACGCATTGACGTGACTTCCATTGAGTTCGACATTCTGGACCTTCTTGCCAGGTCGGCCGGCCGCATCGTCTCGCGCGATGAATTGACCGCCGTGCTGCACCAGCGCGAATCGAATCCGTATGAAAGGTCGCTCGACGTGCACATCAGTCATCTACGAAAAAAATTGGAACACGGCGACATGACGCCGATCCGCACGGTGCGTGGCGTCGGATACATGTTCACTGCGGGGAAAACGGAATGAGATCGGTTTACGCAAAAGTATTGTTGTGGTGCTTCGGGACGCTGGTATTTTCTCTCGTCGCCTTTGCCGTGATCTCGACGGCGGCTCAGGTGCGGGCGTTCGGCCACGGCGGGCCTTTTGAAAAAGTGTCAACCTGGCAGATGCAGGAGGCGCGCGAGGCCTACGAATCGGGTGGCGTGCCGAAGTTGCAGGCATACCTCGACCGTGTGGACAAGCATTTCCAAGTGGACCATCACTTGGTGGATACGTCCGGGCGCGATATGGCCACGGGCGAGGACCGCTCGGCGTGGCTGACGGTGAAGCAGGCCAGGCCTCTGCCGTGGCCATTCGGGATGTTCAGCTCGGTGGGACACCGCGGCGAACAGCACGTGATGGTGGCGAACACCTCGCGCGACACTCCGTATCGATGGATCGTCGTCGCGCAGCCGATGAACAACGATCCGTGGAATTTTCTTCCTTATTATTTGCTGGTGTTCGTCGCCATCGCGCTGCTGTGCTGGCTGCTGGCGGTGAATCTGGCGACGCCCTTACGGGCCTTGGCGCGGACGGTCGACCGCTTCGGCCGCGGCGATCTTTCCGCCCGCGTTCATTCGCGGCGTCGCGACGAAATCGGCAATCTTGCTCGCGCCTTCGACGACATGGCGGAGCGCATGGAAACGCTGCTAACCGCGGAGCGCCGCCTGTTGCAGGATATTTCGCACGAACTGCGCACACCTCTGGCGCGCCTGAGCTTCGCGGCCGAATTGTCCAGAACAGCCGAGGATCGCAACGCGGCAACCGCTCGATTAAAGAAAGAAATCGGACGTTTGACCGACCTGGTGGGCGCGCTGCTTCAAGTGACGCGCGCCGAAGGCGATCCGTCTTCTCGAAATCTGACAGACCTGCCGCTGGACGATTTTCTGCGCGAAGTCGTCGACGACTGCGCAGTGGAAGCCGAAGCACGGGGTTGCAGCGTGAAGTTGGAAACCTCGGCGTCGCTTCACTTCCGGGGCGATCGCGAACTGCTGCGCCGCGCCATGGAAAATATCGTCCGCAACGCCATCCGCTACGCGCCCGAAGGGACTCCAGTGGAAGTAAAACTCTCCTCCGAACACGACGACGCGGAAATCTCAGTGCGCGACTACGGCCCCGGAGTGCCGGAAGCGGAGCTGCCGAAAATCTTCAAGCCGTTTTTCCGAGTAGATGAATCTCGCGATTCCTCCACCGGAGGAGTAGGATTGGGCCTCGCCATCGCCCATCGCGCGGTAACAGTGCATCACGGCACGATGACCGCAAAGAACGCAGGTCCAGGGTTGCTGGTGCAGATTGAGCTGCCGTTGCATAGCGAGTAGCCAGTAGAACGCAGGTTCCGGATGATACCTGATGCGTAGCACTTTCCGTACTGGTCAGGCTTCGCGACGTCAAGCGCGGTCAATAGCTGTAGCTGTTCGGCCCCTTCTCGAAGATGACGGCCAACTTCCCCATGACTTGCCTTTCAATCCGGCCTGCATTCAGCGTACCAGTATGTACGTTGTCGCCAGCCGTCGGCCTCGATGAGTTTGATCACGTCCCTGACGTTCACGGCACGGCCTTCAGCAACTCCTCCGCATACACCGCTCCCGCAGGAGTCTCCTCGTGTTTGAAAAATACGAACACGTCGCGGCCGTCGGCTCTCAGGCGTTGAACTCTTGTCGCGATTTCGGATCGTTCCTCGGGCGAATAGTCGTCCTTGCGCAGGCGGACATAAACGAAGTTGGCCGTGATCGCTTCCGGTACTTCGAATTTTTCCGATTCGGCGAGACACAGCGCGACTCCGTGCTTTTCGAGCATTCCGTTTACCTCATCGGTAAGCCATGTCTTGTTGCGGAACTCGAAGGCGTAACAGATGTCGCGCGGGAGTTTTTCGAGGAACGCGGCCAGCAGCGGAGGATCGGCTTTGAAATTCGGCGGCAACTGGAATAACACCGGCCCGAGGCGGCGCGTGGCTCGCAGCGGATCGATCGCACGGAAGAAAGCTTCCGTAAATTCGGATTCGCGCAGGCGCAGAATGTGGGTGATCCGCATGTGCGCTTTGCAGGCGAACAGAAATCCTTCGGGGGTGGCCAACACCCAGTTTTCCAGCGTCGACGCCTTTGGCAACTGGCGGAAGGTGTAATTGATCTCGACCGAATTCAGGCGCGCGGCGTAGTGCTTCAGAAAATCTTTCGCGGCCAGTTTTTGGGGATAAAAATCCGGCTTCCAGCTGGGATACGCGAATCCGGATGTACCTGCGCAGAGGCGACTCATAGGAGCCACTGTACACTGAAAGTATCGTGGCGGAAAAACTAGAAAAACCCAAGCGCAGCCAGTCTGAGCGATTCCGGGAGCTGTGGCCGGACATTCGCGAGATGGTCCAGCCGAGGCGAGGGATTCTCGCCGCCGGATTCGGGCTGATGGTGATCAACCGGATTAGCGGACTGGTCTTGCCGGTGTCGACGAAACCCCTGGTCGATAAGGTTATCAACGGACATCAGGCTCAGTTGCTGGTGCCGATCGTTCTGGGCGTGCTCGCTGCCACCGTGATCCAGGGCACCACCTCATTCGGGCTTACGCAACTGCTGTCGAAGGCGGCGCAACGACTCATTGCGGAGTTGAGACGAAAGGTCCAACAGCACATCGGGCGCCTTTCGGTCAGTTATTACGACGCGAACAAGAGCGGAGCGCTGGTCTCGCGAATCATGAGCGACGTCGAGGGTGTGCGCAATTTGATCGGCACGGGGCTCGTCGATTTTGTGGGCGGCCTGATGACCGCCTTGATTGCGCTGGTGCTGCTGATGAGGATCAGCGCCTTAATGACCGGATTGACGGTCGCGTTCCTGGTCCTGTTTTCCCTTACGTTGACCAAAGCGTTTGGCAAGATCCGTCCGATTTTTCGGGAGCGGGGGAAGATCAACGCCGAGGTTACCGGGCGATTGACCGAATCTTTGGGCGGAGTGCGCGTGATCAAGGGCTATCATGCCGAGGAGCGCGAGGCCAAGGTATTCGCGGGCGGCGTGCAACGGCTGCTCGATAACGTGATCAAGTCGCTGACCGCGATGTCGTTGATGGGCCTGTCGGCGACCGTGCTGATGGGCATCGTTGGCGCGATCGTCATGTTCGTGGGCGCGCGGGAGATCGCTTCGGGACAAATGACTTTGGGGGATTTCATGTCGTATACCGCGCTGCTGGCCTTCCTGATTGCGCCGGTGGTGCAGATCGTCAGCATCGGCACGCAGTTGACCGAGGCGTTCGCCGGCCTGGAGCGCACGCGCGAAGTCCTCCGCGAACGGCCAGAGGATATGGACCCGCTGAGGACGGTGGCGCTCGGCACGGTGCACGGCGATGTGGAATTCGAGCACGTCGGATTCTCCTACGACAAAGACAAGCAAGTTCTGTTCGACGTGAGTTTTCGTTCGGAGCCCGGAACGGTGACGGCCCTCGTCGGATCCTCGGGATCGGGAAAGTCGACGATTATTTCTTTGATCGCGGCGTTTCATGTTCCCGCGGAAGGGCGCGTCACAGTGGATGGCGTGGATCTGTCGAAGGTGCGCCTGGACACGTATCGGACGCAACTCGGCGTGGTGTTGCAGGACACGTTCCTGTTCGACGGCACGATTGAAGAAAACATCGGATTCGCGCGGCCGGACGCGACCAAGGAACAGATTCTGGAGGCCTGCCGCATTGCGCGCGTGGACGAATTCGCCGAAGATTTCGAGAAAAAATACAACACCATCGTCGGCGAGCGCGGCGTGAAGCTTTCGGGAGGGCAGAGGCAGCGCGTATCGATCGCGCGGGCGATTCTGGCCGATCCGCGGATTCTGATTCTGGATGAGGCAACCTCCAGTCTCGACTCGGAATCGGAGGCTCTGATTCAAGAAGGGCTGCGATTCCTGATGACCGGAAGAACGACGTTCGTTATCGCGCACCGCTTGTCGACCATTCGCAGAGCGGACCAGATCCTGGTGGTGGAATCTGGAAAAATCGTCGAGCGGGGAACGCACGACACCCTGTTCGAGCTGCATGGACGCTACTGGGATCTGTACACGCGCCAGCATGGCCTGGAAGCGAATTTGTTTCTCGCACCCGGCGAGGGCGACACGGTGGAGGAGACCGGGCCGGCCAAAGAAGCCAAGGAAGCGGGCATCACCGAGGCGATGCGGATGCTGCGGTAGACGCACAAGGGAAAACTTGGCGCCTTTGCGTCTTTGCGTGAGACTGTGGCTAGAGCATTTTCGGAGCTTTCGTAGACCGCGACAGCGGGACGTCGTCGTTATCCCCGCCCTTACGGGACGGGGTTATAACCCCTGGCGTGAGCCAGGGGATGGAGATAAGCGGTCTCCGGTAATTCAGAAAATGGTCTAAAATCCGATGCCGACCAGAAACGCGATCTGGTTCTGGTTGGAATTGACGATGCCGCTGAAGCTTTTCAACACGTCCCCGGTGTAACGGACTTCGGGGGAAATGCGCAGCACCAGCGCGTGAACTTCCACGCCCGCTCCCAGCACGACGCCGAAATTAGACGTATTGTTCGCAGTGACTAGATTCTTGATATCCGATAAGTGGCTGAAGTCGAGCCCTCCTTCCACGTACGGCTTCACCGGCCCTTTGAAGAACTTGTACTTCGCCACCACCGGAAAATCCCACTGGCCGGTGGAGGCCGAGGCGAGGACGTTATTGAAGTGCAGGCCGCGGTAGAGCGCATCGGCTTCGATGGAAAAATGCAAGGGCAGCCGGACTTCCACAAATGGTCCGAGGGTGTACGCGTTGGAGCTTGCGGTCAGAGTCGCTACGGTCGGATAGGGCTGGTTTTGAAACGCATCCGTAAACGGAACTCCGATCTTGAGTCCGCCCACGACGGGCTGCGCGTGGACCAGAGTAGTTAAAACAAGAGAGGATAAAAATGTTTGAAACAGCTTCATGCTTTCATGGTACGTCACAGCAGATGAAACGTCACCTGCACCTGGGCCGGCGCGGTGACCGGACGGCCTCCGGCCATGGCCGGGCGGAACTTCCACCTCAGAACCGCGGCGACGGCTTTTTCGTCGAGCCCCAGTCCCAGGCTGCGCACCACGCGGACATTGGTGACACGGCCGTTCACATCCACGTCGATCGCCAGCAGCACGGAGCCCTGATGACGCGCCCGGCGCGCTTCATCGGTATACTCGGGCTCCTCGGCGTGCAACAGTTTCGGCTCCTGGGTGATGCCGAGGGCACTGTAGGAAACCGTTCCCTGCCCCGGACCTTTTCCGATGCTCCGCCCCGTGCCATCGCCGATTCCGAACGGGCCTCCGGAACCACCCGATAGAGGTCCGACTTTGCCCATCGGATCGCCAATATCCGGCACGTTGATGTTGATATCCGGAGCGTCCACCATCGCCTGCTGGACGGCCAATTTTGGATTTTCGATCCGCGCTGCCATCGGCGGCACGAATATTTTCGCGATCGCGCGCGGGGGAGTTTTGCCGCGCGACGCAGGCAACGGATTTCGCTGGCCTCCTCCGCTTTGATCCTTGACCTGAGACGCCAGGCGCGGGGCGAGGAGGGGCACCACCCGATCCGGCAGCCGCGCGACGTTGTTTCGCACCGAAGGGAGGGAGGCCAGCAACAGAAGCAGCACGATCGCACCCGCGTGTATCGCCGCGGACGCAAAGACGGGCCCTCTTCGCATGCTAAAAAACTAGCACGTCTAGGGCCGCGCCCAGGCCGATGAAAATGCGTCTGTGCCTCGTGTCGCTCCAGGCACACCTGTGCCGTTATAACTGCTCGCGGGCCGCCTGGGTGGCCAGCTCATCGCAGCGGTTGTTGTCCGGATGGTCGGCGTGGCCCTTGGTCCAGGTCCACTGCATCTGGTGTTTGCTCACCAGGTCGTCCAGCGTCATCCACAGGTCCTGGTTGACCACGGGCTTCTTCGCAGCGGTTTTCCAGCCGTTGCGTCTCCAGCCCTTGATCCACGTGGTGATGCCGTTCTTCAGATACTCCGAATCGGTGACGACTTCCACTTCGCATGGTTCGCGAAGCGCGCGCAGACCTTCGATGGCGGCGGTGATTTCCATCCTGTTATTAGTGGTGTGCGGCTCGGAGCCGAACATTTCCTTCTTCTTTTCGCCGGAGCGCAGGATGCACGCCCATCCCCCCGGCCCGGGATTGCCGATGCAGGCGCCGTCGGTGATCAATTGCACGCGTTTCATTACCTTCTATGCTAGTGGGTCGATCCGGGATGGCGCTGGTATCTCCAAGCCGAGTATCATAAAAAGTAGTGCAGGACCCCGAAGTAAACTCCCCCGACCAAGAGCAGCCGCTGGTGCTCATTCCGGTCACGGCCGAAGATGTCGCCCGGCGGATGATGCGTGTCCGGCTGACCGCGACCGTCATGATCCTGGCCGTTCTGGGCGCTGCCGGCTATCTGTATAAGCGCTCCGTCGACCCTCTGAACGCGAAGGAATCGTACGACGCGGGCGTGCGGTTATTCAAAATCGCGCGCTACAACCAGGCCATTCTCTCGTTCGACCGCGCCGTCGCGTTGAAACCGGACATGGTGGATGGTTACATGATGCGCGGGAAATCGTACGTCGGCGACGCGAAGCCCGAACAGGCCCTGCCCAACTTCAGCAAGGCGATCGAGTTGCGTCCCTCCGATCCGGAAGCGTGGGTCGAACGCGGCAAGGCGTATCTGGAACTCAACAATTATCGAGCCGCGATTGCGGACGCTTCGCAGGCCATTTTGGTGAACCCCGTGCAAGCTTCCGCGTATAACCTGCGCGGCGCGGCGATTCGTAAAAGCGGTGATCCGAAAAAGGCGCTCGATGATTTCAATCGCGCCGTGGACCTGGCGCCCACCGCCGACAATTTCTACGAACGCGGCGCAACCTATCAAATGCTGGAAGAGCATCGCCTGGCCATCGCCGATTTCGATCAGGTGATTGCCATCATCCCCGACCTGGCCAGCCCGTTTTTTGCCCGCGCCGAATCGCGGCGCGCCCTGGGCGAATTCGAAGCGGCGGAGCGCGATCACCGGCAGGGCCGGATTTTAGACGGCCACTAGAAGCTCGCGCTCGAAGAACGCGTCGACCATCCCCAGAATCTGCCGCGCCTCGGTGGCTTTATATATCTCCACCCGCAAGTGGGACCCGTTGCGCACGCCGTGCGTGAAATAGGTGGCGAACTGCTTCATCTTGCCCACCGCGTCCGGCGCGTCGTGATTCGACAGCATGGTGTAATAGCGGCGCATGATATCGTAGCGGTCGCGCTCCGAAGGAACGTCGTAGCGGCCCGTGCGCACATACTGGTCGATCTGGCGGAAAATCCATGGATTCGACGATGCCGCGCGCCCGATCATGACCGCATCGCAGCCGGTTTCCTTCACCATGCGGACCGCGTCTTCAGGAGTCAGAATATCGCCGTTGCCAATCACCGGAATTTTCACCGCGTCCTTCACTTCGGCGATGCGCGTCCAATCGGCGTGACCGGCATAGCCCTGTTCGCGCGTGCGGGGATGCAGCGCGATGGCCTGCAAACCGCAATCCTCGGCCAGCTTCGCCATGCGAACGTTCACCAGTTCGCGGTCGTTCCAGCCGGCGCGAAATTTCATGGTCAGAGGAATCGTAATCGCGGAGCGCACGGCCGTCAGCAGACGTTCGACCAGCGGTAGGTCGCGCAGCAGGCCGGAGCCTCCGTTGCACGTCACCACTTTTTTCACCGGACAGCCGAAGTTGATGTCGACAATGTCGAATCCGCGGTCCTGGCAGTGGCGCGCGGCATCGGCCATCACCTGCGGATCGGAACCGAACAACTGCGCCGAAATCGGGTGCTCATCGGGATCGAAATAAAGATAGCGAAAGGTCCGCCCAGGCCGCGCGCTTCCCTTGGCAATGGCGACGATGCCGTGGGAGCTGGTGAACTCGGTCATAATCAGTCCGCAGCCGCCCTGGGCGCGGATCAGGCGGCGGAAGACCGTGTCGGTGACACCGGCCATGGGAGCGAGAACCGTCGCCGGGGCGAGATCGATGAGGCCGATTTTGAAGCTTTTCGGGAACACTCCCCTTTAGTTTAGCGTGAAGTTTTAATTCTCCGTCGGCTTTTCGACGTGGTCGATCACCACGACATCCACCGGCGTTTTTCGCGACGTGAGCCGCAGGCCGAGTTGTTCCTGAATTGCGGTGAAAATAGATGGGCCGGTGTCGGCGTTGGTCCATTCGATCTTTAGGTCGAAGACGCCGTCGATACCGGTCTGATTCACCACCGGAAAGTCCAGCATCCGGGACAGGACTTCGGCGAAATGGTTCATTGTGGCTGCCCGCGCCGTGACGCGTCCCCGGCCCCACAGCGTGGACGATTCTCCTCCCGCGGATTTTTGGAGTTTGGGGCCGCTCTTCGTCACGCCCAGGACGTACGCCGGAATTGTCTTCGATTCACGATGCGCTTCGAGCTTGAACCGGTCCTTCATCAATTCGCGCAGCATCGCCATGATCAAGGCGTCGTCGTCGGTGGGCTCTTCGGCCTTGGCCGAAATGTAGAACGTGTCTGTCTCAAGCCACGGTGGCCCGCCGACGATCTGGTTTGGGCCCACGGCAAACGCGCCCATAATGCATCGCTTCAGGGTCTCGTTTTCGACCAGCAGTTTGCCGTTGCCCGTGGTGACCCCGCCCCCGCCACGCTGGCCGGGAATGCCGGGCCGGATGGAGGCGACCTCAAACTTTGGGGTCTGCGCGAAGATCGCGGATGCAACGGCCAGACCGATTGTCGATCGCAACATGTATGTATGACGTTGGAGTCGACCCGTTCGTTGAGCATGCCTTGTGGGGCGGGCTATCAGCCGGCAGCCTGCTTCCAGCAGGCTTCTTCGTCGATCAAAAAGAGCCCGCCCCACGCGTTCTCTCTTTGAAGAACGCGATCACCCGCTGTTCCGCCGCCTTGGTCGGCCCGGGTGCGCGGGCCGTCGGTAAAGTCGAATTTCTCATAATGCGCCAGGGCCGCTTCGTAGTTGGTCACAGATTCCTCCGGACGCCGGCTGAAGCCGACGCTGCAAGCTAAAGCTCGCGCCACCCTAGCTCGCTATCCTTTCCCAATCCCCCACTTCGCCGAACTTCACTCCACTAAGCGATGGATCGATACTACGCAAAAGGCCGGTCAAAACCCCTCCCGCGCCGACCTCTACGAATCGTGTCACACCATGCGCGGCTAAAAAGGCGATGGAATCGCTCCATAGCACGGGATTCGGGACCTGCTGAAACAAACCCTCGCGAGCCTCCATGCCCGACCGGATCTCGCACGCATGCCAGTTGTTCACGAGCGGCACTTCCAAATCGCGAAATTCCGTGGCGTCGAGGTCGACCTTCAGCTTCTCCTGCGCGGGCTTCATCAGCGGGCAATGGAAAGGCGCGCTGACGGGCAGGATAATCGCCCTCTTCGCGCCCGCCGCCTTGGCCAGTTCGCACGCCCGATTCACCGCGCCGGCGTGACCGGCAATCACGATCTGGTCCGGCGAATTGAGGTTCGCCGCGGTCACCACCTCGCCTTGCGCCGCCTCCGCCAGCACGCCGTCCAGCCTTTCGCGCGGCATCTTCAGCAGCGCCGCCATCGCTCCGACGCCCGCCGGCACCGCCGCCTGCATGTACTGTCCGCGCTTGCGTACCAGCCGTACAGCGTCGGCGAATTTGAGCGACCCGGCCGCCACCAGTGCCGAGTATTCACCCAGGCTGTGTCCCGCGACATAATCGGCGGCGATTCCCTTTGCGCACAACACCGCGTGCGCCGCGATGGACACCGTCAGCAGCGCGGGCTGCGTATTTTCAGTAAGCTTCAGCGCCTCCTCAGGACCTTCAAAACAAAGCTTCGATATGGAAAACCCGAGCGCCGCATCGGCCTCATCGAACACCCGCGCCGCTTCCGGATAGTATTCAGCTAGGGTTTTGCCCATGCCGGCGAACTGGGACCCCTGGCCGGGGAAAAGAAATGCCTTAGACATGCCCTCCCAGATTACCAAGCTAAGAAAAAACCCGGATCCTTTTTCCATCCAGATGCGTCGATATGGATGAGAAGAGGAGGGACGCAATGAATAGAATGATGACGAGTACAAAACTTGCTTCCATCACTAGCACAGCCAAGGTTTATTGCCCGATGTGCACTCACACCGTCGACGCTACGGTGGAGCATCATCCGCGGCATGCGTATGTGAAGCGAGGCCAAAAGTGCCCCCGCTGTTCCGGCTCGCTGGATGCCGGATACATTATGTACCTTGAACGCGCGGCCTAACTTGATATAGTGAGATTGTGAAGAAGAGACGCGAATCTCCGCTGCCCGGGACGCCCGTCGTGGAAACGGCGACGCCCGACGCGATTATCGAGCAAGCCCGCCTCGCCATCGAAGCGGACCGGGTAAAGAAACCCGCGGGGTGCGTCATCTGCGGCGAGGAAAGCGCGCCTATCTCCACCGAAGGCCTGTGCTGGGTCTGCCGCCGCCTCAAACTGAGCGCCTGGCGGGATTCCGACACGCAGATGACCGCACAAGAGTAGGAACGTTTGTCCGCATGCTGACCAGGGTGCGGAAAAAGTCGGCGACTTTTTCGTTTTTCTCGTTCGCCATCAAAATCAGCCCTCGAATGGCCTCTGTCGCTGGTCCTGGGGCATTTCGCCCGCGCTGAGCCGCGCCGGGGCGACCCTCAAGCTGCGGCCGACAGCAGCGTTCGCATGCGCACCAGGCTGTACGCCGCCGCGCCCGTCGTGAACATCCATGCGACCCGAGCTCGCCCGCGGTGCCGCACTTTGCGCAGCAGCGCGACGCTCTTGATCCACCTGAAAATTTCCTCGATCCGCTTGCGCTTCCGCTGACTCACCACGAACGCACCGTGGCGCGTGGTGCGCGCGTCGACGTGGCTCAGGCGCCTGATATGCGGACTTTCATGCGGCGTCATGCCCATCGCGCGAACGCCCGTCACGAAGTGCCGCTCGTCGAAACCCTTCTCGCAACCCACCGTTTTGCGGCCCTTGCCGCGCACCGCACGCAACAGCTCAAGAGCCGTCTCGCGTTCCGCTTTCGGATTGGCCACCGAAACGCGCACGCCCGCCAGACCATTGCGATTCTCACTCAGCACATGACCATGTGCACCAACTTGAACGCTGCGCCCGCATGGAGAACCTGCCGCAGCGGATGATCCGACGGAACCCGCTGCTCGGGCATCAAATAACTAAACATCGCCGCTTGCTGTGTGTCTTCTCCACGCATGTAGTCAAGGCGATGGGCTCGACAAAAGAAATTACCGAGCCGCCGAGTTTTTCCGCAGCCTGGTGAGCATGGCGGTTCAACGGCGGACAGACGCGGAAACGGCGTAGCTAGCTTCCGCGCTCTGTTTCATTCTGGCTGCTGGCTACTTCGACTACTCTCCCACCAAGGCCACCAACTGCTGCGTGACCGTATCCATTGCATCCGATTGCGCCGACATCGACGAGCTGGCCGTCGCGCTCTGCTGCGCGCTCGCCGCGGCCTGCTGCGTGATGCGTTCGATCTCGCTCAACGACCCGGCGATGTGTTCGATGCCCCGCGCCTGCTCGCCGCTCGAGACACTTACCTCGTCCACTAGTCTCTTCACTTCCACGGTCGACTCGGTAATCCCTCGAATGGCCTTCGCCATGTGGTCCAGTTTCGCCTTCCCTTCGCGCGTTGTCTCAATCGATTCGGCGATCAGGTTCGACGTATCTTTTGCCGCCTGCGCGCATCGCCCTGCCAGATTGCGTACTTCGTCGGCAACCACGGCGAAGCCCATGCCGGCCTCGCCCGCGCGCGCCGCTTCGACCGCCGCATTCAGGGCCAGAATATTAGTCTGAAATGCGATTTCATCGATGATCTTGATGATTTTCGCGATCTTCTCCCCGGCCGCGCCGATGTTATGCATGCTCGAAACCATCTCGCCCAGTTGACGGTTGGCATCCGTCACTTGCGTATCTGTCTTCGCCATCAGGCGCGTCGCCTGCTGCGAATTGTTGGCATTGCTCTGGGTCATCGAGCTCAATTCCTGGCTCGACGCCGAAGTCTCTTCTAACGACCCGGCCTGCCGTGATGCCCCTTCTGCCAACGCCTGGCTGGCCGATGAGATTTGGCCCGATGCATCGGAAACGCCGCGTGCGCAGCCCGCGATCTGGCTGGTCAGCTGGCGCAATCTCGCCGTAATGCCGCGCGCCACGAACACGAGTCCGATTCCTACCGCGACGCAGAGCGCCAGTAATCCGACCGTAACCCAGCGGCTGCCCGCTTCCTTGATTTCGGCGTTTTTCGAGGTCACCGACAACTGTTCCGTCTGCTGCTCCACCAGGCCCCGAGCCAGGTCGCTCATCTTTGCGAGCCTGGGCAGCAGGGTATCGTCGAACGCCTTCAGCGCCTGGTCCATCTGCTGTTTTTGTAGCATAGCGACAAACCCTTCCTGCGTCTTCTGCAGAGCGTTCTGCTCGGCGTCGAGTGCGGCGAGTTGCGTTCGCGTCTCCTCCGACGACGGCAGTGCCGTAAAGTCCGCTAATTCCCGACGCCCCCGATTTTCGGCCTCCGCGTACTGCTTCAGATACATCGCGGACTTGTCTTTTTGCTGCAGCATTTCGCTGGATGCCACCGCTCGCTCCAGGCCGGTCATCTCCGCTGAGGCTGCCAGAATCTGGCCGGCCAGCATCTGCTTCTTGGCGGTCACGCGGACCGCGTTATCCAACTCCGCTCCCAGGTCCAGATTGATCTTGAGAGATGTCACCCCCAGAATCAGAACCAGGGCGAGCATTGCGCCGAAGCTCGTAAAGAGCTTCGTGCCTATAGTGGCTTTCCATTTCACGGGTGTCGTCTCCTACGTCTACATCTTGAAATCAAAATCGAGCGCCGCGACGGCTTTCGTCGGGGCCCCATCCTGCGTGAAGGGGGTGAATTTCCACTTCTTCACTGCGCTTAGGACCGATGGCGTCAGCATCGCGTTGCCGGAAACGATCTTTACGTTCTCCACGTTGCCGTCCGCGTCGATGGTGACGTCCACCTGCACCCTTCCCCCAATCTTTAACTGTTTGGCGATCGGCGGATAGTCGGGCGCAGTCTTGTTGGTGGCGGCTTTCATGGCGACGTCGGTGCCCACGCGGATCTCGGCGCTGGCAACCATGCCGAAGCCCAGCAGCAAGATCAGAATTGCGGCATAACGAAATTGTCGGTACATAGATTCTCCTGATAATCGTTCGCGCTGACGCGCTTGTGACCCTTATCGGAGAACAGAAGGTTTTCTTTACCGAGCCGCGACCGCAGGGAGCGGTCTAGTGCTGCGACCGGATGAATAGTTTGTTCTCATCCCGACGGCAAGGCCCGTGGAGCCCCATGCGTCAGCTTGGGGCTATTGCGGTTCCCAGTGCCAGCCCCAAGCTGACGCATGGGGCTGAATTGCAAACAAATCATCCGGTCGCAGCACTAGTAGGAAGAACGCTCGTAGGATTCTTCGGCCGCTACGCGCGAGCGCATCCGCCGGCTGCCGGGCCATTCCAGGCGCATGTCCTTGCAGACTTCGTCCAACATCTCCGTGGTGCAGGTCTTCGATTCCTGGGCGAAAGCGGTGAGCAGCAGATTATCGCAGATCGCGTTGATCAGGCGCGGAATCCCCTGCGAGCGCAGATGGATTTCGGCCAACATTTCCTCAGTGAAGATTTCCTGCTCCGGCATCCCGGCGATTTCCAGGCGCGATTCCATGTATTCCACCGCGTCGCGCAGCGTGAACGGCTGCAAATTGCAGCGCAATACGATTCGCTGCTTCAGTTGGCGAAGATTCGGCGCGTCCAGTTTGCGATCCAGTTCAGGCTGGCCTGCCAAAATGATCTGCAGCAATTTTCCGTTGCGGTTTTCCAGGTTTCCCAGCAGGCGGATCTCTTCGAGAACGTCCCAATCCAGGTTGTGCGCCTCGTCGACAATCAGGACGACGGTACGGCCTTCCTGCGCCTGTTCCACCAGTAGCTGATTGAGGGCAAAGAGAACTTCCGTCTTCGAGGTACGCGGGCACTGCAAGTCCAGATCGTACGCGATCATCTCGAAAAACTGGTCTGAATTGATCCGGGAGTTGAAAATGAACGCGAATTCAATATATTGCGCTTCCAGGTAATCACGGAGACACTCCAGCATGGTCGTCTTCCCCGTGCCGACCTCGCCCGACAAGACGATGAATCCCTTGCGAGCCTGGACGCCATACACCAGATTCGCAAGCGCTTCCTCATGCTGCTCACTGCGATAGAAGAACGCCGGGTCAGGACTGAGACTGAAAGGGTTCTCCGAGAAACCGAAAAAGGCGTTGTACATGTTGGACCCGTTTACCAAAATGGAGGGCTTAATCTGCACTTCGCGCCCTCTCTTATTAATACTCTTCGATAGTACCACGCAAAAACGTGAGGGCAAACGGATTTTAAGTGCTGGACGTACTATCAACCACTTCGAGCAAAACATACCCCGCAAGGCTGGCGGGCTGATTGCCCTGGAATACCACTCTCCGAGTCTTCGGGAACGGCAATCCGGTCTGAATCGCCCGCTGGTAAATTGTTGTCTGCCTCAGGATTTTACGGTACGACTCGTCCTGGGTGTCGAGGTACGCGGACTTGCCGATTAATCCCCCGCCCCAGCCAATCGATAGGATACAAGCATCTTGGCGTTCCGCGACGGCGGCGGCTTTTTGCTCTAAATTGGCAACGGTGCTGTGTAAATGGGACAAGCCGGCGAGCTCGGCGTAGGCCTTGTGATGGGCCAACAACTTGGCCGCGTAGCGGTTCGATGCCTGGAACTGCTTTATGCGGTCAGAAGGCGATTTCTCGCGCCAGAAGCCGTCGAACATGGTTCCAGCCGACGCCATTTCCACGAACAAAGGCGTGGAATCGTCCGCCCTGCTGGATGTGCCTCGCTGCGATTTCCAGCCCAGTTCGTACTTGCCGCCGCCCTTGGGAACCAGGGTCGAAACGCGCAAGAGGTGGATTTTCATGCCGGCATGGGTGATGGGCGCCGAATCGCCCGCGGCGAAGCGCTTCATCCGGCTGGAACCGGCCCCTCCCAGCACGGCCTCTTCGGCGCGGAGAGCGGGATTACGCGGCAGACGTTCTTCAGCACTCAGGCGCTCCGACAGATCACGCATGGAGCCTTCGGTCCAGCGGTCGGCGACGGCGCCGGTGCGCAAGGCGCCCTTGATCGCCGTGCCAGGAATATAAGGACCGGCGGGCGATACCGCGAAGGTCGGAATGAAGAGGTTTTCCGGCTGCGCCTTTTCCCAGTGCGGAATGGCGTTTACGTTTTCGAACGGGATGCGGCGGCCGGCGAAGTTTTGCGCGAATCCTCCCCAGGCGGCGAAATCCAGGCGGTCGGCTTTCTTGAGCTGCGCGAGGTAGCCGTCCAGGCGCGGGCCTTTGGACAGCAATTTGAAGATGCGGCGCTGATCGAGGACGTTGACGTGATCCTTCCAGACCATATAATCGATAGGCGAGAGCTTTTGGCCGTCGCCGATCAGCGTAGGCGTCAGGCAGGTGATGCGGTATCTCATGCCGGCCTCGTTGCGGGAGCAGCATTCCTAGGAATGCTGTTGACGGGTATTGGAATCGTCAGCGCGAATCCGGCGCGATAGACGGGATGCTCGAAATTTTCGGGCGCGACGTCGGAAGCCGCGCCTACGGGAGCGGACGCGCTGACGATGACGCTGCCTTCGGTCAACATGCGTGTCGGTTTTTTCTCATCGCCGTAGCTTTCAACGCGACCTCCGCGGGTGGAGAGAGCGTAGTTGCCGTGCTGCCAGTCGATGGGGTCGGACTCAGCTGGATGAAAAACGGATAGGAGCCAGTATCCTGTGGCATCTTCGCTTCGAGGGATGATCAGCTGCGGCAATTCGCCTTCGACGATTTCCGGCATTTCGGAACGTCCCCAGCCGCGCGAACGGCCGCCGCCGAATCCGCTATCGGCGAGCAGGCGTAGCCCGCCTTTCAGTAGAGCATTCCAACGCTCCTTCGCGGGATCGTCTGCAAATGAGGCGACGAACCATAGGCCGGCGCCGGGAGTGAATTCGAGACAGGCGATCGAATGCGGCGCAACGCTTTCGCCGCAGCGATCGACGGCAGCGTTGGAACGGACGCTCACGCGGAACGGGCCCTGCGCGCCGCCGGAGACCAGGCATTCACTGGCTCCGTCGATGGCCCAATTTTCTTCGGCCATGGGGCGGCCCGAGATTAGAGTCTCGACTACCTTCAGGGGAACGAAGCGCGCGCCTTTAAATCGCACTTTGGCGGACGGCGGAGGGGGCCAGACATTGCGCGGAGGCACAACGTAAAGCGTTTCGCCGTAAAAGGGGAAACAGGAACTGAAGCGGACGGCAGGCTCGGGGGAGCGGGCGGTCGCGTCCAACCAGGAATCGAGTTCGCCGAGGCGTGACATCGCACTGGTCACGGCGGAGTAAAGCGAATCGCTGTGATAGATGCGGTCGACGCGATCGCGGTCGCCCGAGTCGGGACCGATGCGCCAGGGTCCTGTTGGGCGGAGCTTGATTAACAGCGCGGACATTTATCTCCTAGCGAAAGTCCCCTGGCTGACGCCAGGGGTTATAACCCCGTCCCGTCAGGGCGGGGATCGCACTCGCCGCGCCACAGCACCGCTCCCTGTGGTCGCGGCTCGGTAGAGCACTGATGACAGCAGGTAGATTCGCGGGCGTCATGACAGTTTCTCAGCAAACGAGGGATCGTTCGCGAGCGCCTGCAATGTTCCCAAATCACCGGCGGCTAGTTCGGTCTCCGAAGCTCCGGAGGAGTAGAACGAACGGCCGCGCCATACCAGCTTCAGATTCTTGAAGCTGACGCGCCCACTGCCGCGTGAACCGCCGCCGCCGAGAGCGTCGTCTTCCAGCAGACGGAGGCCTTCGAGCACCCGCGCCGGTAGCGCTTTGTCTTCGTCACAAAGCACATCTACGACCAGGCGGATTTTGAACCTGGCTCCGGCAGGGACGCGCTCCAGCGTTCGCGCGTTGGCTTGCGAGGTGATGCGGTCGATCGCGTTTTCGCTTTTCACTTCGGTGATTTCGTCGTCGAGATTTTCGCGCATCTGCGGAGTGATGCTGTCCTGATCGAGAGGCGCATCGTAGATGGTCAGACGCGCCGGGGTGGAGGAACGCCCATCAAGCGCCTCGCCTTCCACGCGGTCGAGACGCAGAGGGCTGCGGCCGAACAGCAGGCCGATTTCGTCGTCGGGGCGGTCGCTCTGATGGATGCGAACTTCCTGGCCCTTGCGCTTCGAAAGATAAACAAGTTCGGCGGGCGAGGTCAGGCCTAGAGCGTTCTCGAGCAGCGAACGAACTTTTCCGCGCAGGGAGCTGCCGGGAATGTAAGGCAGTCCGAAAGCGTCCTTCACGACGGGATTATCCGCGCCGCCGATTTCGAGCGACCCTTTGCCCGCGCCGATGTGCAGACCGGTTTCACAGTGCAGGTCGCCGGAAAGAATCAATTTGCCGATCAATTGCAATTTCGTTTGAGCCGTATGCGTGGCCATCTTTTCTCCAAACGCGCACGACGGAGCTCTGCGCTCCTGTGCGCTTGTGTTCCTTATTCGTTGTAAGCGACGATCGCTTCGAAAAGATCTTTGAACCGCTCGTAACCGCGAGCGTCGTTTTTGCGCGTGACCTGCAACAGCAGCCGCTCCAGCGCGTCCAGACTGCGCAGGGAATGACGCGCGATGGTGTAAGCCAGACGGGCGCGCAACATCACGAACTGATGCTGGCGTTCGCTGTCCGGCGCGCGAACGGCGCGGCGCACGGCGTTATAAAGACGCCGCAACTGGCTCTTCGTGCCGGAGTCCATGTCGCGCATGCGCATAACCACGACGTGGGCCTGATTGTCGAGATAGAGGCTATCTGAGATGAGTTTTTCCAGTTCAATATCGACCGGCCCGTCAAAGGGACGTCCACCGCCTCCGCCGCCGAAACTGGGACGGCCGCCTTCGCGGCGCTCAGCGCCTCGTTCCGGGCGCGGACCACGATCGCCACCGCGATTTTCACCGCCCGGTGGACGATTGCCGCCGCGGTTTTCGCCGCGCGGCTTATCGTCACGCCTTTCGGGGCCTCTTTCAGGTCGGGGAGCGGTTCCCGAATCCCCTCTCGGCCGCGTGAAATCCTTCGTGCTGGCTTTTTTCACGAGCGCTTCCAAATTCACAGGCGCCTTTGCGGGAGCTTCCCCAGACGTTTCGGGAAGATCCGCAGCGGCTTTTGGAGCCTCGGCCACGGCTTCCGCTTTCGCAGCTTCCGCCGGCGGCTCCGCCACAGCTTCTACTTTTTCGATTTCGGGTTGCACTTCTTCTGACATACGATTCCCTTCGTTACTCGGCAGACAGTCATTCTGCTGACAGCCTCGCCCATTCTAGCGCCACGCGGCCCGCGGGTCGCAACTTAACTGTAACGGCGCTGCGGCCGATCAGGTCGGCGATGAGAGCCGTTTGCGCTTTCTGAAAATCACCGCGCTGAGGACCACTTGTTCGGGCCGCGCCTAAAATTCGGCGAATGCGGCGATGATACCGCCATGGGCGCTCGCCTCCACTGCGGCGGGCCTGCCGTTTCGACATTTTCGACTGCGTCTCGCGATAGATGCCGCAGAGGTCTTTCAAGTACTGAGAAGAGACGCCGAAATCGGCGATCATGCGGGTGAGCGAATCCTTCAATTCAGCAGCCTCGCCGAACTGCTTCCATTCAAGCGTCCGGCCGAGCACCCAGATGCAGTCCTTGTCAGCCGATTTGGCAGCTTCGAGGCGCTGTCCGGCTTCTTCGAACACGGCGCTCAACGACGCGTCGACCGACGGCGCGAGCGCCAGAGCCATGGTAATGGTCTTTCCTTCCGGCCCGTCGAAATTCTTGAGATTGGCGTCGGCGAAGCGGTGGAACAGACGCTGTAGCTCCCGCGCCAGGGCGATCAGAGAATCCCACGCGCCGTAGACGGCGAAATCGTCGCCGCCGGAAAAAATGACGGTGACTTTGCGCCAGAATTCGGGCATGGAGCAGAGCACTTCCAGCTCGCCCGCGAAAAACTGTTTATAAAGGACCGAAAGCTGGATGTGTTCTTCCACCGTTTCAGCGCGGCGGATGCGAATGCCGAAGTTATCGACGTCGCCGCGCAGCACTCCCCATGTCTGGAGGCCTGAGGCGCGCGAGGCGATCTCGACGGTGGATGCAGGTTCCAGATTATCGTCGCTGGGCGCCGCGTGGCGGGCGAAAGGTAACGCGTCGGCCGAGGACCAGGCGAGGGTCCAAACATGCTTCCCTTCCCCGATCTGAATGCGGCCTGGAGTTTCGGGAGACCAGGCGGCGGATTCAGCATTGCGCAGCTTCATGCCCAACTGCGTAGCGAAATATTCTTCGCCCGCTTCGATACTGCCGGGGGCGTCGGAAAATCCAGGGGCGCCGCGGCGACGGTCCATTTCCTCGGTCAGTCGGCGCCGGACGATGCTCCAGTCGCCCAGATTTTCGGTGACGCTCCAGAGAAGTTTTAACCCGCTTCCGCTGAGGGCGGAAATTTCAGCCCCCGCGGCTTCAAGAAATTTTTCGGCGGCTTCGCGCGATTCCTCGGGCAGCAGAACCAAGAATTGTCCTCCGCCGCTGGAGCCCAGCAGAATCTTCGACAGTCCCAGTTCGGCCAATAGAGCGCGCGGCAGCACTTCGCTTAACAAAGCAATCCAGTGCGACCGGCCGGTGAAGACCTGATCGTGGTCGTTTTGTGTTGGGGAGTAAAGAAACTCGTCGATGCCGAGGAGCTTCCCCTGAAGAAATATCTGCAAGGACATTCTGGGGCGAAGATAACAGGGTAACACGGGTGGCGTGTCAGGGAGGTTAGAAAAAATCGGTCCCGGTCATTTCGTTACCGGAAAGAGTCCCCAGGCTTACGCCAGGGGTTATAACCCCGTCCGTGAGGGCGGGGATTTTACTGGAGCTTGCGCGGTTCGATGGGGATCATCGCGGTTCGCAGCCAGAACTGGAGGATGCCGTCGAGGGATCGGCACAATTCCGAGAAATCCGGGCGCTTCAAGACGTAGGCGTTGACGTGCAAATCGTAGGCGCGGTTAACGTCGTTGGGCGATGCCGATGACGAGAACATCACGATTGGAATTCGCCGCAGGCGTTCCTGCCCTTTGACGTGCTGCAACACCTCAAATCCATTCTTTCCAGGCATCTGGAGGTCCAGCAGAAGCAGGTCGGCAGCAGCATCCGGGCTTTCCAGCGCGGCGATGGCGGAGTCTCCGTCATGGACCATGTCGAGGTCATGCGAGACGCCCGTCCGTAGCAGTGCGATTTTGATGAGGCTGGCCGTCGTGCGGTCATCTTCAGCCAGAAGAATCCTAGCCGGCCGGTTGCGCATGGAATTTGTAGTCATCTAAACGTTTCGCTCCCGCGGCTGCAACGCTGCCTTGTTTTCACAAATCAACGGGGCAGCCGCGAAGGCGTTTGGGGACTGCGTACTGCATTATGAATATAGCGTCACTACACACGTTTACATAAGTAATGTAAAGATAGCTAACGGTTAGCAAAATCACCTAACTGCGGTATGGACATGATCACAATTGCACATTAACATGTAAACGGAAGAAGCAAATATCTGGGCAATTCCCGAGAACCAGCCGCCATTTCGGGGACCGGTCGTGGTCCTTATCGAGCGGTGTCATCCGACGCTCCGTCTGAGGTTGAGGTTCGAGCCGCACTGGAAAAGCTTCTGTCCAGCTCCGGATTCCGCAATTCTGAGCGCATGAGGCGATTCCTACGCGTGGCAGTGGAGCGAACGCTGGATGGGGAGACGGATCAACTGAAGGAGTTTGCCCTGGGTCATGACGTGTTCGACCGTGGCGCGGGCTACGATCCCCGAACCGATTCGATTGTCCGGGTTGAGGCGCGGCGGCTGCGGAAAAAGCTGCTGGCTTATTACGCGGGCGAAGGGCTGCTGGAGAAAACGATTATTGAGTTTCATTCCGGTAGTTACGTTCCCGTATTCACGCGGCCCAGCGGCACTGCGATCGCCGACAAAGGGCTCGACCCGAAAACGGTGGCCGTACTGCCGTTTTCGAATCTGAGTTCAGATGTGGAGCAGAGCTACTTTTGCGACGGCATTTCCGAAGACATTATCGATGCGCTGAGCTCGGTGGCCGATCTGCATGTGCTGGGCCGGGGAGCGACGTTCACGCATCGGGATCCGGCGCAGGATCCGCGGGCGATCGGCACGGCGCTGGGCGCGGGCACCATCGTCGAGGGCAGCGTGCGCAAAAGCGGACAAATGCTGCGAGTGTCGGCGAGGCTGATCGATGCGGGAACCGGGCGCGTGCGTTGGTCGACCACGGTGGATCGTCCGGAGACGGATGTGTTCGCGATCAAGGATGAGATCGCCACGGCAATCACGGCGACGCTGTGCGACGAATTTAACCGCGTGGTGCGGCTTCCGGCGCGCGCGCCGAGTATAGAAGCCTACGCGCTGTATCTGAAGGGGCGGCATGAGGCCGGCCAGTTGGACGCGGAAGGGTACCGTGTGGCGATCGAGTATTACTCGCGCGCTATCGCAGAGTTTCCGGATTACGCGCCGCCCTATTCGGGAATTGCCGATGTTTACGCGGCGATGACGTCGTGGGGCATGGCGCGGCCGTCGGCCGTGATGCCGATCGCGAAGCGGGCCGCGGAGGATGCTCTGCGCCTGGACGCGGGGTTCGCGCACGCTTACACATCGCTGGGCTGGGTGACGTTCTGCTACGAGTGGAATTGGACGGAGGGGCTGGCGCTGGCGCAGAAGGCGCTGGCGCTGGAGCCGAATTATGCCTACGGGCACATGGCGCTGGGCGCGTTCTACATGGTGCTGGGGCGAATCTCCGAAGGGCGGGAGCGACTGGAGTATTCGTTGGGGCTGAATCCGTTGTCGATACGAGCGCACCGGTTGTTGGGGCTCGCGCTGACCATGGAGGGCAGGTTCGAGGAGTCTGACCGCAGGCTGCGTGCGGCGCGCGCGCTGCTTCCGGGTTCCCATGAACTGGCGTGGATGATGGCGGCCGTTTATCTGGCGCAGGGGCGTATGGAGGAGGGCTTGCGCTACGCGAGGGAGTGCCAGACCGAGCCCGCGGTGCCTCGCATGCTGGCCATGCTGGGCGAGGCGCTGGCGAGGTCCGGCCAGGAGCGCGAGGCGAGGGAAATCCTGAAGCGCGTCGAAGACATGGCCGAGCGCGAGTTTGTCGATCCGTGGTCCTGCTGCCGGCAGTACATGGCCCTGGGCGACGGCGAGAAGGCGCTTCACTTCCTGGACCGGAGCTTCGAGGAACGCTCCACGCTCGCGTTATTCGCCCCGATTGATCCGCTGTTGATGCCGCTGCGGACGGATCGACGATTCCGCGAGATCGTCGGGCGGCTGCATCTGCCCACGCCTCCGCAGAGCCTGGTCGCGAGGCCCTGAAAATAGTCATGGAAACACACTCCAGATTTATCGAGACCAACGGCATCCGCATGCATTGCGTGGAGGCGGGAGAAGGACCGCTGGTGGTCCTGCTGCACGGATTTCCGGAGTCCTGGTATTCGTGGCGCCATCAACTGGGCGCGCTGGCCGATGCGGGCTTTCACGCGGTGGCGCCGGATTTGCGCGGCTACGGGCAAACGGATCGACCGGAGGCGCTGGAGGCGTACGACATTTTTCAGTTGACGGGCGATGTAGTGAGATTGGTGCGCGCGCTGGGCGAGGAATCGGCGGTGATCGTCGGGCATGACTGGGGCGCGCTGGTCACGGCTTACACGGCGCTGTTACGCCCCGATATGTTTCGCGCCGTGGCGCTGCTGAGCGTGCCCTATTCGCCTCGGGGAAGAGTGAAGCCCACCGAATGGGAGCAGCAGAAGTATCCGGGCAAGATTTTTTACCAGGCTACGCTGCGGTCGCCTGGGTCGGATGCATTTCTGATGTCCGATGTGCGCATGAGCCTGTGGAGAGGCCTTTATTCGCTGTCGGGCGAGGCTGAGGAAGCGGATCGCTGGAGCCCGGTGCGGGATCCGGCGGTGCGCACATCGCCGCTGGTGCCCAAAATGCCGTCGTGGTTGACGGAACACGATCTGGATTTCTTAGAAGCGGAGTATAAGCGTGCCGGCTTCACTGGCGGCTTGAATTATTACCGCAATATGGATCGCAACTGGACGCTGACACCGTTTCTCGACGGAGCGAAAATTATCCAGCCAACGCTGTTTATCGCCGGGGATCGCGATCCGGTGATCGAGTTTACGCATCCGGCTTACGAGCGGCTGGCAACCAACATTCCTAACCTGAAAAACAGCGTGCTGCTCCCCGGCGTCGGGCACTGGACCCAGCAGGAAAGACCTCAGGAAGTGAATGGTCTGCTCATTGAGTTCCTTCAGGCATTAAAATAGAAGCAATGAAACGATTTATACCAGTATTGATCGCATGCGCCGCCGCCGCGTTCGCATGGCAGCAGAAGCCGGACCTTCCCGCTCCGTACGCGACTCCTTCTTCGCGCAACAATCCGAAAGTGATCAAGCGCCCGGAAGGCGCGCAATTGAAGCTCGCGGCTGGATTCTCGGCCGAAGAATATCTCACCGATTTCAAAGTCCCCCGCTTCATGCTGCTGGGCTCCCATGGAGAAATGCTGGTGGCCGATAGCGCCCGCAGCGGCGAAGGCTGCGTGTGGATTTATCCCGACATCGCCAAGAGCAAGGACCGTCGCGCGCTGATCGAAAAGCTGGACCGTCCTTATGGCCTCGCGTTCTGGAAGGATTATATTTACGTCGGCGAGACGACGTCGATCAAGCGCTATAAATACGACGCGAAGGCGAAAACCGCCGGTCCGGGTGAAGAAATCGCGTCGCTGGCAGGGTTCGACCGGGGACATTGGACGCGTTCCCTGCTCTTCGACCGGAAGGGAGAGAAGCTGTACGTCGGCGTCGGGTCGGAATCGAACGTCAGCGCGGGCGAGAACCCGAACCGCGCGGCAATCAATCGCTACAACCCGGACGGCAGCGGGCACGATCTCTATGCGACGGGCACGCGCAATCCCATCGGGCTGCACTGGTATCCCGGCACCGATACATTGTGGGCCGCGGTGCAGGAGCGCGATGAATTGGGCGACGATCTGGTGCCCGACTATTTCACGCACATTCAACAGGGTGGTTTCTATGGCTGGCCGTTCGCCTACGCCGGCACGCATGAAGATCCCCGGCGCAAAGGCGAGAATCCTGGGCTGGTGGCGAAGACGATCGCCGGCGATGTGCTGCTCCCGGCGCACGCCGCGGTGCTCGATTTTGCGTTCTATACCGGGAAGCAGTTCCCGAAACATTATCAGGGCGGCGCGTTTTTGGCGTTCCACGGATCGTGGAACCGGTCGCAGAGGCTCGGCTATTCGGTGAACTTCATTCCCTTCACCGATGGCAAGCCGTCGGGTAAGGTCGAGGAAATCCTCACCGGCTGGATGCTCTCGCCGGATTCGAAAGAAGTCTGGGGAAGGCCGGTGGCAATTCTGGAAATGCACGACGGCAGTCTGCTGGTAGCCGAAGACGGCGGCAACAAGATTTGGCGAATTTCCTACAAGGGCTGACGCTGGCGGCCCTTGTGGCCACCACGTCATGGGCCGCTGATTTCTCGCACCGCGCGCACTTGGCATTGAAGCTGGAATGCACCACCTGCCACGCTTCGGTGAAGCAGAGCGCGCACGTGGAAGACAACAATCTGCCGAAGCCCGAGGCGTGTATCGACTGTCACGATCCGGCGCCGTCGATCAAGCAGCCTCGCCAGATCGCGCTGGCGCGCTTCCCTCACGACAAGCACGTCGCGGCCATTCCCTGCCTGACCTGCCACAAGGGCATCGACACTTCGGACGTGACCAACAAGGCGAATTTCCCGCCCATGGCGCAATGCGTAACTTGTCATGTGCAGAAGGAGATTTCCGACAGCTGCTACTTCTGTCACGCCAGGACCATGAACCTGGAGCCGGCCGGCCATGGCGATGGCTGGGTGGATGCGCATACTCGTGTCCGTCGCAACGTGGCGGAGAAACAGAGCTGCCAGATGTGTCACGGAAGGAATTTCCACTGCGCGGGATGCCACTAACAATATGGAATCCCCGCCCTTGACGGGACGGGATTATAACCCTTGGGCGTGAGCCAGGGGATCCGCGTCATCCTGCTACGGGTGATCGATTTCGAAATGATAGAACGACCGGAACTCGCCCTTCTCCGTGCTTACCAGAGCGAATCCCAGCTTTTCCAGCACGCGAACTGACGCCTCGTTGCCCACCTGGACCGCAGTCACGATGCGTGTCAGGCCCAGTTCGTGGAAGCCGAAATTCACAAAGGCGCGGCCGGCTTCCGTCGCCAGACCGCGACCCCAGTAAGCTCGCGCAAGATAGAACGCCAGCGCGCCTTCTCCGGGAACCGGACCCGACGGCTTAAAATGTGGGTACACGCCGCAGCGGCCGATATAGCATCCTTCCGGCTTATAGACGGTCCCCCACATCCAGAGGCGACGATCCTCGGGTCGATCGAAACCGTTGCGAAACTTCCGCTCCGCTTCTTCTCGCGATCTTGGAGCCCCGCCCACGTATCGGCGCACTTCCGGATCCGCTTCCATTTCGCAATAAGCGTCCCGGTCAGACGGCTCGTGATCGCGGAACAGCAGTCTTTCCGATTCGAGAATAATCACAGCTCAGGAAAACCGGGACTTCAGATACTCCCAGAGCTGCCAGTGCTTGCCCGGGCAGCGCGACCAACCGTTGGGAGCGAAACCGAGCACCTTGGTGCTGCTCTCCACCCACAACCCAAGTAGATCCTTCTTGGGAATCGCCACGGTGAAAATGACGCCGCTACCGCAAACGTCCTCGTTCTGGATCTTCGCGGCTCCGGCATCCTTATATTCGCCCGCCGGTCCCCAGTCCTCGTTGAATTTGTCGGGCGGATAGTATTTGCAGGGGGTGTCCTGGGTGCAGCCGAACAGCTTGTAGGCGTCCTGATAATTTTGCTGTTTCAGAAGAGAGAGAAACTGATTCACCACTCTCTCCTCGCGCCAGTTTCGGAAGGTGAAATAAAGGACGGCGCCGAAGATCAGAATACTCAGACTCAACAGTACGATGCGCTTGATGCGCCGTTCCTTTCGCGCATCCGAGACACCGTAGTTGGAATCGAGAAAACCGGCCATTTTATTTCGCTGCTTTTACTTAGCTGGATACGCTTTGTCGTAGGATGCGACCACGTCGGTGGTGATGTCGAGCGCCGGTTTAAAGCTGATCACGGCGCTTGCCTCCACCACGCAATCGAGCCCTTTTTCGTCCGAAACTTTTTTCACGATCTCCAGCATGCGCATTTGCGCGCGGCTCAAAATCTCATTGCGGTCGCGTTCCACGTCGGCCCGCAGATCCTCGTCCAGGCGCTTCACTTCGCGCTCCTTGCGCTGCCCGCGTGCGGTCAGATCGGCTTCGCCGGCGGCGCTCAGTTTTCCTTGCGCGGCTTGCAACTGCGTCTGAATATCGTTCAACTCGCGCGACGCCTTGTCCAGCTCGTCCTGGCGCTTTTTATATTTCGCCTGCATATCGTTATTGGCCTTCTTGATCTCGGCTGTTTCGAGAATCGCTTTCTGCAGGCTGACAACGCCCACCTTCGTCTGCGCCATGGCGGACGGTACGGTAAAAAGCCCTGCGGCACACACCGCGAGCGCGAGGGAGGAACGGAACATGGTTTGCATCAAACTCCTTTTATCCTTCTATCTTAGCAGCCCGCTATTTTATCAGCATCTCGTCCAGTACTCGCCCGACGCTGCCGGAGGGGGTCTCGACATCCAGCATGGTTGCCAGAGTCGGCGCGATATCGTTCACCATGACGTTGGCGTTGTAGCGCCCGGCGCGAACCTGGGGGCCGACAAACAGCATCGGCACATGCGTGTCGTAATCGAACGGCGCGCCGTGCGTGGTCCCGCTGCGGCCGACGATCCAATAAGGGTCCAGCATGACGATCACGTTTCCCGACCGCGCCTGATTAAATCCATTGCCCATGCGAATGCCGACGGGGTCGTTGGAAATGGAGCCATGCATCAACTGATTGCGCGTGTAGACTCGGAAGACGTGCGGAAGCGCGCGAATCGCCTCGGCTGCCACCACTTCCATTTGCGCCATGTCGACCGGATGGCCTGGCGTTGGGTCCTGATTCAGGAACAGCGAACCTTCGCCGGAGTAGAGGACGTACTTGTCTCGAGGCGCGCCAAACCGCGCGGTCAGAGCCTTCTCCACCACCTCGAGCTCCGCCTTCTCATCGAATCTTCCACCGGGCATTTTCCGTTTCTGATTCACTTCCGGGATCGGCGCCACGCCGTGGTCCGCGGTCAGCACCACTAGCACCCGGCCCACGCCCGCCTGCGTCTCGGCGGCGCGAATCAGTTCGCCCACCAGTTTGTCGACACGGAGAGCCATGTCGTGCGATTCCTCCGACTCCGCTCCCAGCGCGTGCCCCACGTAATCGTTGGCCGAAAAGCTGACGGCAAGCAAATCCATCTTCGGGCCGGTGCCGAGTTTCTCCGAGACGATGGCCTTTTCGGCAAATTGCAGAATCAATTCGTTCCCGTAGGGAGTCGAGTCGAGCCCGGCATAGAACTTCGCGTCGGGCGTCGCGGCCATCGTTTTCCCCATCCAGGTTTGGCCGGCATATTTGTCGGCCGGGCGCGACGCGTTGAATTGCGCCACCCACTCCGGTAGCGCCGCGAAATAAAATGTGCTGCTGACAAAATTTCCGGTCTTGCCGTCGAACCAGTACGCGCCGTCGGCCATGTGACCAGACGGCAGAATGGCTGCGCGATCCTTGATCGAGACGCCCACCACCTTCCCGCCTTTGCCCGACATCTTCATCTCGTCGCCCACCGTCGATTGCAGCAGACGGTTGGGCGACGATCCCTCGCCCTCTGCGCCGAGCAGCTTCGTGTCCGCGTCGGAAACGCTCGTCACCCGTTTCATCGACGCGCGATCCCACCACTCATTGCCGATGATTCCGCTCATGGCCGGCGTGGCGCCGCTCAAAAAAGTGGAGTGGCCGACGGCCGTGACGGTCGGGACGTGCTCGTAGTGCGCGTTGGTAAACACCGCGCCGTGTTCGAAAAATCGCTTGAATCCGCCGGTATATTCGGAGCGGAATCGCGTCAGGTAGTCGTAGCGAAACTGGTCGATGACGATGGCCAGCACCAGCTTCGGTTTCGGCGCCGCGGCATTATTTTGTCCGGCCAGCGGAACAGCAAGGAAGAAAGTGAGAATCCAATTGCGCATGGATTCTCCAGTCTAGCAAGAGGCGTTCTGCGGAGGAGTGAGTCGCGAGTTCGTTCATATCCCCTCCATTGACTGTCGGGGTTCCGTTGGCAGAGTGATCGCGTGCCCAAGCTTCGACATGGAACCCCGACAGTAATGGAGGGGATATGAACGCTGACGGTTGATTAGCCGCCCCACAATCAACGCTCCCCGAGTTTCACAATCCGATAAACTCTCTCAAATCGCGCTGAAGCCGCATCCCCGCCTCTTCGGCGTCTTCGAAGGTGGCGAACTTGCGCAGGACCCGTTCCATTAATTCTTGGGATTGCCTTCCTTCGCCAAACGAACCCTTGCCGCTTCGAGTTTGCTCTTCACCTTCGCGATATCGCCCGGTTCCACATCCGCCGGCGATGCTTTCTCGAACTCCTGCAGCGAAAGCTGCCACTGCGCGATTGCCTCTCGCACCTTCGATTCCTTAAGCAAGACGTCGCCCATATGATCGTGGACCGTACCGTCACGAGGCGTGCGAATCAGCGCCTGGCGCAGATTTTCTTCCGCCTCTTGCAGCCGGTTCATTTTGAAATAGACCCAGCCCAGGCTGTCCAGATACGCTCCGTTATTCGGCTCCTTATCGAGCGCCTTGGTGATCAGGCTGAGCGCCTCCGGCAGTTTCACGTTGCGATCGGCCAGCATGTAGCCGAGGTAATTCATGGTTGCCGAGCTGTCCGGGTTGATCTCCAGAATTTTCCGGAATTCAGTCTCGGCCAGATCGACCTTCTTCATCTTTTCGTACATCGCGCCGCGCTGGAACCAGACTGCTTCCTTATCGTCCTTGCTCGCCGACAGCTTGTCGGCGGCGTCCAGCGCCTTGGCTTCGTCGTCGAATTTGCGGACGCGATCGTAGACGTACGCGGCGAGGTCGAGATAAATTTCGCGATCGTTTTTCCCGTCGAGCAATTTCTTCAATTCACCCGCGGCCGCGTCGGTTTGCCCAGTGTCGCCCAGCACCGTGGCGTGCGCTATGCGCAGAGTACGATCCTCCGGCCAACGCTTCACCGCCGCATCGGCCTCCTTCTGCGCCTTCGGCAGATCCTTGCCGATCCGGTAAGTGTCGATGATCAGCGCTTCCACGGCGGAGTCGCGCTCATGGTCGAGTTCGCTGATCTGCCGCAGCGTCTCCACCGCCGGTTCGGTCTGATCGTTCAAGCGGTACAGCGTCCACAGACGGTCGAGAAGCTCGATGCGGTTTCCCTTTTCATCCTTACTGTAGTTTTTCTTCGCGGTTGTATCCAGAATCTCCTTCAGGCGCGCGACCGCTTCGGTCGTCTTGCCTTCCGATTCCAGGATGGTCACTTCGTTATAGCGGACGTCCAGGTTGTTCGGCTCAATCGCACGAGCCTTATCCTCCGCCTCGCGAGCCTTGGCGAAATCGCGAAGCTGGGTGTAAATGTTCGACATGCGGAGGTAGGATTCGGCGTCGCTCGGCTCGTCAGTTACCAAGTCCTGATAGACTTTGAGAGCTTCTTTGAACATCTGCGCCCGGCGCAGATCGGCCGCCATGAACCGCTTAATCTCGGCCGCGTTCGGAGGATTCAATTCCAGCGTCCGCTTCAGCGTTTCGGCGGCCAGCGCGTATTCTTTCATCTGCTCGTAGGCGGCGGCCAGCGCCTGCAAGCTACGCGGCGTCGGATTTTTTGCGGCCAGTTTCTTCAACAAATCCGCGGCCGCCGTGCTGTCGCCTAAGTCCGCGTACACCATCGCCAGACCGGTCAGCGCGTCTTCGTTATCGGGGTCGACTTCCAGCGCCTTTTTGTATGCGTTCTGCGCCTCCACCGAACTCGTCGCCACCTTGTATAACCGGCCCAGCATCAGCCAGGAGTCGACGTCCTTGGGGTCCAGCTCGGTGATCTTCTTGTATTCTTCGATGGATTTCTTCAGCATCGATTCGTCGATGCGATGTTCCTGACTGTCGCCGATCTGGCGCGTGAAGATGCGGCCCAACATGCGGTGCGCGTTGATGTCGTTGGGGTTCGCTTTCAACGCGTCCTCGGCATCGCTCTGCGCCTCCCGCAACCGGCCCGTCTGGATATAGAGTTCGGAGAGTTCCTCGCCCAGCATCGGCGTTTGCGGATCCTCTTTGATCGCCAGCTTATAGTTCTCGATGGCCTTCTTGATGTAATCCGGGCTGCCGTTGATGCTCGCCAGATCGGCGTACATGTGGCCCAGCGAGTAGTGATAATAAGACGCCGCGTGATCCACCGTTTGCGCCTGGGCTGCGAATGTGGAAGCGCCTAAGATGACCGCCGCTGCCTTAAAAATGCGTGATGCCTGAAGCATTCAATATCTCTCTTCCTGATTTATGTCGACCTGTTTAAGAATCGGTCCACGGGCAGAAGAATTCTCATCTTTAGTATATCGGCTCATGGGGTCCGGCGGGGTACGATGGCAGCAAGTGGAAACCAACCCTCTGATCGTCATCGCCGGCCCGACCGGGGCGGGCAAGAGCACGCTCGCGCTACGCGTATGCGAGGAATTTTCCGGCGAGATCGTCAATTGCGATTCCCTCCAACTCTATCGCGGCTTCCATGTCGGTACCGCCAAGACGCCTGAGGCTGAGCGCCGGGGAATACCTCACCACCTGTTGGACGTGCTGGACCCGTCGGACGGTTACTCCGCAGGTGAGTACGCACGGGTCGCGCGCGATACGATTGCGGAAATCTCCGCGCGCGGCAGGTTGCCGGTGGTCGCTGGAGGAACTGGATTCTATCTGCGAGCCCTGCTCAACGGCCTCCCGCATCTGCCGGAAAGCGACGAAGCCGTGCGGCGCCGTTTGATGGAGCGGGAATTGCGCAAGCCCGGCAGCACGCGGCGGCTTCTCACCCGGCTCGATCCGGCTTCCGCCGAGCGGATTCACACACGCGACACGCAACGGTCGATGCGCGCGGTCGAGATCCGATTGCTCAGCGGCAAGGTGTCGCCGCCGGCCATCGAAACCGGGCCGCTGACCGGCTATCGCGTTCTGAAAATCGGTCCCGATCCTGATCGCGCGGCGCTTTATAAATTGTTGGACGCGCGGACCCAGAAAATGTTTGCCTCAGGCCTGGTCGAGGAGATTCAGGGGTTGCTCGCACACGGCTGCACCGGCCATGAAAAACCCTTTGAATCGTTAGGCTACCGGCAGGCGCTCGCCTGCATCCGCGGTGAAATTCCACTGGAACGCGCGATCTACTTGACCCAGCTCGATACCCGCCACTACGCCAAACGGCAATGGACGTGGTTCCGCCGCGATCCGGAAATGGAATGGCTGTCCGGTTTCGGAGACTCGCATTCCGTCATCGAACAGTGCCTGCATATAGTAAGACGTTTTCTATAAGTTTTGTTTTTTGGGTAACGCGACAAAGCTCATTCACGCCCGTATATATGTAGTGAGCGGGTCATGCTCACTCCACGAAAACTTGATTCGTCGCACCAGACGCAACGATCAACCATGAGGAAAATACCAATGAACCTGTCCAGACTGATGTTGTCCTTCGGTACGCTCGCCCTGGCAATTGCGAGCGCTGCTTCCAGCTATCACTTTTCTCTTTTCCAACCATCCATCCTCGCCGGCAAGGAACTACAGCCGGGCGATTATAAGGTCCAGTTGAATGGCGATAAGGCCATCATCAAGGTCGGCAAGCAGACGGTAGAAGCTGCGGTGAAAGTGGAAAACGGCACCGAGAAATTCTCGGAAACGTCCGTCCGCTTCGGCACCGCCGACGGCAAGATGACGGTGCAGGAAATCCGCCTCGGCGGGACCACCACCAAGCTCGTTTTCAACAACTAGCAAGAAGCCAGGAGCCAAGGGAGCCAGGAGCCAGAATGGTTGCTGACTCCTGGCTTCTGGCTCCCTTGGCTCCTGGCTCCTCCTTCCCATCGACCTCATCATTTCTTTCTATGGGCCTCCGCGTAACGCGACCCGTCCCCGCGAGCGTTCCTTATATATGAAGTTATTCCGATCTGCTCTTTGTTTCGCCTCGTTTGCCCTTCTGGCGAGCGCGGCACCGGTCTACAAAGTCACCCTGACTGAGCCCGCTGTGATTGCCGGCTCGGTCGTTAAACCGGGCGATTACCGGATTGTGATCAATGGCGATAAGGCAACCCTGACCGCGGGCAAAACCAGCCTCGAAGTCCCCGTGAAAGTGGAAACCGGAACCAAAAAGTTCGAGTACACCTCGGTGGAATGCAGCACTGAAGCCGGCAAGAATCTGCTGGACGATATTCACGTCGGCGGCACCACCACCACTCTGGTCTTCAAGCGTTAACACCGGAAGGGCTGCGAAGTCCACGTTTTCTTCGCGGCCTTTTCTCACCCTCCTGCTACAATCGAAAGGAATGAAGCGTTGGCTCGCCGTAGGTTTGTTCGGATTGGCTGCGCTTCCTCCCCTCGCTGCCGATACCGCCGCCGTCCTCCCCTTCCTCAATAAGACCGCCGATTCTCCGAATCTCGACTGGATCGGCGAAAGCGTCGTCGAGACCATGCGGGAAGCTTTCGGCATCACCGGCGTCATGACGCTCGACCGCAACGAGATTCAGGAAGCATATCGCCGCCTCGGCCTCCGTCCGGAACTCGCTCTTACCGAGGCGTCCATCATGAAAATCGGCGAAACGCTGGACGCCGAACAGATGGTCTACGGATCGTTCCAATTTACTCCTGCCGCCTCCGGACCCATCACTACCGGCTCCCTCCGGGTGTCCGCGCGGGTTCTCGACCGCCGCCACATGCGCGCCGGACCGGAGTTCACCGAGACGGGAGCGCTGGAAGACCTGGCTACCGTCGAAGCCCATCTCGCCTGGCGGGCGCTTACCCAGATCGCGCCCACCATGGCGCCGGCCGAAGCCGAGTTCCGGTCCCTGCGCACTCCCATCCGCCTCGACGCCGAGGAGAACTATATTCGAGGGTTGCTCGCCCATTCCACCGAGCAAAAGGAAAAATATTTCTCCCAAGCTGTACATTTAGATCCTCATCTTGCGCATGCTTATTATCAGCTTGGTCAAATTCATTATCAGAGGAAGGAGTATAAACTCGCCGTGGCGGCGCTCGAAAAAGTCGGTTTGGCCGATATTCACGCTCACGAAGCGAGTTTCCTGCTGGGCCTCGCCCGTTTCCAGACCGCCGATTACAAAGGCGCGCAGCAGACCTTTCAGATGATCGCCGCCGCCGTTCCGCTCAGCGAGGTATTTAACAATCTCGGCGCCGCCGAAAATCGCGCAAATTTATTGCCAGCCTCGGTCGACGATTTTCGCCGGGCGCTCGACGGCGACGCCAACGATCCCGCTTACCGCTTCAACCTCGGCTACGCTTTGTGGAAAAAGGGCGACTTCGCTGCCGCCGCCGAATCGTTTCGCGCGCTGCTCGATCTGGATCCGAATGATGCGTCGGCGCTCCTCCTGCTTGCGCGCTGTCTTAAGAAACAGGGGCCGCGCGTCAACCCCGACCCCCGTCTTGATAACCTGGAACGGTTGAAGACCAATTTTGAAGAGCGCGCCTACATGCAATTGAAGTCGCTCCTCGCTCCGGCGGGCCCGAAAGCGGACCGGCCATGACGCCGGAGGCGGCACATACATGAAGTTACGGATTCGCTGGGGATGCCGGGAACCGGTCGCATCGCCGGAACCTCCGCCGGAAGGGGTCGAAGACGCAGGGCCGCCTGTTCCTCCCCCTCCCCCAGAAATTGCAATTGTAACGCCCCGCGAACCGGGTATAATCGGAAAGCTCATGATCGAAGCCTACGGCGCGTCCAACGTGGGGTGCGTACGCACTAACAATGAAGATTACTTTCTGGTCGCGCCTACCCTCGGCCAGTATGTGGTCGCCGATGGTATGGGCGGCGCGCAGGCGGGCGAGCACGCCTCCAAGCTCGCCGTCGAAACCGTTCACGATCTGTTGCAAAAGCTCGATCCGGAGCACCGCGACAGCGAGACGGTTTCCGAAGCCCTGGTCAGCGCCTTTGAGGAAGCCAACCGCCGGGTGATGGAGGCCGCCTCTTCCGATCCGAATCTCGAAGGCATGGGCACCACTTTGATCGCGGCGCTCGAAAGCACCGACGGCCTGATCGTCGCCAGCGTCGGCGACAGCCGCGTCTACGTTTTCGAGAACGATAAGCTCAAGCTCATCACCGAAGATCAGACCTGGGTCAACGAGGTCGGACGCCGCCTGGGAATCGAAGAGGAAAGCCTCAAGACCCATCCCATGCGCCACGTGCTCACCATGGCCATCGGCGTATCGGAGCAATTGCGCGTCCACACCTACGAACTTCACCCCGCGCCCGGCACCCAGATCCTGCTGTGCAGCGACGGCCTGCACGGAGTCGCTCCGGAAGATGAAGTGGCCCAGATTCTGAACACCAAGGATTCGCTGGAATCCAAGTGCGAGCAATTAATCGCCGCCGCCCGCGCCCACGGCGGTCCCGACAACGTCACCGCAGTCCTCTTGCAGTCCGTTTAAATCTACTGCTTTTTATCCAACCCCGATCCGGTGTGGCGCACGCACTCCTGCGCGCCGCGTCGACACTCGTGTTTTGGATGCGCCCTCGGCGCACCGATAGCAATGAAGACGCGTCGTCCAGCCCCATGCGTCAGCTTGGGGCTACTTCGACGGCTGAGCGAAGCCCCAAGCTGACGCATGGCGCTCGAGACGCTCGAAGTCCCGTGTATTCGAGAGTGTCGACACCCGGAAGTGTCACTCAGTCGGCAACGTCCACGAGAACAGCACTCCACCCGCGCTGGTGACCACGTACTGCCGGCCGTCGAGCTCATACGTGATCGGCGAACTTTGCATCGGCGATCCCGCTCCGGCGTGCCACAGCGTTTTTCCGTCGGCGGTTCTCAACGCGAGCACGTTTCCCTGAGCGTCACCGGTGAAAATCAGCCCTGATTCCGTGGTCAGCACTCCCGCGCCCGCGCCGTTCGGGCCCAGCTCATGCGACCATCGAACCTTTCCCGTCTGATAATCGATCGCGTCGAGCACCGCTTTCCCCCACACCCCATAATCCGCGCCTGCCCAACCAAAGCTCCCGTCGGCGGGCTTGGCGAAATAGATGCCGTAGCTGGGATGCGCATCGACGATGAACAATCCAGTCTTCGCATCGAAACTGGGCGACCGGTAATTGGTCAGCCCTCCTTCGTCCGGCGCGATCAGCCGCCCGTCCGGCGCGGGCTCTTTCGCCGGATTCGGAATCGGTTGCCCCTTCTGGTCCACGCCGCTGCTCCAGTTCACCGGGCCAAACGTCGTCGTCAGCAGACTTTCGCCGGTCGTGCGGTCGAGAACAAAAAAGTACCCGTTGCGCGAAGTCTGCATCAGCATCTTTCGCGCCTTCCCATGAAACTCCGCGTCCACCAGCACTGGCGTCTCCACCGCGTCCCAATCGTGCGTGTCGTGAGGCGACGGCTGGAAGGACCACTGGAGTTTCCCCGTGTCCGGATTCAGCGCGACAATGCTACAGCTATAGAGATCGTCGCCAGGCCGCGCCTTGCCGTTCAGCACCGGCGTCGGATTCCCTGTGCCCCAATAAATCAGATTCAGCGCCGGATCGTAAGTCCCCGTCATCCACGTCATGCCGCCCGTCGTCGCGTCGGGCGTACCGGCCGGAGGCGTGCTGTCCCATCTCCATTGCATCTTGCCGGTCTCCGGATCGACCGATTTAAGAAATCCTGTCAGGTTATCGAAATCGCCCGAGACGCCGACAATCACGTGGTTACTCACGACCAGGGGCGACATCGTCGTCCAGTAGCCTTTTGCGGAATCCGCGACCACAACGTTCCACCGCACTGTGCCGTCCGCCGCGTTCAGGCAGATCAGATGCGCGTCAGGCGTCATGAAATAGAGCCAGTCCTTATACATCGAAACGCCGCGCGACCCGATGTGAAACCCCTTGTTCGGCGGATACGCGTAATGCCACAGCTGGTGGCCCGATCGCGCATCGACCGCCCACACATTGTCGGTGACGGTGATATAGAGGACGCCGTCCACCAACAGAGGCGAGGCCTTGATCTGCTGCTGCTGCCCGGTCTGGAAAGCCCACGCGAGGCCCAGTTGTGCGACGTTCTGCGGATCGATCTGCGTCAGCCGGCTGTGCCGTTGGCCCGAATAATCGCCATGATAGGCAGGCCAGCTATCGGCCGGAGGATTCAGCAGAATGGCGGGATTCACGCCCTGCGCGCAGGCGACACAACTCAGCAAACAATATGGAAGGAGATGTTTCATAAAGTCCCTAGCGCAGCGTTTCGAGATAGGCCATCAGGTTGTGAATATCGTCGTCGGTATATTTGGCGAGAAGATCCGCGTGCGCCTCGGCCGGCGCGTCAATCGAGAATTTCACCTTGCTCGCCGGCCAGGACCGGTAATGCCGCGCGCTGTCGCGCAGGCCGATCACAAACTCGTCGTGATACGCGAGTTCCCCGGAAACAGTCTCGCCCGAAGCCAGCGTCACCGTGACCTTCGCCTTGGCGCCCTTCGGATACAGCATCCGTTCCTCCAGCTTCAGCCCTTCGAAGCGTTTCGCCACACCCGCCAAATCCCCCGTGGGCGAGTGGCATGACGCGCACTTCCCCGCCCCGTTGAAATAAGCCTTCCCCGCCTCGACATTGCCCGTTTGCAGGTCCGCGGCCTCGACGCCGCGCCGCTTGCCGACCTGCGCCTCGGCCTTCGTTTTCTGGTCGTGAATGAACGCCACCACCGCGGCCATATCCGAATCCGGCAGCGCAAACCGCGGCATCCCTTTTTCCGGCCGCCCTTCGCGGATCACAGGCGCGATCTTGTCTCCACCTGCATCACCCGCCACCAGTTTGGACCGCGTCAGATCCGGCCCGTCCTCGCCACCGGCCGCATCGCGACCGTGGCAGAACGCGCATTGCTGAACGAATATCGGACCACCCCGTTCCACCGGCGTTTGCGCCCACGCAAAGGATGCCGTCGCCAGCAGAGTCATCAAGCACTGTTGCATAAACTGAGAGGCTAACATGTCTCAAACGTAATCCGAGCAGCCCATGAAATATCCGCATCGCTGGCACAGCAGCTTGCAGCTTCGATCCAGCATCCTCGCGTCACAGTTAGGGCAACTGAGATGGAGGTTCTCCTCCAGGCGGTCCGGCAACTTGGGTTCTTCGCCTTCGGTCTGCGACATACCTTAATAGTATGAACCTCGTCGAAGCGCATTACGCGCAGCCCGGACTGTTGGAAACGGGTGAAACTGGTGCTCGCCCAAAGCGGCCTGAACCCGGACCGGCTCGACCAATCGGCGCTTCGGGCTGGTACAGTCCGTTTTCACGAAATAATCATTGCACTCCTGCCGTCCTGAATTTATAATCCTCGAATGATGACAAAACGCATTCTCACCCCTATCGTCGGTTCCCTGTTGCTTATCGGAGGTATTGCGATCGCCCAGCCGCCCGCGACGAACGTCTCGAAAGGAAAACATCCCAATCTCGCCGCCGCACAGCGATTGAGCCAGCAGGCTTACGAGAAGATTACCGCCGCGCAGGAAGCCAACGAATGGGATATGCAAGGCCACGCCAAGAAGGCGAAGCAGCTACTGGAGGAGGTCAACAACGAGCTGAAGCAAGCAGCGGGAGCAGCCAACAAAAATAAATAATCACGCTGCCTTCGCGGCCGCCGTGGTCTGACGCGCGATCAGTTTCGTGCCGACCCGATATTCTCGTCCGGCGCGCGACGGATCCGCCATCATCGCCCACAGCGCCTGAAATGCCACGCGTCCAATCTCGATGCGCGGCACTGAAACGGTGGTCAAGGCAGGCTGCGTGTATTCGGCGAAAAGAATATCGTCGAATCCGACCACCGATAGATCGTCGGGAACCCGCAGACCGCCGTCGTAGGCTCGATGCAGCACGCCGATGGCGGTCAAGTCGTTTCCCGCCACAATCGCCGTCGGCGTGGCCCCCGCCAGCAGTTTCGCGCACGCGTAGTAGCCGCCCTTCACCGTGAAATCGGAGTCGATCGTCGCCGGCGCCTCCAGGCCCATTTGCACCGCGCTTTCGAGAAAAGCGTTCTTCCTCCGTTGCGCCGAGTGCAAATGCAAAGGCCCACCGATATAAGCGATCCTCCGGTGCCCAAGCTTCGTCAAATGCTCCAGCGCCTCTCCGATCCCGTGCTCGTAGTCCAACACGATGTTGCTGATCGACAGATCCACCCGCCCTAAATCCAGGTACACCGCAGCGATGTGATGTTCGGCCAGCATATTCATCACCGCCGGATCAATCTGCGACGTCAGCACCGCTACGCCCGGCACTTGCAGCCCCATTAGCCTCTTCACCGAATTCAACGTCCGCTGGGCATCGTAGTTCGTGTTCAGCACCAGCGCGTCCATGTTGTTCAGCAGCGCCTGCTCCTGGAACGCCGCCGTCACCTCGGGAAAAAACGGATTGCGGATGTCGGAAATAATCAGCCCCAGCAGGCTGCTGCGTCCGCGCGCCAGATCGCGCCCGGCCTGGTTCTGCGAATACCCCAGCGCCTGAATGGCGTCCAGCACCCGCTGCCTGGTTTCCGGTCTCGACCCACGGGTTCCGTTCAAAACATGCGATACCGTAGCAGTGGAGACTCCAGCCCTGGCGGCCACATCCCGAATGCTCACGTTCGTCCTGACGGGAGAACTCACGACCATAGTATAAACGCTTAACGATAAGGGCACAAGAGTTCTGAGGTCTCGTGAGCACAGAGCGCCGTCACATCTCTAAACGTTTGCCGCAGGCTCGTTCGAAGTGCCGCCTCAACATGTCCCGTTGTCGAATAATCTATAAGGATGAAGTTCCTTCTCGTTCTCCTCGCGGCTTCTCTGTTCGCCCAATCCGCCGACGAAGCACAAGTCCGCGAAGTAGTCCGCAAATACACTGACGCCCGCGACCATGTCGTTAATCAAGATGCCGCAAAGACTCTCGAATCTCTCTTCACCCCCGACGCCGACCAGCTAGTCTCCAATGGGACATGGCGCAAAGGCCGCGAGGAAGTCGTCCGAGGCTCCATCGCCAGCTCACAAAGTGAAACCGGCAAGCGAACCATCACCGTCGAATCGGTTCGCTTCCTCTCGCCCACCGTCGCCCTGGCCGACGCTCGCTACGAACTCGGCGACCGCAAAATGTGGACCACTCTCCTCATCACCCGCGACCAATCCGGCTGGCGTATCGCCGCCATCCGCAACATGCTGCCGGCGAAGTAGGGAATTCCCCGCGCACCCTATCCCCTCCATGACTGTCGGGGTTCCGTTGGGGCTATGGAACCCCGACAGTCATGGAGGGGATAGAAATTCTCTACACACCTTTGCCCTCGACCGCCGTATACCTCTTATATGCGAACTCTCTTTGCCGACCTTCGCTACGGCCTTCGCCTTCTCCGCCAGTCCCCCTCCTTCGCCGCGATCGCGATCCTCGCCCTCGCCCTCGGCATCGGAGCCAACACCGCTATCTTCTCCACGCTGGACGCCGTCGTCCTCCGCGCGCTCCCCTATCACGATCCCGACCGCGTGGTCATGGTCTTTGAGGATTCCAGCCACATCGGCTACCCCAACAACACCCCGGCCCCCGCCAACTATTTCGATTGGAAAGCGCAGAACCACGTCTTCACCGATATCGCCGCCGCGCGTTATCGCGGCGCCAGCATAACTGGCGACGGTACACCGGAACAGCTCAAGGGCATGGCCGTCACCGCGAATCTTTTCGCCGTCCTCGGCGTAACTCCCCTCATCGGCCGGACTTTTTCGGACGAAGAAGACCGCGACGGCGCGCAGGTCGTCGTTATCAGCTACGGCCTCTGGCAGCGACGCTACCTCGGCGATCCAGCCCGCATCAACCAGCCCATTCTGCTGAACGGCTCGAAGTACACGGTCGTCGGCGTCATGCCACGGGACTTCGTCTTTCGCGACAAAGAACGCGATTTTTGGATCCCCATCCATTTCACTCCGACCGACCATGCGATGCGAAGCTCGCATTACTTGAGCGTGGTCGCCCGCCTCAAGCGCGACGCCACGCTCGACCAGGCCCGCCAGGAAATGACCGCCATCGCCAAGCGCCTTGAACAGCAATACCCGAACGACAACTATCGCGTCGGAGCGGTCGTCATCCCCATCAAGCAAGACCTTCTGCACAACACGCGTCTTGAACTCCTCATCCTGATGGCCGCCGCCGGCTGCGTCCTGCTGATCGCCTGCGCCAATCTCGCCAGCCTCCTTCTCGCTCGCGCCGTCGCCCGGAAAAAGGAACTGGCGGTGCGCGCTGCACTCGGCGCAGGCCGCGGACGACTCGTCCGCCAGATGATCACCGAAGCAACCATGCTCGCGCTCGCCGGAGGAGCGCTCGGACTCCTCTTCGCCCAGGCAGGCATGACCGTCCTCGCGCGTCTGGTGCCCACCGGCCTTCCGGCCACCGCGCAGCCCTCTCTGAACGCCCGACTCCTCCTCTTTACGCTTGCGATCTCGCTCCTCACCGGCCTGATCTTCAGCGTGATCCCCGCCATCCAGGCCGCCCGCGCCTCCGTCAATGACGCCTTGAAGCAAGGCGGACGCTCCGGCGCCGACACGCGAGGCCGCAACACCCGCGACGCACTGGTCGTCCTCGAAGTGGCCGCGGCTCTCGTGCTCCTCACCGGCGCAGGGCTCATGATTCAAACCATGGCCCGTCTCCGCGCCATCGACATCGGCTTCCGTTCCGATCACCTGCTCACCATGCGCACCGCGCTTGGAGCGAAAGCGAAGGATCCCGTAAAATCCACCGATTACCTCGACCGCGTCCTGGCCCAGGTCAGCGTCCTTCCCGGCGTCCAAAGCGCCGCCTTCGCGTCCACCCTTCCTTTCCAGAGCTCCGGGAACACCCGTGGCTTTATGATTGACGGCGGGTCCATCGATCAGAACTATTCTCCCGACGCTTTATTCCGGGTCGGCTCCGCCAATTACCTCCAGACTCTGGGAGTAAAGCTGCTTGACGGCCGCCTGTTCACCGAATTCGACCGCAATGAGTCAGCCCCCGTGGTGATCGTCAATGAAACCTTAGCCCATCATTACTGGCCGCAGGGAAGCACGATCGGACACCACATTGCCTTCGGGTCCCTCGGGCAAAGGGTTTCGCGAACCATCGTCGGTGTCGTCGCCGACGTCCATGAACGCGGCTACGAACTCGCGATGAAGCCCGGCGACTACGTGCCCATCACCGCTCCCGATTTCGATTGGGGTCCAGACACGCTCGTCGTCCGCACCGCAGGCGACCCCACCGCATTGGCCCCCGCTGTGCGCCGCGTCATCGCCTCGGTCGATCCCGAACAGCCCATCTCCGACCTCCGTACCATGGACGAAATCGTCGACCTCAACGTCGCCGACCGCCAGCAGCAGATGACCCTGCTCGGAGCTTTCGCAGCACTTGCACTCGTTCTCGCGTCGCTCGGCCTCTATGGTGTTCTTTCCTACGCGGTCACCCAGCGCAGCCGCGAAATCGGATTGCGCATGGCCCTCGGCGCCAGCGCCTCCAGCGTCATCCGCATGATCGTCGCCCGAGGCCTCGCGCTCACCGCCATCGGACTCGTCATCGGCCTCGTCACCGCCTCGCTCGCCACCCAAGCCATGAAAAATCTCCTCTACGGCGTCGCCGCCACCGATCCCGCCACGTTCTCCGCCGTCGCCTTGTTGCTCGCTATAATCGCATTGATCGCCTGCTGGGCCCCCGCGCGCCGCGCCTCCCGCGTCGATCCCATCACGGTCCTGCGAGAAGAATGATCCAGATTTTCGGCATAAGAAACTCCCAACCAACCCGCGCCGCTGAGCGATTCTTCAAGGAACGCCGCGTCCAAGTCCAGTTCGTGGATCTACAAAAGAAGCCCATGTCCCCCGGCGAAATCAAGCGCTTCATCGACCGCTTCACCCTGGCCGCACTGGTGGACCGCGAAACCCCCTCCATCAAGTACCTGCGCCTGACCGATTCCGACCTGCTCGTCAAAATCGAGCAAGACCCCAAACTCCTCCATCTCCCCCTGGTCCGCTCCACCAAACTCCTAAGCATCGGCCACGACGAAGCCGCCTGGAAATCCATGCTCCCGCAATGACCTGTCGCGACTCGGCGAATGCGTCTTGTAGGGCGGCCAATTCTGGCTGCAGCCTGCCTTCGGGCAGGCTTCTCGACGATCAGCAAGCCGCCTGAAATGCGGCTGCAGCCAAATTGGCCGCCCTACATGTCGACGCGGGCGCCACTAGTGGTGAACGCATTGTGAAAATGTGCTGGTGAATCTCTTGTGTCTGCCGTTGAATGTGGCACACGCAGTCGCGTCGCCGTCCGTCCGGCGGGTATATCATAGGCCCATGCAGTCCACCCGCCGCAATTTCTTCACCACCTCCGTCGCCCTCACCACGGCCGCCCTCGCCCCAGCCGGCGTCCCCCGCGAACCCGGCGTGAAACTCAAGCTCGCCCTCAACGCCTATTCCTTCGACAAGCCCCTCATGGCCCACACCATGACGCTCGACGATGTCATCCACTTCTGCGCCCAGCACCGCGTCGACGCCCTAGACGCCACCGGCTACTATTTCCCCGGCTACCCCGCAGCCCCTCCCGACGAATATATTTACAACCTGAAAAAAACCGCCTTCCTCAACGGCGTGCAGTTGAGCGGCACCGGCGTCCGCAACGATTTCGCCGTCGCCGACGCGTCCGCCCGCAAACGCGACGTACAGATGGTCAAGGATTGGATCGAAGTCGCCAGCAAACTCGGCGCCCCCGTCATCCGCGTCTTCTCCGGCAGAGCGCGCCCCGAAGGCTACACCTTCGATCAAGCGCTGAAATGGATGATCGCCGATTTCAAAGAGTGCGCCGAATACGGAAAGCGCCACGGCGTCATCCTCGGCCTCCAGCAACACAACGATTTCCTGAAAACCGCCGACGAAACCATCCGCGTCATCGACGCCGTCGACTCCCCCTGGTTCGGCGATATCCTGGACGTCGGCAGCCTCCACAGCAACGACCCCTATCACGAGATCGAAAAGTTGGTTCCCTACGCCGTCTCCTGGCAACTCAAGGAGAAGGTCGGCGACCAGAACACCGACCTGAAGCGCATTAAAGCCATCATCGACAAAGTCGGCTACCGCGGAGTCCTCCCCTTTGAAGCTCTCGGCTCCGGCGACCCTCGTGAAAGAATCACCAGCTTCCTGGAGCAGATCCGCGCCGTCTTTGCCCTTTGATTTATCGGCCCAATGCCTCGTGAATTCCACGTAATCCTTTACGGCGCCACCGGCTTCACCGGCCGCCAGACCGTCGCCTATTTCCAAAAATACGCGCCTGCCGATCTCCGCTGGGCCATCGCCGGTCGCAATAAAGGAAAGCTCGAAGCTCTCAACGCGCAAGTGCCTGTGCTGGTCGCTGGCTCCGCAAATCAATCCGATATCGACATCTTAGTCTCCCGCACCCGAGTTCTCCTCTCCACCGCAGGCCCCTTCGCCCTCTACGGCACTGGCTTGGTCGACGCCTGCGTCCGGTTCGGCACGCACTATGTGGATATCACCGGCGAAACGCACTGGGCCCGCATGCTCATCGACCGCTATCACGAGAAGGCCTCGGCCGAAGGCACCCGCATCATCCCCTTCTGCGGATTCGATTCCATCCCTTCCGACCTCGGCGCCATGCTCATCGCCGGAGCCCTCGGCCCGGAGACCAGCGAAGTGAAAGCGTTTTTCCAAATCCGCGGCGGCCTCAACGGCGGGACGCTCGCCACCGCTATGAACATGTACGAAACCGGCGCAGATAAAGCCGTCGGCGATCCGTTCTTACTCAGTCCGTCCGTTACCCGCCCGCCGCGCGCGCTCGAACTCGACCCCACCCGCTCCTTCTACGATCCCGACTTGAAAGCGTCGGTCGCGCCCTTCGTGATGAGCCGCATCAACACCCGCGTGGTGCGCCGCAGTTGCGCGATCCAAGGTGTCGACTTCGCCTATCAGGAATACATGAAGCTGGGCGACCCCGCCACAGCCTTCGTCACCGCCTCCCTCGGCTCCTTGTTCGAACACTCCATGCATTACGCCCCCATCCGCAGCTTCCTCCGCACCGTCGCCCCCAAGCCGGGCGAAGGCCCTTCGGAACAAACTATGGATAACGGCTGGTTCCGCTGCGAGCTGTTTGGAAAAACCACCGGAGGCCGCACCGCGCAAGGCATGATTAGCGATCAAGGCGATCCCGGCAACCGCGTCACCGTGAAGTGCCTGTGCGAATCGGCACTGGCTCTGGCCCTTGATCAATTGCCCAATCGCGCCGGAGTCCTGACGCCATCCACCGGCCTCGGCGACGCGCTGGTAACCCGCCTCCGCGCACGAGGCATGACGCTGGCCGCAGCCTGACAAATTTAAAGTTCCCTAGGTAAACTTCCTCACCATCAAACCGGTCTACACGGGCGGATGGAAAGAGCTCTTTCATCCGAAGTGATGTCGGATTTTGATGCGTTGGTCAGTGAGTACCGGCCGCGCATTTTTCGCTTTATTCTGGCATCGCTCCGGGACCGGGAATCCGCTGAAAATCTGACCCAGGAGTGCTTCGTCAAGGCTTACAAAGCCCGCGAGCAGTTCCGGGGTGCAGCCAGTATCTCTACCTGGCTGTTACAGATAGCGGCAAACCTGGTGCGCGATCACGAGTCGGGCGGGCGTCTGAAATTCTGGCGCCGCGCGCTGCGCACGGATCTGGCCGACGTCATGGACGTGATTCCGGACGGGCAACTGTCGGCGGAGTCCATGATTTCTGTGAAGCAGCAGGTAGAGGCGATCTGGCGCGCGGCAGCGAAGCTGTCAGAACGCCAGCGAACGGTGTTGCTGCTGCGGTTTGTAGAGGACTTGAGCCTTCTGGAAATCGCGGAGGTGACCGGAATGAAGCTGGGAACGGTGAAAACACACCTCTTCCGGGCATTAGAGGCGGTGCGGGCAGCAATTGAGAGGAAAAGATGAGGCATTTGACGTCGCGGGAGATTTCGAGGTATCTGGTCGGCGATCTCTCCGCCGAACTGGAGACGCACGCGCACGTTTGTAGAGTCTGCGAGGAACGTTTAGCCCAATTAGAATCATCGCTTTCGCACTTTCGCAGTTCGGTTCGCAATTTGAAGGAGACCCATCATATGACCAGAATGTATTCCGGAAATGAAACCATGGCGGGATTAACCTCCCTGCTGATTCATAGCGCGGTAATCGCGATGATTCTATTGCTTGGCACATTAAAACCCGTGCAACGGATCATGAAAGAGTCCGTAACCCTAATCGCTCCCAGCCTCAAACCCTACCAAGCCGAGAATCGCGGAGGCGGCGGCGGTGGCCGGTCGCCCCTCGAAGCAAGTAAAGGAAAGCTCCCCAAATCCGCGCCCCGGCAGTTCACGCCTCCTAGCGTCGACCCAACCGACTCTAAACTGCCAATGGTCCCGACCATTGTCGGTGAAGTCCCGAATATCGCCGCAACGAATTATGGCGATCCACTGGGCAAGCTGGGAGCTCCTTCCAATGGGACAGGGATCGGAGGAGGCATCGGATCAGGACGCGACGGTGGCGTAGGATCGGGAGTCGGCCCCGGCGGAAACGGCGGTTTTGGCGGCGGCGTTTACCGTATCGGCGGCGGCGTTTCGATGCCGTCCATCATTCACAAAGTCGAGCCGGAATACTCGGAAGAAGCCCGCAAAGCAAAATGGCAAGGCACCGTGACGCTGAACGTAATCGTGGACGAAACCGGCCACGCCCGCAACATCCAGGTGTCTCAATCCCTGGGCTTAGGCCTGGATCAGAAAGCCATGGAAGCAGTGGAAAAATGGCTTTTCAAGCCGGGCATGAAAGACGGCAAAGCAGTCGCCGTCTTCGCCACCATCCAAGTGACCTTCCATCTGCTCTAACCTCTATTTCTTCGTTTGCGCCCCTCGGCCGGCGGTCGACGGCGGTACGATGCCGCTCGATCGCAGATATCCGACAATGTTGCCGTAGACTTCGTTGTTGTGGATCGTGATGTGGAGAAAGGCGTTGGTCATTTGCGTCGACGCAAGGATTTTCGCTTCGTCAGCGTTCTCCACAGCGGCGGCGCAGTAGGCAAAGGAATCCTTCAGCGCCTTGGAGACTTCATCCTTCGACTTGAGCGCTGCGACCGTGGGCGCCGTTTCGGATTTGAGGATCGCGCAATCTGCGTAGTTGCGCTGGGCGGAGTGGATTAACCATTCGGCGAAGGTCATCTGTCCGTCGGTGAGGCGGTAACCGTATTTTTCGGCGGGCATGGCGTCGGCCGAGGCTTCCAGGTTGCGGCGGACAGAGTTGAAGTAGCGCTGAGTGTTGGAAACCAGATTCTGAGCTTCGAGTGTTCCGAGGATGAGAGCAAAGGCGATGGCGAGTTTCATGGCTCCTAATAAGATACACTGCTCAGGTTATGGCAAGCTTGCTGGCGCACGTGACGACCTGGATTTTGAAGAGACGGCTGAAGCCGAAGCTGGCTCTCACCACGAATGCGCTGGAAGTCCGGAGGCTGCTCAAGCCGGAACCCTTTAAAGTGCCTCGATCGGTGCGGATCACGCCGAAGGAGATTGGAGGCGTTCCGGGGGAGTGGGTGGAGACCGGCAGTTCCGATGTCACGCTGCTCTATCTGCATGGCGGCGGATACGTGGGGTGTTCGGTGGTGACGCATCGCCCGATTACCGCGGGGTACGCGCAACGCGGATTCAAAGTGTTTGCGCCGGAGTACCGCATGGCTCCGGAGCATCTGTTTCCGGCGGCGGTGGAAGATGCGGTCGCCGTTTACCGTGGATTACGGGAACAGGGGATTTCGAAAATCGTCGTCAGCGGCGATTCGGCCGGAGGAGGGCTCGCTATGGCGATGATGCTTTCGCTGCGCGACGCGGGAGATGCCCTGCCTGCGGCCGCAGTGCTGTTTTCTCCTTGGACGGATCTGGCGGCGACGGGTGAAACTCTGCGAACGAATGACCACCGGTGCGCATTGTTTCGCGGAGCGAAGATCGGGCCCGGCGCGCTTTATTATTTGGGAACAGCGGATCCCAGGAATCCTTTGGCGTCGCCTCTCTATGCGGACCTGAAGGATCTGCCCCCGATGCTGATCCACGTGGGAGAGAACGAAGTGCTACTGGACGATTCTCGCCGCTTCGCGGACCGGGCGCGAGCGGCTGGCGTAAAGGTTGAAATCAAAATATGGCCGGTGGTGCCGCATGACTGGCAACTGGTGCCGGCGATGCCGGAGGCGAAGCGGTCGATGCACGAGGCGGCGGAGTTTCTACTAGAGAGGTAGGCGAAGGGTGGGGACAGCCTACTCTGTCCCAAGGCGCGCCCTTTGCGACGCGTGGACAGAGCGGGCTGTCCCCATTTTTCGCGCATTCTAGAAAGAGGAAGGACATGAGGGAGTTTAAGAATCGCGTTGCCGTGGTGACGGGTGGGGCGAGCGGCATCGGACGGGCGATCGCGGAGCGGTGCGTCGCGGAGGGAATGCGGGTGGTGTTGGCGGATATTGAAGGACCCGCACTGAAGGACGCGGCTGACGCGATGAATGCCACCCATTATCAAATTGACGTGAGCGACGCGGCGCAAATGGAGGCGATGGCCGAGTCGGTTTATAAAGAATTTGGCGCGGTGCACCTGCTGTTCAACAATGCGGGGGTCGCGCCGAACGGGAAGCCCGTATGGGCGCAGACGATGGAGACGTGGAAATGGGTGATCGACGTGAATCTGTATGGAGTGATTCACGGGCTGCGGAGTTTCGTGCCGCGGATGCTTGCCGGGGGCGATGAGGGGCACGTGGTGAATACGGCTTCGGTGGCGGGAGTGCATTCGGGCCCGATGATCTCCCCGTACTTCGCGACCAAGCATGCGGTGGTGGGACTCTCCGAGTCTCTTTATTTAGAGCTGTCGATGTTCCAGGCACGCGCAAGTGCGTCGGTGCTGTGCCCGGCATTCGTCAAGACGAAGATCGCGGAGAGCGGGCGAAATCGGCCGGGGGCTGTCGCTGCGGCAGCGGCGGAGCCCAACGAATTCGAGGCGATGGTGCGGGGGATGGTAGAGAGCGGAGTGTCGCCGGAATCGATCGCGGACAAGGTTTTTGAGGCGATTCAAGAACAACAGTTCTGGATACTCACGCATCCGGAAATGGATGCGGCGATTCGCGCGCGCGTCGAAGGGATGCTGGCGCGGAGGAATCCTGCGCCGCCGGCTATTTAAGTTCGGCCATCATGCCGGGAAGGCTCCACTGCATTTGCAGGCTGTTCGCCGCCCAGCCGAATTCAGCCATCATGGCTTTGCCGACTTCTTCCTGAGACTTGCCGCCGCGGATCAGGCCCTGGGCCCGAGTCCGCAGTTTTTCGACGTTATCGCGATACGTTTTTAATCCGGCTTTGGTGGAGACGGCGCCGTGCCCGGGGATCACCGTGTCGAAGTCCAGGTTCAGTGCGCCGTCCAGGGTTTTCGTCCATTCGACGACGCTGCCTCCGCCGGGATAATCGATCAGAGGCGTGGCTCCGGCCATCAAGTCGCCGGTGTGCAGAGTCTTGAGCGCGGGGAAATAAATCACGGCGTCGCCGTTGGTGTGGCCTCGGCCGAAGTAGCGGGCGCGCACTTCCTTGCCTCCCAGATAGACGGCGGTCTCGTCGGTGAAGGTCACGCTCACCGGGACCATGTTGGCGGGGGCGTTGGCCTGCTTGTGCTCGACGATGTTGGCGCGGGCGTTGGCCGTCGAGATGATTTGGACCGTGGGAGCGAACTTCACGTTTCCGCCGCTGTGGTCGGAGTGATGATGCGTGCTGAGGATGTACTTGATGGGCTGCGAAGTGACGCTCTTCACCTTTTCGACGATTTGCCCGTAGTCCTGCTCGAACTTATCGTCGACCAGGATGACGCCATCGCCGGTGACGTAGACGGCGACATTGCCACCGTCGCCGACGATCTGGTACAGATCGTCCTTGACCTTGCTGATGGTCAATTGAGGCGGATTCGCAGTTTGCGTGTAGGCAACCCAGGCGCCGAGGAGGAAGACGAGTCCTCCCAAAAGACGGATGTTTGTTGTGCGGCTCATGGGGAAGACTATACCAGTTTAGAATTAGATGGTGTGGTGCTTGCTGCTGGTCCTGCTGTCGGCCAACGAGAACGTCTCGGCTCCAAAGGTGTTGCACCGCGTAGAGCCCCGGTACACGCGTGAGGCCCGCGCGAACGGGATTCAAGGCACAGTGCTGATCGAAGTCGCCGTCGATGAGACGGGGAGGCCGGGAGAGGTTTCGGTGCTCAGTCCCATTGGGTTCGGGCTCGACGCCCGCGCGATGGACGCGGTGCGGCAGTGGACGTTTCTGCCGGGCACGAAGAACGGAAAGCCAGTGCGCAGCGTGACCACCGTGGAAGTGAAGTTCCGCATTTTTCGCCGACGCTTCGATCCCGCGGCCGAGGACCGGCGATTGTCGTTCAACCTGGCGGTGGACGCGATCCAGAGGAAAAAGCGGAACCAGGAGACCATCGAGACCATCCGCAGGCTGGCGCAGCAGAAATATGTTCCGGCGATGTATTTGTACGGTAAACTGCTGGAGGCGGGCGACGGCGTCGCGCAGGATCGGGATGCGGCGCTGCGCTTGATTTTCGAGGCGGCGCAAAAAGCGTATCCCGCGGCGATGTTCGACATCGGGCGGATGATGATGGAAGGGCGGCGGTTGAAAAAAGACCCGGAAAAGGGCCTGGAGCTGGTGCGGAACGCCGCGATTCTGGGAAACCGGCGGGCGCAGTTTTTCTTGGGGCTCGCGTATGAGAGCGGGTACGGCGTGCCGCAGGACGTGGAACGGGCGCACCAAAATTTCCGGTTATGCGCAGCGGTGGGCGAGACTTCCTGCCAGGTCCGGCTGGCGAAATTGCTGCTGGAGAACACCAGCCGCGAAGAGCGCGATTTCCTGCAAGCGATTGCGTGGCTGGAACTGGCCGCCGAGGATCGCAACGACGAGGCGCGGCTTCTGTTGGTACAGGAACAGAAGGCGCTCACGCCGAAACAGATTTCATGGGTGGAGAAACTGAAGACACAACTGGTGCAGAAGCCGTGAAACAATAACAGAACGATGAAAAGAACTTCGCGTCTCGGTCATTTCGTTAAGGAAAGAAGTCCCCAGGCTTACGCGGGGGTTATAACCCCGTCCGTGAGGGCGGGGATTTCGGGATTTGCGCACCGGCAACGATATCGCCGATGCGGTCCACTGGTGGTCCCCTCCTTCACAGTCGGGGTTCCGTATCAGAGCTGGGAACGGCCTCGGCATTTCCAACGGAACCCCGACAGTCATGGAGGGGATAGAATAGTGACGATTTCTCCGCGACAGGCTACTAGTGGCATGAGCCGAAAGAATCACAGATATTGCGTTAGATAGTGGAATCATCAGGAGGATTTAAGATGTCGAACTTACAGAACCGCTTCGCGGTCGCTTTTGTTGCAGTATTTTTCGCCGCGGCAGCGTTCGCGGATATCACCGGAACGCTGACTTTGACGGCCAACACGAATGTGAACATGGATACCGGCGCCGCCGTGGGTTCCGGGGGAGATTTTTCATGGAGCGGGACCGCGTTCACGCCGCAGGGGAGTGCGAAAGCCGTGAATGCGACGGCCTTGGCTGGGCTCTCCGGTAACTCGGGTTACGCTACGTTGACCCAGGCGATATTGTCGAGCTTGGCCAGTTTAGGGTCGTCGAGCCCCATCACAAACCTGGCGGCGAACACTGTCGTTGGTTACTCTACAAACGGTGGAAACTTCGGCAAGCTCCTGGTGACCAGTGTCACCGGCGGCACCCTTGTCTTCCAATACACGACCTACGAGTCAACGGCACCGACGATCACCGGGGTCCTGAATAATTACAGCTTACTTGTGCCGGGCTTGCCGAACTATGGCATCTCGCCGGGGACTCTGTTCATCATCACGGGGAAGAATTTGGCCAGTGTACCGGTGAGCAGCATCACAGCCCTCCAGTCCAGTGCCTCGCCGGGAATTCCATCAACGCTGAACGGCGCGCAGATCACGGTGACCGTCGGCAGCTTCACGGCGCATCCGGGCATGTATTACGCGGGCGCGACGCAGATCGCGGCGGTGCTGCCATCCGGGACGCCGGCCGGCACGGGGACTATCACGGTGAGTTACGGCGGAGCGACCAGCAACGCAGCGACCCTCACGGTGGTGACAAGCGCGCTGGGTCTCGACACGTACTATGGGTCGGGAAGCGGGCTGGGCGTCGCGACTGACACTTCTTATAATTTGATTACCTACACCAATTCCGCAAAGCCCGGACAGAATCTTATTTTCTGGGGCTCCGGCTTGGGCGCGGACACAGCGGATAGTGACACCACCGTGACCACGACTCCGCACGCGGTGAATGTGCCGCTGACCTTTTACATTGGCGGCATCGCGGTGACGCCTTCCTACGCGGGCAGCTCGGGATATCCGGGTCTAAATCAGATCAACGTGACGGTCCCATCCTCAGTTAGCCCGGGGTGCGGTGTTTCGGTGGTGGCGGTTAGCGGATCTATCGTCAGCAACACAATCGCTCTACCGATCGGCGCGGCGGGAGGGGTCTGTACCGATCCAGCCCTCGGCTATAACGGAACGCAGCTCACCACCACGACCACTCAGAGCGGCACCTATAGTTATGGAACCCTGGGTATCCTACAGAGCACTTCACCGGTCGTTGGAACTTCAGGGGGGCTGACGACGGGTGCGGACGCTTTTTTTGAGCAACTGACGTACAGTGCGTCCACATCGACCGGTTCCGTAATCTCGCTGGGAAGCTGCGCCGTGTTTGTGTCGGCGGTTACGACGACAACCACAATCCCCACCATCGTCGGCCTGGATGCCGGTACCATCACGATCACCGGGCCGACGGGAACGCAGACGCTGACCAATGAAGTAATTCCCACCCTAACGGGTCCCTCGGGAGAATATTTCCTCCAGCTGGCAAACTCGTTCTTTCCACCCACCGGCGGGACCTTCACGTTCACCGGCACCGGCGGCAAGAATATAGGCGCCTTCACCGCGTCGATCGCTTACACCAATCCGCTCGTCTGGAGCAATATGAGCTCGATCAAAACCGTCACCCGGGCCAGCGGCCAGAGCATCACCTGGACCGGCGGCGCTCCGAATTCCTACGTTTACATCAGCGGGAGCTCGGCGTCTTCCGCCGCGTCCGCCAGCTTCACTTGCTACGCGCCAGTAAGTGCGGGCCAGTTCACGGTTCCTTCTTACGTGCTGCTGGCGCTGCCGGTCAGTACGAATGGGGACCTGCTGGTGGAAAATCCTGTGACGAGTACATTTACGGCTTCGGGACTCACCTCCGGCTTCGGTTCGGTAGTCTCGGGCGTCAGCTTTTCGATCAGCCCGGCATACAACTAGTGCTGATGTTCAGCCCCATGCGTCAGCTTGGGGCTCGTTCGCTGGAAATCGTAACAGCCCCAAGCTGACGCATGGGGCTTGAAAAGCGTGTGCGTGGCCTTGTAGGGCGGCCAATTTTGGCTGCAGCCGCATTTTAGGCGGCTCGTGTTGATCGTTGAAAGCAAAAATGGCCGCCCTAACACCAGAATCCTGTTGACATACGACGAGCGTCGTATTATGATCGTCGTATGTCAATGGAGAACTTGCCGCGCCCTACCGACGCCGAACTCGAAATCCTGACCGTGCTGTGGAGTCGCGGACCGGCGACAGTTCGCGACGTCCACGAAACCATCGCCAGCCGCAGGCCCACGCAGTACACCACCGTTTTGAAACAACTGCAAGTGATGGCCGAAAAGGGCCTGGTGATGCGTGATGAGGATCAGCGCGCGCATGTCTATGAAGCCGCGCGGCCTCGCGAATGGACGCAGAAGCAACTGGCCGGTGACATGCTGCAACGCGCGTTTAACGGGTCGGCAAAAAGCCTCATGATGGGCGCGCTCGCCTCGCGCAAAGCGTCGAAACAGGAGCTGGCCGAGCTGCGGGCGCTGCTCGACGAATACGAAAGGAAATCGCGATGACCATGTTCGATGTCTGGGTGCAAGGTTCGCGGGCGTTGGCCGTGGGGTGGACGCTGGTTCATTCGCTGTGGGAAGGCGCGGTGGTCGCGGTGTTGCTGGGCGTCGTTCTGGGCGTCGCGCGGTCGGCGCGCGTGCGTTACTGGGCGGCGTGTTTCGCGATGATTGCGCTGCTCGCCGGTTTTGGCGCGACGTTTTACCAGGTGATGCCGCGGGAAACAGGGATCGCGCCGAAGGCTCCGATTCCATCCGCTCCAGTGGCGCTCTCGCCGGACGACGGGCCTATTGGCATCACCCGCACGCCCTGGGACTTTTCGGATCTGCTGCCGTGGTTGGCGCCGGCGTGGATGGCGGGTGTTCTGCTCTTTCAATTGCGCTGTCTCGCGTCGTGGATCGCGGCTGGCCGTTTGCGCAGGCGGGGGGTTTGCGGAGTATCCGTCGCGTGGATCGAAAGGCTCGACGCGCTGCGCGCGCGCTTGCGCATGACCAGGCCCGTGATACTGCTGGAATCGTGTTTCTTAGACGTGCCGGTGGTGATCGGCCATCTGCGCCCGGTGATCCTGGTGCCTGTGGGCTTGCTGGCCGGCTTGCCGGCGGCGCAGATCGAATCGATTCTGCTGCACGAACTGGCGCACATCCGTCGCGCCGATTATCTAGTGAATCTGATGCAGACGCTGGTGGAGGGATTGCTGTTCTATCATCCGGCCGTCTGGTGGATCTCCAGCGTCATGCGCGCTGAGCGGGAAAACTGCTGCGACGATCTGGCGGTCGCCGCCAGCGGGGACGCTCACGAATACGCGACGGCGCTGGCCGCGCTGGCCGAGAACCGCTGGGCTATGCCCGGAGCCGCGCTAGCGGCAACGGGTGGCAATTTGGTCAAAAGGATTCGAAGGGTGCTCGCGCAGCCCGAAGGTCCGCGAGCGGCGATGGCGCCTGCGTTGTCGGCTGGAGTCTTATTGGTGACGTGCGCGGTGGCTCTGGCGGCATGGCAGACACCGCAGCAGAGCGGTCCGGCGATTGTTCCGGTGATCCCGGTTGCTCAGGCGCCTGCGCTGGAACCGGCTCCGCAGGAGAAGCCTGCACCAGTTGCCGAACCGCGCCCACCGGACCAGTCGCGCGTGCCGGATTCGAAGAGGCAGACGGAGGCACTGGAAAAACTGCGTGAGGCGTTACAAAAGGTCAAGCGCGGTGAACCCGCGCTCCTGGCTCAAAATGAGCGGACCCAGACGGCAGATCCTATCCCTGCTCCTTATCGAGCATGGCTCAACGAAGAGGCGGTCTACATCATCACGCAGGCCGAGCGCACGGCCTTCCTCCAGTTGAAGACAGACGACGAGCGCGCCATGTTCATCAATCAGTTCTGGGCGCGGCGCGATCCGATGCATCCGACACCTCGGGGAGAGTATCCGGTCATTGCGAAGGGCGATCCCGAGAACGAGTATAAGAAGGAACACTATCGTCGCATTAAGTACGCCAACGACCGGTTTACCACCAAGATCCCCGGATGGAAAACGGATCGCGGGCGAATCTACATCGAGTATGGGCCTCCGGACGAGATTGAATCTCATCCCAGCGGCGGCAAGTATACGCCAGAAGGCGGAGGCACCGTCGACACGTTTCCGTTCGAGCAGTGGCGCTACCGCTGGATTGAGGGCATCGGCCAGAACGTCATTTTGGAATTTGTCGACACAACGAGGTCGGGCGAATACCGGCTGACGATGGACCCGCACGAGAAAGACATCCCGCCTGCCAAACAAGAAGAGGCGAGTCTTGGCGGTCGATTGCCGATGAAGGTGGGGGTGTCGTACGTCACGGTCGGGCCGTCCGCCGTGCTGACTCGGATCACCGTTCAGTTCGACACGAAGGATCTTCGGTTTGAAGACAAGGACAATATTTCCACGGCCATTGTGGCGATCTATGGGCGCATCTCGACATTGGCACGCCGGCCTCTGTCTCCGTTTGAAGACGTCGTGACGGTGCGGCACGGCAGCGCGGACCTCCCGAGTTTCATCGCGGCAAATCCGTCGCGAATCTACGAGAAATCGCTGCCGCTGGCGCCTGGAAGCTATCGCTTAAACATTGCCGGGAAGGATCTGGGGTCCAAGAGCTCCGGTACCCACGAAATAATTTTCGAAGTGCCGCAGCCAGCGGCGCAAGACGCCATGTTCTCCTCGGCCGGTCCGGGCGAAAAAGCGGTTGTGGTCGTGGGCGCCGACAAGAAAGTTCGGATCACCCTTCCCATCGACTACGATGCCACGAAGCTCTCAGCCATCGTGACTTCAGCAGGCGGTAAGATGATTTCGAGGGTTGGCATGCCGCTGCCGGATCCCTGCCAGGATAGGCCGCAAGACTCCGGATGTCACAGCAATTACACGCGTACTTTGTGGGAAGGCGGGCAGCCATTCCGCGCCGGCTATTACAACCTCACGGCAGTCGTGACGGACAGCAGCACCTGGACCGAGAAAACCTACGTGGTAAACTTCTCCGTACACTAGCAGGCTGCTGAAAAAGTCATTTGCGTGCCCCACAAGATCGAAATAGGAGGTAGGCAAATGTATCCCGGACCCCCTGCGATGGCTTGGAGAGCGTCTAATTGATGAGGGATTTCGGATT
>Ga0182024_10000404_pt1 | contig 111761 bp, 95 predicted proteins | sample P32metaG_FD_120480 | JGI IMG/M metagenome (GOLD analysis project Ga0182024, IMG submission 120480) | Permafrost microbial communities from Stordalen Mire, Sweden - P3-2 metaG (Illumina Assembly) | ecosystem: Environmental > Terrestrial > Soil > Wetlands > Permafrost | place: Sweden: Stordalen... | reverse complement strand
TCGATCGAGTCGAAGCTCCGGAACTTCACCTTGGGATTGTTCTTGGCCAGCGTCTGCGTGATCGCCGCCGTCAATGTCGTCTTGCCGTGATCGATGTGCCCGATCGTCCCCACGTTCACGTGCGGCTTGCTGCGATCGAATTTTTCCTTCGCCATGGTCTTTCGCTTCTCCTCAGAGTGAAATCAACAAATTCACTACGCTGCGCCCTTCTCCGTAATGCCCACTGAAATGCTCTTGGGTACTTCCTCGTACTGCCCGAAATGCATGGTGAACGCGCCGCGCCCTTGCGTGCGCGACCGCAGCTCCGTCGCATAGCCGAACATCTCCGACAGCGGCACCATCGCCTTGATGATGTGCGTCGAGCCCAGAATCTCGGTGCCTTCCAGCCGTCCGCGCCGTGAGATCAGATCGCCGTTCACCGGGCCCATATACTCGTCCGGCACCACCACTTCGACGCGCATCACCGGCTCCAGCAGCACCGGCTTCGCTTTTCGCGCCGCTTCCTTGAAGCAGATCGAGCCGCAGATCTTGAACGCCATCTCCGACGAATCCACCTCGTGATACGCCCCGTCCAGAACCGTCACGCGGATGTTGGAGATGGGATAGCCGGCGAGCACGCCGTGCTCCATCGCCTCCACCACTCCCTTTTGGATCGCGGGGATGAACTCCTTGGGAATCGAGCCGCCCTTGATCTCGTTCACGAACTCGAATTCCTGATCTTTGATTGGCTCCACCCGGAGCTCGCAGCGGGCATATTGACCCGAGCCTCCGGTCTGCTTCTTGTGCGTGTAGTCGTATTCGGCCTTCTGGCGCAGCGTTTCGCGATACGCCACCTGCGGCTTGCCCACGTTGGCGCCCACGTTGAACTCACGCTGCATGCGGTCGACGATGATCTCCAGATGCAGCTCGCCCATGCCCGCCAGAATGGTTTGTCCCGTGTCCGGATCCGTCGAAACCTTCAGCGTCGGATCTTCCTGCACCAGCTTGGCGATGGCCATGCCCAGCTTCTCTTGATCCGCCTTGGTCTTGGGCTCGATCGCCAACTGGATCACCGGCGCCGGGAAGTCGATATTTTCGAGAATCACCGGCGCTTTCTCGTCGCAAATCGTGTCGCCCGTCGAAACCGATTTGAGACCCACCGCCGCGCAAATATCGCCCGCCAGAACCTCGGAGATCTCTTCACGCTTGTTGGCGTGCATCTTCACCAGGCGGCCAATGCGCTCCCGGCGCGACTTCGCAACATTGTAGACCGAGTCTCCCGCGCTCAGCCGGCCCGAATACACGCGAATGAACGCCAGTTGGCCGACAAACGGATCGGTCATGATCTTGAACACCAGCGCGGCAAAAGGCTCGCTGTCGTCGGCCCTGCGCGTCACCGTTTTCAAAGAATCGAGGTCGGTGCCCTCCACCGCGGCAATGTCCAGGGGCGAAGGCAGATAATCCACCACCGCATCCAGCAGATTCTGCACGCCCTTGTTCTTGAACGCCGTCCCGCACACCACCGGGAAAATCTTCTGCGCGATCGTAGCCTTGCGAATCCCCTCCCGCAATTCCTGTTCGGTGACGGGCTGGCCTTCCACGAACTTGGTGAAGAGATGGTCGTCGGTTTCCGACACGGCTTCGATCAGCCGGGCGTGATATTCCTTCGCCTGCGTGAGCATCTCGGCGGGGATCTCGATCTCGTTGAAGTCCGCGCCCAGCGTTTCGTCCAGCCACACCCTCGCCTTCATCGACACCAGATCCACGATGCCCGTGAACTGATCCTCGGCGCCGATGGGAAGCTGAATCGGAACCGGCCGGGCTCGCAACCGGTCGACAATCGTTTCCACTGAGCGGAAAAAATCCGCGCCCACGCGGTCCATCTTATTGATGAAGCAAACCCTGGGGACTCGGTATTTATCTGCCTGCCGCCACACCGTCTCCGACTGGGGCTGCACTCCCGCCACCGCGTCGAATACCGCCACCGCTCCGTCCAGCACGCGCAAGCTGCGCTCCACCTCGGCCGTGAAATCCACGTGCCCCGGCGTGTCGATGATGTTGATGGTGCAATCCTGCCATTCGCAAGTAGTTGCGGCCGAGGTGATCGTGATCCCGCGCTCCTGCTCCTGCTCCATCCAGTCCATCACCGCCGTGCCCTCATGCACCTCGCCGATTTTATAGGTCCGGCCCGTGTAATAGAGGATGCGCTCGGTCGTGGTGGTCTTGCCGGCATCGATGTGCGCCATGATGCCGATGTTGCGGACTTTCTCTAAGGGAACAGTACGGGCCATAAAATCTGCGAACTACCAGCGGTAATGCGCGAAGGCTTTATTGGCCTCCGCCATGCGGTGAACGTCGTCCTTTTTCTTAATCGCTCCGCCGCGGAGATTCGCCGCTTCGGAGAGTTCATTCGCCAGCTTCTCCGGCATGCTTTTCTCCGGGCGGCTGCGGGCGTTTTGCAAAATCCAACGAATCGCCAGCGAGGTTCGCCGGTTCTGCGGCACCTCCACCGGCACCTGATAGTTGGCGCCGCCCACGCGGCGCGTCTTCACTTCCAGCAGCGGCTTACAGTTCTCCACCGCTTTCTTGAACAGCTTCAAGGGATCGTCGTTGGAGCGGTCCCGAATCTTGTCCATCGCCTTATAGAAGATCTGCTGGGAAATGGCTTTCTTCCCGTCCCACATCATCGAGTTCACGAACTTCTCCGCGAGCGTCGAATTGTACACCGGATCCGGCACGATCTCGCGGGTCTCAGGTCTGCGTCTGCGTGGCATGCGTTATTTTGCGGGTCCCTTCGGCCCCTTCGGACGCTTAGCTCCGTACTTGGAGCGCGACTGTTGCCGCCCCGTGACTCCCGCCGTGTCCATCGTTCCGCGCACCACGTGATAGCGCACGCCCGGCAAATCCTTGACGCGGCCCCCGCGGATCAGCACGATCGAGTGCTCTTGGAGATTATGCCCCACGCCCGGAATGTAAGTCGTCACTTCAATGCCGTTGGTGAGCCGCACGCGCGCCACCTTGCGCAAAGCCGAGTTGGGCTTCTTAGGCGTAGTCGTGTACACGCGCGTGCACACTCCCCGGCGCTGCGGACACGCCTGAAGCGCCGGACTGGCCGTCTTATAGCGCGTGGGGCGTCGCCCCTTGCGCACGAGTTGGTTGAACGTCGGCACGAGCTTGTTTTTTTCTCCCACGCACCCACTCGCGCGCGCCTCCATGCGAGCACGCCGCGACGGGCACCTTGACCGTTTGTTTGATCCACCCAAGGAACAGCGCGCACTTGCGACGCCATCCCAAAATTGCGAGGGTATTAGACTTCGGACTAGCCCATACTCGGACGGCGTTGATCCGTCAAAGCCTCGGGGCCGACCCCTGGCCGGACTGCCCATCGGGACAGTGGTAGCTCAGGAGCAGAAGACGACTCGCGAAACCTTTACAAATATAGCGGACCCGGTCCGAAGTTGTCAAATCCGCTAGCAGAGCGGTAGTGGGTCCGTTTGAATCTTAAGGAAATTTAACGATAGCTAGCAACGGATACTCGGTGGTAGACCCTGTCGCATGACTCCTCAATCACCCAATCCGACAGACGTTCAGCTTGTCCGAGCAGTCGTCGCCATCGAAGGCTCGCTCATGAGAATCGCACACGCGCTAGAGGCACTCGCCAAGCACAACGTACCGAACTTCAAGACTCTGGCGGAGACGCCGCGCACGAAACGGTAAGGGACGCTCTCAAAACATTTGCATACATAGATGTTTTGGAGGTAAGATGGTCTCAACCGAAGGAAGTTGTGCTCCTTCTCCCAGGGTGCAACTGCTCGTATCTGCCTTTACATCAAACGGAACGTAGTTGTTTGCATGGTTCCTTTGTGCTTACAATGGGAGGTCCGTTGCTGATGTTGATCGGCCAGATTGCATCGTGCTTGCACGAATAAGACTGCCTCCCCCTTGTCTGTAGTCTATACGCCGTGAGGAGTCTACACAATGAGTTCGGTCGCTGAGGCGCTAGCCATTTCATGCATGCCATCAAAATCTGCCAGTGAAAAATTGATCGTTGCCCTCGATGTTGAGGATGTCGCAGCGGCAAGGAGGCTCGTTGACGACCTAGAAGGATTGGTCGATTTTTTTAAGATCGGGATAGCGCTTCAACTAGCAGAGGGTGTTCAAGCGTTTATCTCGCAGTTGCTTGAACAAAAGAAAAGGGTCTTCTTGGATTACAAATACCACGATGTCCCTGAAACCGTGCGGAAGGCGGTTGAGCGCGCGTCCAACATGGGTGTACAATTTTTGACCGTCCATGGATCAAGCAAGGTTATGCGGGAGGCAGTAAGAGGCCGCTCTGGAAAGCTAAAGATCTTCACGGTAACGGTGTTGACCAGCATGGACAGGGACGACATTATAGAGATGGGGTATACCGAACATTCCGTGAAGGACCTAGTTTTGTTTCGTGCTCAGAAGGCCCTTGACGCTGGATGCGATGGAGTAATTGCCTCCGGCCAAGAGGTTCAGGCAATCAAAGAGGGAGTCTCCAAGCAATTGCTCGTTGTAACTCCTGGCATCCGCCAGGACGGTTCACCCGAAGACGATCAGAAGCGAAAAGTAACACCAGCCGAAGCGATCTTAGGGGGGGCGGATTATTTAGTTCTCGGTAGGCCGATCACACAGCCAGAACGAGGATCTTCACGTGAGGCCGCAGAAGAAATCCTACGCGAGATGCAAGCGGCGCTAGACGGTATGCCGTAGTCGGGTGCTGCATAGCTGATTCATTTCAATCCCTTGCCGCCCAGCGCGTCGCCGAACTGGCTGTAGGAGCGCTCGTTTCTCTCCTCGCGTTCTTGCTGGACGCGTTCTTCGCGGTACTCGTCAACGAGCTTCACGATGTCCTCGATTCTCCACAGCCGGTCCGTAACGCCCGCCTGCATCGCTGGGGTGATCTTGAGCGTCAAGTGGATGCGCACGAAGTTGTAGTACATGAAGTGCAGCGAGACCGCTGCAATGTGGTTCTCAAGCTTCTTGCTGAAGGCGTTTGTCAGCCGGGTGAACCGGCGCATTGACATGCGCATCGTGCGATTCTGGCGCTCCACGTAACTAGTGCTGATATGCTTTGGTTTTGGCTTCCCGGTAACGGGCTGCTTCTGGCACCGATACAATCGACAGGGGTGTAGCGTTTCTCTGGCTCGCTGGACTCGCCGTAGATCTTCACCAGCATCGCATAGTCGGGTAGTGGGTCCGTTTGAATGTTGAGGAAATTTAACTGGTCTCCTGGGGGCGGATGCGCTGTTTGTCTCATTCGTCTCATTCATTTGTGCCGAAGCGCGAGCATGGCCGCAATCCCCAATCCAGCGATCCAGCCAAATCCAGGCTCCGGCGTGACCGCTGAGACCAAGTCGAGTGAAACTTCCTGCGATTCCGGCCCCGGCGTTTCCGCATAGGCGTAGATCGACGCACTGATTGGTGCGCCGGATGAAGTGATCGTAAAGAAGTTCTCGCCTGTATGAGCGTAAAAGTCCTGTCCCATGGCGGTGACATAAACCCTCACACCATCCAGGTCTCCTCCGCCTTCAACCCCTATTTCCCAAGTGGTGGTTCCGGAGAAACTCCCATCCATACTGAACGAAGCGGAAGCGGAGCCGAAGTCCATAGTGATCGGTGATCCTCCGGCGTCTGCGTACACGAACAGAAGTCCAATAGCAGCGCTCGCCGACGAGTCCGCATCCCCAGATTGGATAGTTCCATTGACGTTGAAGTTGCCTTGAAGGCTACAAGTTGAACCGCCAGTTGAAGTCTGGTTACAGGACAGATCCGTAAAGGGAGGGACCAATTCATCGACGCCAGCCGCCACCGTTGGCACGGTGCCTGCGTGCAGCGGGAGCGTTATCATCAGACAAGAAGCGACGAGCAATAAAACTTTAGGCATTGTAGCGGGAAGCCCTATCAGATTGACGGCACCGCAACAAGGGGCCTGCTATCGCCCCCGGGTACACCATCAGCGCGAGTCAGCGGCGTTCGCCAGTTTCTCTTTGAACTCGCTTGGCGTGATTCCGTAGTGGAGCAAAAGTCGCTAGATTAATGGTGGTGAAAACTTCGTGGAGGTGTGGTGCGGGATCAGGCAGAGTTCGACGCCATCTCGGCAAAAGACAACGCCATCAGGATGACGCGAGTGAGCCCTAGCTGGACTTTCTTTGCTTTGGGTTGGTGAAACGGTGTTTGGGCGAAGATTTTACTTCTTTCGAATCAGACCCACGTAGTGAGTTCGAAGAAGCGGGATGGCCGACAGAATCTCCGCGAGAGGCCAGGACCAACCTGCGATAAGCCGCGCCAGCGGCGGCGCGAGCAGCACCGGCGCCAGTTCGACCGCACAGTCTGGAAACAGCGCCCCGATCCGGGATGCGCCGATTCCTCGCACGTGCGGATTCCACGGGTTGCTGAAGCGAAAATCGAACCATAGAACCACGCCGCCCGGTTTGAGCACGCGCAGCATTTCTTGGGCGACGGTTCGCTCCAGCGCCGGATCGAGGATCGAAGTGAAGACCGTGAATTGACTCACCAGGTCGAAGGAGCTGTCGGGCCAGGGCAGCTCCCCTGCGTTGCCGGTGCGAAGGTCGGCTTGCGGGAGGCGGCGCCGCGCCCGTTCGATGCGTCCTTGGTTGAGGTCGAGGCCGGAAAGCGCGGCCGGGCTGGCTCCCCACTGAGCGAATTCGAGCAGCCAAGCGCCATCGCCGCAACCGATATCGGCGACCGATTGTCCCCGTAAAGGGAACCGCCCGGCACGGTGCAGCGCAGAGATGCAGCCACGAACGGCTTGCTGATGGAAAAGGAGATTCGCCGGCCGGCTCCAGACGTAGGAGTCTGGGGCGAGCTCGCGCTCGCGGCGCGCGTACTCAGAGGCGATCCGTGCTGTTTCCGGGCCACTGTTCATATGGTCCCCATCGTATCGAAAAGGTGTCCGCGCCGCGGATGGTGCGCTATTGCGTGCGTGTCCGCTGGGGCAGGATGGGAGCATTCATCTCAGGGGCTTGCTGGGAGCTGAACCCGACGCTCTGCGCCAAGGCCACCAGGGAGGCTGTCTCCGGCCGCATCTGCATCGCCTGGCGCAGGAGATGCGTGCCCGGATTGTACTCGGGTACGATCTCTTTGAGGCCCAGGATCAGGCGGCCAACATCGCGCATCTTGCACATCCCTTCCAGAGTGCGAAGATGCTGCCAGATCTCGTCGGGCTGCACTGCCAGGCCGCGAAACACCTTGATTTTTTCGTGCGTGGTGGGCACGGTCGACTCATCCGCCGTGGTGAGCTCCTCGTGCAGCTTCTCTCCGGGCCGAAGACCGCTGAACGCGATCTTGATGTCCTCGTCCGGCCGCAGACCCGAGAGGATGATCAAGTTGTGGGCCAAGTCGAGGATCTTCACGGGCTGGCCCATGTCCAGCACGAAGATCTCTCCGCCTCGTCCCATGGTGGAAGCCTGGAGGACCAACTGGACGGCTTCCGGAATGGTCATGAAATAACGGTGCATGCCGGGATGAGTGACGGTGACCGGCCCACCGGCGGCGATCTGCTTCTTGAACACGGGGATGACGCTCCCGTTGCTTCCCAGCACATTTCCGAAGCGCACGGAAACATATTTGGTGGCCGTCCCGTTGAATGAATTCACCACCAGCTCGGCGACGCGCTTGGTCGCGCCGAGAAGGCTGGTGGGACGGACGGCCTTATCGGTCGAGATCATGACAAAGTCTTCCACGCCGTACTGCGATGCCAGGCGGGCGACGGTCGCGGTGGCGAGAACGTTATTCTCCACAGCCTCCACGACGTGCGATTCCAGAAGCGGCACGTGCTTGTACGCCGCCGCGTGATAGAGCAGGGAGGGACGGTAGGTATGCAGCACCTCGGCGACGCGGCTCGCATTCTGGATCGATCCGATCTCCGGGTGAAAGGGGACCTCCGGAAAACGTTCGCGCATTTCGAGATCGAGCTGGAAAAGGGCATTCTCCGAAGTGTCGAAGCCGACGATGGCGCGCGGCTGGAAGCCGGCGAGTTGCCGGCATAACTCCGATCCGATGGAACCACCCGCTCCCGTAACCAGAACGATCCGGTCGCGGGTTCTTTTGCGAACCTGGTCTTCATCGAGACGCACGGGACTGCGCCCCAGCAGGTCCTCCACAGCGACGTTGCGCATGTGTTTGGCGATGCCCTGCTGCATCATCAACTCGGTCAGACTGGGGACCGTCATGTAGGGGACCCCCGCCTTATGACAGTAATTCAGGATTTGGGTCATTTGCGGCCCGCTGGCGGAGGGGATGGCGATCAGGATCTTGCCGATCTTATGCTTCTGAACCAACTCGGCGAGCTGCGCGCCGGCGCCCCAAACCCGCACGCCCTGAATGGAATGGTTCTTCTTGGCCGGATTGTCATCCACGAATCCGCATACCTGGTAGGGGCCGTTGGCGCCGGCTCGCGTTTCGCGGAGCAGCATCACGCCCGCGTTCCCGGCGCCGTAGACAACCACTCGTTGGGCGGAGCCGCCCGGTCTGGGGCCGCGCGCCGATTCAATCACAACGCGGAACAGAATGCGCACGCCGGCGGTGGCGAGGAAGCAGAGCAGGAGGTCCAGCGCATAGATTGAGCGCGGGAAGGCGCTGCCCATGGTAAGCGCGATGGGAATCGCGCTGAGCAGGGACGCCGCGAAGTTCACGAGGGCCAGGTGCGCCACGTCGAAGATGGAAATTAAGCTCCACCATCCGGAATCCTGCTTCCCGCGCCGGAAAACAGCCGATTTGACGACCAGCCAGACCGGCAGCGCCAGCAAGAGGTGGCTGACCTCACGCGGAGGCACGGTGTAGTCGAAGCGGAGCAGGAACGCGGAGACTCCGGAAAGCGCGAAGATCGCGATTTGAACGCTCCAAACCAGCGGCCGCCGAACGCGGTCGCGCCCACGCCTTTCCAATTCGTCTAGAACCTTTGTAATACCTTGTTTGATGGACATATGGATATGGGAACCGAAGCACACCCGCAGGGTGCGCCACAGAATGGAAACGTCAAGCCAAAACGAGCGGCGCTCGAAGTACTCGTCCGCTAAATCCAACTTCGCCGGAAGCACGGCCTCCTCGTAGGCGCGAAGAGGATCGCTTGCCAAAGCCAAGACTTGTTCCTCGTCGCGAAAACGAATTGAGGCGAGGTCGGTGATGCCTGGCCGGAGCTCTAGAATGCGCTCATACCGCTGGCGGAAGGCCTCGACGTATTGCGGAATTTCCGGCCGGGGCCCGACTAGGCTCATGTCCCCCCGCAACACGTTCCAGAGTTGGGGAAGCTCGTCCAGCTTGGTTGCGCGCAGCAAACGGCCGACCCGCGTAATTCGCGGATCTGTACTGGCAGTGATCGCGGCGCCGCTGGAACTCACCAGCATGGAGCGGAACTTGCAAATTCGGAAGCGGCGGAAACGCCGGCCAACCCGGACCTGGGAGAAGAAGACCGGCCATCCCGAGTCCAGGATTACGGCCACCGCGATCAACGCAAATAGTGGCGCGAACGCAAGCAGCAGGATTGCCGCAACGGCGATGTCAATTGTTCTTTTCAGCATGGCTGATCCGGCTCAGCTCGCGATCTCGAGGACGTCGCCGGTTTCCGTGACCGGCACAACTGGTCTTCTGTAATCCCGAACCACGGCTTCGACGGCTGCGACGACTCGCTCCACTTCCTGATCCGTCATTCGCGAATAGATGGGTAAGGAGAGCATGCGGTGATACTCGCCTATGGCCCGGGGGCACGCGGTGTCCTCTAATTTCAGAGTCTGGCGATAATAGGGGTGCAACACGATGGGGATGAAGTGGACACTGCAACCGATTCCCCGCTTCTTCAGCTCGGCGATGAACGCGGCTCGATCGATCCGCAGACGATCCAGGTTGAGCCGCAGACCATAGAGATGCCATGAATGGAAGGCATCCGGGCGAGTTGCCGGAGTTTCCAGTTCGTCCATGTTCGAGAACGCATGATCGTAACGGGCGGCAATCTCCGCTCTTCTGGCGTTCATCGCGTCGAGCTTGCGCAGTTGATGAATACCAATGGCCGCCATGATGTCGCTCATGTTGTATTTGTAACCGCAATCGACGACTTCATAGAACCACGATCCCGCCTCCGCATAACGGTTCCAGGCGTCTTTGTCGATGCCGTGCAGGCACAGGATTCGCATGCGTTCTTCCAGTTGCCGGGAGGATGTCGTAATCATGCCGCCCTCGCCGGTGGTGAGGTTCTTGGTGGCATAGAAGCTGAAGGCAACCGCGTCGCTGCGGCCGCCTCCGATGGGAAGGCCGCGATACCGGGAACCCGCGGCGTGGGCCGCATCTTCGACGACGTGGAGCCGGCGCTTTTCCGCAAGGGCCCAGATCGCGTCCATATCGCAGGGAAGACCGCCGATATGCACCGGTAAAATGGCGCGCGTCGCGGGAGTAATCGCCGCCTTCACGGCCGCGGCGTCCATGTTGAGGTCGTTTCCAATGTCGGCAAAAACGGGGCGCGCTCCGCATTGCAGAATGACGTTCACGGTCGCGCAGAAGGTGAGAGGCGTGGTGACGACTTCGTCGCCGGGCTGAAGGCCCAGTGCGGCCAGGGCCAAGTGCAGGCCGGCGGTGCCCGAGTTCACGGCAAGCGCGTGCGGAGCCTTGACGTATTCCGCAAAGCGGGCCTCGAATTGCGCAACCCGAGGGCCGGTGGTTAACCAACCCGATCTCAAAGTGTCTACAACTTCCTGAATCTCTTCCTCCCCGATTTCAGGGAGTGCGAAAGGAAGGAACGGTGGCTTGTTGTTCATGATTGAAAGGAGTAAAGAAGTCTAGCGAGTAAGGGACGTAAAGAGCCGGCTGGGCTGCATCGGGCCTGAGGGACTGAGCGAACGATAAAAAATGTTGGCAAGAAAGCCGAGACCGTAAGAGGCGTGGTAGATTACGAATACCAACGGGAGAAGCGGGAGCAGTTTCCATCCGTGCCGCTTCGCTGCCCGTGCCGATGCGGCGAGGCAGGCAGCCCCGTAGACCGCGGTTTCGATCAACCACAACGCCAGCAGGAAGCGTGACAGAGCCGGGTCTTGGGCCAACGCGGCGATGGCCGCGCCGGCCGGCAGCGTGACATTTCCAAGTACGAAAGCGCCGGGAACCAGATGCCGCCAGGACGCCGGAATCCTGTGCTTGCGAATGACCTCCCACTTCCAGAAGCCGTACTGGAAATACTGCCGGAACAACGCGGCCAGGGAACTCCGAGGCCGATACCAGGAGACAATCTTAGGCGATTGCCAGATCGTCCCGCCGGCGCGAATCAAGCGCAGATTCAATTCGTCATCCTGATTTCGAACCAGCGCCTCGTCGAACATCCCGATCTGCTCCAACGTGCTTTTTCGCCAGCAACCATAGGGCACAGTATCCGCATAGCCTTCGTAGGAATCGTCATGAAAGCTTGCCCCGCCTGTGCTGAACGACGAGTGGTAAGCGGCGGCGATGGTGCTCTGAACGATGCCTTCCGCCCTAGTGCGGGCGGGCCCGCCTACATTTTCCGCTCCGGACGAATCCAAGGTCCGGACGCACTGAGCCACATAATCGGGCGCGTATTCGGTGTGGGCGTCTACACGGAGAATGATGTCGCCCTGCGCCTGGCAGATGGCTTGGTTCAAGCCTGCCGAAACAGTCCGGGTGGGGTTGTCGATCATGCGGATGCGCGAGTTCTTCCGGCAGTAACCTTCCAAAACAGCGCGTGTCCCGTCTTCACTCATGCCGTCGGCCACGAGAATCTCCCACTGATCGGGCCACTGCTGCGACTCCAAAGAATCGAGCACGGGCCCGATGAAATCGCGCTCATTGCGGCAGGGGATGACGATGGTGATCATGTGCGAACGCTCGGAGACAGGCGCTCCGCCGCCGGGGGCGCGTGTCGTCCGGTAAGCTGCGAGACGATGCCGGAAAGACGCGCCTCGCGCTGCAAAACCGGGAACTGAGTCAGAACTCTCTGGCGCGCCTGCTCACGCGCGGCCTCGGGCATGTCCAGAGCGCGCCGAATCGCTTGAGCGAGCTGCCGCGGCTCCGTGGACTCGCTATACACACCACAGTCTCCGGCGACTTCGGGAAGAGCTCCCGCCCTGGTGACAACCGGGATGCAGCCCGCCAACATCGCCTCGGCCACCGACATTCCAAAACCTTCATGGCGCGATGCCTGCACGTAGACGGCGGCGCGCAGGTTGTAGTCCAGCAGCGCCGCGTCGTCCACCCATCCCGTGAACTCCACGTTCGGAGCGGCAATCGACCGCAGGTGATCGATCGCGTCGTCTTTCCACGCTCCGATCACGGCGAACTTGACCTCCGGGAGCAAACTCGCCGCCCGTACAAAAGGTTCCAATCCCTTGCGCCAGAGGTTGGGCCGGTCGACATTGCCTACGGTAATCGCCATGGGCTCGCGTGCACGGCGGGAAAGCGGTCCGGCGATGTCGGGAACACCGTGATAGATCACGTTCAGTTTTGCCCGGTCGACACCCGCATTCTCCATGGCTTCGCACCGGCTATAGTGCGAGTTCGTAATGAGGGTGTCCGCCAGCCGCATTGCGGCGCGACTGATCCATTTCTTAGCGCCACCCCGCTGGTGACCGTATCCGATGGTTGTCTTAGCGGCAGGAATGTTGGCCAGATCGTATCCTCCGACCACCAGCACCGAGGGTTTGCTCAAGCAGCGGGCGCACAGAACCGGAAGGAACGTATGCCAGGATGCGAACCAGCCAAAGACCAGATCGTGACCCTGGACTTGCCGCCACAGCGAGAACAAATTCACCCGCCGCGAAGCCAGATGCAATTCCGACACGCGGTAGTGCTGCCGAAGGCAATCCAGATCCTGCCGGACAAAACTGGTGGGGTGATTGTGAACGAACAGGATGTTCACGCCCGGCGTCGATATTTCCGATACATCCATGTAGTTACTTCCCGGCCAATACCTCTTCGAGCGTCTGCTGCATGCAAACCACGTGCCGGTCGATCGAGAATTGACGCTCCGCCCGCTCCCTCGCGGACTTGCCCACTTTACAGCGCAGCTCGGGACTCGCCATCAATTCGAGAAGCGCCCGCGATAAAGCCTGTGCATCCCCGGAAGGAACCAAGAGCCCGTCACGCCGGTCTGTCAGGGCTTCGCGCACGCCTTCGATATCGAAGGCGGCAATCGGCAACCCTACCGACATGGCCTCCAGAAGAGAAAGCGGGCAGATGTCCTTCTCTGTCGCACAGTACGCAAAGACGTCCACGGCGGAGAGCACATTGTGCATGTCCGGGCGATGGCCGGCGAAGATCACGCGCGGCGCAATCCCCAATTCTTCGGCCCGGCGCTTGAGCCTGACTTCATAGCCCTGGTCTCCGAACAGGCTGCCGCCAACCAGAAGAAGCCGGGCGTTTGGAAACGCGGAGCTCACCGGGGCGAAAGCCTCCAGCAAATGGTGCTGGCCTTTCCAGGGCGTAAGGCGAGCCGCGTTGCCGACCACCAGCGCGTCTTCCTCAATCCCCAATTCACGCCGCACCCCCCTGGACAAAGCGGCTGCGCTCCCGCTCTTTTGGAACTTCGCCGTATCCACAGCATTGTAGACGACACGAACGCGATCCTGCATGGTCTTGGAAAGTTGACGCACGATTTGCGGTCCAATGACGGCGATGCCGGTGGGCACACGACGCGCCATCATCCGGAATGCGGTTCTGTAGATTCCCCCGAATCGTTCCGAGACAAAATCCTGGACGTACCACAGGCACGGGATCTTCGCCTTGCGGGCAGCGATCCCGCCGTAAAAGTGGCACAGGAGGCCTTTGGTGATTACCAGCTCCGGCCGCAGCTCCTTCAGAAAACCTGCCACCCTGCCCGCGGTTCCAAGAATCGCCGCCACATTCCAGAGCCATGCGAACGGGTTGGGCCACTTGGTCTGATTGCCGATCCACACACTGGTCGAACACATCGGCAACACGGGAAGCGTCTGTACGTCTACGCCGGCAGCCTGGCAGGCGCGAACCAAGTCGCCCTCTTCCGGACAAATGACCAGCGGAGTCCACTGCGTCCGGTCCATGCGGCCGGCGAGCGCGAGCGTGGTGTGCTGGATTCCGCCCATCTTGGAAGACGATTCCAGGATGGCTACCAGCCGGGGCCGGCCGGCAACCGAATTCGCGGGTGTTTCGAGCTCTTGGGTCTGGATCATGCGCGTTTGCCGCTACGAGCGAGGGCTGCGGTCGAGGTTGAGTTCCTCCATCTCCCACAACTTCGCTCTGGAGATGAAAACGTAGATGGCCATGTACCCACAGTGAACAAAACCGCGCCAGCCATCGCGAAAACCTTGCAGGTAGAGATAGCGGTACAAGAAAGCGGCCATGGGACGAAATACGACGTCGTGCCACCGGAAGCGCTTCCCCGATTTTCGAAACTCGTCGGTTTCATAGCGTGTATAGCGGTCCAGATTGACGATGCGCCTGGAGATGGTGGGTGCGTCGTGATGGATCAGATCGCTTTGCAAAGTGCCGATGGTTCCCGGCACATGCAGATGCGCATGCACCTCGCGAGTCTGCCAGGAGCCTTGATCGCGGCGGAACAGCCGGATTTGGTAGTCCGGATAAAAGCCGCCATGGCGTAGCCAGCGTCCCACGAAATGATTGCGGCGCGGCACGCGAAAAGCATGCGTGTCCGGAGCCGCATTCGCGACCACCGCCTGCGCTTCCCGCCACAGTTCGGGACTGGCGACCTCATCGCTGTCAATCTGCAAGATCCATTCATGGCTGCACTGCGGCGCGCCCCAATTCTTCTGGGTTGCCGAATTGACATACTCATGCTGCAGAATCCGGCAGCCATATTCTTTGCAGATCTCAAGCGTACGATCGGTGCTGTACGAATCGATCGCCAGAATCTCAGCTGCGTCCCGCACGGACTCCAGCGTGTTCCGGACCGTACTCTCGCAATTGAAGGTTGGCAGCAAAACGGAAATTTGCGCCGGCACGACTTTTCGCCTCCACTCTCTTACCTTGCTGCCGCACGGCCACCGCCGCCAGAACCCAAATCAGCCAAACGGGACAGGCAAGTTGCGGCAAGACACAAATCACCTGCGTGGACATGATTCCACCCGCGGTGATGAACGACAACAGCAGCGCCAGGCGCAGCGGGCGGGCGGGATCTTCGCAGTCCCGAACCAGCAGGAACAGGCGGAACGCCGTCCACAGAAATGCGCCGGCAAAAAGCAATCCTGGAATCACACCCAGGTTGGCTGCGATTTGAATAAAATCGGAGTGCACCCATCCGGAAATAGTCCAGCCCATGCCGAGCGGGTAATCTCGTATCGCGTTCAGAGCGTCCGCGACGCGATTCAAATGGTCGGCGCCGCTGGTTTCAACGGGAGTGCCCTGAAGCGCCAGAAAGAACGATTGGACGCGCAATTGGGTGGCGTCGGGCAGCGTGGTATAGGCCGTCGCCGCGCCCACGCCGGCGACGATTCCGAAGGCATAACGCCGGTTGAGTAACAGCCACAAGAGAAGTTGGGCCGCCACGTACAGCCACAGGACTCGGAAGCCGCTCAGATACACGGCTCCCAGAAGCAGCGCGAACGCAAGCCCGGTGAACACGTGCCCGGAGTGTCCGGGCCGCCAATTCCAAATAGGAATCGCGAACGGAAGGGCCATCGCGCAGAGGAATGTCGCGGCGGGGTGTCCCCAAAACGAAAAGGGAGCGCGCGGGAAACCATCTTCGCCGATGTACGGGTCCGTATTGCTGACGAACTGCGGAAAGATGCCCCTGATCGACGGGAAGAAGTACTCGATCAAGCCCAAGGCCGCGACGAAAGTTGCGGTGACGTAGAAAACCAGAATGACGGATTTCCAATCCCGCGTTTTCTGCAAGACCGTCGCCGCGACGATGAACAGGGGAATGAAGAGAATGAAATTCTGGAGTTCGGAGAGCATCTCGTCCCATTGAGCGTCGGCGCCTTGGCCCAAGATCCAGCCCCAATACCAGAAGGGCGCCATGGCCCACACCCACCCCGGCACCCACCAGACGGTCGCGACTCGCGAAGATGCGGTGAGAACCAACCACAGAAACAGGCCCACCAGCAGCAAAGCGGAGGGATGCAGATTGAAAGCCGGCGTGAGCGGAAAGGTGCGGTATCCGAGCGCAAGAGAGCAAATCCACGCCAAAAATCCCCAACGCAGCCCTTGGCGGCCGGAGACTACGATGCAACTGCCCGCGATGGCGAGTGTTGCAATAATGACGATCGTGTAATTCATGCGAAAGACGCTTACTTAACAGGCCGCCCGAGAATGAGAACCGGCCTCGGCCGCGCGCGGATCCGGCATTCCACTCAAAACCGCGGCATACCGGCGGGTCATATCGGCAACCGAGACGCCGGGGCACAACGGCGGCGACCCCGCCCGGGAGTGCGGCCGCGATAGGGCGCGAAGAATCGAGCCGGCCAAATCCTGCGGCTCCGGCTCCGCCCATTCAGCGAGCGGGGTGTTGCCGGAGTGCGACGCCGTGGCTGCCGCAACTACTTCGGGCAACCCACCGGCGCGCGTGGCGACCACCGGACGGCCCGACGCGATCGCCTCCATCGCCACAATTCCAAACGGTTCTTCCCGCGAAGGAATCACCACCAGACGACAGCCATTGAGGAGATGGATCACCTCCTCCGGGTTTGCGCGGCCATACAAAATCACGCGGTCTCTCAACCCCAGCGCCTCACGCAGCGCCGCCAGCTCCTGGCTCTGTTCGCCCTCGCCGGCGAGGATGAGATCCGTGCCGGGAATGCGTTCCGCCAGGATGGCGAATGCTTTTAGAAGAAGGTCGAATCCCTTCTTGTAGGTGTGGCGGCCATAAGCCAAAAGGTAAGGCCGCGGATGCGAAAATGCACGCCTGTCGGTGAAGCGTGAACTGTCGCAGCCGTTGTAGATGACTCGCGCTTTCCCGGAAATCGACGGCTCCAAAGCGGAGGCCCGATTCAACAAGTATTGCGAGCACGCAGTCACGGCATCCGCGGAGCGCAAGAACTCGCGTAACCGATTCAGATTCCGGTGCGCCTGAGGAGGCCGGGCTTCCGTGTCTTTGAACCACCGCTCTATTTCGTCGCCGTGCAGGGAAACCACCAGACGGAACGGGAAACGCCGCCGGACTCGCAGTACGAAGCCGAGCCGTGCTTCCGGGAAGTGCACGTTCACGACATCCGGATTGAAGCGCGCCGCCAGCCGGGCGAGCCGAACCACTGCGGCCGGGTTGTAATACGCGCCGGCCAGCGCCAGGTCCAAGCGGCGGGCCAACAGTGCATCGGTGGAGGGATAGAGAAAAGGCCATCGTTCGACGCCGATGCCGTCGACCGTTTCCAGCGCTGGAAGGGAACGCGGATAGCGATTGGTAACGACCTTCACCTCGTGCCCATTCTCGGAAAGCGATCGGGCAAGTTGACGCGTAACGGTTTGAAGCCCGCCCAGGACGGGATGATAAGACGCGGAAATGAGAAGGACCTTCACTGGATGCTCTGGGACTGGACGCTCTGGCACTGGATATTCTGCCGCGCCTGCTCATAGGCCGCGATCATGTGGTCTTGGACGGCGTTGGCCGTAAACTGGGCGAGGACTCGTTCGCGTCCGGCCGATCCCAGGCGCTGCCTCAGGTTCGGGTCTCGCAACAGACGGCAAATCGCGCCCGCAAGAGCGGTGGGATCGCCGGGTGTTACCGTAAGTCCCACGCGATCGTGTTCCACGATCTCAGGCAGAGCTCCCGCTCGTGTGGCCACCACGGGAACGCGAAACGCCATCGCTTCCAGGCAGGAGATGCCAAAGGTTTCGTAGTACGACGGCATCACGAAGACGGTGGCGCGCCGGTACAATTCCGCCAATTGGTTCGCATCCTGGTGGCCCAGCCAGGTGACCCGCGGGCTTCCCCCGAGCCGCTCCAGCCAGCCGGACCAATCCTTGGGAGGAGCAGCCATCTGCCAGGCCCCCGCGAGCACGAATTCAGCTTGCGGGAACTGCTTCAATACTCCAGCCGCGGCCTCCAACAGAAGTGGTGTGCCCTTTACCGGCGCCAGCCGGCCGGTGTAGAGGACGACGGGCGAGTCTGCATTTGACGCGCTTCTGGGCGCGTCGCTGTTGGCCTTGTCCAACATCTGCGGAGCGATGACGTTCGGCACCACCGTAATGCGTCCCGGCTGCCACTGCATCTCTTGCGCAACTTCCGACGCCTGGAACCGGCTGGGGGCGGTGACTGCGGCGGCGCTGTTCAGAACCTGCCGCTGCAAGCGTCTGTTCCAGAGGCTCCCTGCGGTCAGCGGTTTCCCGATGTATCGGGAAAACGTGTACTCGGCGCCGTGCAGCCGGACGACTAGAGGGACGATCGGATTCCTGGCCACCCACCAGGAGCCGAGCTCGGTTCCTTCCAAAACGTCCATCGGTTCGTCCCGCATCGCTTGAGCAACGGCGCGCCGGAATGCATACGACCATTCCGCCTCGCGCAGGGGAAGTGTGAGCAGCGTCCCGGCTACGGGAAGTTTCGAGACATACCAATGCGCGTTGGGCAGCCGGACCGGCACCAGGCGCAACGCGCCGGGATAGGGATTGGAAACCTCGGCGCCGCGGATGGCCGTGATGAGCGTCACACGATGTCCTCGGTCAATCAGCGCGGGGATTGCGGCTCGCAGATAGGCAGCCACACCACCGCCCTGCGAGCCGAACGGCGATTCAAATGTCAGGAAACCGACGTGCATTTCACGCGTCACCTTGCGCGGACTTGCGGGCGATGAACACCAACTGGCCTGCGAACTCCAGGGGGGCCTGCTGGGTCACCCATCGCATCCCGTGCCCCGTGCCCAGGCCGAGCCGGCAGGCGAGCCAGGAGACCAGAAAGCGGGCTGCCATCGCCGGGGCCAGAATTCCAGCCGTCAACGGCAGCGCCAACCGCCCTGCCCACGGGCCGAGGAGCCGGCGCAGCCAGGTCCAGGCCATCAGGCTGAACCCGCACAGACCCGGGAGAACCTGAATATCCTTGAAGCCGGCGTGTTCCAGCAGCGATCGAAGACCTAGAGGACTGACTCCGCCGTAGGTGCGGCCGTGCACCGGTTCAAGAAAGGAGACGCTGCCACAGAATACGCCGCCAGTCTCCAAAACACGCCACGCTTCTCGAACGGCGCTTTCGATCTTCGGTAGATATTCCATGACCTGCCACGCCACAACCGCGGCAACGCGCCCGGATGCGAGCGGCAAAGCTTCGAAATCCGCTGCCAGAGGGCCTGCCGTTGCCGGAGTCGTGTTGCGGTCGGCGCCGATCCACTGGTAGCCCTTGTTTTCAATGACGCCCCGGTGCCGTCCCCCGCCGCATCCGATATCGACGCAATAACCGCGCCCAACCGGCAAGGACGAATCCAGATCCCGCCAGGACAGGGTTCGAATGAAATCCCCGAAGTCTTTCAGCCGGGGATGTGCGGCAAGGCGCTCGAAGGGAGGATCCGTTCGGGCCGTGGCGTGCGCGAGCTGCGTGGCCTTGGAAGCGGATATCTCCCAATATCGCTCCACGGCCAGACGCCCCCCAGCGTCATGCACCCCACGATGGTGCGTGAATCGCTCCACCCGCTTGCGTAATTCCTCGCTGTCCCCGCCCAATCCCGGAATTTGCGATTTATATTTCCGAATGGCTTCCAGTTTCTTTTCCGTGTCAATGGGGACCGTTCGCGAGAACCAGCCGGAGGCTGACGAGGGTCTGTACATCTCGGCATAGGGCCAGTCTTCGTAAAAGCGAACGCGCCGCCCGGAGGCGCGCAGCCGGAGGCTGATCTGAAACAGATGCCGATGATCGACGTGACCGCCGATGGAGAGCGGGAAGTACAGGATCGCGGACGGCGGTACTTCGCGCGCGAAGATGTCGATGAAGGAGTGCAAGGCGTCCGTGGCGGCGGCGTCACCGGGCGCGACGGGCCCACACAGCTCCGCGTAGGAAGCGTAAAGCGGATTGCCCGAAGCATCGGCCCGCCACGGGGCGTCGGTGAAATCCCACTGGTCCACGCGGTCGACACCCAAGGCTTGCAAGGCCCGCATATCCTCTTGTTTGCGTTCGGCCGTTATTCCCCACTTCGACCGCAAGTGACGCGCAAAGGCGGACTCCGGACGGCCGTTCACCCCGGCGGCGAATACAGTTACCACTCGAACGTTGCGCTTCTGGCCTGTCAGCGATGCCATGAAGCCGCCGCACGACAAGACCGCATCGTCCGGATGAGGCGAAAAGAAAACGTGTTCGACATCCGGGTTTTCATGCAAATCGTTGGCGGCCGCCCATTCGTAGAGTTCGAGCGTCCTGGGAATCTGCCGAGCGGCCTGGTACTGTTGCGCGCTCTCCCGTGCTCGTTGGGCCATTTGCCGGCGTTCCTGTCGATTCACCAGGAGACGGGTGATCGCACTCGCAAGCGCTTTGGCGTCCCCGGGGGGCACAAGCAGGCCGGTGACCCCGTCCATCACCACCTCCGGGAGGCTCCCTGCCGCTGTGGCCACCACCGGCACGCCGAACTTCATGGACTCCAAGGCGGCGAGTCCAAAGGTCTCGTAGTGCGAGGGCACTACGGTGAGTGCGGCCCGGCCGTATAGCTGAGCGAGATTGTCATGCGGAACGTGGCCCAGAAAATGTATGCACTCCTGGAGTTGAAGGCGGCTGATCATTCCGTCGATTTCTCCCTGGCGCAGGGTGGCGTGTGGGGCGCCGGCCAGCACAAAGCGGCAATCCGGCACCGCCTTATGCACACGCGCCGCGGCCTCCAGTAAGGTCGGAATTCCTTTACATCTCTCAATCCGGCCGACGTACAGAACCAAGGGAGCCGCCGATTCCAGCAGTCCGCGAATTCCCGGCCGATCGAAGGGCGCTCCTGTTTCCAGATTCATGCTGGCAACCGCGTTCGGGACAATTTCAATGGGCGGGTGGGCGCCATGCAGTTCGGAGCTGATTTCCCGGAGATGGCTCTGACTGGGAGAGATCAGCAGGCGGGAGCGGCGCAGCGCGATTCGCTGAATCATTCGGCTGAGCCGCAGGCCCGGCGTGATGCGCAGATCCGGAGTGTATTTGCAAAACGTGAATGGATCGCCATGGAGACGAATCACCAGGGGGACCTTTCCGCCCCAGAGAGCGGCGCACAGGGACCCGGTTTCGGTCCCTTCGAGCAGATCGAACGGCTGCTTCTTCTGGATGGCCCGGATGGCCGACCAGATGGCGCGGGAGTACTCGATTTCCCGCACCGCAGTCACGATCAGAGAGTCCATTCCGGGAAACCGTGAGATGTACCAGTGGATGTTGCCGGGGGCGACGCGGTGAACCTCCACGCCTTCGTCCTCCGTCATGGAGGGACAGCCGCCTTCTCCCAACGCCACCACCGTGGCGTGATGACCGGCTTCGACCAGCGTGCGCGCGAGCACGCGGATCTGGCTCCCCACTCCGCCCCCGGAGGTCACCGAAGGATAATCGAGCGCTAAGAATCCAAAGTGCATCTTGAAATCAGGCCGAGCCGAGCAGCAGCAGCAAATGCGTGCGCAGGCGGCCGGCTCGTTGGGTCGCATAAAGCGCGAAGTCCAAGGACCGCTCCTGATCCCGCCGGAACAACGCCAGCGCTGCGTTCAAGGTGAAATATCCAATGCGTTTCAGGTCGCGATAGGCTTGTAGCGCACAGTAGGAACGTGTCCGCTCCGGCACTCCATCCAGAACCGGCTGGGACGCTCCATCCCAGAAGATCCTTCGCCACAGCCAGCTTTTCCGGATCCGGTCGGGCTGCACGATGTGCCACACTGCTGCATTGGCCGCGTAAAAGACAAGGCCTCCGCGTTGCCGAATGCGGGCCACCACCTGAGCTTCCTCTCCCGACAGGAGTTGGGAGCCTTTCCTGCCAAGGTTCGTAGAGAATCCTCCCGTTTCGAGCAACGCATCGCGGTCAAACGCGATGTTGGCGCCCACCAGATGCTCTTTGTCCGTGAGCGCCCGGTTCCGATCGCCATGACTTACGTAGGACAACAGCGACCAAAACCGGGCGGGAACTCGCTGCGGAAGGCCGTTCCAGTTAAGGAAAACGGGCCCACCGACACACTGCGGTTTCGGACTCGTCTCCTCGAAGGCGGCAAGCAGCGCCTCGAGCCACTCTGGTTCGGCGCGCGCGTCGTCGTCCAGGTACGCAACATAAGGAGATTGCGCCGCCGCCAGCCCTGCGTTCCGGGCCCAGCTTAGTCCCAGCCGCTCTTCGGCGATGCAGCGGAGCTGCGGCATTGTGGCGCTCATTTGCCCGATCAGCGCGGCGGTGTTGTCGGTGGAGGCGTTATCGACAACGATTACTTCATACCGGGTTGGATCCAGCGTCTGACGGGCCACGCTTTCGAGGGCGATGCTCAGCAGATCGGCCCGGTTGTGCGTCGCGATGATGACCGAGATCCGCGTCATTTACTTAGGCCTGTTTCATGGTTAACGTAGGGCGGCGTTCGTGGTGGGGCGGGTCCCCTGACCCGCGGGCCGACGCCCTCGTCGGCTCTGCTTCCCGCCCCAGCAAGCCGGACCGGGGGTCCGGCGCGGACGAGGGCGTCCGCCCCACGTGGGCTCGAAACTGGCTTAGCATCCGCCCACTTCCCGCCCGCCGACTTCGAGCCCACCCACTTCTCGATAGACCCCCACCATTTGCTCCACCACCTTCGATGCCGAAAACTTGTTCTCGGCGTCTCGCCGGGCTTCGGCGCCCATGCGGGCCCGTTTCACGGGATCGTTCATCAGCTCACAAATCGCATCCGCAAGACCCGCCGGATCTTCGGGACGAACCAAGAGCCCCGTGCGTCCATGCTTGACGATCTCCGGTAGCCCGCCGGCGTATGTCGCCACGATCGGAGTCCCGGAAGCCATGGCCTCCAGCGCGACATAGGGACAGTTCTCCCATACCGAAGGGATCACACACAGGCTCGCGGTGCGATAGAGCTCCGCCAGATCCGCACGAGGCGCCTGCTCGAAGGCGACCCGTGAATGTTCCGCCCCTGGAATGCAATCGAGGATACGCAAGCGCCAGGAACGGCCTTGTTCATCCATGCCATCCGGTCCAACCAAACGAACACAAACGTCGGGGCAACGTTTCAGCACGGCGGGCAACGCTTCGGAAAGCAATCCTAATCCCTTCCCCCGTTCCAGCCTTCCGACGAACAGCACTTCGCGTCTCCGTTGATGTCCATTCGGCGAGAAACGCTGGACGTCGATGGGATTGGGAACGACGCGCGCCGATACCCCGCTGCCGAGCCACGTTCGCGTCAGATCGACGACCGCAGAGCTTGGGGCAGTGATCGCGTCCGCCCGGAGGATGGACTGTTTCTCGAGCCAATAAATAAGACGCTTCTTGAGATTCGGTGCGATGGCATTGTTGCGATCGACAAAGATCCAAGCCAGGTGCAGGCGGGTAACCGCCCGCGGACGCGGTTTCGGAATCCAATGGACAAAGAATCCGTCGGCCCGGCATTCCCCGGCTTCCACGATGTCCACGGGCGTGCTCTGGTGGATCGACCGCAGGCGGCGCATCGCGGCCCATGCGAATCCCGGCCACACGCGGTTCAGCCGCCACAGTACCCTGAGCCGATCCCAGCAAGGGGCTGGCTGGATGCGGTGCACCGCGATCCCCTGGTCGTCCGCGATTCGCTCCCGATCCGCGGCGCGTGCGATGACGGTGACGCGGTGGCCGGCTTGAATCAGAGCGTGCGCCATGTCGTAGGTGTACGAGCCGATCCCGCCCCATCCCGTATCGGGCGGATATTCCTGCGAAAGAAAGCAGATGTGCAATGGATCAAACACGGGCGCGCCCTGCGAGAATAAACGCCGCATGGAGGGGAGAGGGTTGCGAAATCGGCTCGATCGCGTAATCGCCCGGGGTGATCCGCCACAAGCTTTCAGAAAGGCGATGGCCGTTCAAGGACTGCTTGCCTAGCATTTTCCTGAGTGCCTCCTCCATTCGGAAGGCCACGCTGAAGCGAAGCTGCTTTTGAATCCCGCTTAGTTCGGAAAGCAACTCCAAGTGGCGGAGATACCCGGGAGACGGCGACTGATGATACCGGCCGTCGATTTCGAACCGCTGTTCAAACGCATCGTGAAACTTTTCGTAACTCCACTCGCACAGATGGTACGGGTTGGCATGGCCTTTGCGGCGATAATCGCGATTGGGAGTGCTGCACGCGAAGAACCCGCCGGGGACCAAAACCTTGTGCACCTCGCGGAGCAAGGCTTCGGGATCGGGCAGATGTTCGATGGTTTCGAAGCTCACGGCGGCATCGAATTGACGGCCGAATCCGGCCAGGTCCCTCACATCCCCGGAAAGGAATTCGACCATGGGGTGCGCGAATTGCGTGCGGGCGCATTCGATCGCCTCGGGCGAGATATCGACGCCGGTTACCGAGGCCGCGCCCTGCTCGGCGAGAAGCTGGCTTCCATATCCCACCCCGCAGGCTGCATCCAGTACACGGAGGCCGCGGCATCGGGAAGCAAAGAATTCATATCGCTGCCGGTGCTCGGCCTCGAAGACCTCCCATTCGGTGGTTCCCGGCATCAGCCGCTCAGGTATCATCTCGTTGACTCTCTGCGCTTCCTAAAATGAAACCAAGACTCCGGTTTGCTCTGTTTCCCAGGAGCATCGCGGCCTTACGACACCCACCCATTCCCCGGCGTAATCGTTTCTGAAGGAGCCGTCGTCGTGCATCTCGACCGTCACGGCCTGGTTCGCCTGGGCCACGACGTAGCGCGTTTCCTTCACGATCAGAGCGTCGATGGCATAAGCGCCCGCGTTCAGAAGGTAAGCTGGGATGGTGCATTGCGCTTTATATTTCCCGGCTTCGTGGGTCCGCTGTCCCCACTCCGCGTCCTCGTAGTTCGCGGTGGAAAAAATAGTGACGCCCCAGCCATTCTTGACGACGAACACCGGATTGAGACGGGCCGGTTGTTCCACAGAGTATTCCATCGACAGCACGACCTTCTGAGACAAGAACGCAGGACCTAAATCTCCCGACTCGTTCAAGGCCTGAATTCGAAGAATGCGAGCGGTGGCGTCGCCTGGCGCAGCTTCCGGTTCCCAGTGGGCTTCCCGGCTACCGCTTCCGGATGAGCTCAGATATCCTTCGATCACACGCCTTGCGGGCCCGGCAGCTTGAATCTTTCCGTGGTCGAGCAGCACCGCGGTCTTACACAGAACCGCCACGTTGGTCATGTCGTGGCTGACGAAAATGACCGTTCTGCCGTTGCTGGACGCTTCGTTCATCTTGCCCAGGCACTTCTTTTGAAACGCGGCATCGCCCACGGCAAGAACCTCATCCACGAGAAGAATATCCGTCTCCAGGTGCGCCGCCACCGCGAACGCCAGGCGCATGTACATCCCGCTGGAGTAATGTTTGACGGGCGTCTCCAAAAACTGCTCCGTTCCGGCGAACGCGACAATCCGATCGAACTGGCGGGTAATGGCGCTCTTGCTCATTCCCAGGAGCGCGCCGTTGAAGTAAATGTTCTCGCGGCCGGTGAGCTCGGGATGGAATCCCGTGCCCACTTCGAGCAACGATCCCACGCGGCCGCGGATCTCTGCGCGTCCTCGCGTCGGCTCCGTGATGCGCGACAGAATCTTCAGAAGGGTGCTTTTGCCCGCGCCATTGGGCCCGATCAGCCCCACCGTGCTTCCGCGCTCGATCTCCAGAGAAACATCGGCAAGCGCCCAAATCTCAGCGTTCTGCCGGCCGGATGAACCGCGCCGGAAGGGACGGCCGAGGTTCGTGGCGATCGCATCGCGAAAGGTGCGGTATCCGGCCGCTCCGATCGCGTATCTCTTGGCGATGCCTTCAATCCGGATGGCTGGTTGACTCATGCTGGATTTCGATCCGCGCTACAGCACGTCCGCAAAGGACTTTTCCACTCGCCGGAAGTACAACGCTCCGCTCACTGTCAGCATCACAGCGACGGCAGCGGATATGTACAGCATCGGTCCCGGCGCAGAGCCGGTGGATAACAGCGCCCAGCGGAATCCTTCGATCGCCCCCACCATCGGATTCAAGCCGTACAGCGCATGCCAGCGCTGAGCGAGGAGGCTGGTGGGATAAAGGACCGGCGTTGCGAACATCCAGAACTGTGTGAGAAACGGCACCACGTAGCGAATGTCCCGGAATTGGATCGTGAGGGCGGACAGCCACAGTCCCACACCCGTCGAGATCAGCACCACCAGCGTAAGGAATGCGAGGGCCAAAGGGACGCGGATGGTTACGCTGACCCCGTAGTACAGCATCACTACGCCGAGGAGCGCCGCCGACAACCCCAGATCGACCATCCCTGCGAGAATCGTCGAGACGGGGATCATGAGACGCGGGAAGTAAACTTTTCGGATCAGATTACTGTTGGCGATCAAACTGGCGGAGGATAGGCCCAATCCATTTGCGAAGAACATCCATGGAACTAACCCGGCGAGGGAGAACAAAGGGTAGGGAATCCCATCGGATGGCACCTTGGCAAGCCGGCCGAGGAACAGGCTGAAAACCGCCATGGTCAACAGGGGTTGCAGAACCACCCAACCCGCGCCCAGCATGGTGTGCTTATAGCGGACCTTGATGTCGCGCCAAACCAGGAAGTAAAGCAACTCGCGGGATTGAACGATTTCCTTCAGCCGCAAGGACGGCCATGCCGCGGAAGGCTCAATGCGCGTCAGGGGAGCCGCATCTTCTACGAGTATTTCGCGCGGCATTGCAGATGCGCTCATCGCTCATCTCCGCGATCCGTACGAGTTGTAGTATTTGGTGTAGTAACTGTTCGAGTAGCCGTAGTATCCATTCACGGAATGCTTCGGATCCCAATCATTGAGGATCGTACCCAGAACCGCGGTCCCGTCTTCTGAAAACCGCCGCCCGGCGGCGACCGCCGCGTCGCGAGTCGTCTGCCCCGCCCGAACCACGAGGATGACCCCGTCGGCCATCCGCCCTAGTACACGCGCGTCGGGAATCTGCAACATCGGAGGTGTATCGAGGAGGATGGTCTGGAATTCCGACTGGAGTTCCTTCAAGAGTTCGGGGACTCGCGTCGAGTAGAGCAGGCTGGTGGCCGCTGAAGTCGAGGTCCCGCTGGTCATCACGTACAGGTTCGGTACCCCGGAGTCCTGAATATGCTTTCGCCAGGCGCCTTCCGTTTGGTCCTTGGAACGAAGCAAGTTACTGAGCCCACAATCGTTTTTCAACTTGAAAATACTGTGGAGGCGCGGCCGGCGCACGTCGGCGTCGATCAGCAGAACCTTCTGATTCACCTCGGCAAGCGCGATTCCCAGGTTGCTCACCACCGTCGATTTACCTTCCGATGGGTTGGAGCTTGTGACCAAAAGAACCCTGGGTTGGTGCTCCTTGTCTCCCGTGAACAGAATCGAGACCAGCACGGCTCGAAAGGACTCCGCGACGAGGCAGGCTTTGCGATACCAAGTCACCAGCTCCACCGACCCCTGCCCGCTGGAAACGGACAACGCAGGTTCTTCCAAGACCTTCTCCGCGGCTGGTAATTGCTGCTTGTTGGTGACACGGACCCGCACCCGGATGCCAATGCGATCGGCCGGAACGATGCCCAACTCGGGAATGTTCAGGTAGTGCGGGGTTTCACCCGGAGCTTGGATACTGCGATCCGCCCGCTCCTGGGTGATCACAAGGGAAACACCCAGAAAAAGCCCGCTCAGGAGTCCCAGGCTGGCGTCAATCGGAACATCCGGTTCGTACGGCTTTGCCGGCGAATGAGCTCCATCGACAACCCGAATGTTGGAGGCTCTTAGCGCGGAGGCGAGCGTAGACTGTTTCAGTTGCTGGAGCACGGTGTCGTAGAGCTGGCGGTTGGATTCCACTTCGCGCTTCAGGATGCTGTACTGCACGGATCGTTCGCTTTCCCCTGTCACGACGGTGCGTTGGGCGGCATAGTCGGCAGTCAGAAGCTTTTCCCGGTGGAGCGCCTCATCATACTCGTTTTGAATCCGTTTCAGAATGTCGCCCCGCTCATGATCGAGAGCGGATTGAAGGGTTACAAGCTGGGCCTGGACGCGTTGCACCTTGGGGTAATCCGATTTGTAAGTGGGACTGAGGTCGGCCAGTTGGCGATTGAGTTCGGTGATCTTGGCCTGATAGTCGCGGAGTGTCTGGTCGTTCAACACGTCCGGAAGCGCTTCCGGAGGACTGGTCTTAGCCATCTCCACCCGCGATTCCTTGGCGATCCGGTCGGCCTGGGCGGCGGAAAGAACTTGCTGAACCTGTCGCAGTTTTTCTTCAGAGACGTTGTTCTTGTTGTCGTCCGTGAACATTAACCCGGCCTCGCGCGCATAGGCCTGCAGCCGGTCCTCGGAGTTCCGCAGCCGGACCCGCATGTCGTCCAATTGGCGGGAGAGCCATTCGCCGGTGCGCTGGGTGGTTTTCCAGCGCGACTCGAGATTCTGGTCGATGAACTCGTTGGCCAGCGTGTTGGCGAAGGCGGCCGCGATGCCCGGGCTGGTGGAATCCACGGTGATCTCGAGAATGCGGGTCTGCCCCACAATCCGTACCTTGAGGTGCTTCCTGGCATAGGCGAGCGCGTCCTCGCGGGGATCCCCAGGCGCCGGGTCCGGAAGCTTCAGCAGCGTGCGCCAGCGCGGCATCTGAACCGGTTCCGGAGATGGCGCCGCGTCGCTGCGGATCTTGGTGAGGACCCGTTCGATCAAGGATTCGCTTTGAAGAATTCTGACTTGTGTTTGAAGATCGACCGCATCCGAAGAGCCGCCGCCTTCGTTGAGCGGGCTGCTCTCCTTGACATTCATGAAATTCTCATTGAGGCCGACAATCTCGAGAGTTGTGCGCGCCTGGTAAATTGGCGTCTGCGGCAATGTGACTAAGAAGCCGGCGAAAGTTCCGGCCAGGACGATAAAAAGCAGGGTTCCCTTGCGGCGGGCCAGGATCCGCCAATACTCCATGAGGTGGCCGGACTGCGGCTCCGGCCCGGGGTCGTAGGACGGGCCGGCGGACACTTCCGTGTACGCGACCGGTATGGCGCCCCTCATGCCTCGGCTGGGCAAGGAAGGCAAAGAGTCGGAATCAAAGGACTGGGGCAACTGTCGCATGCTGAGAGGTCTCCGTTAACGGTGATAAATGGCGATCCCTGTGCCGATCTGAACGGCCGCCTCCAGCGACCGCAGGGCGGCGTTTTTGGTCGCGCTGTTAGGAATGAAGAGAATATCGTCTGCCTTGAGGGGCATGTCGCTTCCCTTGCCGGCCAAAACTTTCTTGAGATCAACCGGGATCTCAGCGCGATTGTTGGTGTTTTCGATCACTCGCATGATGCGGGCGTTCTGAGGTGCGGCGGTCAGCTCCAACCCTTCCGCCAACGAAAGAACTTGCAGAGTGCTCAGAGACTCGTTTTCGCCTAAAACGAACCCTCCGGACTTTTTTACCGCTCCGATCACGTAGATGATCTCCGCAAGAGGCACGGAAATCACGTCGTTGGGCCTGATGGTGATGTTCTCCTCCGGCTTTGTCGCAGCCATGATGCTCTTCACGCTGACCGCGGCTACGGAAAACTCGCCATTGTCCGTCGCGGTTGGAAGAGGAATCCGGCCCCATTCGAGACGCCTTGTGATCTTGACCATGTTCCCGGCGTCGGAGCGAAGCCCGCCCGCCAGCGACAGCACTTCGAACAGCGTCTTCTGTCCCTGTAACTGGTGCACGCCGGGCGTCTGCACCGCGCCCAGCACAGAGACGGGCTGGCTCTGCATCTCGAGGACGGAGACCGAAACTTCGGGTGCGTTCAGATACTTCTTCAACCGGGTTTCAATCTCCGCCTTGAGTTGGTCCAGCGTCTGCCCCGCCGCGTGGATCCGGCCGACCAAAGGAAGATCGATGTTGCCGCCCATGGAAATTCGCACCGGCTTGTTGTCGATCTCCTCCACATCCAGCGCGCGTATGACGACCTGGTCGTCGGCCCCCAGCGCGTAGGCGCCGATCGTGGCCTGAGTAGCTGCGGGCGTGTCGGCAGGCCCGCGCAAATCGGGCCCGCTGGCCTGAAACAGCATTCCAAGGACAAGCATTAGAAAAGTCATAAAAGTGATCCTCCGGTTCGGTCTTTGTGAATCTTTGGGCTTCCTAGAGAACGTGATTCATGGGCGAGGCAAACCAAGGAGGATTACTCCGTTCGCCATGCCGGGAAAGGGGAACCACGCTTGCCCCATCCACTTCAACCGCCACGGATCGCTGAAGAACGTCCACCGAGAGCACCAGGCGCAGATGGCCCTTCAGGCGTAGCAGGGTCCCCACCGTTCCTGTCAAAGGCCCATCCACCACCTGGACCAGGTCGCCGGCTCGAAGGTAAGGCACCTGGGAAACGCGGTGGGTCTCGGAAAACGCCTTCTGGAGACCTGCGATGACGTATTCTTCGATGGCTTCGGGATTGCGCATCGCGCCCACCAGGTATTGCACGCCAGGGGTATTGCACACCTGAAGCCGTCTCGGCGGATCGATGCGGCAAAAGATATAACCGGGGAACACGGCGACCGGCACGTGCTTCAGGCGGTCCGAATAGGTCCTGCATTCCTGCCAGGACGGCGCAAAGCACTCTACTTGGCGGGTGACCAGCAGCGAGGCGACGAGTTGCTCGGAACGGGCCCGAACGCGAACGGCATACCACGCCGATTTTCCGCGGAAACAGTCGGTTAGACCTTCGTTAACCGGATTATGCTGTTCAAACATAGCTTCGCCATTTTTGTCACATGACGGTGACCGATTGCAGGCCCATCGCAAGGGGGGCCTATGGATTAGGTCGGATCGTTCCGCATACCTCTGTAGGGGCCGAAGGTGGTATGGTTTGCATTATTTTGTAATCGGTACTACGGTACCGTTAGTAGGGGGGCCAAATGGCTTACGTCGCATCGTTTCAGTAGTATTTGGCGACAATAATGGTTTTTACGGCTGACTGCTCCGGGCGCCAGCGGCTCTTCAGGCGGCTAATCTTGTGCGCCGCGTTGCACCCGGATAGAATACGAGCTTGGCTACCGACAACCAGTCCGCTCAAACTGCTGGTTTTGCTGCGCTTGTCCGTACCAGGGGCTTACGCCCTTTGCTCCTGCTGGATGCCCTTCAGTCGCTGACGCTGCAAAAAGCCGGCTGCTTGCCGGTTGTGATCGTGCACGGCGATGCCGCAGCCTACACCGCGGTGCGGCGGATTTGCCGAGACAGCGCCGCCGAAGGGGTGGTGATTCTTCATGCGGCTGAGACCCGAAAACGAAGAGGATACCCGATCAATGTGGGGATCGAGTATTGCCTGACGCGATGCCCTGAAGTGGAGTTTGTCTTCTTCCTTGACGATGACGACGTGGTCTATCCGTTCTTCACCACCATGATGGCGTCGGCGTTTCTCGCTTCTGGGGCGGATGTGGTCTATGCAGCCTCGAACCGGCGCGAACTCGGCCAGCCCGCCGCACCCGGCTATTTCCCTGAGCCGATTCATCATATGCTGCGCGGGAATTTCATCACCAGCAACAGCTACGCCATCCGGGCGGCCACGTTGCGGGATTCCGGCCTGCGCATGACCGAAGAACTGGAATACGCCGAGGACTGGCACTTTCTCATTCGCATGCTGCAAGCCGGCTTCCGGTTTCATCCTTTGCCGGCCACTTTGTCCGAGTTCAGGATTGTCTCCGACGGCAACCTGACCGAGAAGCGAGATCCTGCGATGTGGAAGGCGATTTCGCTCGAGATCCGCCGCTATATCAACACCAGCAGCTTCCCGCTGCCGGGAGCGGAATTGGTGCGGATGAGTTCGCCAATCGCCACACCCGATTTACAGGCGCTGTTGGCCCAGAAAAAAGAACAGTTGACGGATGCCGGCGCCAGGCTGCGGGAAAAGACCTCTCAGGCGGCGCATTACAAGAACCTGCTTGGCGAGATGGAGCAAAAGTTTCTCGACGCAAAGACCCGGCTGGGCGAAAAGGCGTCCGAAGCACAGCACCTGCGCAACCTGCTGGGCGAGATGGAGCAGAAGTTTCTTGACGCAAAGACCCGGCTGGGCGAAAAGACATCCGAAGCCCAGCACCTGCGCAACCTGCTGGGCGAGATGGAACAGAAATTTCTCGATGCAAATAACCGGCTGGGCGAAAAGGCATCGGAAGCCCAGCACGTGCGGAATCTGCTAGGCGAGATGGAACAGAAGTTCCTCGATGCAAGTAACCGGCTGGGCGAAAAGGCATCCGAAGCCCAGCACTTGCGGAATATGCTGAACGAAAAGGTGTCCGAAGCGGAACACTTCCATAACCTGCTGCTAAAGAAAACCTCTGAGGCAGATGGCTTGCGCTTGCATGCCCAAGAGCTGGCTTCGTCAATCCGCGCCCTGGAGGAGAAATTGGCGTCGGAGCAGGCGGATCGCCTCCTCGTCAATCGAGAATTAGGCGCACTCAAAGCCAAGCTTTCGAAGTTCCCTCTGCGCCTGCTTGTTCGGTGAGGGCGTTTGCCGGAACCTGCAAGATCCGCGGCTTTGTGCGAGCCGGATCTGTCATAATGATACGGATGAAATCGTGCGACTCGAGTGTGCCTTCTTGCAGGATGTTCTCTTTGGCGGCGGCGACAGTCGCGACGCTGCTCATGGCCGGCTGCTCCAGTTCGACCAGTAGCGGGCCCGATGCGCAAACCGCAACCGTATTCGAGAATGGCCTGGCTTTTAACGGTTATGCCGTCAACTTCAACAAGGATGGCCATACGGAGCTGGAGTTGCATTGGACAGCTCTTCGAACGCCAACGGATTCCGTTGTCGTCTTCGTGCACGCTGTGGATTCCGCCGGAACCATCCAGTTTCAGGGCGATCATATTCTGAAAAATGCGGCCGGCGCTCCGGCGACTTCGTGGACCGCAGGCGAAGCAGTGAGCGACCGGTTTTTGATGATCCCGTCCGGCGGCCACACCCCTGGCCCCTATAACCTCCGCATCGGTCTTTACACCCTCAGTGGGACTAAAATCCTCAAAATCACCCAACCCGCCCATCCGATGCCGACGGATGGCTGGAGCGGCCGTGCGATTCTGCTGACGGGAGTGGAATGCAAATAATGCAATCAGTATTCTCTCGCTTCTGCTCAGGCACTTTGGGGCAATTGGATCGAAGCGAACGGCCGGTTTGCCGATTTATGATCGAAGTCTCCACACTTCGGCCCGCCCCTGCCCGCGCAGAATTCACTGTCCTGCGCAATGTTGAGCCGAAGGTCCTCGACACAAGAACTCGCCTCAACGAAAAAGAACTCGCCGTGGCAGCACTGACACACCTGATTTCGGTGAATAGATCACGGTTGAAATCTGTCGTACTAGCAAGAGTCTTATGAAATCTCAGGAATGCGCCGGAGGTTCGGCGCAACGGCTGTGACATTCGCGTCACTATTCTTGACTGGGTGCTCCAGGTCGAACACCCGGATCGCGGAGAAGCCTTTCGGACCCGCGCAATCGTCGACTGTGTCGGGGACGAGATGTCTACCACCGCTTGTGGTATCCTGCTTCGGGATGGCCATGCCGGGATCGAATGCCCGCTTCGCTTCAGTTAGGCGAGGACCTTCGGATCAGAGTCAAACACGATTGTGAAAGACCGCAGGACTGCAACCAGAGTTCCCCCAACATCGCACCCGCCGCAAGGTGCTCTGCCAGCTCTTGCACCGCGCGATGAGGACGTTGTAATTCGGGTACCTCGCCGTCTGCTTCGCCAAGCCGAACAGATTCTTTTCTATCTTCTGCTCGCATATGCGGCATTGCTGACGGTGCCTTTTCGCTACTACACGATCGAGCCCGGGCTCGATCCGGGTTGGCGATATGCGCTGAATCTACTTTCAGCTTCGCCGTACAAGTTCGGTCCGGACGTGGTGTTCACATACGGCCCTCTGGGCTTCATTAATTACCCCCAGAACCAGGGATGGAATTTGGCCATCGCTTTGCTCGTGCGATCCTTTATTTGGATCACGCTAATCGCGAGCGTAGAAAGCTACTATCGGCGTCGTCGTTCAACACGGCCAGCCTGTTATATCGCTCTTCTAGCACTCATCTTTGTTCATCCTCTTCTCCGCGATTACATTGACTATACAGTGGAGGCCGGGGCGCTTCTCCTGATTATGCAGCTTTCGAGCGCGGATTGGGAGTGGGGCGATACGCTTCTGCTTAGTCTGATCTCTGCCGTCGCGTTCTTAACCAAGGAATCTTCATATGTAATGTTAGTTGCGGCTCTCGCTGTGTACCATGCTGTGGCGAGCTTACGAGAAAGGCAATGGCCTTCGCGCCTCGCTCTGCTACGGCTCGGGATTATTGCATCCACTCCGCTCTTGGCATACTTGGTTTACAATCCATCTCTTCCGGGTTTATGGGCTTATGTCGTCAGCTCGGCGAGTATTATTGGCGGCTACAGCGCCGCTATGTCTCTTCCCGGCTTATCCGTGCATGAATTGGAACAACTCGGAGTGCTCACGGTGCTTATTTGTGGTTTTGGGGTTTTGGCGACTTGGAGTAGATGGCTTAAGATCGAGGGTGCAGCATGCGTGACTATGGCCCTTTTTTTGACCATCAAGCAAAATATCATCCGAGCCGGCGGCAATCTTTATTTCGTATATGCATTCGCAGTAATATTATTGGCGATTCTGATCTTAAATTGTCGCTACGCGGGGCGTTCCGTTTTGATGGGGAATAGCGTCGCGTTAATCTGTGTGCTTTCTCTAGCGGGAATGGGCCCTCTTCGGAGCACGCTCTCAACACAAAGCTGGAGCCTCGCTGGTCCCGTTGATAGAATTGAAAGCCTAGCCCATTGGCAGCGTTCCATGGAAGCCGCGGCCGCACAAACGCAGGCAAACTTGCAGGAAGATCGATTGCCGCAACGGGTGCAGGACAATATCCAGCAAGATCCTGTTGTTATTTTTCCGACCGAACTGTCCTACGCTCCAGCGAACAATCTACGCCTTTTTCCCCTTTATACGCTTCAGACGTACGCCGCATACACCCACTATCTCGACGTGAGGACGGCTACAACCTTGGCGAACAGTCCAGCTCAGACGAAATTGCTGATGGAATGGAAGGGTCTCGACAATCGACATCCCCTCCTAGACGTTCCTGCGACGTGGGACGTAATCTCTAACAATTTTGCCTTTGAAGCAAGCGATTTCGGGTTCCTTCTTTTAAAAAAGAGAGAGCTTCCAAGAGCGGTCCACTATAAGCTTCTGCGCAGTGCCGTGGCCGACATCAGACAATGGCAGGATGTTCCGGAGCACGATGACGTGGTGAGCGCCGCCGTCGTCCTGCACTCAACGTTTTGGGGAACGCTTCGTAACCTGCTTTATAGAACTGAGCCGGTATATCTCGAACTGGAACCGGATCTAGGAGGCGTGCAGCGCTATCGGGTAGTTCCCGACGTCTTAAAACAACCCTTCGTCATCAACTGCCTCCCGTTGAGCTTCGCCGGACTGGAATCATTCTTGAGCGCAGACACTTGTACACAGAGAATTAAGCGATTTCGCTTTTTTGGCGAAGGGCTTTCCTCATTTTCGCCATTCTTCAGGATTACCTTCGCTGAGGCTCCAGATGAACCGCTGCGGTTTGCGGCGCGTCAGGGCCTGGGAGAAAGCGACGCGAAATTCCCTTCGGAGGTCGGGACTGCCTGGGCCGGAAGTGTTGATAGCATTAATGGGAACCCGCTTCCGGAGGGGAACTCCCCCGCGAACCCTTTGCGCGTGGCGCGCTCAGGGAGACTTGAGATTCAAGGCTGGGCTGCTTCGGAACCGAGAGCAGGAGAAGCATTTGATGGCGTATTTTTGATCTTAGGAAAGCAGCAATTTCGAGCCCTTGCAGAACTAAGGGCTGATGTTGCCAGGGGCTATCAAAACCCCAGGCTTGGCCTTTCTGGCTTTCAGGTCTCGATCGATGCCTCCACGCTGGATCCTGGAGTGTACCTATTGAGACTAATCGGAGTGACTCGATCTGGGTCCTACTATAGCTGCCCAAACCGGATCTATGTTCGTTTCGAGTAGGGCCGCGATTGCAAGAGGTGGTTACCACAACGGCTCACTGATCGCCGAGCGGGTGCGGAAAGGAGGCCTGGGATATAATGGCCGAAACGCTGGAGCGTAATTGCAATTCTGGTCCGATCTCCTGGCATTCGACGTATGAATTACGCTAATCGTCCAGTGTCCGCTCGGCTCTCCGAGCATCTACCGCTTCTAATCCTTGCCCTTTGCTTGACGATGTTAGGCATCGGCATCTACCGCAAGGCCTCCCGCGCCATCGCGCCTCCGATCAACGATCCCATGTCGTACTACACGAAAGGAGCGTTGATTTGGAGGGAATGGAGTCACGGCCATCTCGTCAATCCGCTGAATGTTTATCCAACCGTCCGCCCTCCGGGACCGATACTGCTCACCAGCCCGTTGGGTTTTTCTCCTGACTTTCGCCCATTCTACTTTCGGTCTTCTTTCATCCCCGTCGTGGTGTTTGTGATTGCCTTCTGGGTGCTGGCGGAGTCACAGGTGAGGCAACCTCGCCAGCGATGGACCAATCTTGTCGGGGCCCTCATGCTCGCTTCACTTCCGATGTTTTATCAGTTCGAAAGAAACCCTAATTTTGTATTCACCGCTGACTGGGGGCACATGGATTGTTTTCTGGGAGCGTTAGCGGCCTTGGCGACCGCGCTCCTGATCGTGAGTGTCCAACGACGCTCCATCGGCCTTGGGGCGACGGGGGCCTTCGTGGGCGCGTTCACCCTCTTGGTAAAACCGTCCGGTCTGATCCTGATGCCGGTTTTCTGCTTTCTCTGGGCTACGAAACTGGCTGCCACGCACTGGCCGCTACTCGCGGCGTGGCGCGAGAACCGGACGCTCAAGCGTTACTCGCTTTGGACGGCAGCTCTTCTCGTCGTGGTTTTCGCCGCTGTAACTGCGGCGTCTTTCGGATCGCAATATCTCTCCAGGGCCAACATCCAGTTCAGCTACAACGGGCAGAAGGTTTTTATGGATATGTATAAGAACGTGCCTCTCTGGAGCCTGATCGCCCCTCAGATTCCAGCGTCATTCGGATGGCACTGGCTGTGTGCCTCGATTGCCGCCACGCTGCTCCTGCTTGGTGGTATCGTGGTTCGGGCGTCGCGGCGATCCATGCGCGTAGAGGATTTCTGTTTCCTCGCCGCGCTGGCATCGCTTGCTTTGGGCATCGTGTGGTGGATTGAGTTCGCCGGCGCCGCCATGATTCGATACGTGTATCCGTTCCCGATGATCCTTCTCGTGGTTCTTCTCCCCCGTATTTTAGCGGCAGCGGATCGCGTGTTGCCGCGATGGTCTCTACGCGCTCTGGCCCTGGTTTCCGTCGCGCCCATGGCCGTTATTGTCGTTCTGCTTTTGATGGATTCGCCTCCTCTCGAGGCGCAGTTGCTCGCCGGCGTGAATCTTTCCACAGGACAATTTAGCCAGGAAGTAAAGATGGGCGATCTTCTAGTCGATGAGGCGCGTCGGCAAGGGCAAAATATCAAGGTTTATATTCTGCCTTTGGACTTTCGCCCCGCCATAGTCGAAGTAGAGGGGACTTATTCCAATTTGCTTCACCCTGGGGCGCCCTGGTTTCAAATCGAACGGCCGGTCGACTGGATTCGTCCCACTTTGGTTCGGCGCGCGGAGCTGGTGCAAGCTGACTTTATCCTGTTCGACCCGATCCGTGACCCCACCCGCCTGCAGACGCTGCTTGCACAGCCGGCTGTCGAAGACCCCTCGACTGAATTAGATGTTTTCGCCGCATGGCTGACACGAGCTTCAACGGCGCAGGGCCTCCAGCCCGTATCGGAGAGTGAACTGAGGCTGGTCAGGGTAATCGATCACGCCAAGCTGGACGAGGCGTTCGGACGCCTGGCTGGCGCACACAATTGGCGCGATTTGTTTTACGCGGAAAATAATGAGCCGGTGTTTCTGGCGCGGGAAGCTCTTATCTCGGCCGCCGATAAGAGTATTCCTGGGGGACGGGACGTCCGCTTTGGAGACCGGTTCCTTCTTCGCGGCTCCGTCCTCGCGTCCAAGAACGACGGCCTGCAAATGGAACTCTTCTGGGAGAGCCTTGGGGAGCAACCGCTGAAATACTTCGTATTTGTTCACCTCATCGATCGATCCGGCAAGACGCTGGCGCAAGCAGACTACGAACAAGGTCCCGGCGCCAGGACCGCGCCCCATTTGGCAAAAGCCGGCGAGCTTTGGCGCGATATTGTCCCGCTGTCGAAGGATCAACTAAAGGGCGCTACCGGAATTGCCTTCGGTATTTGGGAACCTCCCGAAACGTTTCTCCTCCCCGATCGGGGGGAACGCGATTGGGACGGCCGGCGGCTGATCCTAGGCGTCCCCAAAGATTTGCACCTGCCGACGTCCGCCGCTTCCGCACACTATGAAGGGCGTCTTGATTACGCCGGTTGTGACATGGTCGCCGGTTGGGCTTGGGATGCGTCAACACCCAACGGCCAGATCCGCATTCGCATCTTGAGCGACGGCAGCCCGTTGACGACTGTGACGGCCGACCATCCGCGCCCAGATCTGAAGACCGCCGGCAAAGGCAGCGGTGAACACGCATTCGTCTTGGATGTGCCCGCAATACTGAAGGATGGGCGGCCCCATTCTATCGCCGTAAAGATCGAGGATTCGGTGTTCGAATTACCCAACTCGCCCCAGTCGATTACCTGTAAATGAAGGCCGCTGAATTACACGAATGAACGCCAACGAAGAAAATTCCAAACTACTGTGGGCCGACGAGGCAGACGAGCGCCTGCGCTATGGAAAAGGTTTTCATTGGGTCGAATCGGAGATCGTTTGCGAATACATGAACCGGAACATTTCAGGCGATCCGGCTCTCAATTGGGTTGCATATTCCGCCGCGAAGTACTTGGGCAAGTGCGAATCGCCCAGGATTCTCTCGCTGGGATGCGGCGGCGGCGCGCTGGAGCGAGATCTGTTGCGGCTGGTTCCCGGCGCTCACATCACCGCGATGGATTTCTCTCCGGGCGCAATCAGTCTCGCCGCGGAGCGCGCCACCGAAGCCGGCCTTAAGATCGATTATCGTATTGCGGACTTGAACGAAATCGAACTTGAACCGGAGTCCTTCGACTTTGTCGTTGCCGCAAGCGCCTTGCATCATCTTGCGCGACTGGAGCACATCCTGGAGCAAGTTCGGATTTGTCTCAAACCCCAAGGCAAGCTGATCGCGAACGACTACGTAGGCCCGAACCAGTTGCAGTGGACCCCCAAACAGGTGCAAGCGATTAATGAAATCCTGGCGCTCCTGCCGGACCGCTACAGGCGCCGCATAAGCGATCCAGGGGAGTACAAGAGAAAATTCCTCGGTCCTGGGCCGATCGAGGAAATGAACAGGCTCGATCCTACCGAAGCGGTGCGCGCCCAGGAGATTCTACCAATAACCCGCCGGATGTTTCACCTCCTGGAGTTAAAGCCCTTCGGAGGAACGCTTCTCCACATGCTCCTCCAAGATATTGTGGGGAACTTCAACCCGGCGGACGACGCCGACAACTGTATCTTGAAGCTCATTTGTCATTTGGAGTGGAAATTGATAACTACGGACGCCCTTCCCAGCGATTTCGCCTATTTTGTGGCTGAGCCCCGCAAGGCCTGAGGCAGTGGGCTTGGCAATGGAAGTCGCAGGTGTGAGCTCACGAACAAGAGTCACGGTTCTGGGGCTTCTATCGCTGGCCTACGCGATCACCCGATTCGGATGCCTCGGCCGGGAGTTGGGCTACGAGGAAGGCTTCTTTCTGGCTCCGGGCATGTCGTTGTTTCACTCCGGGCACTACCGGATTTATTGGGGCGAACTGAATCCCGACTTTACGCCATTTCAGAAGCCGCCCCTGACGTCGCTCCTACTGGGACTGTTCTCTTTGCTGAGCTTCGATCCGGTCGCAGGGGCTCGCCTCGTCCCCTTCCTGGCCGGCTGGGTGGTTTGCGTGGCCCCTTACGCTCTGACCGGAAGTTGGGCGCCGTCCGTGCTGGTGCTGGCTTCTCCGTTTTTGTACGGCGCTTCCAGCCACATGCAGACGGATCCCATCGGCGTCTTGCTCGGTTATACGATTTTCTGCCTGGGCGTGACCAGGCTGATCCAGGGCGCGGCAAAGGGCGGGCCGGTGCTTGCCGCCGGAGTGGCGATTCTTTGGCTCAGCAAATTCGAGGCGGCGCTGATGGCCACTGCTTGCCTGGCCGCGCTGACGCCCCTGATTCCTCGCACGCATCGCAGCAATTGGATCCGCGTCGCGGCAGGCGCCAGCGTGGCAGGCATTCTGCTGCTCGCCGGAGTCTCCGGCTTGCTGGCGACGACCACCGGCCGCAGCCCCGTAAGCGCCTGGGTGGATATTTTCGGCACCACCACGCGCATTGTCTCGGAAACCGTGGGGCGGCACATGCAGGCCTCCGACGGCGGCCTGAGCAGCCGGGTTGCCCTATTCCGCTACGCACTCAATTTCCGCGTCCTCCAGCTTTTGCTTTGCTGCTGGCTCCCCTGTGTCGTGGGATTTCTGTTGGTTCCGCGAGTGCGCCGCGAGTGGCGCTTCCTTGCCGCCATGGCCATCTGTTTCGCGATTCCCCTGGCGGCAATCTTCGCGGTGGCTTATACCGGCGACGGCTACCCGCGCTACTTCCTGATTGTTGTCCCTCCTTCGCTCTTCGCGCTGGGAGCAACGCTGGCGCACCTGAGCGATCGCAAATCCCGCCTCGGCGCAACCGCGGCGATCCTTGCGTTTGCCCTGCTGTCGATGGCTCCCGACACGCTCCGAGCCATGCAATCGGCCGGCAGTCCGAATGCTTTCCGGGGACAACATGGCGCCCGGCTGGCCGCGGAGATCGCACTCGGCTCCACCAAGCCGGGCGACTTGATCCTGGCTCCGGAGCTGGAACTTCTCTATCTTCCGAGCCGGCGCGTGCTGAACATCGAGTCGTTCGAGCCCTACCCGGCCCTGCATCAGACCGCACTCGGCTATGCTTCGCAACTGAGCGCTGCAATCGTCTGGCAAGATTCCGCGCCCAGCCCGATCCTCCACCAGTTGCTGGCCGGCCTTGAGGCTCGCGGCGGGAAAAGCGCACCCGCGGATTCCTTCGCCGTTGTTACGATTCCCGCCCGCTGACGTTCGACCGGTACAGATCCTCCGGTGTGTGCACGATCCGCGCGTGGCTGGAGCGCAATTCGTCAAATGGGCCGCGGTGGAGATAGAAGAACCGGTCTCCGAGCAAGTCCGGCGCCTCTTCGTAGCGGTGCACTGCCCGATCCGGGAAGACGATCCGCGCCTCTTCGTATAGATCCGCATCCGTCAGGATCTCGTCGTAGTACATCCATGCAGTACAAAGAATCCGTGAGGCGTTGCAGGTGGATAAGCCCAGCTTGGCGGCGATGGCGGCGACCGCCTTGGGGATTTGGAGGGGATCGCCCAGATCCAGAAAGGCCTGGTGCACCATTCCACTGGCGCGGCGCTGCTGCTCGGCGAACCGGCTACTGACCTGATGTTCGGAAACCGTATACTCGAACAGCACCTCGTTCACGATGGCTACCTTGAAAAAACGAACCCACAATCCCCACAAGGCGAAGTCCTCGCCGTGCGTATAGACAGGCGAGTGCGGATATCCGCCGAGAATTTCGAAAACCTCCTTGCGGGCCAGAATGCTGCCATGCGGAAACGGGCAGCCAACTTGCTTAAAGAACTCCAACACGTCACCCCAGGCGCCGCCGCGGAGATCGTCGCGGTCGAGCGATGGATCGTGGGGATGGACCAGCCGCATGCTGGTGGCTACCAGAGTCAGATCCGGATCGGATACGAATAGCTCCATCTGCCGCCGCAATTTTCCGGGACGCCAGAAATCGTCGCCGTCAATTCGGGCGATCAGGTCGTAGCGCGCCTGCGTGAGACCCGCGTTCAGCGCATATACCAGACCCTGGTTCTGCACCAGGCGCACAACCCGGACGCGCAGGTCCGCCAATAGCGGCTGGAGTTCCGGAATAGACTGCAAGGCCGGAGCGGAGCCATCATCCACGATCAGCAGTTCCAGCGGAATGTCGTAATCCTGCGACAATACCGAGCGGGCGGCGCGCAATAAATTGCCGACTGCCGATGGCCCGAGGGCATGGAAGAAGACCGGCATAATCGTGGATACGCCGCTGAACATTCAGGCTCCTCGCCTTTACTCTGTTTCGCGATTTTCTGGTGGGGGCGTTCGCGGTGGCTCGTGTTGAGACCGCGATGGCGCGTGGGAATTTGTCCCCAGCGCCCGCAGCAGGTGTCGGACAGGCGCCGTCCACCTCCAGGAGAGCGAGTTCTCCATTTCCAGAACCTGATTCCGAAGGCCGTTCGCCTCAGAGGTCTTCTGCGCCAGCAGGTTCATGTAGTGTTGTCCTTTGGCGATCATTTCGTTCAGCCGGGTGTTTGTGTCGAAAAACTTCTGCTCCATCTCGCCGAGCAGACTTCGCAGGCGATGCCCTTCGGCAACCATTTCGTTCAGCCGGGTGTTTCCGTCGAGAACTTTTTGCTCCATCTCGCTAAGCAGACCCCGCAGGCGCTGTCCTTCGGCAACCGTTTCGTTCAGCCGGGTATTTGCGTCGAGAAGCCTCCGCTCCATGTCGCGCAGCAGGTTCTGCAGGTGCCCGGCTTCGGATGCCTTTACGTTCAGCCGCGTTTGCGCGTCGAGAAACTTCTGCTCCATCTCGCTAAACAGATTCCGCAGGTGCTGCGCTTCGGATGCCTTTTCGTTCAGCCGGGTGTTCGCATCCAGAAACTTCTGCTCCATCTCGCCAAGCAAATTCGTGTAGTGCGCCGCCCGGGACGTCTTTTCCCGCAACCTGGTGTCGGCATCCGTGAGCAGTTGCTCTTTCTCGGCCAGCAGCTCCTGTAATGTCCGGCGTCGTGTTGCTTCCTCGGCAAGACGGACTAACCAATTCGCGCATGAGACATAATAGCGGCGCGCCTCTTCTTGTTCTTCCTGGCCTGCGCCTAGCAACTCGGTCAGCAAATCGTCACAATCCCGAGAGGTCCCGGGCTTCCTGAGTAGGCCAAGTCCTGAATGGTGGCGAAACGTAAACGTTGGAAACTTAGCCTGAAGCTCCTCCCAGAGACGCCAGACTTGGAAGCCACTTCGTCTCACTTCGACATCATGCAGCAGCATCACTCCACCCGGTCGAAGCTTCGGAAACCATGCCCCTACGTCGTGTGCGACGGCATCATAGGTATGCGGGCCGTCGATGTGAAGCATGTGAAGGCTGCTATCTTCAAACTGCGTCACGGCCTGATCGAAAGTCATGCGAAGCAGGTTTGAAAAGGATGAGTAGTGCTTGTCGTTGTACTCTTTTGCTTCCTCGAACGCTTCATCGCCGTAGAAACCTGATTGCTCGTCTGCCTTCCATGTATCGACGGCATAGCAGGTACACTGGGCGCCACTCTCGACAACGGACTGGCAAAAGCCAAAATAGGACTCCCCGTAATGCGTGCCCAACTCCACCAAAGTAGACGGTCGAATACTGCCGATCAAGTCGCGAGCGAATGGTAAGTGGCCAAGCCAATTGTTAAAACCCGGGTTGATACGCTTTGGGTAAAACCAATGCGAAGGCAGGTTGGCGGGAAGCATAAGAGAATGTGGATAACGGCAAGTCATGGACGGAAAAACGAATTTCTCATGGCGGAGCGCCTATAAATTGCGCCTAACTCCGAACCGAATCCACAGCCTCCTTTCTCCAGAAGACACCCGTCCAATCGATTCGTTCAATCTCTTCCCTGACATTGTGCGATTCCCGGAAATCATGAACCGCGGCGCGACAACTCGGAATGTTGCCGTAATCGTCTATAATCACATAGCCGCCCAACGAGACTTTGTGATAGAGATTACTCAGAACCTCGAGGGTCGACTGATACATGTCTCCGTCAACACGAAGTACCGCGATCGAGGAAATCGGCGCCGTTGGAAGTGTGTCTTTGAACCACCCGACCAAAAATTGCACCTGGTCGTCGAGGAGTCTGTATCTCCGGAAGTTCTCCTGGACCTCTTCCAACGGTACGCTCAAGTAAGAACTCAACTCCCAATGCCGATCGCCTGCGTCCGCCGGATATCTTGCGGAGTCAGGCGCCGGAAGCCCTTGGAAGGAGTCAGCCAGCCAGACGCGCCGGCTAAGATCGCCGTATGCCGCGAGAACGGCGCGCATCAGGATCGAGGCGCCACCTCTCCATACGCCGGCTTCGACCAGGTCCCCCGGGATATTTCGCTCAATCACGTCGATGATGCACTCCTGGATGTTGTCGAGGCGCCTGAGACCCACCATTGTTTCGGCGTGAGCAGGCCAATCGCGCCCCTCAATCCGCGTCTGCCGATTAAAACTGCTGTTGAAGCTTAGATCCCCATTCACGGTTCCGTCGGGGAAGAGCATCCGCGTGAGACAACCCTTGAGCAAATCCAAATAAAGTCTCCGACCGTCGGAGGAGGAGGAGGGCTCGCCTATAGCCGACGCTTCCATTTTCGCGTTCAATTGTGAAGTATACACCCTGCTGCCGCTGGTCGTGGGCTAATAAAGCCGACACTTAGCGCTCGGGCGTCGGGCACGGGGATGTGGATTTCGGGGGCGCGGCGTGACACACTTGTCCCCAGGGTGCGTTTTGTAGCGCTCATCCCAGCCGCGCAAGTCCATACTTTATCGAACCGGCCGCGAATCTAACACTATAGCCGCGGCCACGCCGCCCGCGGCCGGTCCGAAGTTGAGAAAGATCTAAGAGGAGCTCCTCACGCTTGATAACCTTCAAACGTTCAAAAGGCCCATCGTGTTGGCGTTCGCACGGGTTGCTCTCGAGAACTCCTCCGCGCTACCGCGTTCCGGAACCGATGAAGGAACCGAACTCTTGATTGAACTATAGAGCATGAGCCGTGCGGAGCAGGGCGAGCGAAAGCGGCAAAGCGTTCAAAAGCGGGCAAATCGAGTTGCAAATTATTTTGGGAGTGCGGTTACGGAGATGACCCAGGGCTCGAAACGAGTTCCGTAGGCGAGGCGGATGGTGTAGCGGGGGCGTTCGGAGAGACGGGGCTGAGCCGGTCCGGGCTTCTCGAGAGCCAACGCAGCGGGCAGAGGGACGTGGATTTGCGAGTCAAGGATTTCCACGATGCGTCCTCGCACGACTGTTTTGCCGTCTTGGATTACAACTCCTGGTTGCACGGTGGCTCGCACGATCAGGTACTTGAGGGGGCTGTTCGCAGCAACGGGTTCGCGTGAGGCCCCTACGGGAACGAGGCGCGATTGACGTTCGATGGATTCGTCGTATTCGAATGCCACGTAGGCCGGCCGAGCCGGCCAATCGCGATATTCCTTGATGGAGGAAACGGAGGCAGGGAAGCCCAACTCCTGGAGTTTGGCGTCGTCGAACCAATCCATGGTGGATTGGTAATTGATCGTGAGGCGGAGATCGATGCCGGAATTTTCCTCGCCTTGATAGCCGAGGGCCAACTCGCGCTCGGTGAGATCGATGGTCCGCAACGCAGAGGCGCGATTGCGAGCCACGCCCACGAGAGCGATCGCGTTTGCGACGACAACCAGCGCGGCGGCGGCGAGCAGGCCTCGGCGGTTCATGCCGTGCGCTCCCGGAGTTTGCGGAACGCGGTCAGCAACGCGATGGCGATGGCTCCGACGATGAAGAAGAACAGGTACTTGGGCATCCAATCCCACCACCAATCCACCAGCTTGATGTAGAGGCAGATGACGAAGTACGCCGCGCCCAGGTTCACGGTTCCGCGCAGGTCGAAGCGAATGCCGCCCCAGATGACGGCTCCGGCGACGAGGAACGCGAGGAGCTGATAGAGACGCTCGACCGTTTTGTGCTCCAAGGGGAGCCAACTCGCGCCGCCGTTGTGCCAGAGGCCGAGAATCACGGCGAAGACCGTAAGCAAACCGACGAGCGGGTAGACGCCCATGAACTCGTCGGATCTGCCGGGAGGCAGCACGAGCGGCGCCAGCGCGATCAAGACGCCGGGAATCAGGATGGTTTCGGGCCGCTCCACGAAGCCGGTCCACCAAGCGCCCGTGAGGCTCATGAGCGTGGCCGCGCTGAAGACGATCAGACAAATGAGGCCGGCGGCGAGAGGCAGGCGCAGTCCATAGATATACGCGAGGATCAACGCGAAGGCTCCCCAGGCGAGAAATGCGTTGGGCGACGGGGTGATGTTGAAGAGCTGCCCAAGGACCGTCAGGTCGAGCACGAAGCAGGCGAACGTCACCAGGCCGATGAGCGCGGTGAAGTAGAGCGTGCGCTCGCGGCGCGATGCAAAATCCATGGCGGCAAGGCCGAGGAGCGGAGCGGCGATGAGAATGCCGACCTGACTTGGCGTGGCGAGCTGTCCCCAGAAACGGTAGAAGAGCAGGAACACTCCGGCGCAGAGCGCCAGGCCGCCCAGAGCCGAGACGATGCGCATCCCCAGCGAGAGCTGCTTCTGCGATTCGCTGACGTCGATGTCGAAGCTGGCGGTCAGGTCGGCGAGCTGACGGTCGAGATGGGCGTCGACGGTGGCGCGCTGGTCGTCGGTGAGAGAGAGAACCTCGGCGGTGCGCAACGCATCGAGTTCCTGGCGGAAGATGCGGATGCGATCCGCGCGATTTTGGGCTTCGCGCCTGCCGGTCATCTTACTGCCAATCTGCTCCATAGGGGCAACGACATTCTAACCGAAAGAGTGAAGTAGGATAAAGCCTATTGCTCGGGAAATCCTCATCATTGCGGACGATTTGACGGGGGCGGCGGATTGCGGCGCGGCGTGCGCGGCGCATGGCTTGGAGACCGTAGTCGTGCTGGACGATGCCGGAGGGATTCCGCGCGCGGAGGTGGTTGCGTTCGACGCGAATACTCGGGCGATGACGCCGGCCCAAGCCGCGGCGGAGACGGCTCGGGTCGTGCGCGAGTACCCGGCACGCATCGTATATAAGAAAATCGATTCGACGCTGCGCGGCAATGTGGGAGTGGAGGTCGCGGCGGCGCTGGAGGCGTATAGCGGAATGGGGCATCCGGAGGCGGTTGCGGTGGTGGCTCCGGCGTTTCCGGCGATGGGTCGCACGATAAAGGGCGGGCGAATGTATATGCGCGGAGAGGCGATCGAGAATCGGGACATCGGGCTGATGCTCGAAGACGCGGAGACGGATGAGGATCTGCGCGCGATCGCCGCGAAGTGGATGGGTCACAAAGCGGGAGTGGTTTGGGTGGGGTCGGCGGGATTAGCGCGTTGGTTGCCGGAGGCGGCGGGACTGGAGCGCGGAACGGCGCGGGCTTTGCCGAATGTGACGGGACCGATTGTATTCGCGGTGGGGAGTCCGTCGCAGAGGTCGCGGGAGCAGGTGGAGGCACTCAAAGAGGACGGCGTGGAAAACGATGAGGTCTTGATGGGAGAGGCCGAGATGTTGGCTGAGACGATTGCGAGGAGGCAGGAGCGCATCGGCGGATTGGTGTTGACGGGAGGAGAGACGGCGAGAGCGGTGTTGAGCAGGCTCGGCATTGCGGGGCTGCGGGTAGTAGGCGAGGTCGAGACGGGTGTGCCGATCTTGGTTGCGACACGTTCGGGCTTGACGGCGATCACAAAGGCGGGAGATTTCGGAGACAGGGAGACGCTGTTGCGGTGCAGGAACGCGCTTGTGTTAAAAAGGAAGAGTACTCGATGACGAGGACAGACCCCTCTGAGAGGTTCCTTCGAAACGGAAGCTCGAACGTGAGCAGGCCCAAGTAGAAGGAAACGTCGGACGCGACGACACAGCGCGAAGCGAGCGCCGGCGCACAAGCCGGAAGCTGGATGGCACCGCCGCAGCCTTTCTTGATGAAGGGCCGGGTTCCAGCAAATTCCGTTTGAGGAGTTTGCATGGTCACGACTACGGCAGCGCAACGAGTCTTTATCGAAGACATGATGCCCGGAGAAGTGCGGCTCAAGGGCTGGGTTTACCGGCTGCGGGTACTTGGCAAGACCGCCTTCGTGATTCTGCGGGATTGCACGGGAGAGGCGCAGTGCGTCATCGCGTCAGACGCGCTCAAGGACCATCACCTCAAGGTCGAGGACGTGGTCGAGATCCAAGGAAGCGTGCGGGCTGAGGCGCGCTCAAAGACCGGCTGCGAGGTGGATATCTCCGAGATCCGGGTGCTGAATCGTGCGGCGCAGAACCTCCCTTTCCAATCCTCGTCGAACGTGGAAGGAATCGGCCTGGAGACGCTGATCCAATATCGGCCACTGTCGCTTCGAACCGAAGCCGTGGGCGATATCTTTCGGGTGCAAGCGGCGATCCTCGCTGCGTTTCGCGATGCTCTCAACCGCCGCCGATTCACCGAAATCGTCACTTCCAAGATTGTCGGAGGCGGCACCGAGGGCGGCACCAATCTTTTCGAGATCAAATATTTCGACCGGGTGGCGTACCTGGCGCAGAGTCCTCAGTTTTACAAGGAGCATGGAGTGGCGGGGCTGGAGCGAGTGTATGAGACCGCGCACGTCTACCGCGCCGAACCGCATGCGTCCAGCCGCCACTTGACGGAATACTATTCGCTCGACGTCGAGTTCGGGTTCATTGACGGGCCGGAGGACGTGATTCAGCTCGAGCGGGAACTGCTGACGGACATGTTCGAGAATCTCAACAGCAAGCACGGCGAGGCGATCAAGAAGTACCGAACGGATTGGCTTCCGTCGATGCTGAATGTACCTTGCTGGGAGTTCGATGCGTGCCTGGAAATGCTGAAAGATGAGTTCGGCCGCACGGACTTGATTGACGACCTGGATCCGGAAGCGGAACGGCAGCTTTGCGAAAGGGCGCGGAGGGAGACAGGGATTCCCGCGGTGTTTGTGCTGGGCTTTCCGCTGGCGGCGAGGCCGTTTTACACTGCACCCCTTACTGCACCCCATGGCTCCGGCGGCGCGGCGGGCAGTTTTGATCTTTTGTTCCAAGGCATCGAAATCACTACTGGCGGACAGAGATTGCATCGACGGCAGGAGTTGGAGGCGGCGCTGCGCTCGCGCTCGATTGAACCGTCGAACTTCGAAAGCCACCTGGCGATGTTCGATTTGGGGATGCCTCCGCACGGCGGATTCGCGATTGGACTCGAGCGGCTGACGTGCCAGGTAATGAATCTTGCGAACGTTCGCCAGGCGGTGCTTTATCCGAGGGATCGGTATAAGTTGACACCGTAACATTTTGGCAGGTCACAGACCTGCCCCACTTGGAATCGAGGAACCGATGAGTCTGCCGCGAATCGCGATCACGATGGGAGACGCCGCGGGCGTGGGTCCGGAGATCGGTGGATCATGGGATGGCGTTCGACATCGCGGGCACGGGACGCGCGGACGAGCGGAGTATGCTGGAAGCTCTGCGGCAAGCCGCGGAGCTGGCAGGAGCGAGATGAGCGACTATAAACGAATAGCCACGGAAGAGGCGTTCACGACGCCGGAGATCGTGGAGCGCTACCGGGCGCTGCTGCGGGAGCCGGGTGTGGATGCGGGATTCGCCAGCTTGTGGGGACATTTCTCGAAGAACGCTCCGGTGGTGGGACGGCTCCTGGACCTGGGCGAGCAGCGCATCGGGGACATGGATGCGTCGGGAATCGCCATGCAGGTGCTGTCGCTGACGGCTCCGGGGGTGCAGATCTTCGACGCCGACGAGGCTGTGGCGCTGGCGCGATCGAGTAACGATCAGTTGGCAGAAGCGGTGCGGAAGCACCCGGGTCGATTCGCGGGGCTGGCGGCGGTGGCTCCGCAGAATCCGGCGGAGGCGGCGAAGGAGCTGGAGCGGGGCGTGCGCCGCTTAGGGTTGAAGGGCGCGATCGTCAATTCTCACACGCGCGGCGAGTATCTGGATGACGAGAAGTTCTGGCCGATTTTCGAGGCGGCGGAGGCGTTAAGAGTCCCGATTTATCTACATCCGACGGCGCTGCCTCCGGCGATGGTGCAGCCATTTGTCACCCGGGGCCTGGACGGGGCGATTTACGGCTTCGCGGCGGAGACCGGTCTGCACATTCTGCGCATCGTGCTGGCGGGCGTGTTCGATCGCTTTCCGGAGTTGCAAATGGTGGCGGGGCATCTGGGCGAGGGGCTGCCGTTCTGGCTGTTTCGCGTCGACTTCATGCACAGAGCCATGGTGAAGGCCGAGCGGTACGCCAGCGTGAAGAAACTGAAACGCCAGCCGAGCGAGTACTGCCGAGAGAACCTTCACGTCACCACCAGCGGGATGGCGTGGGAGCCGGCGATCCTGTATACGCAAAGCGTCTTGGGCGTGGATCGGGTGCTGTACGCGATGGACTATCCGTATCAATTCGTGCCCGAAGAGGTGAGGGTCACGGACGACTTGCCAATCAGCGATGTCGACAAAAAGAAGATGTATCAGCTCAATGCAGAGAGGGTCTTTTCGTTATGCGATTGAGGACCGGGGTTCCGGTTGGGCCGCGAATCGTGTATTATACGCGATGGTGTCCACAAAACGCAGAGAGGGCATTTTCCTTATGCAACATGGATTGAATCGATTTGGCCTGAAGGGGTATGGCTCGGTGGCGATGATCACCGTGGGGATCAGCGCAGGATTGGTTGGCGCGGCGATTGGACTGATCGCGCAGGGCGCGGAAACCTACAAGGCGCGGCTGTCTGCGTTGCCGGGGGATGCGAAAACGGTTAAGGATATGGCGGGGATCGGCTCGGCGATGGCGACTCTGGCGGGCGCCAAGCTCACCATCAACGCAACGTTTGAAGGGCTGAAGACCAACGCCACCAAAGCGGAGCTTCGCAATGGGGTACTGGCGGGCGTGCGCGGACCCGCGATCGGCGATCTGACGATCACCAAGGCGATGAAGGGCACCGTCACGGGAACCATCGACTTGACGGCTCCGCAAATCGACCACCTGAAGAAGGGTGGTCTGTATGTTCAGATTTACAGTGAAAAACCCACGGATGGCACTCTGTGGGGCTGGCTGCAACGTTAGGAGATACACACCATGAAGAAGACTTTCGCACTGGCATTGGCTCTGGCAGGCGCGTATGGCGTCGTGAGAGTCGCGGGTCAGGGACCGGGGGCGGGGCCGTTCACCGCCGCGCAGGCCGATGCGGGGCGCACCGCGTATCAGGCGAATTGCGCCAGTTGCCACAATCCCGATCTGAGCGGCAGCGGCAACGCTGCGCCGCTGGCCGGCAGTGTGTTCATAGGCGGCTGGAGGACCAGGACCACCAAGGACCTGGTGGGCTTCATGTCGGGCGCGATGCCTCCCACCAATCCGGGCAGTTTGACGGACGCGACGTATCTGAACATCGCCGCGTTCATCCTGCAATATAACGGATCGAGGGCCGGCAACCAGGCGCTGACCGCGGCGACGGATGTGGCGATTGGCTCGGTGGCGACGGGCGTGTTGGCGCAGGCGGGCGGAGGGGGCGGGGGTCGAGGGCAAGGCAAGCAGGCCGCGGGCGGCGCAGCGGCAGGCGGGGGACGCGGCGGGCGGGGCGCGGCGGCACCGGCGCCCAGAGGACTGACCATCGCGGGAACGGTGAAGAATTTCACGCCCCTCACCGACGCGATGATGAAGAATCCCGATCCGAACGATTGGCTGATTCTGCGCCACGATTATCACGCTAACAATTACAGCACTCTGAACCAGATCACCACGGCGAACGTGAAGGATCTGCAACTGCAATGGGTGTGGTCGATGGCGGACGGGACCAATCAGTCCGCTCCGGTGGTGCACGACGGGACGCTGTTCATCAACAATCCGACCAACATCGTGCAAGCGCTGGACGCCAAGACCGGCGATCTGATCTGGGAAAACCGGCTGGGCGAGAACGCCACGGGCAATTCGCAGCGAGGCCTCGCGATCTACAGCGACAAGGTGTACGTCACCACCGGCGACGCGCACATTTACGCGCTGGACGCGAAAACCGGAAAGAACGTGTGGGACACGGTGATCGGCGATCGCACCAACGGGAACTACAGCACCTCCAGCGGTCCGCTACTGGCCAAGGGGATGGTGATTCAGGGCCTGGGCGGAGGGCAATGCGACCAGTATCGCGAAGAGAAATGCTTCATCAGCGCGTATGACGCGCAGACCGGCAAATTGAAGTGGAAGTTCTATACCATCGCCAAGAAAAACGATCCGGGCCCGGAAATCAAGGGTTATGGACAGGCGCCGGGAGACTCATGGGGCACGCTGGCGGACACGTTCCGCGCGGGCGGAGACACCTGGATCACGGGCAGCTACGATGCGGATCTCAACCTGACGTATTGGGGCGTGGCGCAAGCCAAGCCGTGGATGCGGGCGAGCCGGCAATCCGGCAACGGCGCGACGTCGTACGCGAATTCGACGGTGGCCATCGACGTGGATACGGGCAGACTGAAGTGGTTTTTCAATCACGCCCCGGGCGAGACGCTGGATCTGGACGAAGTATTCGAGCGCGTGCTGGTGGACTACAACGGCCAGAAATGGGTGTTCAGCGCGGGCAAGGACGGCGTGCTGTGGAAGAACGACCGCGCCACCGGAAAGTATCTCGGTCACAAAGAAACGGTGTTCCAGAACATTTACGATTCGTTCGATCCGGTGACGGGCGAGCCGCACTTCCGCAACGACATCGTGGAGAATCAGGTGGGCACCTGGGTGCAGAGCTGCCCGACTTCGGAAGGCGGCCACAACTGGCACGCGATGAGCTATAACCAGCCGACCAATCAGTTGATCATTCCGGTGGCGGAAAGCTGCCAGGAGATGGATGCGCAAGCGGTGGACCTCAAGGAAGGCGGCGGCAGCGCGGGCGGGGCGGCGCGGCGTTTCTATGAATCGCCGGGCTCGGGCGGCAAGGTGGGCAAGTTCGCGGCCTACGACGCTTCAACGCTGAAGGAGAACTGGAAGATCACGCAGCGGGCGCCATTCATGACGGCGGTGCTTTCGACCGCCGGCGGGCTCGCGTTCGTTGGCGACATGGACCGCGTGCTCCGCGCCGTGGACGTGAAGACCGGCAAGGTGCTGTGGGAGACTCGGCTGGGAACGTCGGTGCAGGGGTTCCCGCTGACCTTCAGCGTGGGCGGACGGCAGTTCATCGCGGTGCCGACGGGGCTCGGCGGCGGGAGTCCGCGCATGGTGCCGAGCGTGCTCGCGCCGGAGGTGCATTATCCGGCGAACGGGAATGCGCTGTACGTGTTCGCGCTGCCCGAGAAGAAGTAAGGGGCGCGGGTTCAGCGCGGATGGAACGCTTACCGGTCAGTCTCTTTGCGGCAACCGTTGTTTCCGTGCTGGTGGTTCATTTTGTACACGTCCCCGACATGCTTCTCGACCATGGCTCTCTCGGAACAATAAGCGGAGAGAGCGTTACCCGCGCTATCGCCTGTACGCCGTTCGCATTGATCGGGTGTTTCGTAGCGCTCAGTCGCCGCTTTGATCCTCGTGGCCGGCGATGGGGCCTCGGGACGATCGGAATCGCTTTCGGGTGCTGGACGGCCTTTCTCTTTAACCGCTGAAGCAAGTGCTCACGGCCTGCTTTCGAGGAGCAGTTCCTTAATTGTCAAGCCGCCTAACGAGAGGCCGTGGCGCTTCCCGAATGTGGCTAGCCGGCGTGCGGCCGCCGCTGCAGATTCGTCCACGGGTTGTCGCTCCTTCTTCAGATCGTCGGGAGTGTTTTGGGTAGAGTCCATCTCTGGTCAAGGTTATTCGGCCGCGCAGCGCTTGGCCGCCTTGCGGTTGCTGATCTCTTTGCGCAGAAATATGATCGCTTCTTCTACGTTTTCAAACGGTCCGTGATACGGTCCTCTGCGGGCTTCGGCGAGGCGGGCGTCGATGACGCGGCGCTGGGCCGGAGTGTATTCGTCATCGGCACCGGGCGCTAGTTTATCTTTGCTCTTCACAGTGACGGTCATCGTAAACCCAGTTTCAGTGTACGGGATTCGTTGCCTTCGTCAAAGTTTAAGATAGAGAGATCGTGGAATTCAGACAACTGGGTGCGTCAGGCTTGAAGGTGCCGGTGCTGAGCTTCGGCACGGGGACGTTTGGCGGCGGCAACGAATTCTTTCGAGCGTGGGGAGCGGCGGACGTCAAGGAAGCCACGCGCCTCATTGACATTTGCCTCGACGCCGGCGTGAACCTGTTCGACAGCGCGGACATTTACTCCAACGGCTTGTCGGAGGAGATTCTGGGCAAGGCGATCGCCGGGCGGAGGCACAAGGTCCTGATTTCGACCAAAGGCTCCTTTCGCACGGGGACGGGCCCGAACGATTCGGGCAGCTCCCGGCATCATCTGATCGAGGCGGTTGAGGGCAGTCTCAAACGCCTCGGCACGGATTACATCGACATCTATCAGTTGCACGGCTTCGACGTGGCGACGCCGGTGGAGGAGACGCTGGCGACGCTGGACACGCTGGTGCGCGCCGGCAAGATCCGCTACATCGGGTGCTCGAATTTTTCAGGCTGGCACTTGATGAAGTCGCTGGCGGTGTCGGAGCGGCGCGGATGGGCCCGGTATGTCGCGCACCAGGCGTATTATTCGCTGGTGGGCCGGGATTACGAATGGGAGCTGATGCCGCTGGCGCTGGATCAGAAGGTGGGCGCGCTGGTGTGGAGTCCGCTGGGGTGGGGCCGGCTGACAGGCAAGATCCGGCGCAATCAGCCGCGGCCGGAAGTGAGCCGGTTGCCGGTGACCGCGGCGATCGGGCCTCCGGTGGCCGATGAACATTTGTACCTGGTGGTGGATGCGCTCGACGAAGTCGCGCGGGAAACAGGCAAGAGCGTTCCGCAGATCGCGCTGAACTGGCTCACCAGCCGGCCGACGGTTTCGTCGGTGATCGTCGGCGCGCGCGATGAAGCGCAACTGAGGGATAACCTGGGTTCGGTGGGCTGGAGCCTGACGCCGGAGCAAATCGCGAAGCTGGATGCGGCCAGCTCGGTGAGCATGGCGTATCCGTATTGGCATCAGCAGTTCTTCATCAAGGACCGGACCGGGTCCTGACGAACCTGCTCCGCGGATGCCTGCGGGAGCACCCAAAATGAAAATGGGCTGGAGGTTCGCTCCAGCCCGGCCATCGTCGGAGGACCAGCGCGATTTTACTTGCGAGTGCGCCGCCGGAGCAGGCCCAAGCCCACGAGGCCAGCGCCCATCAGGGAAAACGTCATCGGCTCGGGCACGCCAACGACGTGGCTGTTGACCAGCGAGCTGGTCGTCGCGCCGTCGTAGGAGAGGTCTTTTTCGATAAACACCTCACCGCTATAAGCCGTGCTGAACATCACCGTTTTCGAAGCCGCCTGCCCGGTCGAGGTTACAAAGAAATTTGCGAGGGTTGTCCCGTTGCAAACAGTGCCGACCCACGCCACGCTGCAAGCCTCTTCCGTTACGGTGAGAGAGCCACCCTTGATCACCGGACTTGCCTGCACATTCATATCGAGTCCAATGATTCCGCCCGTCACGGTGTAGCCAAGCTCGATGTCACCGAAGTCCGGCACGCCGGAACCCTGCAAAGCACCGATTTGAAACCCGAGATCCACGTCGGAACCGATGATGCCGGTGCCGAACTGGGCGGTGCTGATTCCGACAGTCGCCGAAGTAAATCCGTCACTGGCGCTTACGCCAAAATTATTGAAGAGCAGACTGCTTCCAGTCACGTTGCAGCCGCCCGCCGCGGCGATCGTAAGGACATTTGAAACGCCAGCGCAGGCTTCCGAAGCGCTCGCTGTTGAAGCCATCGCCGCCGCAAGGGCAGCCACAGCAAAAAAACCTGAAAGTTTCGTTCTCATTTCCCAAGCCTCCAAGCCGCCAAACCGGTTCACTTCCGAATGGCCTACACATTTCTAGCAACCGGATTTGTACGCACGATCCATCCGCGGATGTGGTACTCGCGCAGAGTTGGGCCATGACTCAGGCCCGCCTCAGTACTGGAAGCCGGATGGATGGCCGGAGGAAGGGAGGGAGTTCTTTTAGCGCGGCGCCGCAGCTTTCGCGATCTTTGACATCAAGTTGCGGCCGAGCACGGCGGAGGCGGTGAGGACGCCGCCCATCATCGCTCCGGTGACTCCGAGCGAGGCGACGTCCTGTCCGGTGAGATAAAGATTCCGGACGGAGGTGTGCGGGGTAAGAGAACGCGCGCGGAAACGCTCCGGGGTAGCCGCCAAGCCGTAGGCTTCGCCTCGCTGGTAGTTCATGAAATGGCGTGTGGTAAGCGGAGTCGATAGCTCGGCGTGATCAATCTTGCCGGCGATGGAGGGAACAGCGAGCTCCAACTGCTGCCGAAGGCGGTCGGCGAGCCCGCTCTTCAGCGTGTCGTAGTCGGGGCCGCGGCGTTTCCATGCGGTCGTGTTCTCAAACTGTGCGAAAGGCGCGTAGGGCGCAAAGGCGACCGCTTCCAGAGTGGCTCGGCCGGGATGCTTGCGCTCGAACAGCGGATCTTTGGCCGATGGGAACGAGATGAAGAGCGCGGGAAACGGAGCGGAGGAATCGTTCAGGAAGCGAGCCATGTTGGCATCGTGATCCGGCGTGGGATAGATCCAGAGATTGGTGCCGTTTAGGCCGAGCTCGGCGGCGCTTTGCTTGACACCGGCGTAGAGGCTCAGATGGGCCATGGAGCCGGGGATGCGGCTCAGTTCTTCCTGGATGATTGGTTGGGGGGCGTTTCTTGATTCGGGCACCAGGCGCTCGAAGGTGTTGCGCGCTCCGGCGTCGCTGACCACGATCGACGAGCGGAATTCGCGTCCGTCCGCCATCTTTACTCCCATGGCTTGGCGATTGCGGATAACCACTTCGGCCACCTCGGCGCTGACGACGACTTTACCGCCATTGCGCTCGATCAAGGGCGTGATGGTCTCACAGATGCGCGCGGCTCCGCCAACGGGGTAGCTCGCGCCGCTGAAGTAGTGACTGGCGATGAGAGCGTGGATGCCGAAGCTGCTCTGCGAGGGAGGCAGTCCGTAGTCGCCCCACTGCGCGGTGAGGACGCCGATGAGCTCCGGGTTGCGGGTCCAGCGATGCAGCACGTCGAGCGTGGTTTCCGAGGCCCATCTCAAAAAGGGGGCTCGCATGAAGCGGCCAGCCAGGCGGGCGATGGGCCGGGGAACTGCTTTCTCGGCGAAGTACAAACCGCTGGATTTTTGAGCGGACCGAACCGCGGCGAGATAGTTGTCGATGGCGTGCCCTTCGTTGGGGAAGGATTGCTTCAAGGAGGCGCGCAGGTTTTCGAGGCCGGTTGGGAAGTCGAAGGTGCGGCCGGCGATTACGGCCCGGTCGTAGATATCCGGCATGGGCTGCCACTGGAGTTGGCCTTCGGTGAGATGGTCGAAAACGGCTCGGACGGGCGAATGCGGGTCCTGCACTTCGCCGATGTAATGCACGCCCACGTCCCAGGTGTAGCCGGGGCGATTGAAGCTGTGGGTGTAGCCGCCGGGGGTGTAATGCCGCTCCAAAACCAGCACCTTCCTGCCGCCATGGCGGGATAGCAGGGCCGCCGCCGCCAAGCCGCCGATGCCGGAGCCGATTATGATGGCATCCCACTGATCCTCAAGATTTTGTTGTTTGTAGGAAAGCATGGATTGCGCCTTTGTTGACAGTGTCCACATTCAGTATATGGAAAGATGTTGCGCCTGTCAACATGATTTGCTACATTATTGGTCAACATGCGAGCCAAGCGGCCTTATCACCACGCCAACCTGAAGCAAAACCTGCTGGATGCGGCGGTGGATCTGCTCGCCGAAGCGGGGCTGCACGGATTTACTCTGCGCGAGGTAGCGCGCCGGGCGGGAGTATCGCACAACGCGCCGTATCGCCATTTCAGGGATAAAGACGACCTGGTGGCCGCAGTGGCGGCTGAGGGTTTCGACCGGCTGACGGAGTCCATGAAGGAGGCGATGGCGGAGGGCAGCTCGGCGGCGGAGCGGCTGCGCCTGGCGGGGCGCGGGTACGTGGAGTTCGCCGTGGGTTCGCCGCGGCACCTCGTGGTTATGTTCGAGACGCGGTCGTCACTGGAGCAGCAGGCGGGGGAGCAGCAGGCGGGGGCACAACGGGCGGAATATGCGGTCGCGGGACAACGGGCATTTCGAGTGTTACTGGACGCCGTCTCCGCCGTGCAAGCCGAGGGCAGTCTGCCGAAAGGCGATCCACATACTTTCGCGGTAGCGGCATGGGCGGCAGTGCATGGGCTCGCTAAACTCGCCGTCAGCGGCCAACTGCCGTTCGACGCGGGGCAAGCCATCCGGTTCACGAACTACCTGACGCTGGCGATGCTGCACGGAATGGAGAATCTGCCCCATCCTTCGGATGAGGCGCTTACCAAGCCGGTTCCGGTGCGTTAGCTGAATAGCTCCGCGACCTTCACGGAGAAGCCGGGAAGCAAGTCCGGAGCATCGAGCGTGTCGATGGACCGAAGCGTGCGCTTGGCGCCGGTGGCCTCGTAGACCTCGACCTCTTCGCGCTTGGGAAAGACGACCCACACCGTGTGACACCCCAACGCCAGGTACTGCTTGACCTTGCGCGTGGTTTGGCGAATGCCGTCCGATGGCGAAAAAATCTCGACAGCCAGATCGGGGGCGCCCTTCGCAAAGCTCTTGCTGCGCACCGCTTCGATGCGGTCCCGGCGAACGAACGCGACGTCGGGCGCGAACACGGTTCGATCATTGAGCCGGAATCCGGTGTCTCCGGTGACCACCTTGCCGAGTTTGTTCTTCCGCACGTGCTGGGTGAGAAGAAACATGATCTGATTCTCGCATTCCCCATGTTCAAATCCCGCCGGCGGCATCGTGATCAGTTCCCCTTCGTCGAGTTCGATTTGCACCGAAGCGTCGTCGGGCATCCGCGCCAGATCGTCAGCCGTCAGGAGCGTTTTCGTGATCATGATTCAATCTTAGCCGAATAGTTCCGCGACCTTCACGGAGAAACCGGGAAGCAAGTCGGGCGCTTCCAACACGTCGCCGGCATGCAGGGTGCGCTCGGCGCCGGAGGCCTCGAAGACCACGACTTCCTCGCGCTTGGGATAGACAACCCATACGGTATGACATCCCAAGGCCAAATACTGCTTGACCTTGCGCGTGGTTTGGCGAATGCCGTCCGATGGGGAAAAAATCTCGACAGCCAGATCGGGAGCGCCCTTCGCGAAGCTTTTGCTGCGAACAGCTTCCACGCGTTCCTGCCGAACGAAAGCGACATCGGGGGCAAACACGGTTCTATCGTTGAGCCGGAACCCGGTGTCTCCGGCGTAGACGCGGCCAAGTTTTTTCGCCTTAACGAAATTGCCTAACAGCAAGGTCAGATCCACTTCAACATGGCCGTGTTCCTCTCCGGCGGGCAGCATGGTGATCAATTCCCCTTCGTCGAGTTCGATTTGCACCGAAGCGTCGTCGGGCATCCGCGCCAGATCGTCGGCAGTCAGGAGCGTTTTCGCGATCATGATTCAATCTTACACAGCTGCGCGGAGGTGGTGAGCACGCCTCCGGCAGCCGTGAAATCCCCCGTCGTCTTCGCGCCCGCCGCGGGGTCCAGTTCCTTGATCGCGTCGGTCACGACTTCGACACGGCGGCCGGTCTTCAGTAGCCCGAAGGCCGCGAACTTCACACAAATCTCGGTGACCACGCCATAGACCACGCAGCGCTCCACACCAAGCCGGTCGAGCAGGGCGTTGAGATTGACGTTGGCAAAGCAATCGAGCGATTGCTTCTTGAGAAGGATCTGTTGGGCGCCCTCGACCTCGGGAAGGCCCGGCGTATTGGGAACGACGACGCGCTTATCGAGAAGCGTGGAGACCGGCTTCCGCTGCCCGAACGTGCCGGCAATGCAGTGCGGCGGCCAATCGCGAAACTCGGGATCGTCGGGGGTGTGCGCGTCCATGGTGGAGATTACGGGAATGCCGCGGCTCGCGGCCCAGTGGTTGAGCGCCGCGACGCGGTCCACGATGGCCTCGGCTCCGGGGACGTAGAGCGCGCCGGAGGGATAGAGAAAGTCGAGCTGGGTATCGACGTCCACGAAGACAGTCATCTCACCGCGCTTCTGCGCACCTGCTCATGGAGCGCCTCCAGTTCCGAGCTTATCTCCACCCGCCACGCATGCGATTCAAACAGGCTGTGGCAGGGCGCGGGCAGCTTGCCCAGGCATTCGGCGGCGCGCCGGCGGATGTGGGCGGAAGAGGGCAACGGTTCGAGGAGACGGCCTTGCAGGATCACCGGCTGCAATAGCGCTTCGACCCCGGCATCGAGCGCGCCGCTGCCACCCGGACACGAAGGGCATTCGCTTGAGCGCGCCAGCAAGTCGTGATCGGCATAGCGGAACACTTGCTTTGCCCCGGGAAGCGTGGCCTTGTCGTCGCTGAGCTTGAGGGTGTACCGCCGATCTCCTTGGCTTTCTGCCGCTGGGCTTCTTGGTGCAAAGCTTTCCATCTCGACCATCTTGTAGACCACGCCGAGCGAGGGGGCGTCGGCGGAAGTCGCCAGCTCCGTTCCCACGCCAAAAACGTCGATCGGCGCGTCCGCGGCCACCAACTCGTGAATCTTGTACTCGTTCAGATCCCCGGTAGCCATGATCTTGGCGTCGCGAAGTCCGGCGCGATCCAGAATCGCGCGGACGGCCGGCGCCAGCTCCACCAGGTTGCCGCTGTCGAGGCGCACGCCCCACAGCGGCGGACCCAGGGCCGCGGCTCGCCGCGCGCCTTCCACCGTATCGTAGGTGTCGATCAGGTAGACGGTGTTTTCACCCAGGAGCCTTTGCAGTTGCTCGAAAGATTCCCGCTCGGCGGCAAACGACATTACCCAGGCGTGCGACGCGGTTCCGAAGACGGGTAGTTGGTAGCGCAAGCCGGCTTCGGCGTTGCTGGTCCCGGCGCACCCGCCGATATAAGCCGCGCGCCCGGCGAGCACCCCCGCCTCGGGAGAATGCGCCCTGCGCGTGCCGAATTCCACCACCTCGCGTCCCATCGCCGCCTTGACCACGCGCGCGGCTTTGGTCGCGATCAGGGATTGAAATCCGAGGGTGGACAGCAAATACGTCTCGGCGATCTGCGCTTCCACCAGCGGCGCGCGCAGCGTCAAAAAGGGCTCGCCCGCGAACATCGGCGTGCCTTCGGGAACCGCGAACAGGTCCCCGGTGAAGCGCAAGCCCGCCAGCATTTCGAAGAACTCCGGGCTGGTGCGCCGGAACTGGGGCAAGCCGCGCAGATAGGCGATCTCCTCGGAGGTGAAGCGCAAATCCAACAGATACTCGACGGCTTGAGCCAGCCCTGCCGCGAGAATGAAATTGCGGTTGTGAGGCAGCTTGCGGACGAACAGCTCGAAGGTGGCCCGCTCGCGGGTTTTGGCGGCCTGGAAGTAGCCCGCCGCCATGGTGAGCTGGTAGAAATCGGTGAGGAGCCCGAGCGGCACTGATTACTTCTTCTGTGCCGGCGGCGGAGGAGGCTGCTCTTTCACGTCGCCGGCCGCCGTGCGCAGATCCTGCACCGTCATGGCATCCATCTGATACAGCGTGGAATCGCCGTCTCGGCGCGCCAGGAAGTCCTTGCCCGCTGGAGCGATCTCGACCTTCTCCGTGCGTTTGCCTTGATCCGACACCACGGTCATGGAAATCGACGCGGTGGTGAATCCCGTGTCCACCAGTTTCGACGCCGCCAGGTCCCGCAGCTTATCGATCAGCGCCTGCACCGATATGGAGTCCATGGCCTTACCCAAAGGAGCCTTGCCGGAGGAGATCCAGCTTTCGCCGGATTTCTCCACCGCGATCGTCTTGGCGCCGTCCTTGAACTCGATCTTGCTGGGATCGTTGAACCCGAAATCGAAGATTTTCTTGTTTCGGAAATCCTCCAGCTTCTTGTCGAAGAATTTGGTGAGATCGGCCGCAGTGAGTTTGTACACACCCTCGATCACGCTGGACTTGGCGTAGTAATCGTCCTTGGATTTGCGCACCTCCAGCTTCTGCTGGCCGCTGGGATCGGTCACCGCCACCGTGGCCACGACGGGCGCAGAGGCGAACGCGGCGGCATATTTTTTCGCGTCTTCATCGGAGAGGGTCGCGTCCATTTCCGCATCCTTCAACCGGCCCAGAAAATCCTCGATCTGAGAGCTGTCCGCCCGCATAGGTTTGGGCTTGAGAATCTGCCATTCGTTGGGCCCGGCGCGGCCGAATTCCATTGGAGGCTGTTTGGCGATATCCAGCTCCAGGCGGCTGGCCGTGTTGCGGTCGAAGGTCAGCAGATGCTTGTCGCGCAGATCCTTGGAAGCCTTGTCCAGGCTGTCCTTGATCGACTTGCTCATGCTGAACAACCGCGGGTCGCCGTCGAGCTTGGCGTAGGCGGAGCCGCTGGGCGTATCCTCGCCCACCAGAAGCGTGGTGGTCTTGCCGTTGGCGGTGGCGATCTTGACGGTCAGAACCGCGGGCGCAAGGCCATACGTAGCCAGATCGTTGACGTTGGGGTCCACCACGCGCTCCGCCGAGATCGACGAGGCCGCGTTGGTGACCTGCCCCACCGATCCCTGATCGGCGGTAAGCGTTTTGGGCGCGATAATCTGCCATTGGTTGGCGTCGTTCCGCTTGACGACGGTGTTTTCGCCGTTGCGATGATCGATTTCCAACTGGCGAATATCGCCTTCTTTCAGCGAGAGAATCTGTGGCGGCGCATCCTTCGCAGGTTGCCCCACTTTGGCCGCCTCCTGCTTGTTGGACCACCACACCAGGCCGCCAAGCCCGGCCATCAGCACGGCGGCGATGAGCAGGCGAGTAAGCTTCATGGGCGTTTTATCTCCGCTTCCACCACACTCCCGCGCCGAACGCCACGATCAGCAGCGGAAGCCCGAGCACGCTCGAATAGAACATCAGACCTACCTGGCGCGAGTTCATATTCAGCGGATTGTCGGTGGGTTCCTTGGGCCGGATGGAGATGAGATCTTCGTCCGAGCTCAGCCAGCTAAGCATATTGAGAAACAGGTCGCGGTTGCCGTTAAAGCCGAACACGAAGTTCGAGGGGAAACCGGAGGAGCCCACCACCACGAAACGGCCGTTGCCGGTCTCCTTGCCGGTCTTGTACACGCCGGCCGCGCCCAGGATGAACGGGCCCTTGGGGTCGGTCTTGGAAGGACGGATTTCACCCGAGGAAAGATTGGTGGTCGCAAGGCTGTCGTCGGAGGTCTCAAACAGCTTGTCCACCGTGGTCTTGTCGCCATTCTTTATCTCGAGCGAGCGGGCCAGCGGGAACGCGGTCCAGACGTCTTTCATCTCCCGAACGATGGCCTGAGTGCCGTAGGAAGTCACGATCGGCAGCTCCGGACCGGCATTGTACAACTGTCCCACGCCGCTCAGGTCCAGCACCAGGTTTTTTTTCACGGTCACGCCCCAATCCGCAAGAACATCCATCAGTGCGTTGTTGTCGTCAATCTCCTGCCCCGCGAACTTGAAAGGAGGGTCCAGCAGGAATAGCGCGCGTCCGCCGTTTTCGACGTATTGCTTGAGCGCGGCCACTTCCGGAGCGAGGTAGTCGTGCTTGGGCCCGGCAACCACCACGATAGTGCATTCCGCGGGAATCTCCGGCTTGGGAAGCAGCTTGATGTTCTCGGTCTTGTAGTTGCTTTTCTCGGTTTGCGCCTTTGCCGTCGAATACCCGTCCTTGCTGGTGTCGTCCGTTGAATGCTCGCCGGAGCCGAGGGTGAAGCAGACCGTCCGGTCTCCGCCCTTGAGCACGCGGACCATTGCGCCGCTGATGTCCTCCTCGGTCAGGCCTGCGGCCGTTTCCTTCTTATTACCCACCTGCACGAAGATGTTGGGGATGGGATTCTTCACACCCGCGGCGATAGCCTGGGTGCGGTTCTTTTCGACGTCCTCATAACGCACGTCGATTTTGGAGGAAAGATTCTTGTACCGGTCCAGAAGATCGCGCGCCTCCGTGAATCCGTTGGGTTGGCCCCAGTAGGTGATGGTCACGTCCTGTTTCAGGTTCTTGGCGATCTTTTCGGTCTGATCGGACAGCGTGAATTTCTTGTTGGACGTGGAATCGTAGCTCTTGTTGTAGCGGTTCGTAAGGAAATTCAGGCCTCCCAGGAAGCCGATGACGATAATGGTGTACAAGACTCCGGTTGCCAGACTTGCCGTGCGGCGCCGGCTGGTTTGTTCGGCCATTACGCCCTCCACCGGATCGATTCCATGGCACGTCCGGTCAGGAACAGGCCCAGGAAGATCATGCTAATGAAGAAGAAGGCGTCCTTGGTATCCAGGATGCCTTTTGAAAACGAATCTATGTGGTCCACAATGGACAAATAGCCCACCGTGCGAGTCAACGTCGTGCTGTCCAGCGACGAAACCCAGCCGACCACCCATAGCAACAAATTGATCCCGAAGCCGGCCACGCACGCGACGATCTGATTGCGCGTGCAGGCAGAAGCGAACGAGCCCAGGGCGAGCATGCAGCCGCCTTGCAACAACAGGCCCACATAACCGATCAGCATCGGCTTCCAAGCCGGCTTGCCGTACAGGTATAAGGTCAGCAGGTTGATCAGAGAAACACCCAGCATGGCGCCGTATAGAATCAGCGCGGCCAGCCATTTGCCCAAAATGATTTCGTAGTCGTGCAGCGGCGAAGTGATCAGAAGCTCGATGGTGCCGGTGCGCTTCTCCTCGGCGAACAGGCGCATGGTGATCATGGGCGTCATGAACAGGCCGATCACGCCGATGTTGGAAAGCAGGCTGCGCACCACCCATTCATTGACGTCCATGGGCTGGGATTGTCCCATCATCGCGGCCCGCAGGCCCTGCGTGACGAAGCTCACCGTGGCGATGTAGAAAAAATAGCCCGCGATCAAGGCGAAGAAAAACATGACGCCGTAAGCTATCGGCGAGCGGAAGTATGAGCTCAATTCCTTGCGGCAGATGGTGAGTACGTTCATTGCGCTTCTCCTGATTCGCCGCCGGATGCGGGGGCGGCCGCGCTTTCCGGCGCGGCAACCTCCTCCGGTTTGTGCTCCGCAGTCAATTGCAGGAAGATCTCTTCCAGACTCAATCCGACGGAGCGCAGCTCATTCAGGTTCCAGCCGGACTCGATCACCGCGCGCGCCAGTTCCGGCCGGATCTGGCGGCCTTGCAGGCTCTCGACGCTAAAGCGTTCGCGGCTGTCCCTGGACTCCTTGTGCAACACGCGGCTGACGCCGGCCACCTGCTCCAATTTCTGCTGGACCTGAGAAAGGAACTGGCGCCCGTCGGAGCCGGGTGCGCGCGGGGCCACTTCCACGGAGACCATCTCGGCGCCGTGCAGCCGGCTGGTCAGGTTCGCTACCGTGTCGGTGGCTACCAGTTTGCCCTTGGCGATGATGATGACGTGCTCGCAGGTAGCTTCCACCTCCGAAAGAATGTGCGTGGAAAGAATAATCGTGTGGTCGCCCGAAAGGCCCCGGATGAGATCGCGCGTCTCCATGATCTGGTGCGGATCGAGCCCGGAGGTGGGTTCGTCCAGAATCAGGACATCGGGATTGTGCAGAATCGCCTGCGCCAGCCCGACGCGTTGCCGGTATCCCTTGGACAGCTTCCCGATTTCCCGCCGCCGCACGTCGGCGATGGCGCACTTCTCCATGACCTCGTCGATGCGCTTGGCCAAGCCGGCTGTGGGAATACCCTTGATGCGGCCCACAAAGTTCAGGTATTCGATCACTTCCATCTCGGGATAAACCGGCGGACTCTCCGGCAGGTACCCGATGCGCTTCTTCACTTCCATGGGGTTATCGAGGATGTCGAAGCCGGCCACTTCGGCGCTGCCGTCGGTGGGCGGCATGAAGCAGGTCAGCATGCGCATGGTCGTGGTTTTTCCGGCGCCGTTGGGGCCCAGGAATCCCACGATCTGCCCCTTTTCAACCTGGAAGGAGATGTGATCGACCGCGACATTGCGGGCGTATCGCTTGGTAAGGCCTTCGACTTTAATCATATGCAATACTCAGGACGAGCAAGACCGCTCTTGGTGAGCGCAAAGCAAACAACCCATAATATAGTCTGGCTGGGGCGGGCTGTCAATAACGCCGAAACAGGCCGGAAGCCCGCGCCGGCCCGCGCGCACTCCTAGACCGCCGCCGCGGGGGCAACCTTTTTCTTGGAGCTGCGCCGCTTCTCCGCCGGAGGCTGGCGGTCGCTCTTTTTCAGATTCGGAAGGACGATGGATAGGACGAATTTCTTCTCCCCGTGATCGTCGAACTTGATGACGATGTACTCTTCGGTGCAAGACAGCACGCTGCCTAACCCGAACTTGGGGTGCTCGACCTGGGCGGCTTGAGCAAAGGGCGGTTTGTTAGCCATGGAGTAAGGTGATCCTTGGAGGGAACTCTCCACTTTATTGTAACAAAAGAAGAAGCCGGATTCAAAGTGGCGGCGGGATTGGAGGATTTTGTGCGCTCAGGAAGTCTTGGGGACTCCGGTTGACAATCCGGCATCCAGCTTCGCCCGTGCGGGTAGAAACGCTTCAATCAGTTTCTTGTTGGCCGTCCAGCCCTTCCCGGATCGGACAATAAGATTCATGTCGAGAAGCACGTTGATATCCCTCCACAGTGTCATCTTCTTCCCTTTGTAGGCGACCGCCGCCTCAGTACTCACCTCCGGCAATTTAGAGGGGGCGACCGGCTGCTCGTAATTGGACAGCGCAAGCACCAAATCGCGGCGACGCTTATCCGCGCCGCTCTTGCGGTTGCTGAACTGTTCGTGGACGTAAAATCGCCAGGTGATCTCGAGCTGCGTACCGCGAATCTCCCGGATCTGGGTTGCCAATCCATCACGCAGCCCCTGGACCGCATACCGAATGAACCTGGTGATGTCGCCCCCCGATTTGCTTGAGTAGTCGAGCTGACGGTAGTATTCGGTCCGGGTCTGGTTGTAGTGGTTGCTTAGGAGATGAGCCGCGGGCGTGGGCACACCCGATGCTAAGAGAATTTGAAGTTCCGTCAGGCGGGCCGTGCGTCCGTTTCCATCTCCGAAGGGGTGAATCCACGCAAGGTACAGATGCGCGACGACGGCCTTGACGATTGCTAAAGCAATGCGCTGATCCGGCGGCCCATCAAAATCGGGTCCGGTAAGCCATTCGCCTAGCCGGTTCAGCAGGTATTCGCAGTCCTCGTAGGGAGCCCCTCGATATCTGAAAACGCCGACGGAATGATGTCTGATCTCTCCCGGCACTACGTCTGCATCAAGAGTGAGCTTCTCTAGAACTGTTCGTTGAACGCGGAGAAGGTTTCGGCATTCAGCGGCATGGGATCTCCGGCGATGATCCGGCCGAGGATCAGGCCGCAACCGTTGACGATGTTCTCTATCTCCTGAGCGAGGTATTCGCGTGAGGGTGGCAACTCCAGCTTGCCGTCGAGAAAACTGAGAACATCTTTCTCCGAAAGCGTGTTCCCTTCAATCGCGGTTGTTCCCAGGATGCCTTTCGCAAGATAGAGCCGATGCAGCCGTTCAGCGACGGAGGGCGGAAGCGGCACACCGGCGATGTGGTCGCACTTGCTCTGGCACTCCCCTAACCACGACCACACATCCGGCATGAACTCTCTAGTGAAGGTCTTGAGAGAGAAAGTGATCCATGAATGTGTTACTTGATATGTTCTACCACTCACGCCATAAATATACCATAGAATCAATATGTTATAGTATGTTAAAGAGCATGACTGAGACACATATCATTACTCTAATCGATACTTAGATCGTTCATCCGTGGGCTCCTCGGACTCCCCAGGCGCCAGGGTGGCAGGACGGCAGAAACAGGCGCGATGGAACCTTTCTTGGGCAGGCGGTGTCCATGAAGGCAGACGGTCGCGGTAAGATTAAAACGGCACAGCCGTGGCGGACACCACCGTTGGATTTCAATTCGAAGCGTCCCTCCGGGTCTGCGGAAGCGTAGGCTCTGAGGTAGAAGAGAGTACTTTGCTTGCCGGGCTCCGCCGCGGCGATGAAGCGGCGTATGAAGTCCTGATCCAGCGCTATGAGAAGCCGGTGTACGCCCTGGTGGCGCGCCTGGTGGACGATCCCTCCGACGCCGCCGATGCGGTGCAAGAGGTGTTTCTCAAAGTCTTCCGCAAGATCGGCTGGTTTCGCGGGGAGAGTTCGCTCAAGACTTGGATTTACCGGATCGCGGTGAACGAAGCGCGCAACCAGCGGCGCTGGTTTGGCCGGCATAGGAAAGGCGAGGTCGGTTTGGACCCCCTGCCCGGAGAATCGGTGGGATGCGGGGACTGGCTGGAGGACCCGCGGCGTTCGCCGTATCAGATTGCGCTCGATCACGAGACACGGGCGCTTATTGAGGACGCACTGAAGGAGGTGAGTCCGTCTTTCCGCGCAGCCCTGGTGCTGCGCGAAATCGAAGGGTTGAGTTACGAGGAGATCGCCCAAATTCTGGAGATTTCGCTCGGAACCGTCAAATCCCGGATTCTGCGGGGACGCGAGGCGCTGCGCAGGAGTCTGGGGCCCCGGCTGGAAGCATCGCCCGCGTTGCGGCTTTCCCTTCAGCCGGCCGATTGAAGGATGAAAGTGGTATGAATCACGAATCTGCACCATCGCACCCCGTAGCTGTGGACTTGGCTGAGGAGAGATTACGCCGGGCCCTGCGAAGTTTGCCCGCGCCGGTTCCGCCGGCGGGATTCACCGTCGCTCTGCGAGTCATCGCGTCACGTGAACGCCAGCGATTTCTGGAGCGGCGCAGCTTGCGGCGGATGATCGCGGCCTGGGGCGAGCGCGCCAGTCTGAGCGCGGGCGACGTGATGCGTTCGCTGGTATTGCCCTTGGCGGGCGGCGTGTGTACCGCCGTGGTGCTGTTCAGCACCTGGCTGGTGCCGACCTATCCTGTGCATGCCAACAGCGGATTCGATGTGCCCATGATGCTCAGCACCGAGGCCTCCGTTACGACGCAAACCGGAGCGATCGGCTTGTCGGGTGGCTTACACGAAGCCATCGGAGACACATCCGGCGGCGACGCAGTGGTGGATGTGATCGTGGACTATCAGGGGAACTTTGTAGATTATGCCGTTGTGAGCGGAACGGAGGTGCTCCGGGATGCCGGCCGGCGGCACCGGCTGGAGAATCTGCTGCTGCGCACGCAATTCGCGCCCGCTACCGAGTTTGGCCGTCCCGTGGCCAGCAGAGTGCGTCTGATTTCCAGCCAGATCGACGTTAAAGATTAAGTGGGGCGCCGTTTCGGGCAGCACTTTCTCACCCGAAAATCCATTCTGGACCGCATCGCCGCCGCAGCCTGTCCCGAAATCCCGCCCGAAGCAAGCGCTACCGTGATTGAAATTGGTCCGGGCCGGGGCGCGCTCACCGAAGCGTTGCTCGAACGGGCCGCGAAAGTAACGGCGATCGAAGTCGATCCGGTGCTGGTCCACTACCTGCAACAGAAGTTCCGCGACGCTTTGGAGTCCGGGCGTTTGGAGCTGGTCCAGGGCGACGTGCTCAAGACCGATCTGGCGGCGCTGGCACAGGACACCGCTCCCCTGATGATCGCGGGCAATCTTCCTTACTACATCGCTTCGCCCATTGTGGAGCGGGTGTTTGAGTTGGGCGAGCGGTGGGCCAGAGGTGTGTTCCTGGTTCAGGCCGAAGTGGCCGCACGGCTGGCTGCTTCGCCGGGAGGCCGGCAATACGGCTATCTGAGCGTTCTTACGCAGATTTATGCTCGGCCACAAATTCTCTTCGAGGTGCCGCGCACGGCGTTCCGCCCCGTTCCCAAGGTGGATAGCGCGGTGGTCCTGCTGGAGCCTCGCGACGCCGCCGAAGAATGGAATCTTCGGGACAAGACCGCGTTTCTACGGTTTGCTTCGGCGTGCTTCCTGCACAAGCGTAAAACGTTGCGCAACAACCTGGCGCCGGCCTACGGCAAGGCGCGGCTGGATGCCCTGGCGGAGGGCCGTCTGCGGGCGGAACAGTTAAGCGTCGCGCAGTTAGCCGCGCTGTATCGCCGTTTGGACGCCGCATGACGGGGCTCAAAGAATCTCAAGAAGCCCGCACAGGGCCGGCTCGGCCCTCCAAAACGTTAGGAACCCGGAAAGCTTCCGCCGAGCCAAGCTCCGTTGTGCGGGCGAATTCTCTAGATGCTCTGATGCGTCAGGTGACGGCCTGCCAACGCTGCCCTCGCCTGCGCGCATACTGCCGGGACGTCGCGCACGCCAAGCGCCGCGCCTATCGCGATTGGGACTATTGGGGCCGCCCGGTGCCCTCCTTCGGCGATCCGACGGCGCGGGTCCTGATTATCGGGCTGGCGCCGGGGGCGCACGGAGCCAACCGCACCGGCCGGATGTTCACCGGCGACCGCTCCGGCGATTTTCTGTACCGCGCGTTGTACCAGACCGGATTCGCGTCGCAACCGGAGAGCCGTTCGCGCGAGGACGGTCTCACGCTTTCCGGCGTCTACATTACCGCCGCCGCGCGCTGCGCACCGCCGGACAACAAGCCGGCTCCGGCGGAACTCGCCAACTGCCGCCCGTATCTGGAGCGCGAGTTGGATCTACTGAAAGATGTGCGCGTGGTGGTGACGCTGGGACGCTTGGCTTTCGACTCCTATCTCCGGATCCTGCGCGACCGAGGCCAGATCGCCAGCCGCGCCGGGTTCCGATTCGCCCACGACGCCGAGCACCGCACCGGGCCCGACGCGCCCGTGCTCATCAGCTCCTACCATCCCAGCCAGCAAAACACGTCCACGGGCAAGCTGACCGAGGCCATGCTGCGGCAAGTGTTCGAACGCGCCCGGCGAATCGCCGGTTGAAACCTGGCGCCCATGGGCCGCGGCGCGAGCGACGTAAACTAGGAAGAGTCGATGCCCACCATCTCTCGCGTGGCCGTGCTGGGAGCCGGCACCATGGGTTCCCGAATCGCCGCCCATTTTGCCAACGCTGGAATACCGTCGCTCCTTTTGGATCTGACCGCCGAGGCGGCGCGCAAGGGCGTCGAAGCAGCCGCTACGCAAAAACCGGGAGCGTTTTTCCTGGATTCCGAGCGGGCGTTGATCACGCCCGGGAGCTTTGACGAACATCTTCCCAAAACCGCCGAGTGCGATTGGATCATCGAAGCCGTCACCGAGAACCTGGAGATCAAGCGCGCGTTGTGGAAGAGGGTTGAGGATGTCTGCCGCGCTGACGCAATTCTGTCGACCAATACCAGCGGCATTCCGCTGCGCCTGATCGCGGAGGGTTTTTCGGCCGGCTTCCGCCGCCGCTTCCTGGGCACGCATTTCTTCAACCCGCCGCGGTATTTGCATCTGCTGGAGGTGATTCCCGGGCCCGAGACCGATCCTGCGCTGCTCGAATTCGTTTCCAGCTTCGCCGATCGCCGTCTGGGCAAGGGAGTGGTGCCGTGCAAGGACACGCCCAACTTCATCGGCAACCGCATTGGATTTTTCCTGTTGGGGACGATCGCCAAAATCGCCTTGGAAGACGGATACACCGTGGAAGAGGTGGACGCGCTCACCGGCCCATTGATCGGTTTCCCCAAGAGCGCGACGTTCCGCTTGCTGGATATCGTCGGGCTGGACGTGGCGGCGTTCGTCGGCGAGAACTTGTATCACGCGCTTCCCGGCGACCGCTGGCGTGAGCGCTACCTGCTGCCGGAGTTTCACCGCCGCATGCTGGAGCGCGGGTGGAGGGGCGAGAAATCGGGCCAGGGATACTATAAACGGGTGGGAAAAGGCCGGGAGTTCCACGCCATCGACTTGAAGACGCTGGAGTATCATCCCGCCGCACAGCCGCAATTCCCAGCAGTGGAAGCGGCCCGGCACATCCGCGATCTTGGAGAGCGGCTGCTTACGCTGGTGCTGGGAACCGATCGCGCCGGAACGTTTCTGTGGAAGCTGCTCAGCGACTACCTTGTGTATTCGGCCGAGTGCGCGCCCGAGATCTCCGGCCGCATCGTGGAGATCGATCGAGCCATGCGGTGGGGCTATGCTCACGCTTTGGGTCCATTCGAGCTGTGGGATGCGCTGGGCTTTGACGATGTCTGCGACCGTCTGAAAGCGAACGGCCACACGCTGCCGGAGAATATCGCGGCCATGCGCCGCGATGGGCGAGCGTCGATGTATGGACGCGCGGGCTCCGCCATCGCCTATTTCGATTTTTCTTCGGGCGATTACCGGCCGTTCGAAGAGCCAGGCATCGTGCTGGCGCGGCAGAAACGTGTTAAGAGCAATCCCGGCGCGTCTTTGGTGGACCTGGGCGACGGTGTTCTATGCGTCGAGTTTCACAGCAAGATGAATACGATCGGCGAGGATCATTTCCGCATGATTCAGGCCGGCTTGGAAGAAACGGAGAAGAACTTCGAGGCCATGATCGTGGCCAACCAGGGCGAAGTCTTCAGCGCCGGCGCCAACCTGATGTTCGTGCTGCTGGCCGCGCAAAACGGCGAATGGGACGAGCTGGGAGAAATGATTCACCGTTTCCAGCAGATGAATCTGGCGATGAAGTACGCCAGGAAGCCGGTGGTGGCTGCGCCGTTTTCGCGCGTCCTGGGAGGCGGCGCTGAAATCTGTCTGCACGCGTCGGCGATGCAGGCTTCGGCCGAGACTTATATCGGGCTGGTGGAGGTGGGCGTGGGCGTGCTTCCGGCCGCGGGCGGCTGCAAGGAAATGCTTCTGCGCGTTGGCGACCCCCGAACCATCTTGGAGCGGATCGGGCAGGCGAAGGTGTCAGGCAGCGCAGCCGAAGCCCGCGAGCTTGGATTCCTGCGCGAGAGCGACCGCATTTCCATGAATCCCGACCGTCTCGTCGCCGACGCCAAGCAATTGGCGCTCGACCTGGCGCGCGAGTATGCGCCGCCGCCGCGGGCGCTGGTCAAAGTTGGGGGCGAGGCTGCGTTCGCCCTGCTGAAGCTGGGGATATGGAGTTACAGACAAGGCGGATATATTTCCGATTACGACGTGACTGTCTTAGAGCAAGTGGCGCACGTGATTTCCGGGGGCCGGCTTACAGGCGAGCAGACGGTTCCGGAACAATACATCCTGGATTTGGAACGCGAGGCCTTCTTGAGCTTGTGCGGCAACGCCAAGACCCAGGAGCGGATTCAATTCACGCTCAAGACCGGCAAGCCGCTAAGGAATTAGAAGAGACATGCCAGAAGCCGTCATTGTCGATTGCGTGCGCACGGCCGTGGGCAAGGCCGGACGCGGGGCGTTGAAGAACACTCGCCCGGACGATCTGGCGGCCTTCGTCATCCAAGATTTGCTGAAGCGGCATCCGCAGGTTGGCAACGCGGATATCGACGACGTGATCCTGGGATGCGCGATGCCGGAGGCCGAAGCCGGGTTGAACATGGCCCGGATCGCGGCGCTGCGCGCGGGTCTGCCGGATTCGGTGCCGGGCGTGACCATCAACCGCTTCTGCGCTTCAGGTGTGCAATCCATCGCCATGGCGGCGGATCGGATTCGCGCCGGCGGGGCGGAGATCATCGTCGCCGGCGGGACCGAATCCATGAGCATGGTGCCGATGACCGGCAACAAATTTTCGGCCAATCCATGGATGGTGGATCGTCTGCCTGAGATCTACATGAGCATGGGGCTCACAGCGGAGCGGGTGTATCAGAAGTACGGGATCGCACGCGAGGATCAGGATCGCTTCGCTCTGGCGAGCCACCAGAAGGCGCTGGCGGCCCAGGCCGCCAATAAGTTCGATGAAGAGATCGCGGCAGTGGAGATCGAGACCACAGTGCTCGGCATTACAGCAATGGAAGCCGGCCGGCCGGTGACGCGCCGAGTCACGTTCCGAAAAGACGAAGGCCCGCGCGCGGACACGTCGATGGAAGCGCTGTCGAAGCTCAAGCCCGTGTTTCATGCGACCGGAACCGTGACCGCGGGAAATTCCTCGCAAACCAGCGACGGTGCGGCGGCGGCGCTGGTGATGTCGGAGGCGAAAGCCGGCGAACTGGGTTTGCATCCAAGAGCCCGCTTCGTGAGCTTCGCTGTGACCGGCGTCGCGCCGGAGATCATGGGGATGGGTCCGGTCACCGCGATTCCCAAGGCGCTGAAGCTGGCGGGATTGAAGCTCGCCGACATCGGGCTGGTGGAGCTGAACGAGGCGTTCGCGGCGCAGGCTCTGGCGGTGATCCGCGAAGCCGGACTCGATCCTGAAATCTTGAATGTGAACGGAGGCGCGATCGCACTGGGCCATCCGCTCGGCTGCACCGGCGCGAAGCTCACGGCAACCATTCTTCGCGAGATGACGCGGCGCCAAACCCGCTACGGCATGGTGACCATGTGCATCGGCGGGGGCCAAGGCGCGGCCGCAATTTTCGAGAGGTTGACCTAGAAAGGCTTCATTGAGATGCGCGGCGGCGAATTTCTTCTCGAATCGCAGTCACCGGAGCAGGTGTTCACTCCGGAAGATTTCACGGAAGAGCACCACGCCATTGCTAAAACGACGGAGGAGTTCTGGGATCGGGAGATCGCGCCGCATCTTGAAGAGATCCAGCATCAGCAGTTCGATGTCTTAAAGAAGATTCTTCGAAAATCGGCCGGGCTGGGATTGACCGCGGTGTTCCTGCCCGAAAAGTACGGCGGGATGGAAATGGACTTGACGTCGATGGTCCTGGTGGGGCAGGGCCTGGCTCGCGACGGCTCCTACGCGGCTTGCCATGGAGCGCAGACCGGAATCGGATCGCTGCCGGTGCTGCTGTTCGGCACCGAAGAGCAGAAGCGGAAGTACCTGCCGAAGCTCGCCTCGGCGGAGATGATTTCGGCGTACGCGCTGACGGAGCCGCAGGCCGGCTCGGACGCTTTGGCCGCTCGAACGCGAGCCGACCTTTCCGCGGATGGCACGCACTACGTGCTGAATGGCCAAAAGATGTGGATCACCAACGGCGGCTTCGCGGATCTCTACACGGTCTTCGCGAAAGTGGGCGGCGAGAAATTCACGGCCTTTCTGGTGGAGCGGGCGTGGCAGGGAGTCTCCGCAGGCGCGGAAGAGAAGAAGATGGGACTCAAGGGCAGCTCCACCACAGCCGTGTATTTCGACAACGTGAAAGTGCCGGTGGAAAATGTTTTGGGCGAGATCGGACGCGGCCACATCATCGCATTCAACATTTTGAATCTGGGCCGGCTGAAGCTGGGATTGTTCGCGCATGGCGGCGCGTGCGAAGTGCTGGCCGATTCGATCCGCTACGCCAAGGAGCGCAAGGCCTTCGGCAAATCCATCTGCGAATTCGGCATGATTCAAGAGAAGCTGGCCCGGATGGCCGTGCGCATGTACGTGAACGAAAGTATGGCGTATCGGGTGGTGGGCGAGATTGAAGCTCAGCTCGCGGGATTTTCGTGGGATTCGGGCGAAGCGAGCCGGCGAATACTGAAAACCATAGAAGAATACGCGGCGGAGTGCTCGTTCATCAAGATCTTCGGCTCGGAAATGCTTGATTTGGTGGTGGATGAAGGCGTGCAGATTCACGGCGGCTTTGGCTACCATCAGGATTATATGGTGGAGCGTGCATATCGCGATTCGCGCATCAACCGCATTTTCGAAGGCACCAATGAGATCAACCGGCTGCTGGCCACGGGCATGCTGCTCAAGCGCGCGCAGCGCGGTACGCTCGCGCTGGTGGATGCGGTTAAGCGCCTGCAAACGGAGATTCTGAGCGGCACAGGCGCGAACGACGCGGTAGCCAATGCCAAGAAGATCGGGCTGTTTCTGTTGGGCGCGGCGTATCAAAAATTCGGGGACAAGCTCGAAGAGGAACAGGAAGTCGTAGCCGGAATCACGGACGTCCTGATGAACGCGTATGCTTTGGAATCGGCGGAATTGCGCGCGCGAAAATGCGGACGCGAGCATGCCTTACACATGGCCGCGGCATTCGCTTCGGAAGCCATGGACTCGATCGAGATTGCGGCGCGCACGGTGCTGGCCGCGTGCTCGGAGGGCGACGAGTTGCGCACGAGCCTGGCCGTGCTGCGGCGCTTCACCAAGCGCGACGCGGTGGACATCATCGCGCTGCGGCGCAAAATCACGGCACGTGTGCTCGATGCCGGACGGTACGTTGTATGAATGGGGCCACTACCCGGTCGTGAGTGGGATAATCTTTAGTATGAGCAATGCCTATCGACCTAGTAGGAATGTTTGCGAGCTGGGCCTCCATTGGGGGGTTAATATTTAGCGCCCTCGCCTTTCTTTTTTCGAAGCGCGCGTCAAAGGCGGCTGAAGAGGCGAGGGATTCGGTGTTAGCGAGGTCGCTGGGCCAGGACATGAATGAGGCAAATCGGACGGCTGCTGAGATCGTAAGATTTGTGAGCATGGAGCGCGGCGACATGGCGTTGCTCAGAGTCGGCGAACTCTTGAACGAAGCGAGCTACTCCATGACTCGATGGGACGCAAGGCTCCCAGCGCAGTCCAAGACCAATCTCCTCAGGGCACGGGAACAGCTTCTCTCGATTCACGAGGTGCTGACAAGAAGGACCCTCCCTGAGCTATCCTCCGCTCAGAAATCGCGTCTCGCACAGTCGTGCCAGCAAGTGAATCTCATATTTAGCGAAGAATACGGTACGGCAGTCAAAGCTGCGGATAGGGTCGGTTGAGTCATGGAAGATGTCAAGGCGCTACAGCTATTTCAGCAGATCATAACAACGACGAAGAAAGGGCGCATCAAGTGGGAGCCAACCGCGGATGAATCGGAATACTTTTGCGTTTTACCGGGCCCGATCATCGCGTCGATTCGGAGCTGGCGTGAGCGCGACAGTTGGGGCAACGATGAGGAGCCATTGGCGTTAACGCTTCGGGCCGAGGATAAGGAGCTCCTGCGGGTGACTCCTGATGTGGACGGAGTCCAAGTGGCGGGGCTACGCGAACTCTATGAACTAGCTCGAAGACAGGCCCTAGGAGTCAACGCTCAGGTAGATCGGCTTCTGGGGGAATTGGCGAAGCTCTAACACCTCTGTGTTCCCAATGTCCCTCGAAACCTCTCCAACTCCGGAGGAAAGCCGCTGATTCGCATCGCCAACGGTCAAGGGTTCTGGGGCGATTCGCTCGAAGCGCCGGTGGAGCAGGTGCGGCGCGGACCTCTGGACTACCTCACGCTCGACTACCTGGCCGAAGTCACCATGTCCATTCTCCAGAAGCAGCGCGCGCGGGATCCCAAGCTCGGTTACGCTCGCGACTTCGTTGACATGATCGCCCGTGTGCTGCCGGATTTGAAGGAGCGGCGCATCCGCGTGATCGCCAACGCCGGCGGAGTCAATCCCAAGGCCTGCTGCGACGCGGTTCTGGAGGTAGCCAGGAGGCAAGGAATCGCGGTGCGGGCGGCGGTGGTCGCGGGCGACGACATCATGGGGCGTCTGGACGATTTTCTGAGCCGTGGCGTCGAGCTGAACAACATGGAGACCGGCGAGCCTCTCTCCGCCATTCGCGCGCAGGTGCAGAGCGCCAATGTTTATTTCGGAGCGCGTCCAGTCGCTCAGGCGCTGGGGCAAGACGCTGAAATCGTGATCACCGGGCGCGTCACCGACACCGCGCTGGCGCTGGCGCCGATGATTCACGAATTCGGTTGGAAGGCCGGCGATTGGGACCGCCTCGCCGCCGGCACCATCGCCGGGCATACGGTGGAATGCGGCGCGCAGTGTACCGGCGGCAACTGCCAGGTGGATTGGGAGACCATTCCGAACCTCGCCGATATCGGTTATCCGATCGTCGAAGCAGAGCCCGGCGGCGATTTCGTCATCACCAAACATGCGGGGACCGGCGGGCGCGTCACCGTCGAGTCCGTCAAAGAACAGTTGCTCTACGAAATGGGCGATCCGCGCGAATACATTACGCCGGATTGCATTGCGGATTTCACGACGATTCATCTCGATCAGGCTGGTCCGGACCGCGTGCGCTTCAGCGGCATTCAGGGACGATCCGCGACCCCATTTTACAAGGTATCGATCAGCTATTCCGCCGGATTCAAGGCCATCGGATCGCTGGTGTACGCCTGGCCGGACGCATACAAGAAGGCTCGCGCCGCGGAAAAGATTCTGCGGCAGAGGCTGGACCGGTTGGGATTGCGCTTCGAAGCCGTGCGCGCGGAATTTCTGGGCGCCAACGCATGCCACGGGATCGCGGCCGCCGAACCGCCGCCGGAGATCGAGCCGCATTTGCCGGAGGTGGTCCTGCGCTTCGGCGTGCGCGGCGAAAACCGGGCGGCGGTGGAGCGCTTCACACGCGAGATTCCGCCCCTTGCGCTGAACGGGCCGCCGGTGGTGTCGGGGCTCGGCAGCGGTCGGCCGCAGGTGGAGGAGATCGTGGCGTATTGGCCGGCGCTGATTTCGAAGACCGAGGTTCAACCGGAGGTGACGCTGTGGCCAAGCGAAAGCTGATCGAGCTGGCGCACGCCCGCTCAGGCGATAAGGGCGATACGTCCAACATCGGGCTGATTGCTCGCAAGCCCGAGTTCTATCCAATCCTGGTCCGCGAGGTCACGGCCGAGCGGGTCAAACAACATTTTGCCGGAGTATGTTTGGGCAAGGTGGAGCGTTTCGAGATTCCGAATCTTGGCGCGCTCAACTTCCTTTTGCATGAGAGCCTGGACGGAGGAGGCACCCTGGCGCTCAAGGCCGATCCACAAGGCAAGACCTATTCGACTGCTCTGCTACGCATGGAGATTGACTTTGATTAAGTGCGAGGTCACCGGTGCGGTCGCGCGCGTCACGCTCAGCCGGCCGGAGAAACGCAACGCGATCGACGAGCGGATGATCGCGGATTTGCGAAGCGCGATGGAGGAATCGTCCGCGGCGGCGGATGTCCGCGTCGTTCTGCTGGCCGGCGAAGGCCCGGATTTTTGCGCCGGTATGGATCTGGCGATGATGGCTGAATCGGTGAGCACCGATTCGGTTAACGACGGAGCACTTGAATTTCTCGAATCCGCGGAGCGGCTCGCGGACTTGTATCGCGCGCTGCGCGAGCACCCCAAGCCGGTGGTCGCCGCGGTTCGCGGGCGCGCACTGGGCGGAGGATGCGGGCTGGCGATGGCGTGCGACGCGATTCTCGCGGCCGAATCCGCCAAGTTCGGGTTTCCGGAAGTGAACATCGGCTTCGTACCCGCGATCGTGATGAGCCTGCTGCGGCGTTCGGTTGGTGAGAAGCGGGCGTTCGATCTGCTGGCTTCGGGCGATCCCATTTCCGCTCACGAGGCTGGCGGCCTGGGAATGATTACGCGGGTCTATCCGGATTCCGATTTCGATGCTTCGGCCGCGGCCTATGTGGCGGCCCTTGCCGCGAAATCCGCGTCCGCCATGAGGCTGACCAAGAAGCTGATGTACGCAATCGACGGCATGGGTTTCGAGGCGGCGCTGAAGGCGGGAACGCAGGTGAACGCGATCGCCCGCACCACCGCCGCCGCTCGTCACGGCTTCGAGCAGTTCGGGAAACGGAAGAAGCGATGAATCGGATATGCTAGACCACATGATCAGACGACTCTCCAGAAACCCGATCCGCACAACGGAGCCTATCGCGGCCGGATCGCCGACGGCTTCCAGGCTAGCGGAGGGCCGCTCTGGCCCTGTGCGGCTCTTGAGGCTCACTTTTCTCGCCACCGGGCTGTTTCTGGCAACAGGCTTGGTCAGCGGCGTCGCGTCCGCCGAAGGCCGCGTGTTCGAACTGCGCATCTATACCGCGAACGAGGGCAAGCTAGAAGCTCTGAAAGCCCGTTTCCGCGACCATACCACGGCCATTTTCAAGAAGCACCACATGGAAGTGATCGCCTATTGGACGCCGCAGAGCGACGATCCCAAGTCCAAGGACACGTTCATCTACATCCTGGCGCATCCCAGCCGCGACGCCGCGACCAAGAACTGGAAAGATTTCCGTGAGGATCCGGAATGGATGAAGGTTCAGGCGGACAGCGAGAAGAACGGCCCTCTGGCCAAGAAAGTCGATTCCACATTCATGGATGCGCTGCCTTTTTCTCCAATGAAATAGGCGCCTGGATGATGACACTTGCTTCCATCGCGCAATCCCTTTCCGACTCCTTGCATCTGACGCAGCCGCCGGTGGCGGTGGCGTTCACGGAAGGCGTTCCCGAAGGCGTAAAAACCTACTCCGGAGCGGCTCCCGCAGGCTGCCGCTTCTGGCAGGAGGCCACTACGCAAGTCTTCGCCACCGTGCCCAAAGACCACAACCTCTGTTCGATCGGCATGTACACGCATCACATGATGGACGAGCCCCGGGTGGAAGACGGACCACGAGCTCAGATCGATTTGCAGGACGCACTGAAGGTCTTCGGCGATCTCGGCTACGTTCGCCCGGAGGATATGCCGTTCATTCCGGTGCTCGACCGCGCGGCGAAAGTGGTGGTGTACGGACCGCTGGCGTCAATCCCGGTGACGCCGGATGTGGTGCTGCTGTTTGTGAAGGCGGACCAGACGTTGATTCTCTCGGAGGCTTCGCAGCAGCTGGAGAACGGGTTGCCGCCGGCGATGGGACGTCCCGCGTGCGGGGTGATCCCGCAAGCGTTCAACACGGGCCGCACCGCGCTGAGCCTGGGATGCTGCGGCGCGCGAGCTTATCTGGACGTGCTGACCCCGGACGTGGCTCTGTACGCGATTCCAGGATCGCGGCTGGAGACGTTCGCGGGACGGGTCGCGGCCCTGGCCAAGGCCAACTCCGTCCTGACGGCCTTCCACACGCTGCGCCGCAAGGACGTGGAAGCAGGCAAGCGGCCGACGGTGAAGGAATCGCTCGCGGCGATGCAATAGTTTCCAGCCAGGGCTTCACCCGGATTGCGCCACCAAAGACTCGCGCGGGTCCGGCATTTCCTCCAAGCTGACTTCTGGCTCGCCTCGCGGGCAGATCAGCGGATCGGCGTTTCTCGTCAAGTCGACGAGACGGAGTGAAGCCGGGAACAAGCAAACCATGAGCAGCACCCCGACGGTTGGTAAACTTGTCCGGGCGGCCGACGTGGATATTCGCACCGCAACTTTTCGTGCGACGTTCAGCGCCTACTTCAGAGCCGCGTAATCCTTGCGGGCTTCGATCAAGACCGGGATGTCTGCGTCGGCATCCTTCCACAAGGCCAAGAAACGCTCGTAGGCGCTTCTCGCTTTGGCCCTGTCGCCCGCAAGCGTCTCGCCGCGCGCCACGCCGACATACGAAAGAGGATAGTAGGGTGAATCTGCGTTGGCACCCTTGTGGTTAAGAATTTTCTGGAACTCGCTCGCCGCTTCAGCTCCCTTTCTTGCGCTCAGATAGGCAAGACCGCGCAGGTACACCACCCTGGGATTGGTCCGCTCATAGGGACCAGCCGAGCGTAGCAGTTCAATGGCCTGGGCTGGTTGGCCGCGCCTAAGCTCGATGATCGCGCGAATTGCGGGCAACTGTACCGCATTCAGCCGCGCGTCGTTTGGATTCTTTTTCGCGGACTCCTCAAGCGGTGACAGGGCCTGGCTTGGATCCGAGCACAGTCCTGCTACAGAGCCAATCTCACGCACCGGATCGCAATTGACAAATAGGATGTCCGGGGCGTCAGCTTGCTTCCTGAGCTGAGTTGCGTTCGCGGAAAGATTTCTTCCTTGCGCCAAAAGGGCTGCTTGCCGTAACAGGTCCCTGGCGTGCCTCCGCTGGCCGAAGGAGTCGGCATATGCCGCTTGCACGCTCAGGCTGCTGTACTCCTCCGGCTTGCCCTCGAACCACTGAATCTCCTTCTCAGCGGCGGCACGGTCGCCCTGGATGTAAGCAATCTCTAGCAGGCCCTCGTGAAGTGGCGGAGGGTCCAGCCTTTGGGAAAAGGCTTGCGCTGCCACTCTCTTCGCCTCCTCGAACCGGTCAAGGAGAATGTTCATGTGAACGAGGCTGTTGTACATCGCGGCAACTCGCGGCGCCAACTGCAGTGCCATCTGTGCTTTTTCGAGCGCCTTCTCCCACTTCCCGTCCGAAGTATAAATGCTCCGAAGCATGTTCAAAGCTTCGGCGTTGCGCGGGTACGTCCGTGCCCACAACTCAAACGAGTCGGCCGCTTTATCGCGCTCGCCGGTCACCAGCAGGTAGTAGTAGGAGACAATAGCGAGCCTTTCCCCTTCTGTAACCCGGTCCACAAGCCGGTAGGCGTTGGTGAAATACTCGGTTTGGCGAGATCTTTCGCCACCCATGGCGAAGTACGTGAGGCCGAGCACCCGCCAGCTCGTGGCGAAGTTGGGATCGACTTCCGTAGCGCGCTGGAAGGAGGGAACCGCTTCCAGGTATTCGCCCCGGAGAAACTTTCTCATACCTTGCGAGTAGTACTGGAACGCCTCTAGCGATTTCGTGGTGACCGTGCCCGGCAAGCGCTCCAGCTTCTGAATGGAACTCAGGGACTCCCCCAACTTCTCGCGCATCCCTTTGGCAGCAGTGGAAAGGGCTTGGAGCACATGTTCTTTGTCTTGTGCTTCCGCCCGCTGGCGCGCTATTGTTTCGCCGGTCTCGCAGTTGCTGGCCTGGAGCGCAATCGCGTAGGTCTTACCAAGACTCGCTATCGAGCCGCCAATCATTGCCTTCTCGCTCTCCCGCTGGCAGATTTCGCGCGCGATTTGGTTGGTAAGGGCCTCGTCCGGAGAGCGACCCATGAGCTGGAGGTCCTCGCGCACTTGATCGTTTCCGATCACTTTGAGGAGCGGCGATTGTTCCAGTTCGAGAGCCAAGGCTTCCCGCAAGATTCCATCGAAAACCGGATCGCCAGTCAGATTGGCGAGGTCGGCGAGCACTAAGATATCTTTGTCGGTGAGCGGTGCGGATCGACCGATCGGCCCGGCGACCGGCACTGTTGCGGCAGGTGCTGAGACCTGCCCGGGGGATTCGGCAGTCTCGGATCCGCTCGCACGTGGATCGGACGGAGGCTGGGAGGTTGCGGGTGCTGGGGTCACGGCCGTCTGTTCAACCGGGCGTGGCTGCCCCGGCCTTGCGGTCGCAATCCTTCGAAAACCGACTCCAACCGCGGCCAGGGCGAGGACCACTGCGGCCGCAATCGCGGCGTATTTTCGAGTCCGATTACCATGGGCACGGAGCAATTCGTCGCGCACTTCCGCCGCCGATTGCCACCGTTCGTCTGGATCTCGCACCAAGCATTTCCGAAGTACGTTTTCAAGTTCCACGGGCTTGACTGGCCTGCGATCCGCTCCCGCCTTCTTGCCGGTGAGCATCTCGTAGAGCACGCAGCCGAAGGCGTAGATATCGCTGCGCGAATCTGCGGAGTGGCCTTCCCACTGTTCCGGCGCCATGTACGCGGGGGTGCCCATCACGGCACCCACCTGCGTCAGTTCCATCGATTGAGTTGCCTCGTCCTCCCTGGGGGCGTCACGCTTCAATTTGGCGAGGCCGAAATCCAGCAGCTTCACACCCTGCGCCGTGACCATGACGTTGCCAGGCTTGAGATCGCGATGCACGATCCCCTTGACATGCGCGGCTTCCAGTGCGTCCAAGACCTCGACGGCAAGCGCCACCGCCTGTGCCGCCGGCAACGGCCCCTTCAGCGGGGCGCCTTCGATGAACTCCATCACCAGGTAGTTGGGGCCGACGTCGTAAAGATGGCAAATATGCGGATGATTCAGCGACGCGATCGCGCGTGCTTCCCTTTCGAAACGGTCGGAGAAGCGGCCTTTGGCTACCTTGACCGCGACGATTCGGTCCAACCGCGTGTCGCGCGCGCGGTAAACCTCGCCCATTCCGCCGGCACCGATGAGCGCGAGAATCTCATACGGACCGAGTTTTTCTCCCGTACTGAGAGCCATAGGTTGGACAATTATAACGCGAATGATCCGCGAAATCAGCGGGGTTACAACCCCGAGGGTCACCGTTCTGTAGAACTTGCTTCGGGATTTGTTTGAGGAACCGCGCTGGCGTAAGTTGCGAGATTCCGGACGTATCGGCAAGTCGTCGAAGTGGTCAACGCCGCAAACGCCTCAGATACGGCGTTCGAGGAGAATGACGGCCAAGCTCACTACAAGCTGACTTCCTGGGTGTTTGGTGGCGCGAAGGATTTAGCGCCGGGAATCCGGTGGCCCCTCAGGAGACCCAGTGGATATAGAATATCCAGTGAGCGTGCGGTCCGCCGAGCGACCAGACGCCGAACGACCAAACGTTGATAAGGAGCGAATATGTGCGATCAGGATCATTCTAAGGACGACCTAGAGCGGTACCAGGCTCTCGGTTTGGTGACACGAAAGCAATTCGGCGTCATGTTGGGAGCGGGCGTGGCCATGCTGCTGCCGAAGGTCGCGAACGCCGCCGCAGTGACCGAATCGGACGTGAACGTGACGACGCCGGACGGCACCGCGGACTGCTACTTCGTGCATCCCGCAACCGGCACGGCCCCGGGTGTTCTGATGTGGCCGGACATCTTCGGGCTGCGGCCGGCGTTCCGCCAGATGGGCAAACGGCTCGCCGAATCGGGCTATTCGGTGCTGGTGGTGAATCCGTTCTACCGTAAGCAGAAAGCTCCGACCGCCGCCGCCGGCGCCGCCACTCCCATCCAGCAGTTGTTGCCGCTCGCGCAAAGTCTGAACGAGACGACGCACATGACGGACGCGAAGGCGTTCATCGGATGGCTGGACCAGCAATCGTCGGTTGCCAAGAACCGGAAGATGGGCACGCAGGGTTATTGCATGGGAGGGGCGATGGCATTTCGAACCGCTGCCGCCATGCCGGATCGCGTCGGAGCAGTCGCCTCCTTCCACGGCGGCAACGGACTGGTGACCGCTATGCCGAACAGTCCGCATCTACAGGCCGCCAAGAGCCACGCGCAGTTCCTGGTCGCAATTGCGGAAAATGATGATATGGGGGCCCCCACCGAGAAGACCGTGATGAAAGAGACCTTCGCCAAGGCGAACCTCCAGGCGGAGATTGAAGTGTACCCTGCCATGCATGGCTGGTGCCCTCCGGATTCCGGTCCCTACAGCGAGCCTCAGGCCGAGAAGGCATGGAGCCGTTTGCTGGTGCTGTACGGAAAAGGTCTGGCCTGAACATCGAGTCTGGCGAGCCTGCAGTGGGCGCGGTCCGCGAATCTGACGGCTTGGCACACCTGCGAGCGCTTCGTGACATCACGATTAGAGCATTTCCGCAATCAGCGTAGACCGCTCCCTCACGGTCGCGGTTCCGAAGTTCATTTCTGAACCGCGCGCGTTAGCAAGCCCGGTCTAGACTCGGCGGCGCCGCACGGGTGTAACCGGAAGTTATTTATCACTCGGGGAAACGCCCCTCGCGGAGATCGCTGTGCAAAAGTCACACTATCTCTGCCGCAAGACCGAAATGATGTCGTCGGCGGTGATCACGCCGGCCAGCTTGCGCTGCTCATCCACCACCGGAAGCGCCAGCAGATTGTATTTGTCGAACAGCTCGGTGACCCGGTCCTGTTGCTCGGTCACCGGGACTTCGATCAACGTTTCCACCGCCAGGGCGCGCAGCGGCTTGGCGCCCTCGTGCAGGAACAAGCGCGCCAGCGGAACGGCGCCGGTGAGCCGCTCCTGCGCATCCACCAGAAAGATTGTGTTGAGCGTTTCCAACAGCTCCTCGTTGGTCTTTAGAGCTGCGATGGCATCGGCCACGGTGGATGGCTCCGGAAGCGCCACGTACTCCGTGTTCATCATGCCGCCGGCGGTGTCCTCGTCGAACTCCATCAGCTCGCTGACCTCGCTCTTGGGATCGTGCTCCATCTCCTCCAGGATTTCCTGCGAAGTTTCCTCATTCAACCCCGCCAGGATGTCGGCGGCCTCGTCCGGAGCCATCTCCTCCACGATATCCGCGGCCTTTTCCGTCTCCAGCGACTCGAGAATGCTGGCCTGAATATCGGGATCGATCTCCGTAAGCGCGTCAGCCGCCGTTTCGCTGTCGATATTCTCGAAAATGGCCTCGCGGTCGGCGGGGCCGAGATCTTCGACGATATCGGCAAGATCGGCCGGATGCATATCCTCGAGCAAACGGTTGGACATGTTCAGGCGCAGGCGCCGCTGCGGGTCCGGTTCGAGAATGTTACAGAATTCCCAGCGGATGGAGTTCGGCGGGATGCCTGTTTGCAGCCTGCGCACCCATCGCGGAGGGACGATGCCCCGCACCAGGCGGCGGAACACGCTCCTCATGCCGATATCCACGTCCAGAACCCACAGCACCTGATGACCGTTGTCCTGGTGGATTTCAAACGTGATGTCGGTGACGCGCACCACCTTGCGCCCCTGCGCATCGATAATCTGCTGATCCAGCAGATCCCGCACCACGCGCAGCATATATTCGTCGGAATGATGGGGCGTGAGGATCTCGTCGCCCAGGAAAATGCCGTCCAGCGAAATGGACCGCACCTGGTCGTAACGGACCTTAAACCAAGCCCCTCCGCTGCCGATCAAATACCGGTCGATGCGGACCGGATCGACCAGGGGGACAATCGCGGCGTCTTTGACCACACCGATCCTGCGCCCCTTGAGGTCGAAGACCTTGAGGCCGAGCAGTTCGGTAAGGAACAGTCTCTCTTCCGCCATAAATGTCCCGAAGACATACCAGATTGGGTGGAGCAGGGCCCACCACAATTCCTACTATGACCGATGGAAATCGAAGGCGCAAGATTTTTTTGCGTCGTGTGGAAGGGGCTAGAGCAGCCGGCGCGCATCGAACACAAACGCGTCCGCCGGGGCGTCCGCGCGTTGGCGGAAGGGCGCAAGCGAATCCGTGAAGTAGGCCCTTTGCAGCCAGCGCTCCCCGGTGAAGGCGTCGCGGCCGTGCAGAACCCGGTCGTTCTTGAACAGCAATGCGTCGCCGGGACCCAGAACCACGCGCTCAGCCGGGAGCGTATCGAGCAGCGCGCGAAGCTGCGCGATGGCGCCGCGGGCTTCCTCCGTGCGCGCTTCCTCGACCGCCGGTTGCACGGCGTGGGTTTGAACGGCGATGTGGGCGCCTCCGCGGCCGTCGCGCCACAGGATCGGTCCCACCACGGAGGCGGCCGCCTCGAAGCTGGAGGGGGAAGGGTGCCGGAAAATCGGCTGCTCCAGCGAGCGGACCAAGCCGGGCATGGCCGCATCCAGAATTCGATCCAAGGGCAGCACCCCCGTGGGCGCGCCGGGCTGGTTCAGCAGGCCGAACAGCAGCAGGCCTCGCGGCGAAAATCGAGGCGCTAGAAACGCCGCGTCGGTATGGCAAGCGAAAGGAACGCGCCCGGTGCTGGAAACCTGGTGTTCCAGGCCTTGCACCGGGGTGATCTCGTGAATCGGCGCTCCGCCCTTTTCGTTGGAATACGAAACGATCGCGGCGTGCAGTTCAATCAGTCCGGCGATCACCGCTTCAGAAACCGCTGTTTTCGAGACGGGACGTTTACCGTCGGAGGGAGGGGGCGGAAGCGCCGGGTCCACCGGCAGATTTTCGATGAGCAGGGCATCCGGCCCGTCTGCGGCAAAGAATCCGGCCAGAGCCTCGGCCACCTCGGCAGGCAGGTGCCGCTTCGCCAGGCCAACCGAGGCGTCCACGAAGGCGCGCCAGGCGGTGGGGTCGCCGGGGCTGGGATAAACTAGCGCCAAGGCTTCGTGCAGCCAAGGTTGTTTTGATGCGTCCGGAAGACGTAAACGCTGGAGGCTCTTATTTTGAAACAGTACGGGCGGCATTCGGGGGAGGGTCTGCTGCTCACCAGTATATTACGGCGGCTATCTGCCTGACGACCCGAAACCGCCCGTGCCCCGGGAAGAGTCTCCCAATGCAGCCTCTTCCCACTCGATGGCCTCATAGCGGGCCACCACCAGTTGCGCGATGCGGTCGCCTTTCTCAACCGTGTAGCTGGCGCGGCCCAGGTTGAACATGACCACGCGAATCTCGCCCCGATATCCGGGGTCAATCGTCCCGAAATTGACGGTGAGCGAGTGCTTGAGCGCCATCCCGCTGCGTGGCCGCACCTGAGCCTCGTGACCGGGGGGCAGTTCGATGGCGATGCCGGTCGGCACGGCTTGGGCGACGCCCGGCTCCAGCACCACTCGTTCCACCGCGCGCAGGTCCAAGCCGGCGTCTTCCAAAGGGCCATGGGCGTAGGCCGGCAGATGGGCGTCGGGATGTAGTTTCTGGATTAGGATTTTCATGAGGAGAACTCGCTATCATAACCGTTTCGCGATGAAGATCGCTTTCCGATGATGAAAACCAGCCGCGTGATCGCTGTCGCTCCCATGCCCCCGGAAAAGAGCGCCTTCGCGCTGGCGCGCTACAGCCGGTCTCCCGACTCCATCGGCGATTCGATCGAATGGGTACGCACCCACGATTCCACCCGCTTTCTGGAGAGCTTCTACTTCCAGTACGGCCACGCTTCCATCGCCGACCTGGGCCACGTGGTGCTGTGCTTTGAAGGCGTATCCGAATTGGCCGCCACCGAGATTGAAGACGAGCAGCTCTGGGACGGTCAGGCGCGCTCTTCGCGCTATCAGGACTTCTCGCGCTCCGGCTTCGTGACGCCGCCCGGGCTGGATGCGAGTCAGGCGCAAATCTACTCGGATGCCGCCGCGGGGCTGCTCAAAGCCTACACCCGGATCCACCAGCACATGTGCGAATTCCTGACTGAGGAGCTTCCGCGGCCCGAGGACATGAAGCCGGACGCGTACCAGCGCAACATTGCAGCCCGCGCTTTCGATGTTGCCCGCTACACTCTTTTTTTCGGAATTCCTACCGGCGTCGGCCAGGTGACCAGCATCCGCACGCTCGAAAAGCAGATCCGGCGTTTGAAGGCATCCGAATACGCGGAGGTCCGCGAGATCGCCGGCGAGATGGCCGCTGCCTGCGCCGCGCCGCCCGCCTGCATCTGGGATCCAACGGCTTCGGCCGAGCCTCTAGCGCCCACGCTTGCGCGCCACGTCGATGTGGATGAGCATGCCGTGGCCTCGCACAGAGCGCTGGAGGTTTGGGCTCGCGAGAATCTTCCTCCTGCGGCCGGTGCCGATCCGGAGATTGTCGATCTGCTGAAGCCGGACGACACCCATTCGGAAATCGCCGCGACGCTGCTCTATCCGGTCGCGAATCGCCCTTTCCGGGAGCTGTATGAGGTGGCGCGAAGCTGGTCCGCGGCCCGCCGCAACGAGGCGATCGATGCCGCGCTTGGATCGCGGCGCCGCGATGAGCTGCCGCGCGCATTCCGCGGCGGTCCCTATGTCTTCGACATCGTCATGGACATCGGAGCCTACCGGGACCTGCACCGGCATCGCCGCTGCCAGCAGTTTCGCCAGGCGTATTCGAGCCAGCTCGGCTGGGCTACGCCGGCGGCGATTGGCGAGGCCGGCCTCGAGGATATGTATTCGGCCGCGATGGCGGAGACTCTTGCGGCGATGTCCGCGCTTCCGGGGACGGCGGCACATTATCTGCTCCCCTTCGCGGCGCACTCTCGCTTTCTTTTTAAAATGGATTTTGCCGAGGCTCAATACATCGCGCGCCTGCGCAGCGGAGTGAAAGGCCACTTCAGCTACCGGCAAGTCGCCTGGGAGATGAAGCGTAAAATGGAGGCGCTGGAGCCCGAGTTCGGCCGCCTCATGGAAGCCACCCCGCCCTGGGTGGAAGACCCACTCAAGCGCTAACTAGGCTAGAGCTGTCTGCGCCTTTCCCAGTTGCGAACGTCGCGTACGCCGCTTCCTTACGGTCGCGGTTCAGAAACGGTTTCTGAACCGCGCGCGTTAGCAAGCGGCTTTGATCTGGCGCGGCGCGCGGACAGAACCGCTTCAACGGCCATGCCCAGCAGCGCTACGAAGAAGGCATCCAAGGGCAGGCGGTAGCGGTTGTTTTCAAAAGACGAAAGCAGGTTTACAATCGCGGTTATGTACGCGATGTGAAACAGCACGAAGGCCAGGACCGCGGCCGAAGGCTTGGTCCATCCGGCGGCGCGCACCTCCATCCACAGCCGCCGCAGTCCCCAACAAAACAGCACTGGCAGCCCCACCAAAAGATAGGTTCCGGTGTACAGCGGCAACTCCGCTGCCGATCCTTCCGCCGCGAGACGGCGCAAGTCCTTCCGATTGGGCGCGTATTTCCATTGCCCGAAGAAAACGATATTGAAGAGCCGGTCGAAGCGGGCGATGCGCGGGTGGTTCTGATCGAAAAACGGGAAGTCTCCCAGAGGCAGGAAATAGGCGAACCACGCGGCCTCCACCGAACGCAGATAGGCGCGGGGATAATGCAGAACGATCTCCTTGGCGTCGTGCAGGTAGTAGGGATGCAGCAGGAGATACCCTGGGTGATTGTAGTTGATACGGCCGGTGGAATCGTTGAGCTGGTCCAGCACGGGAATTCCGGTCGGCGGCGGCAAGGAAATGAAGCCCTGGAATTCGGAAAGAGGTGCGGCGCCGGGAATGCGTCCGACCTCGGAAAGAAGTCCGGCGGCGATCAGCCGCTCATGTTCCTCTGGCGTAAGTTCGTGGAGCGTGATGGTGTCGGCGTTGAACCCCATCCAGGTGCTGCTGGTGAAAGTTCCGAAGACCACCGCGTTCTTCACAAAGAGTCCGAGAGCCAGCAGAAACGGCGCCGCGGCGGCGGCCGCGACCATGCGCCGGCGGCCCTTGAGGAGCCATGCCGCAAACCCGGCCAGCAGCATAAACCAAGCCAGATGGAACAGCGCCCGCAGATACACCAGGGCCGTCAGACTCGAAAAAAACAGAGACGCCGGGACAAAGCCGGGGCGCTCCAGAAGACGATGAAAGGCTACCGCGGACGCGCACAGCAACGCCATCAGCGGATACTCATACAGCAGGAAGTTTTCAAACAGCACCACGCCCGGACTGGCCAGAAAAAGCGCGGTCAGCGTGGCCGCAACCGCCGGCCGGACGCCCAGAATCCGCATCAGCCGGTACATCGTGAAGCACAGGCTGAGCCCGCACAACAGATAGATCGCGTGAAGCACGGGGGTGTAGAAGCCGGGAAACAGCTTCACCACCAGGCCGATTATGAGATTGAACCCAGGGGGCTGCGTGTGCAGGTAGAAAAGGCTCTCGAGCAGGCGTGTTTTCATCAGAGCCGGGTCGATGATCTGGAAAAAGGAATTCAGCGGACGGGCGTCGAAGCGGACCCCGGCGGCGAAGTAAAGAATGCGCGAGACCACGAACGATGCCAGTATCCAAAAGTGGGGAGACCTGAATGCGCGGCGCTGCGCGCTCATACAAACTTAATCTTGCGCATGGCTTTCAGCACCATCCGCAACAGCAGCACTCCATGGCTCCAGCGCTGGATGTTGGTTTCCCCGTAGGTGCGCTCGCGGTAGCGCACCGGCAGATCCACGATCGCAAGATTGTACTTGGCCGCGCCGAAAATGAGGTCGAAGTCGCCGAAAGGGTCGATTTCGCCGAAGTATCCGCGGTTGGCGGCGATGGTTTCGTAATGCGTCTTGCTCAGGACCTTGGTGCCGCACAGCGTATCCTTGATGCTTTGACTGAGCAGCCAGGTGAACGCGAGACTGAAGAACTTGTTGCCGATCTGGTTGAAGAAGCGCATGGCGTCGTGCTCCATCGGATACACCAGCCGGACTCCGTTGACGAACTCGGCGCGGCCCGAGCGCCAGGCCTCGTAGAAGCGGGGCAGATCCTCCGGCGCCACGGTCATGTCCGCGTCCAGAATCATGAGCAGCTCGCCGGTGGCTTCCCGAAAGCCCACGCGCACCGCGTCCCCCTTGCCCTTGCCGGGCTGCTTGAACAGCCGGACATTCACTTTGGGCCGGCGCGCGATCTCCCGTTCGATCGCTCCCCAGGTATCGTCCTTGGAATTTCCCTCCACGAAGATCAACTCCGTTCCAGCGCCCATTTGCGGGACCCGGTCGAAGATGGCCGCGATGTTGCCCTCTTCGTTGCGCGCCGCCACCACCACGCTGACCACCGGCGCCTGGCTGACTGGAGCTGGCTTGGGGCGCGCGACGAAGACATTCGCCAGGGCGAACCAACGGAACGGCGCAAGCTTTACCAGATACTTGTTCGCCAGCCCACTCAGAAGCGGGGTCGCGAAGGGCCACAGGATTTCCTCGGACCTGCGGATTAACGCCAAGTCGGCCAGGTACAACAGGTTGCCGATATCGCCCGGAGCCAGCCAATTCTGAGTCAATTGCCGCCCCGCGATTCCGGCGCCCTCCGCCATCCGGCGCGGGAGTTCCCACAGACGGCTGTAGGCGTTCAGGATCACCCTGGTCCCTCGATGGCAATGCAGCGCGATCCTTTCGAAAACCTGCTGCACGTCCCACAGATCGTTCACCAGGTCGAGGCAAACGATGTAGTCGAAGGTTTCGTTTGAGGAAGTCGCCCGCACAACGGAGCTTGGCTCGGCGGAGTCGTCCTGCATTCCAGAGAGTTCGGAGGGCCGAGCCGGCCCTGTGCGGGCCCTGAGATCGAGGTCGTGCGCGTCGGCCAGGACAAAATTCAGATCCGCGTGGCTCTTGCGGGCGCTCTCGATCATCTCCGGGCAGAAGTCGATCCCCACGCCGTAAGCCGGCTTGAGGGCGGCCAGCAGGTCGCCGCGGGCGCAACCCACCTCCAGCACGCGCATGCCAGGCGGAATCAGAAAGGAATAGATTTCAGCCAGACGCCGTTGATAGTACGCGCGCGAGCGCTGCCAGCGCTGGTAGTCGCGGGCGTATGCGCTCCAATACGCGACGCGCTCCCGCGTGTAAGCCGCAAATTTGGCGTCGTTATCGTGCAGCGCCGGCGCAACGGCGACGGTGGGACCCTCCGGGGGCGTCATCAAGCCATTCCTTGATCTTCAGTATGCCATGCAGTGTGTTTTCGGATCGCGCGCCCCGGCTATGCCGCGCCACCGTGCAGGGATACTGTTCGGTTGTTTCGCCCGCCTCCGGGCCGCTGGTCTGAGAGACAAAATTTGGCGATGCGGATGGGTCTCGCTGCACCTCATGTACTACAGCTTCGTGCGCATCCACCAAGCTCTCAAGGTCACCCCTGCATGGCGGCTCGCGTTAACAGGTCGTCTGTGGGACATCACGGACTGTCGTGAAGCTAGTTGACAGTACCGCCGCGACCACGAAGGCGTGCTAAACGAGCCTTCCTACAGTCCGTTCGGGGATGCGCTGGACGGGAAGGGATTGAAGTAGCTGATAAAGCTTGACTTGTCAGTCCCCCGGCGAAGATGTGGCGAACTGCAAATTCATGTCAAGGAGTTTTTTTATAGTATATACACCATGTTAGCAGGCGTCGCGAGAATGGCGCCAAGAGTGTACCATATACTCAAGTTGTCTTTATAGCCCGAGGCGTGCGTCTCAAAGAGCCGCCTTCTTAACATCCCGCCCGTGTCGCAGGCATGCGACACGGGTTTTTACTTTCCGTAAACAAATCCGAGAGATAGGCCATGGCAGACAAAGTGAGAGTTCGGCTCTTCATCGACTTCTGGAATCTCCAGTTGAACTGGAATGACTACCATTCTAAGCACGGCCATGGTCTCATTCAAATTCCATGGAGAGAGCTTCCCTCTGTACTGACGACTGAGGCCTCGAAGGGCCAGCCCGCGCGATTCACAGGTGCACACGTTTACGCCTCGGTGGATCAGTCCAATCCGAAGGACAGCAAACTCAATAATTGGTTCCACCATGTCCTCAAGAGCTATACAGGATATATCGTCGATGTTCGCAATCGTAAGCCCAGGCGTCCAATCAGGTGCCAAGAGGAAAATTGCAAGGCACCTATTTCGACCTGTCCATCCTGTAAGGCGGCGCTCAAGGGAACTGTCGAAAAAGGCGTTGATGCCGCGATCATCACTGATCTGTTAACGCTCGCCTTCGATGACAACTACGATATCGCAGTATTGATCTCGGGCGATGCGGACCACGCTCCGGCAGTTCAGTACATCCAAAAAAAGACAGACAAGCAGGTTGTGCAGGCCTTTTTCAGGGATCACGGAGATGAATTGAGAAACGCCTGCTGGGATCATGTGTTCTTCGATGACTTGATGGCCAAGCTACCTATCGAGGCCGTCGCCACTCCGGCCTCAGTGAAGAAATGAATGCATCAGCACCGTTAAAATTCCCTTAACTTTCAAACGGACCCACTACACGGGTCCGGGCCGCGGGAATCAGACCGCCAGCGGAGCCCGGCCGGCCTTGGGTGCGAACTCAATCGTATTCACGCAAACCGTGAGCCCCGACAGCAAGGGCAGGGTAATCGTATACGCCATGTGATGAAAGAAAATGCTTACGGCGAACCCCGCGCTGATCGCCAGCAGGCAATACGACAGCCGGGCCGGGTCCGCCAGGTCCGGACGCTGGCGAAAGCGCTTGAGCCCCTTGTAGTTCCCCCAAATGCACGCCAGCACCACGGCCACGTAGAACAAAAACGCCGGCACGCCGCACTCGCTCGACACTTCCAGATACGTGTTATGCGTGCCCAAGGCTGGAGAAACCTTGCCTTCCTGGTGTTCGTCGCCCCAGACCGCGTTCGCGAATTGTCCGGGCCCAACGCCCAGAATCGGGTGAGCAAGAGTGTAGCTCACAGCCTTTTTGATCAGGTCCTGGCGCTCCTGCTGGGATTCGATGGCCGCTATATCCGATTCGCTCTGTGCCTGCGACAGCTCCGGCTGCCATAGAATCAGAGTGAATCGATGCATGAGAGATCCCGGCGTGAGCACCAGGGAAAGCGCTAACACTGGGAAACCCACCGCCGCCCATGTCAGCCTATTCCGGCTGAAAAAGAAGAGAACCACCAGAAACACGCCAAGCGCCAAAAACCCGCCGCGCGAACCGGTCTTGAGGATGAAGTACAGACAAGCCAGCATCCCGGCCCCGCCGAGAGCGCGCGTAAGCTTGCCCGGCCGCAGCACCAGGTAGTAGAAAAACCCCATGTCGATCAACAGGGCCAAGGCCAAGTCGTTGGAGTTCTCGAAGAGATAGCTTCCGGGAAGGAACATTCGACCGATACTGTTGTATTCCCCGAACGCCGCGCAATTGATCAGCAGCAGCACGGCCGTGATGATATTTGTCGTTACAACCCAGCGGAACAGGCGACCGCTAGTGGCGAATGCACACATGAAAAAGAAGATCGACAAGCTCTTGGAGACGAAGCTCCACACAAAGTGGAAGCTATCGCCCCGCCAGTAGCTGAAAGGAATGGCCAGCGTCGCGAAGACAAGAAACCCCAGCCATGCCTTGCCGGCGCCCGATTGCAGTCCGCGGAAAGCACGGCCCGACGCTATGAACGCCACTGGCAGAATAACCAGACAAGCGATGCTCAGATACGGCTTGAACCCAAGCCGCAAAGTCAGGTCCTGGATGTAAGGAGATAGAATCAAGCCGCAAAGCGCCAGCATCCCGGCCTTCACCGGAAGGGATTCCTCCTCAGGAGGCGCTGCATGTGGGCGAGGCGCTGCATGCGGGGGGGGCACCGCAACCGCGGACGGGGCTATTCTAACGGCCGGAGCCCGCTCCTCCGCGTAGAGCGTGGTCGCGGCTTTTCCCAACTGGGCCGGCGGCAAGGGAGCTAAGGCTCGATCAGGTTGTTTGAATCTGCTCATCGGGTCTAATCAAGCCTTGGCCCTTATCTGGACCTATCGGCTTATTGCAGTTTAACATGAGAGCCGCTTTCCGCCCCCCAAACCTGCGTGATGCGTTAAGCTGAGATTTAGAGCATTTTCGCAATTGGCGTGGACCGCTCCATCACTGTCGCGGTTCGGAAGCTCGTTTTCTGGACCGCTCCATCACTGTCGCGGTTCGGAAGCTTCTTTCTGAACCGCGCGCGTCAGCAAGCGGTGGTCTTCGTTAACGTCGAAAATGCCCTAGCCAGTCGATTGGACCAAGGGGGGCAAGTGTTAAAGGAGCCGCCGGCTCAGCCCACAACAAACCATAGCCCGTTCCACCATTACACGCTCAGGCACCGCATGATCGCCTGGGTCAGCGTCAACTTGTTCGACGGAGTCACCTACACGGTGCGGCACGGCCTGCTTCAGGGAATGCGGCGAAGGGGCGGTCTGGGATGGCTCCCCGGGCGCTTTTCCAGCGTGCTGGATACGCCCGAATACCGGTTTTGGAAAAGCCTGGACCTGACCGGACAAACGGTTTACGACGTCGGATCGTTCCATGGCCTGTTGGCCTTATATTTTGCCCGCAAGGCCAGGCAGGTGATCTGCTACGAACCGAACCCGCACAACCGGGCGCGCCTCCAGGAAAACATCGCGCTGAACCGCCTGAATAACGTTCGCGTGCGCGATGTGGGACTTGGGTCGCAATCCGGCCGGTTTGAGATGGTCTTCAACCCGTTGATGCCGGGCGGCAGCAGCATCGAGCAGAAAACCGTCGGCGAGCTGCTGAGGTCTGGAGCGCCGGCCGTAAAGCTGGAGGTTCAGATCGCAACTTTGGATCAGGACCGATGCGGCCAGGAGCTACCGGAGCCGGATTTCATCAAGATCGATACGGAAGGACTGGAGCTCGAGGTCCTGAAGGGCGCACGGAACACATTAGAGAAATGCCGACCGACCTTATTTTTGGAAATGCACGGGGAAACCATGGACGAAAAGCGGCGCAAGGTGGCGGAAATCGTGGCCTTTCTCGACGAGCTGGGCTACGACATCCTGCACGTCGAGAGCGGCGCCCCCATCAGACCTGCAAATTCCGGGGTGGCGGCGGAGGGACATCTGCACTGCCGTCCTCGTGCAGCGATCGGCCTGTAGAGCCGGCTCCAACGCCCGCCGCCCGATCCCGGAAGCGATTCCTTAAACCCAGGAATCGCCGTTCGATCAAATAGTAAGAACATGCGGCTGCCCCGAACGACGCGAGAATCCCAACCGGTACTGTTATGAGGTGCGGAACCGTCGCCAAATGCGTGTTCAGAAAAAAGGTGATGGGCCAGTGCCAGAGATACGCCGCATAAGACCATTTGCCCATTGTGTTCAATGGCTCGGCATTCACCCAACTCCACATGCGCCGGCCGCTTAAGGCGATCCATTGGGTCATGAGCACGGCGAGCAATATCGGCCAGACGATCAATCCGACGGTGTGCTGAAATGGAAAGCCAAACCTCGCCTCCAGCTGGAGCGAAATCCCCAATAAAACAAGCACCAGGATGGGGGAGAGCGTGTAGCGGATCGACGCCGCGAGGAGCTTGTAGTCCTTCCCCGGCTTGAAGAGAACCGCGAGCAAACAGCCGATCGCCAGGCTGTCGGCGCGCGTATGAAAGGAGTAATACACGACGCTGTGGTCGCCGGAGAAATAAACCTGATAGACCACCCGGCCGGCCGCTACCGAAACGATGGTCCAGAGCAAGACGAGCAACATTCTGCGGCGATCGAATTTGCACCAGACGCATACCCACGGCCATATTAGATAAAATTGCTCCTCTACCGCGAGGGACCAGGTATGGTCCATGGGAACATGCGCAGAGGGATGGATCCAGCGGTAATAGTCGTTGAAATAGAGCAGAGCCGCAAGGTATTGGTCCCAGTCGTCGCGGCGGTGCATTAGCGTTGCGAGGACGATGTACACGAGACTGAAAGCATAGAATGCAGGCAGGAGCCGCAGCGCACGCCTCAAATAGAAGTGCCGGATCGAGACGCGCCCGGTCCGTTCCTGCTCTCCGAGGATTAACCAGGTAATCAGGAAACCGCTCAGGACAAAGAACGCGATCACGCCGATATCGCCAAGGTCCCACTGGGTGACTCCCATGTGATGAAAAATCACCAGGATGACCGCCAGCGCCCGGATCCCGTTCAGGGCCGGGATATTGGGTTGATTCAGGTAGGAGTAGAATCGTCTGGTTGGGAGATCGGTCATAGAAACTGCCTGAAAAACTCCCCTGGCCCGCCCAGCGAGGGTACTTTATCAGATTCGCAGATTCGGAGGCGAATCGCCCAGGCTGTTAGAATCAAGTTTGCCCGCCGGCATGTCCATAGCGGACCGCTATCCCATCCTACTTCTGGTCCACGCATTGGGGCCCGGGGGCACCGAACGCCAGGTGGCGGAGATTGCCAAAAGCCTGAATCCAGAGCGCTTTCAGGTACACGTGGGAGCAGTCCTACCCACCGGAATGCGGGCCGCGGAACTCGCCGCAGCGGGCATCCCCATTCTGGAACTTCCCGTCCGCTCGCTGTACGGCCCCAGCGCCTGGAAGGGCATCCGCCTGCTCCGGAGCTACTTGAAAACCCACCGCATCCAGGTCGTGCATACGTTCGATGCGCCGTTCAACGTGTTCGCGGCGGCGCCAGCGCGATTTAGCGGAATCCCGGTAGTTCTGACCAGCCAGCGCTGCTACCGGGATCTGGTTAGCCCCAAGTATCACCCGTTGATGCTCTTTTCGCACCGCATCGCGGACGCGGTGGTGGCCAATTGCGAAGCCATGCGGGCGCACCTCCGGTCCGATTACGGCGTGCCGGACCGCAAGATCCGGGTTCTCTATAACGCGGTGGACACGTCCGTCTTCCACCCCGCGGGCCGGCCGGGCTTGCCGGAGTTGACGCCGCACAACGACGCGCTGGTCATCGGAAGCGTCGGTCTGCTCCGCCCGGAAAAATGCCTGAGTTTGTTGGTGGAAGCTTTTGCGGAGGTTCGCCGGCACAACCCGGCTCTGAAGCTGGTCCTGGTGGGCAGTGGTCCGGAGTTGCCGCGGCTTCAGAGCCAGGCCGTGGATCTGGGCCTCGGAGACTCCTGCCTGTTCCAGCCGGCGGCTGCGAACGTCGTGCCATGGCTCCGCTCCATCGACATCTTTGTGCTGCCTTCGCGCTCCGAGGCGCTCTCTAACTCGCTGCTCGAAGCCATGGCTTGCGGCTGCTGCGCGGTGGCCTCGCGTGTGGGCGGCAATCCCGAGCTGGTGATCCCCGGCGAGACCGGCCTGCTGTTTGAATCCGGAGATGCGGGGGGGCTCGCCCGCGCGCTTGAAACCCTGATCCGGAATCCGGAGCTGCGCCTGCGTCTGGCCGCACAGGCGGCTGCCGCATCGGCCCGCTTTTCCGTGGACGCCGCCGCGCGGCGCGCGGAGGAAATCTACTTGGAGTTTTGCGCGCGTTTGCGCCCGATGAACACCAGGCTGGAGTTCAAATAGCGCCCCGGCACAAGTGCGCCCGCCGCGCCGCGAGAGCCGCTAAGGTTGATCGATCCTGCCTTCGTAGTAATCGGGTACACGGTTCGAACAAGCGCTCGAACGGGCGGAGGCGGTGAAAAATTCAATTTAGCCCCGCGAGAACATTCGTCGCGGGCTACTTCAGTTTCCAATAAAGCGCCTGCACATGTTTGTACAGTCCGCTGCTGGTCGGCACCAGTTTGCGGAACACGTCGTCCGACTTCAGTTCCAGCAGGCGGCAGATTCCCTCAACGGGACTACGTCGAATGTACTCCAAATAATACTTCCTGAGATCCGCATTCGTGTTCACGCCTCCGTTATCGGAATATTTGGCGGTCAGCGGCGTGAAGTGAGGATAGAGCTTCGCCTCTCCGTGCAGCGTAGTGCGCATGAAGTTGCCGATCAGCAAGTCGTCAAAAACCTGATACTCGATGGCGGTCATCAACGAGGCGCGAGGCACTTCAAAGGTGATGCCCACCTTGCGAGAGGCCGGGTTCAGGTCGATCACCGTCTCGGCGCCACCGACCACGAACCGGAGAAAACCGAGATGCGATCGGAGGGTCTGTTTGGCCTGAAAGTAGGCCATCAGCTTCAGCTTTTCCTCGCGATCCAGCGGCTCCATCCAGTTGTCCCCGAAAGAAGCGGCGGGTTTCACCTCAATGGCATTGGGCGGCGGGTCCAGCCGGGTCACGGCGCCGTTTTCACAATCGACTCGCACAAAGGCCGGCAGGAGAATTGCATTCGGCGTGTCAAAGCCCTCCGCGTATGCCTCCAGCGTGGTCGCGTACTCGTTCGCCCAAACGCTGTCTTCGCGCTGATAGCGATGAAACGAGCTAAAGGGGATGACGTGGTTTGCCCCGAACACCTTCGCCCAGCGGGCCAAAACTCTGCCGACCTGCACCTTCGCCGATTGGGGCGGGATCCTGCGGCCATCCTCCCCAAAGAGATTGATCATATCGGCGTCTCCGCGATCGCTGAGTTTCATGAGATAGGACGTCTTATATTGGCTCGCGATCCGTTTTACGAAAGAACTCCAGCCCCGGTCGTTTGCATCGTTAATATCGATCACCAGAGTTCCATCGATATCCACGAGTAGGATCGAGTCCTGATTGTAGTCGGAGAGGGTCATCACCCGAACTCGCTTGGAAAGCTCGACCCACTCCCGTTCCGGGAGAATTCGAACATTGATTCCCAGCGCCTTCAGATCGCGGTGGATTCGGCCCCCAACATGGTTGGCGAGCAGGAATTGCTTATTTGGAAGATCGTTCACCGATTCGAGACTCAGATGATCGGGATGGCCGTGAGACACCCATATGTATGGACACCGGTTAATGCTGTCCAACTGTTCCGGAGGAATGGCGTGAGAAAACGTCCAGCTCCCGAAGTAAGCCCCGCCTCGAACCCACGGATCGGTCGCCAGTATCGGCTGGCCATCGTAGACGATCAGGGTCGCGTTTCCGATTGTTTCAAAGCCTACCATACGAATCGTTCGGGGCCTGCGGTATCGGGGAGCTACGAAAACCGATGGTACCTCAATTACGCTTGACGCGCCACGGATCGGCCCGCTTTTCCGTGGGCGCAGCCGCGCGGCGCGCGGAGGAAATCTATTTGGAGTTTTGTGCGCGTTTTCGCCCGATGAACACCAGGCTGGAGTTCAAATAGCGGCCCCGGCACAGGCCCGCCCGCCGCGCCACGAGAGCCGCTAATTGCAGCTTTGTCAAAACCGCTTGCAGCGGATGCCGCCAGCCGGCGGGATCGGGGGTGTAGGAAAGCAGGAGATTGAGTCCGCCCTGGTAGCCGCAGTACAGGGTTTCCAGGCCTCGGTTTTCGAACAAGCGCTCGAAGGGCCGGCGGCGCATGATTCCCAGGTTGTGGATGGCAATCTGCCACGGCGCGAGGATTCGCGCAAGGGCCCAATGAACTCCGGTGAGCGTGGGAATGGTGATGACCACCAGTCCGCCCTCCTTCGCCAGGCGCACGTGCCTCTCGATGGCTTCCGTGGGATCGGTGAAATGTTCGATCAGCCCCCGCGAGAAGACCACGTCGAAGCGCGATTCGTAGACGCGGGTCAAGGCGTCGTCGAACAGATCGCCCTCAATGACGTTGCCGGGATTCACGCCCCTCAGCTCAAAATTCCGACGCGTTGCCGCCGCCCCAGCGGCAGTATATTCCAGCCCGAAAGGCTGATAGCCGAAACATTCGTGGAACTTCAGCACTTCGTCGCCGGGCGCAGCTCCAATCTCCACCACGGAGGCCATCGACCGCCTCTGGACGAATCTCGGCAACACTTCGCTCCAGAACCAATCCGGTCCCCTGACGCCGTCCACAGCGTTCGAAATCATGCGCCGGAAACCGGATCGCCGGGCCACCGCGGCGCTTGGAGCCGGATCCGGACCGCCAGCCAGCGCCTGCGGCGCGTGACGGTAAATGGAATCCCAGTATTCCCGTTCCGTCAAGCGACCGGCGTCCGGATCCTGCCGCCGAAGTTTGTCAGAGCTTGAACTCACAACTTAACAACCAGGCACTGGTACCCGCTCAGGCCGACTACCGGCTCCGGCTTGTCCGCGAAAAACTCCTCAAATGCTTTGTCGACTCCCGTCGAGGATCTGTAGTCGTGCGAAAGAATAATCCCTCCGCGCGACATTCTGGGATAGAAGAATTTCAAGCCTTCCAGAGTGCTTTCGTAGAGGTCCACATCCAGGTGCACAAACGAAAACACCGCATCGCGAAGGCCATCGGCTGTGTGCGGGAAGAAGCCCTTGTGATACGCTACCGGGAGCCCCGAAAGATACTGCTGCACGCTCTCCAAGCTACAGCCATAGGAGCCTTTGCAGAAGCGCGCGGAGTCGTTCGGTCCCGGCTCCGGAAGGCCTTCGAACGTATCGAACAGGTGCAGCGTGCGGCCTCCGCCGTTTTCAGCGCCGTACTCCGCGATGATGCGCGCCGAGGCTCCATAGGCCACGCCAAACTCGACCAAGTCGCCCGGAATTCGCCGGGTAGCCTGAACCGCCGAAATAATCTGGCAGATGTCGCCGTGACTCAACAGCGATTTCCGCTCCGCTTTTAGTTGGCTGACGCGTTTCAGCACCGCGCCGCGATCCGCGCCGGTGTAACGGATCATGAGGATCTGCCTCTTGGCGAAGAAGCCGCGAACCCCTTCCTTGACAGCCTCCACCGCGCGATACGTGTTCATCAAGTATTCAATTATATCTCGCCGCTTTTCCGTCAGATCGCGCTTTTTCTCGTCGGGTCTCCGACGATCCGGCACTTATCCTCGGGCCAGGAGTGAGCATGTCTAAAAAGATCTGGCTTACGGCGCTGGCCCTGCACCTGACGAGCTACGCGCAGACACAAATTGATTTTCCAAGACAGGCGAAGGACGTCTCGGGAACGACCCTTCCAGCGACTTGCCCGGCGGGCCAGTTGTTTGTGAATCTGAGCGGCCCGGCCGGCCAGAACCTGTACGTATGCACCAGCACGAATACGTGGAGCCTGGAGGGAGGGGGCAGCGGAACCGGCGCCTCTGTCCCGTCGTTTAACGTCACCACCACAAGTTCGGCCATCACGATGGCGCCGGGGAGCGTGCTCACCGCGGCGAACGGCGTCTCCGTACTCGTAGGAACGTACACCATCACCCATACAAGCGGGACCGACAGCGGCACGTTTTATGTAGGGCCAAACGCAAACAATCAGGCCGGCTGCTATTACAGCGCCGGGATCGCCATCTCCAACTGGGCGGTGGCGGGCTTTGCCGGGAGCACCTGCACCAGCGGCAGTCCCCCGGTCGACATTTACACGGTCGCGGTTCCCATCTTCGGTGGCGTAGTGGGCAGCGCGCCTGTTCAATTCCAGCCCGTCACCAATCAGTCGATCTCACAAGGGACTTGTATCTCCGTCGCCAACAACACGACGGTGGCCTTCACGACGTCCTGCCAGCAAACCTTTACCCCGGTTGCCTTCGCTTCCACGCCGGTATTTGCCTATGGCAACGGCGTCAACACCTTCGAAATCACCCTGACCGGCAATGTCTCCAGTTCCTCCGTCTCCGGCGCGGTGGCGGGCCAACCGGCGGATTTCATCGTCTGCCAGGACTCCACCGGTTCGCGGGCGTTCACTTGGCCATCGGCCTTCCATGGCGCCATGACCATCGGCTCGACCGCCGGCAAATGCTCGGCGCAATCCTTCGCGTTTGACGGATCGAACTTCTACGCGACCTCCGCGGGGGTGACCAACCAATGAAGCCGATTCTGCCATTCATCGCCATCCCGTTATTGGCCGTGACCGCATTGGCCGCCACGACGGTCCAGACTGTCACGGAGGTCTCCGCGCAGCAGGCGATCATCCGCTACAGGACGACCCTTTCACCCGCCACCAGCTGCTCATGGGCTATCACGGAGACCGTTAGCGGGGCCACGCCCGACGACGTGAACACTTCGATTTTCTCCGGGTCGAATCTGGATACGCGTCCAGGCTCCATCGTCAACGGCCCGGACCGGGCATTTGTGTTCGGACAGCGTACTTCGGCGCTCGGCTTGGACGGACTGTTGCATTCGCGATCTCTGAAGGCGAACTATGCCTACACCGCGACGGTTACATGCGGCGCGGATTCGCCCGTGACGGTCTACTTCAACACCGGCAATATCCAGCTCGGCGGCACCTATTCCGAGCAACCGCCGTTCAACTCCGCCGGCTTCGGCAACTGGGGATGGCCGGGGATCAACTGGGGCAATCAGGCCGTGGAATACCCAGACCCCCAGACCGGGGTGGTGATCAAGCGCGCCACCTCGCCCGGATGGCTCGGTCAGCAGACGCCCATGGAGAATTTCGATTTTGCCATCGGCGGAAGCGGATGGACGAATCCGCAGAGCATCCTGAACGGCTCGACATGCAGCGGTACTTCCGCCACGTGTGCGCAAAGCGCCAATTCCAATTCGATCTTTCTAAGCATCAACGGCCGGAACCTATCGCCGGTTTACTCACCCAATATCTTCAGTGCGGGTTTCTGGCCGCAAGTCGGATACGACGATTGGCTGCTATCGCTCAGGGGGATCGCATCCGTGGCGGGCGCGCAGCCGGTGGGCGTTTGCATCAGCTTTTACGACTCCGGCGCGACGTGCAATTCGGCGACGCAGACAGTCGATCTTTCCACGGGGAGCGCGACCACCGTGGGGTTCCCCGCCGCCTCGAGCGGGGTTTTGTCGGGAGCGCCCATCTGGTCGCCGCAGTTCAATGCGGGCGAGTGGGGCGGCCCAACGATGCACAAGAACGATTTTGGATTCGCTTTTGGCTGTCCGACTCTGTGCCCGGATGCCGGCTACGGGACAAATCATTATGCAGGCGCCGGCGTCACTACCTCCGGCACGGCAGTCGCCGTGGCCTGTTCCGCGGGGGGTGGAAACTCCGAATCCTGCTTCAATCCGAAGTGGAACAACTCGTATATCTACATCCAAGGCTCCGGCTGCACCGACGGGGGCGCGGACGTTTGCCAGGTGAACGGACATCCCGCGGACACCGAGCACCTGACACTCAAGAACGCGCCGGCCACGACCTGCTCAAGCCCCTGTAACTGGGCGAGCCTCGCGGCGGGCTTCAAAATCACGCCCAGCGGCGCGGGCACGGTGGACATTGGCGCGCAGTACGCCTACGCCACCAGCCCGATGTTCCAAATTCTTTCGGAGGGCGATTTTCAGGTTTGCAATCCGGTTCCGGTGTCCGTTGGCTATCAGGCCGATGGGACGACGCCGATCAGTCCTCCTGTCCCCGGTGAGCTGTGCTTCGCCCAACTCCAAACCAACAGCAACGTGAGCGAAGTTGGCGGTCAGTTGTTCCTGTTAATTCCATCCACCGGAGAAACCCGCTACCTCTCGCCGCTCTATGCGCCGCCGGGAGTCGATTCCGGCGACCTGTCCGGCGATCGCAATTCCGCGCAAATCCAATTTACGCCGAATGGCTGGGACGGGGTTTCCGGCCTCTGCATGTATGGGCTGGCCGCGACAAACACGAGTGGCAGGACTTCCATCTTCAAGGCCTGCTACGGAACGTCGAACAACTGGAAGGCCTATGCGCATCCGCTGTGGGCCCCGGCAGGTTTTCTTCCTGGCGAGAATCCGGCTACGGGCAATCGCTGGTCCGACGACCCGATGACCTATACGAACATCTCACCGCCATCGATGAATCTTGACATCTATACCCAGATGGCGGCGAACAATCCTCAATACGACACGGCGGCGTTTCCGACGTGTTCGCTGGATCGGGTGGTGGCGGGATATCTCTTTGTCTACTGTTCCACTGGCCAGAATACCTGGGCGGTCATCAGTTCTTTTTCATTAGTCAGCGGCCACAACACGGGCAACGGCAACACGTTCACGGATTATCCGAATCGCAACTGCGGATACCATTCCTCTTTTGCCTCATACTCCACCGGCAATTATGCGGAGGCTTGCGACCCTCCGGGCGAGGCCGGCGGCTACACGGCGACGAGTCAAACCGGCGTGGGACCGTTCCAGATCACACCGCATTCGATGCTCAAATCGGCCGTGTTCAATACGGATACATCCATGAGCACGAGCGCGCCCGCGGACAGTTGCCCAAGCAATCCATACGGAATCACCGGCAACAACTGCGTCACCTTCCGCACGCAGGATATGTGTTCGCACTTCCCCGGCACGCGGGAGGCGGCAAAGTGGCCCTGCCCGCTAAGCGCCAGTTGGTCGCAGCCCATCACCTTTCAGGCGGGTGACGCGATCACGATTCCGAGCAACGAGAATCTTCAGGCGATCAGCGTCACGCCGGTGACGGATGCCGGGTGCGGCAGCGATTGCATCCAGATTGTTGCCGGGCGCGGAATGTGGAACACAGGACTCCAGACCCAGAGCGCCGGATGGACGGGGTATATGATCGCGCCGTTTGGCACCCCGTGCGATTTGGCGAACTGCGGCGGCGGATACGCGCTGTGGACTTCGGCGGCGACAACAGGCCCGTTTGTATGGGCCGGCGATCCGGTTGGTTTTGGCCATCACGGAGACGCGGGCACAGCCCCGGGCAGCGGAAACCTCACGCTCATCAGCTCCTCGTGTATCAGTATTTTCCTGCCGTACTGCGCCCATTCCTCGCGCTATAACAATACGCTTGCGAATTTGTTGGGCAGTTGGAACCAAACCCTCTATGGCCAGGGCGGCTTCGTTGGAGCATTCCTCATCAGCTCGGCGCCTCCATTCGGCGGAGTAATTTCGCAGTCGAGCACCAATCAATCCTACCCCTCAAACGAGCAAATCCATGCCGTCAACGCCTGGGAGAAAACCTGGGCTACCGACAACAAGGCCATCAACGGCGGTTCGACAGTCGGTCCTGAAAATTTCATCGAAACGGAGCCGGTAGCCTATACGCTGGTGGGCGGGACTTCGACAGTCTACAAATTCACCGCAATCACCGGGCTCATCACACCAAACGAAGCCAACTACAAGCTCTTTGGACTGATCGGGAACGCCGACAGATATCTCCTCCAGGACGTGAGCGGCCCCGCTTCGTCGCTGTCGGACTCAGCCGAATTTCAGGTTTGCATGGCCCTGGCCGCGGGCGAATGCCACGCGGGTTCGAGCGCCGGGCAGGTTTACGAAACCGTTCCCAACGTCCCGTCGATCCAAAGCTATTGCATTGCCCCGTGGCTCACGGAAAACTATCCCTGCGCCGGATTCAAAGCTCCCTTGCAGGCCTGGCTGCATCAGTTCAGCGTTAGTCAGAGCTATTACGGGGGAGAATACAACCGCAGGATCACCCTCGGCCTCAACGGCCACTATCGCCAATACGGAGCCTCGACGTTCATCCCCGAGGTCACCGGCACATGGGCATTCTTCAAAGCCGACTGGGCGGACGGAATCCGCTCCGAGTTGTTCATGACCAAGTTCCCGCCATTTCCAGGTGGAAACTCCATCCCGAGAAACACGTTCGTCAATTACTCGATCCAAGTTCCAGGCGGTGGGGCGTATGCGGAGATCAAGTTCGGATACATGGAGAACGGGAGCGCGCAGGCGTACTTCTGCACCAACAGGCAGGATCCCTGCACGACGAGCGGCTCGCCGTTCGCTTACCCATCCATTGACGGCCGGACGCTGCTTGCGTGCTCCTCGGGCTGCACGGTCAACATTCCGGCGATTGCCGGGAGGGCGGTGTACTACAGCATCGGATTCTCGGCCAATGGCGCTACCTGGACGTATGGGGCGCCGGGGGTGGGATTGGTGCAGTGAAACGAAACCGAAGCAGAGCTGGGGCAGCGGAAAACTATTGCGCCGCGATGCTCCCCTGCTGGGATAGCAATGCCGGCAGCAGTCGCGATGTCATCTGCTCGTAAATCCGATCGGCTATCAGCTCGTTTGCGCGCGGCGTCAAATGGCAGTAGTCAGTGAATGTTTTTTCGGCGACACGCTGAAACGCGCTTCGTAAATCGAGAAAATCGTATCCGCCGCGATTCGCCGCGGCCGTGGCCTGCCGCGCGACTTCGGGCGACAGGTTCTCGTACATGTAAATGGTATACGGTCCCGAAATCCGATCGTAGTAGTCGACAAAGCGCTTTTCCGCGGGTGTCAGAGGCTTTTGGCTCAAGATCAGCTCCGGCTGCATTATGAACATCGTCCGAACGCCCTCATACGCGAGAGCGTTATGCAGCCGATCCACCTCCTGGGCATAATAGGCGGCTTTGGCGAAGTTCTCGGAGACTTGCCGCTGAAGCGCCGGGGAGAGAGTGTTCAGCACAACCGGCGAGTGCACCGGCTGTCCCGCATCCGGGGAGCTTCCGAACGCCTCGCGCTGTGTGCCGGCCATCACCCGCTCCTGCATCATGCGGAACAAGAGACTTTCGTTTTTGAGCCAGGCCGCATTGATAAAGAACCAGGAACGCAGCGTATGCGGATAAACCATGGATTCAAACTCGAGATCGTGCGGCGTCTCCGCGAAGGGATCGTAGGGGACGGTCTTCGAATTGATGATGCCGCTCAGGTCATTGTGGCCATCGAAAAACATTACCAGGTCGGGTTTGTAGCGCATCAGAGTCGAATAGAAATAAGCCAGGTGCTGATGCATCCTGAACTCGTTGGTGGCGACGTTTACCACTTCCCAGTTGCGTTCGGGATGTTCCTTCGCAAGACGCCTCTGAAGATATGCATCGATCAGGTCGCGATTGAAAATACGCGCCCAGTCCGGATCCAGATCCTTAAACAGACCCTCAAGACCATATGCCGCCGATCCACCGGTGAAGAAGATCCGCACGGTGTTGGCCGGCTTGTCGATGGCGACATCGGTGTCGTGGCGAAAGCCTTGGGCGTTGTGATGAATATCGAATCGTTCATAAGCGGGGGCGTTGCGCCATGCGGTCCAGCGGTCCATGTAGCTATTCGGTTGAATGGCCTTCGGCCCCAAGCGTCGCGCCTGAATGGCGCGGAGTCCGAACTCCATGGCCAGCAGCAGACCAACCACGATCGCCAGATTGACCAGGACCACCACCGCATGCCGGAGAAAAGCTCGCATGTCGGTTTAGTCTAACGCGAAACTGGTGTGATACTGCTTGATCAGATCGCCAGGTTGATCGCGCTTGCGCATAAGGCAATTCCCAACCACGAGCGTATCGATTTCGGTTCCCATGAAGCAGCGATAGGCGTCTTCAGGAGTGCAGACGATTGGTTCGCCGCGAACATTGAAGCTGGTGTTGACCAGCACGGCACATCCGGTTCGCCGCTCAAAGGCTTGGAGCAAGGCGTGAAAAAGAGGATTGGTTTCCGCGGAAACGGTTTGGATCCGCGCCGAATAATCGACGTGGGTCACCGCGGGAATGTCGGATCGCGGGACGTTCAGCTTGTCGATTCCAAAAAGGTTCTTCGCGTCCTCCGGCATAGAGATGCAGCGGTCCCGGCGAACGTTGGCGACGAGGAGCATGTACGGGCTGTCTTCGTCGAGCTCAAACCAATCCGCGACGGATTCACGCGTCACCGCCGGCGCGAATGGCCGGAAGGACTCTCGAAACTTGATCTTCAAGTTCAGCGTCCGCTGCATGGTGGGGGAACGCGGGTCACCCAGGATCGAGCGCGCGCCGAGTGCGCGTGGACCGAATTCCATGCGGCCTTGAAACCACCCCACCGCGTTGCCGGCCGCGAGATCTTCCGCGCATGCTTCTATCATTTCGCCCGTCGTAAGCCTCTCGAACTGGGCGCCCGCGGCCCGCAGCCTGGATTGGATCTCACCATCGCCGAATTCGGGGCCAAGATAGGCCCCGTTCATGGAATCGCCGGTTGGGGCAATCCGGCGCTGGTTTTTCAGGTGAATGTAATACACAGCCAGGGCCGCGCCGAGCGCCCCGCCCGCATCCCCGGATGCGGGTTGGATCCAGATATGCTTGAATCTCCCATCACGCAGAATCTTTCCGTTCGCCACGCAATTCAAGGCCACACCGCCGGCGAGACAGAGATTTTCCAGGCCAGTCTCTTCGGCAAGCGACCGAGTCATCCGCAGAACGATTTCCTCAAGCACCGCCTGAATCGACGCTGCAAGATCCATGTGCCTCTGGGTGATGAGGTCTTCGGAGCCGCGGGGAGGGCCACCGAACAGTGCGTCGAAGCGGGCATTCGTCATCGTCAAACCGACGCAGTAATTGAAATACTCCAGATTCAAACGGAACGAGCCGTCAGGCTTGACTTCGATAAGATGGTCGAGTATCTGGCGTGCATAGGTCGGCTCGCCATAGGGCGCCAGGCCCATCAGTTTATATTCGCCGGAATTGACCTTGAACCCCGTGTAATAGGTGAAGGCTGAGTAAAGTAGTCCCAGTGAATGCGGAAAATGAATTTCCCGCAAGAGCTCGATCTGGTTATCGCGCCCGATGCCAAACGAAGTAGTCGGCCACTCTCCGACGCCGTCCATCGTAAGGACCGCCGCCGTTTCGAATGGAGACGGAAAGAATGCGCTGGCAGCGTGGCTTTGGTGATGCTCCGCGAACAATAATTCGCCGTCCCAGTCCGGGTCGATCAGATGGAGGCGTTTTCGGATCATCGATTTCTGAAACAGCTTCTCCTTAATCCAGACGGGCATGGCCATTCGAAAGGATTCGAAGCCCTGGGGAGCGAAGCTCAAATAAGTCTCCAGAAGGCGCTCGAACTTCGGCAGAGGCTTTTCGTAAAACACCACGTGATCCACCTGGGACAGCCGCGCTCCGGCCTGCCGCAAACAGTAATCAACTGCCTTGTGCGGAAAAGACGAATCATGCTTGATACGCGTGAAGCGCTCTTCCTGGGCCGCGGCAACGATATTGCCGTCTTCCACCAGTGCAGCCGCACTATCGTGGTAAAAGGCCGAGATTCCCAGGATCCGCATCTGGCGATTAGAAAAGCGTATAGATAAAAGGCGCGAGGACGCTGCCTTGTGCGAGCACAAGCATGCCGCCCATGATCAGAAGGACCAGAATCACGGGCAACAGCCAGAATTTCTTACGCTGGGTCAGGAATCGAAACATATCGCGGAACATTTTGGTACTCCTCCGATTAGAATTGGTCCGTCATCGCCGAGGGCGGCCCGGTGCGTTCGCGCCAATAGGTGGCGAGCCCAGGGTTCGATTTAAGCCGCAAGGAATCGCGGCCAAAGAGCCGCATCAGCAATCCGAACGGCGCGATCACCGCATAGAACAGGATTCCTAAAACGATCGGACTCACCACCAGGCCAAGGAGGAAGCCGAAAAAAAGCCAGGCGCGCTTTATTTCCCTGAGGCTTCGCGGCAAAGCAAAGGCCAGCAGCAGCAATATGCCGCCCAGGACGACCATCCAGAGCCTGCCGCGACCGTGTCTGATCGCGGATACAAGACCCAGCAGCAGAAAAGCTCCGCCTACCAGGAGCCCGAAGGACCGGTCCGAGGCCTCGTCTTCGCTGAGCTGAGCCTGGAAGCGCGACCACAACGATCCCGGATGCTTAGGGATACTGTCCATCAGATCAAATTATAATCCACCAGACAGGGTCAGCGAGGCGCTTTGGGGCTATGGCAGAACATCCGCTTTTGTCCTTTGTCCCAAGTTACCCGGTAGGGATGGAACTTGGTGACAATGTCTTTGAGAACCTGCGGATCGTCCGGAAAGTGATACGCGGAAATCGCGAGATCGGGAGCGAATCGCGCGATGGTCTCCGCTGCACCGGCGAGCATATGACGCTCCGCTCCTTCAATATCCGATTTGATGAAGTCAACCGCCGTGAGCCCGAGATCGCGCACGACGCTGTCAACGGTCACCGCCTCCATAGGCCGTCCCTGGGCGGCCACCTGCCCCTCCAGTCCATGACCCGAGAAGTGTACCGTTCCGCGCTCGCTCCACGCGGGCGCCTCGATCAGGATTACACTTCCTTGCGCTAACTCCTCACGGAACGTGCGTCGAAAACAACGCGCGTTGTCGGGATCGGCCTCGAAGGCGACGACGAGCCGCGCTTTCGCATTCATCGCCACCCGCGTGAACGTACCGAGGTTTGCCCCTAGATCCAACACCACATCGCCGCTCTCGATAAGGACGGGTGGCCGCTCATAGACTCCGGAAATCTCCTCAAGAATCACGACACCAAGGGACGACCAGTCCTCGCGCCGGCCGTAGAAGGTACCGAACGGACTGCCGTAGAGCACGTGATCGTCATCGGTCCGGATCGGGTCCACGAATTGCTTGAACTCCCAGCTTTCAATGGGCGTCAGCAGCAACCGTGGTAATCTCGACAGCGGAATTCCAGGCAATTGTCCGCGGAGCGTACTCCGCAAGACCCGGTATCGCCAGATTAATGTACTGTACCCCGGAAATTCCATTTTTCTGGCTTCTGGGCTAGTATACCCCAGTGCCATCCTTGGCTTGGCAAAAACCGCTCCCCTGAAAGTACCTCTTAGGCGGCTTGGTCGCGAGGTTCGAGGATGACGCGATTGCCGAGTTTTTCGAGCCGCTTGACCAGAGTTTTCACGAGGTGATCTTTGTTGAGCCGAT